>TARA_R100000049_G_scaffold5194_2_pt1 | contig 61406 bp, 59 predicted proteins | sample TARA_R100000049 | Tara Oceans TARA_R100000049 (sample SAMEA2619992) | marine metagenome | biome: marine biome (ENVO:00000447); feature: mesopelagic zone (ENVO:00000213) & marine oxygen minimum zone (ENVO:01000065); material: "saline water (ENVO:00002010), including plankton... | reverse complement strand
CCCGCCCCGCCGGTTCGCCGGCGGGGTTGTTTATATATGACAATGCGGAACAATCATTGCGCCGCGATGGCAGGCAGATCCGTTGAAATGTCACCGATCACCGATCTGATCTGATTGCGCAACCAGACCAGCCCGACATCCTTGTCCGCCCAGATCGGCCAGTTCATGGTCACCGGCGGGAAGTTCAGCGGAATAGGCATTTCACAGAACACCAGCCCGAATAACGGCGCATATTGCACCGCAATCCTGCGCGGCACAGTCGCAACAATCGGCGCATTCCGGGCAGCGGCAAGCAACGGCATGAAATCTGGTGCGGCCAGAACAACATCAAGATCGATGCCAATCGCACGTAATGCATCCCCAACGCAGCCTTCGACATTTCCGGTCTGAGACAGAACGGCATGACGCGCACCCAGATATGTCTCGCGCGATAATGGCGGCGTCAGCTTGCAGATATCGGGGTTAAAGCAACAGGCCACGCTGGACTCAAACAGCACTTCGCCGATCTGACGGGACTCCTTGCATCCGATTGCCAGATCGATTTCCCCGGCATTCAGCATCAAATCGACCGTTTCAACCGTAATCGAACGACTTACCAGACGCACACCAGGTGCGGTTGATTGCAAATGGTGCACCAATGCTGGCAACAGGACCATTTCCATTTCACCGGTGATACCGATGCGAAATATGCGGTCTGCCGTGTCCGGATCAAAACTGTCCGTCGCCTGAAGCGCACTTTGCGCCTGCGTCAATGCCGCCCGAACCGGCCCGGCAAGGGCGCGCGCCTTTGCGGTTGGCTGCATTTTCTGTCCGACACGGACAAAAAGATCATCCTGCAGCAATATCCGAAGCGTTGACAAATTGTGGCTCATTGCGGACTGACCAATCCGCAATTTTTCGGCAGATTTCGTGACGCTCAGCTCTTGCATCATTGCGTCAAACGCAATCATGAGGTTGAGGTCAAATGACCTTAAATTGAAATGATCAATAGTATCCATGATCCGCATCGATTTGATTACTGACTGATTGGAATATAGCCTTTCTCTATCGCGTTACAAGCTGCCGGTTAAATCCCGGCATTTGATTGAGGGAGAATATTCTGATGCTGTCACGCAGAGACATGCTTAAAGGTTCGCTTGCTGCCGCTGCCATCGGGGCGACGGCCAGCACCGTTTTTATTCCATTGCGCGCCGCGGCCAAGGCACCATTGGTTGGTACACAGGCGCCGGGCTATTACCGCCTGATGGTGGGCAACGTCGAAGTTACCGCACTTTCGGATGGCACCGGGCAGTTTCCACTTGCCGATCTGTATCTCAATACCAGCCCCGAACACGCACGCACGGCCCTTGCCAATGCATTTCAGGGAACTCCGACATCGACATCGGTTAATGCCTATCTTCTGAATTTTGGTGACCGTCTTGTTTTGCTTGATGCTGGGACCAGCGACCTGTTGGGACCGGAACTTGGTAAATTGCCGGACAATATCATCGCATCGGGCTATCACCCCGATCAGATCGACGATGTGGTGATCACCCACATTCATACAGATCATACCGGCGGACTGACGTTTAACGGCAAGAAAGCCTTTCCCAACGCCACGGTGCATGTACCGAAACTCGATGCCGAATACTGGCTGAGCACTGAAAACCGTGACAAGTCGCCGGAAAGTGCCAAGCAATATTTTGATCAGGCCGTCCTATCGACCAAGCCCTATATCGACGGCGGCACACTTTCGACTTACGAGGCCAATGCATCACCCGTTCCGGGCCTGATCAATTCAACACATCGTCCGGGGCACACACCGGGCCACAGCGCTCTTTGGTTCGAAAGCAATGGCGAGAAGTTTGTTTATTGGGGTGACATCACCCATGGTGATGTCATCCAGTTTGACGAACCGGGCGTCTCGATTGCTTTTGATGTCGATCCAGATCAGGCGATCATCACCCGTGAAGCCGCCTTTGCCGAAGCCGTATCAGAAAAATATCTGGTTGCCGGGTGCCATATCGCCTTCCCGGGCATTGGGCATGTCATCGAAGACAGCACGATGTTTGACTGGGTGCCGATGAACTATCGCGCTGACGTCTGATCCGACTTCCCCCGACCCGCGCTTAAGACGCCAGGCGAAAAAAGGGCGACCTGCATCACGCAGGCCGCCCTTGATTTCCGTCATCAACAGAACCGGCTATTCCGGCATCCCGGCACGGATCCACTGCCCCAACTGACCCCGTTCCTCGTCCGTCATTTCGGTCATATTGCCAAGCGGCATGGCACGCCCGATGACGGCCTGCGCCAGAACGCGCTGCGCATTGGCTTTGACCTGTGCGATGTCGTCAAACATCACCCCCATTGGGGCTTCGTCAAAACCTTCATCGGTCGGGTTGGCAGAATGACAGGCCGTGCAGCGAGTCTGAACAATCGCCAGCGCATGATCGGCAGTGATGATTTCCTGATCGGCCAGCTTGGCAGCATCGGGATCATAGGATGCAAACATCGCCAGGATCGCCATGCCCACCGCGGCCGATGGCAGTTGCCAGGCAATCGCCTTACCGCTGCCCCCGGCATTACGCGTGTTAAAGAAATGGCGCACCAACCCACCAATGATCAGGATCAGGCCGACAATCAGCCAAGACTGATCATGGGAAAACAGCATCGAATAATGATTGCTGATCATCATCAGCAAAACCGGCAGGGTCAGATAGTTGTTATGCGTGGATCGCTGTTTGGCCTGCAACCCCAGGGCCGGATCGGGTTTCTCGCCCGCCATCAGGCTAGCGACAACCTTTTTCTGGTTAGGGATGATGATGCGAAACACATTGGCGGCCATGATCGTACCTAGCATCGCACCAACATGGATGAAAGCCCCGCGACCACTAAACACATGGGTAAAGCCATAGGCCGCAACCATTGCCAGAATGAACACGCCAATCGCGAGTTTTCCGGTGCTTTGGCCAATCGGGCTTTTGCACATCAGGTCGTAAATCACCCAACCGGCAAACAGGCTGGCAAGCCCGATCAGGATGGCATCCCATTTGCCAAGCGGCATGACATTCGGATCGATCAGATAGCTCTCCGCACTCCAGTAATACATTGTCACCAGAAGCGCAAAACCGGTCAGCCAGGTGAAATAGGCCTCATACTTGAACCAGTGCAGTTCGGGCGGCATGGATTTCGGCGCAACCATCCATTTATTGACATGGTAAAACCCGCCGCCATGGACCATCCAGGCTTCGCCATAAACGCCTTCATCCATGCCCGGACGCTTACGCAGGCTCAGATCCAGCCAGACGAAGTAAAAGGATGAACCGATCCACGCGATACCGGTAATCAAATGCGCCCAGCGCAGGATCAGATTGATCCAGTCCTGAAACAGAATATCCACCCGTTGAAACCTCCGTCTTGCCGGGCGTCGCTCATACCGCCCCGCTGTCCCCTTGCCGGTTATGCGCATCATGCGACCGCACTGATCCGGAATTATTCCAATCAGAGTCCTAACATAGCGTATCCGGGTGCTCTATTATTAAGGGCAGGTGCATAATCGAAATGACTTTCAAGTTATTTTTTAAAATGGCACAGTAGCCGTCAGGATTTGGAAACACACAAATTCAGAAAATAAAAAAAGCTGTATCAGGAGCCCGCAACCCATGTCCGACTTTGAGGACATCCAGATTTTTGTCCGCGTAGCCGAACTTGGAAACCTGTCTGCCGCCGGGCGCGAGTTGCGCCATTCGGCTGCGGTTGTTTCAAACCGGATTGCGCGCCTTGAAGAACGGCTGGGTGTTCGGCTTTTGAACCGCACAACGCGCCGGGTCAATCTGACGACCGAGGGCGATGTTTATTACCGGCACTGCCTGCGCATTCTGGCCGAAATGCAGGAAGCCGAAAATGCCATCGCCAATCAGAAAAACACCACGCGCGGTCCGGTCACGCTGACCTGCCCGATTGCGTTTGGCAACAAATATGTCGCCCCTATCATCCCGAAATTTGTTGAGAAAAACCCGGACGTTCAGATCAGACTACACCTTTCCGACCGGTTGCTGGACCTGCTGCAGGACAAGGTCGACCTTGCCATTCGCATTGCCGAGTTAAAGGAAAGCTCTTTGATCGTGCGCAAGCTTGCAGCCAATAAACGCATGCTGGTGGCAAGCCCGGCCTATCTGAAACGACATGGCATTCCCAAGGCGCCGGGCGATTTGTTGCATCATAACTGCCTGTTGCTGCGTTTTCCGGGATCACGGCAATATCAATGGACCCTGCATGGTGCCGAGACGGAAGGCCCGGTAACCCTGTCGGTTTCCGGATCCATGGATTCAGATAATGGTGAAGTGCTGACCCGCTGGTGCCTTGATGGGCATGGCATCGCGCTTAAATCCCACTGGGAAGTCGGCGACCATATCCGCAACGGCCAGCTTCAGGTTGTTTTGCCCGATTATACGCCCCCAGCCCATGCGGTTTATGCGCTTTATCCGGAAAACCGTTACCTGCCAACACGTGTGCGGGCCTTTGTCGATTTTCTGGTAAGCGAGTTTGGCGGGACACCGCCATGGGATAAGAGCTGATACCAATTTGTATATCCCCTAAGCACTCTACCAAATGCAGGACGTTTAAGGGCATTTGCTTGTATTAGCTTTTGGTTTCCGACAGATATCCCCCCAAAACAGCCGCAACATTGAATCCGATGACGTCGTGCGCGTAACCGCCTTCCATAACAAACACGGTCTTAAGACCCAATCGCCCGATCATCTGGCCAATCCGGTTAAAATCATCGGTTTGCAGTCTGAAATCGCACAGCGTTTCGGCCTCATGAGCATCAACGCCAAGGGCGATCACCAGGGCTTCGGGCTGCCAGGTGATAATTTTTTGAATAGCCCTTGCAAAACCTTGTGACCACGGCCCGAAATCCGATCCGCCGGACAGCACGATATTCAGGTTCGCCCCCTGCCCGTCCAGACGACCGGTTTCGTTTTCATAACCCATAAAGAACGGGAATTGATGCTTGGGATCGGCGTGGATCGACACGGTCAGAACATCACCACGGTCATAGAAAATATCCTGTGTTCCGTTACCGTGATGGTAATCGATATCAAGGATCGCGACCTTTTTCGCACCTTTGGTAATCATCTGCTGGGCGGCAATGGCAGAGTTATTAAGGAAGCAATATCCGCCATAACGATTGGCATGTGCATGATGCCCCGGCGGGCGGGTCAGGGCAAAGGATGCCTCGCCATCGTTCCAGACGGCATCGGCCGCCGACACAACGGTTTGTGCGCCCCAATAGGCCGCCTTCCATGTCCCCTTGGTGATCGGGGTATCCGATGAAATGGCATATTGCCCAAGACGCGCGCTGATATGAGCGGGATGACCACCGGAGAAACCGGCTGTCGGCCAGACATAGGGAAAAGCATCATGATCATTGCCTGCGGCATTCCAGTCCGCCCAAGCGTTTTCAAGAAAGGACAGATAATCCGCATCATGAATGGCAGCAATCGGTGCCATGCCATGATCGGTCGGGTCAACCAGCTGCGCCTGTACGGAATGGGCCACAGCATCGCGGATGATTGCCATACGGCGGGAATTTTCAAAGCACGGAATCAAGCGTCCATGGTGCATTTCACCATTCCCGTCATGGGAATCGTGGCGGGAATTAAAAAACACACGCATGACTGACTTCCTTTCCGGCAAAGGCGATAAGGGGCATCTATCCCCTTATCGTAGCAGAAAGTTCTTAACAGGTAGCTATTTGCGCGCGGTGCTGTACAGCAGTTCGGCGATGGTATCAAGGAACCCACCCAGCTGTTTGCGCAGATTTTCAGACTCCCGCGCCAGTTTGCCCGCCATATCGCGGGTGGTATCGGCGGCCTCGCCAGTCTGACCGGCCATTTCGGAAACCACGGTGATATTGTCGGTCACTTCCTGTGCGCCGCTGGATGCCTGTTCGACATTGCGGGTGATGTTTGATGACAATGCCGTCTGGGTTTCAACATTATTCGAAATCAGATCCGAACGGATGGCCAGATCATCAATGACAGATGCAATCTCGCGGATCGAATTGACCGATGCCTCGATTGCATTCTGAATATCCTGAACTTTTTCCTCGATCGATTCCGTTGCCTTGCTGGTCTGGTTGGCAAGGCCCTTGACCTCGTTTGCAACCACGGCAAAGCCCTTGCCCGCCTCGCCTGCACGGGCCGCCTCGATGGTCGCATTCAGAGCCAGAAGGTTGGTCTGGGCAGCGATGTCGCGGATAAAGCTGACGACTTCGACAATCTCGCCTGCTGCTGCTTCGAGCTGGCCGATACGCCCATCCGTTTCCTGTGCCAGGCCATTCGCACGATTGGCAATTTCTACCGATTCACGAGCCTGATCGGCAACAGTGCGGATCGACTGATTGAGTTCTTCGGATGCCTCGGACACGCCAGCAACATTGGCCGCCGTTTGACGGGCCGCGGCGGCAACGTTTGTCGAACGCGAACTGGTTTCATGTGCAATACGATTGGCGTCACCCGATGCGCTTGAAAGCGCACCCGCGGCCTCGGCAATCTGATCAACGGCTTCGAATGAACCGCTTTTGAATTCTTCAACGATGGTATTGAAACCGGTCAGTTTTTGTTCAATCGACGCGGTCGCCGCATTGATTTTCTGTGCCGACGTCAGATAGGCCCCGACAAGCCCGGTTTCGACAATCCGACGATAATACCGGTTTTCAGAAACAGCCCCCATCGATGCCGCACTTTCGCGCAAGAAAGCGTCATTTCGGTCAATCAACCTGTTGATCGCGATGAAAAGTTCGCGCATGTCGGGATGACTGTCGACATTGGTAATGCGCGCTTCGTAATCCCCTTCGGCCGCGGCCAGAACAACGTTCAGTGCCTTTTTGATCCCCGATTTGCTAGAACCACCAAATAGCGACATTTTGAAACCTCGAATTAGCAAACAGCCTAAAGGCTTTGAATGAATTTGTCGTATGCCAGACCGGCATCTGAAAGCTTTTGCGCCAGAGCTTTTTCCGCAGCGATCATGCCGTCCTTACGGTTGGCGGTGCTTTCTTCGATCTGGCGGAGTTCCGCATAAAGCGGGATGATCGTGTCTTTAAGAACCTTTGGATCAGCCACCCGACGGTTCGAGTGGTAGCCGATGATTTTGCCATTCGCGTCAAGACTGGGCGTGATATGGGCGTACACCCAGTAATGATCACCATTCTTTGACATGTTGACGACATAAGCGAAGATCTCGTGACCGGCGGCGATTTCATCCCACAGCAATTTGAAAACACAGCGCGGCATATCGGGATGACGAATAAGCGAATGAGGCTGCCCGAGAACTTCCTTTTCATGGTAGTCAGATAGACGCAGGAAAACCTCGTTAGCATATGTAATCCGGCCTTTAAGGTCAGTTTTGCTGACGATCAGTTCTTCCGGCTCGAAATGACGTTCCTTGCCCGTTGGCTTGGCCCTGACTGGCGTTTGGCTCACGTTTCTTTCCCCGATTTTCTGTCCGATTACCTGCTATTTTAGATCACAGCAGTTTGAATGCCCGGATACCATGTAACGATATATCCGCGAATGATAAATGTAAAATATCCATGTGATACATAGACTAAGCGCGATGATAAAAATTAGATAAATATAATTGGCCCCCACAATCCCAACATACAATAGTAGGATCGACCAACGATCATGTCTTGTCAGGCGGTCATCCTTTTGATCTTCTGATAAGGGGGTGTTTGCAGGGAAGCAACATGACAAAAGATCTTCGGGACTTTCCATTTCGCGTGGTGATCCATGAAAAGCGCTCTGCTCAGGGCGTGCTTGACTGGCTGGACAAGAATATCCGCAGCGACAGATGGACCATGGGCATTCGCAATATCGAACTGCCGCGCGCGACCCAATCCGCCCCCATCGTCGATCTGGTGATCTATTTTTCCCGGCGGGAGGATATGGAGCTTTTTCGCGAACGCTGGGCGGGTAAAACGCGCGAGCACAAGGTCAAACTGAAATTCTGGCGCGCTGCACTTTATGCCTTGCTACACCCGAAGATGGAAATGATCGCCTACGAAAAAGTCGATGACAGCCCGAAACGCATCCGTCCGGGGGATCCGGAAACAAGCATCAAGAAGCCCTGAAACGAAACAACCCCGCATCTGATGTGCGGGGTTGTTCAGTACGTCGCCGTTACAGGACGTGCAAATCGTGATTATTTCGGCAGTTCGGCATCAATGCCTTTGATGTACCAGTCCATGCCCAGAAGCATTTCGTCGGTTGCATCTTCGCCTTCCTTGATGCGCAATTCGCCAGCCTGATCATAGATCGGGCCTGCGAACGGATGAATTTCACCTGATGCGATCTTGGCTTCGGTTTCTTCGGCCAGTGCTTTTACGTCGTCCGGCATGTTGGTGTAAGGTGCCATGTCCACCATACCGGAATCAATACCGCCCCATGTGTCGATTGATTCCCAAGTACCATCCATGACAGCCTTGGCGCGTGCGACATAATATTCATCCCAATGGTCAACAATCGCGGTCAACTGTGCCTTCGGGGCGAATTTGATCATGTCGGATGCCTGACCAAAACCAACGATACCGCGGTTCTCGGCAACCTGAAGCGGAGCCGGGCTATCGGTGTGCTGGACCATGATGTCAGCACCCTGATCAATCAGGGCCTTGGCTGCGTCGCCTTCTTTGCCCGGATCGTACCAGGTGTTTGCCCAGACGATTTTGACTTTCACATCCGGGTTAACCGACCATGCACCCAGCATGAAGGCGTTGATGCCACGAACAACTTCCGGGATCGGGAACGAACCGACATAGCCGACAATGTTCGACTTGGTCATTTTACCTGCGATCACACCAGCAACGTAACGGCCTTCATAGAAACGCGCGGCATAGGTCGAAACGTTTGCATCACGTTTGTAACCGGTTGCATGTTCGAATTTCACATTCGGGAACTGCTTGGCGACCTTGACAGTCGGGTTCATGAAACCGAACGAGGTGGTGAAAATCAGGTTATGGCCGGTCTGGGCCAGCTGACGAATCACACGTTCAGCATCGGCACCTTCCGGAACGCTTTCGACGTAACTGGTGGTGGCATTGTCACCAAGGGCCGCTTCGATCGCCTGACGACCGATGTCGTGACGATAGGACCAGCCATGGTCACCAATCGGTCCGACATAAACAAAGCCGGCTTTGACGTCTTCGGCCTGGGCTGCACCCATGCCGAGTGCAAGTGCACCGGTTGCCACAACGGCGGCAAGCGTGCGCTTCACGAGGTTTGCATTCATTATCTGGTCTCCCTGTTAATCAGCTAATCAGGATTTAAACCCAATTGTTTACGCAATCAATGACGTGTTCTTGTCCAGACCAAGACTCAGCCAAACCGGCCTGATGATATCCAGAGATAATATTCAGAACGGCTTGATTGAGTTTTGGTCCGATACGCACTTCCTCCCACCGGGTCGGGGAATCTTTTTGGCGTTCCCCGATCCCGTTGCACCAGCCCTATTGTGCGGGCCGGAACGCCTGCCCGATACAGGCAGGTGCATTCAATCTGATCTTGGCGCGATCACTGGAAATGATCACCAGAACAATCACGGTCGCAAGGTAAGGCAACATCGACATGAATTGTGACGGGACATGAACACCCGCACTTTGCGCATGAAGCTGCAATACCGAAATAAGCCCGAACATATAGGCCCCGGCCAACAATCGCCCCGGACGCCACGTTGCAAACACCACAAGTGCCAATGCGATCCAGCCACGGCCCGCGGTCATGTTTTCGGCCCACATCGGTGTATATGACAGTGACAGATACGCCCCGGCAAGCCCCGCCATTGCCCCACCAAACATGGTCGCCATATAGCGGATTTTGATCACCGAATAACCAATGGCATGCGCGGAATGATGCGAATCACCAACCGCCTTGAGGATCAATCCGCCACGGGTCCGTGACAGGAAAAATCCGACCGCAATCACCATCACAATCGACAGATAAACCAGAAAATCCTGACCAAACAGAATTTCACCAACCAGCGGAATATCGGTCAGAACCGGGATATGAAGCCCCGGAAGCGGTTCAATCGCAAAACCGACAAAGCCGGAGCCAACAAGCGCTGAAAAACCGACCCCGAATATGGTCAGAGCCAGACCCGTTGCCACCTGATTGGCCATAAGGGTCAATGTCAGGAAGGCGAAGATCAACGACATCAGCATTCCGGCAACGATTGCCGCCAGAACACCCAGAATGGCCGATCCGCTTGACGCGGTAACCGCAAAGCCGGAAATCGCCCCGACCAGCATCATGCCTTCGACGCCAAGGTTCAGCACACCGGATTTTTCGGTGATCAGTTCGCCGGTCGACGCCAGCAAAAGCGGGGTCGATGCCGTAATCACAGTCAGCATCAGTGGAATGAGCCAATCCATTATGCGGCCTCCCCTTTGGCAGCAGGGGTTCCGAAACGAACCCGGTACTTGGTCAAAACATCACATGCCAGCAGGAAGAACAGCAAAATCCCCTGGAACAGGCCGGTTACTGCATTTGGCAGCCCCAACGTAATCTGGGCCAATTCCCCCCCTAGGTAGGTCAGCGCCATGATCAGCCCACCAAACAGAATACCCAGCGGATGCAACCGCCCAAGGAAGGCAACGATAATCGCGGTAAAGCCATAACCGGGCGATATGGCGGGTTGCAACTGACCGATAGGTCCGGCAACCTCAAACAGACCGGCAAGACCGGAAAGACCGCCGCCCAGCAACAGGGTAAACCAGACCATGCGTTTCTGCCGGAACCCAACATGACGCGCGGCCTGCGGGGCCTTGCCCACCACGCGCAACTGGAACCCGATCACGGATTTCGACAGCAAAATCCACCCGGCAATCACCACCAGTACCGCAAAGGCCGTTCCAAGATGGACCCGCGTCCCGTCATAAATGATCGGCAACAGGCCTGCATCCGGGAACGGGCGGGATTCAGGGAAGTTGAATCCTTCGGGGTTGCGCCACGGCCCATGCACAAGGAAGCTCAGGAACAGTGTTGCGACATAGGTCAGCATCAGGCTGGTCAGGATTTCGTTGGCATTGAATCTGGTGCGCAAAAGCGCCGGTATCGCCCCCCAGAAGGCCCCGCCAATCGCCCCAAGAACAAACATTGCGGGCAAAAGGAACATGCTTTCACTGTCATGAAAATACAGCGCAAGACCACCGCCGAATATGGCGCCCATGGTCAATTGACCCTCGGCACCGATGTTCCAGACATTGGCGCGGAACCCCATCGACAGCCCGATGGCAATGATCACAAGCGGACTTGCCTTAACAAACAGTTCCGAAAGTCCGTAGCTGTTGTTGATCGGCAGGATGAAGAAAGTATAGAGCGCATCGAACGGGTTCTTGCCCATAAAGGAAAAGATGATCCCGCCGACAAACAGCGTCATGAGAATTGCCAGAACCGGCGACAGATAAACCATCGCCTGACTATGCTGGCGACGGGGTTCAAGCCTGACCAACGTGATCTCCTTCGATAAGCTCTTTCGTCTTCAGGGTTACGTCGCCGTCCAGATCGTGAAGTCCCCCCATCAACAAACCGATTTCCTCGACACTGACGTCGGCCATCGGCCGCGGGGCGGACATCTTGCCTTCGGCCATCACCACCACCTGATCACAAATGGCGAAAATCTCGTCCAGATCCTGCGAAATCACCAGAACCGCCGTGCCCTTCGCCGCCAGATCAAGCAATGCCTGATGGATGGCACTTGCCGCACCGGCATCCACACCCCAGGTCGGTTGGGAAATCACCAGTACGCCCGGATCCTGAAGGATTTCACGCCCGACGATGAATTTCTGGAGGTTGCCCCCCGAAAGGCTTCCGGCCTCGGCCGAGGCGCCGGTGGTGCGTACATCGAATGTCTTGATGATCTTGTCGGCAAAGGTACGGGTCGGCACTTCGCGGATCAGACCACGTGCAGACAACGCCATACGACGAAACGCTGTTAAAAACCCGTTTTCCGACAGGCTCATATCAGGAACGGCACCATGCCCGTTACGTTCTTCGGGCACAAACGCAGCACCAAGCCGACGGCGGCGGCGCGGACCAAAATGCGCAACCGGATTACCATCAATTTTGATGCAGTCGGGCGTGCCGATGATCTCGGTTTCGCCGGCCAGTGCCTGAAACAGCTCGTTCTGGCCATTGCCGGCAACACCGGCAACCCCCATGATTTCCCCGCCCCGCACCTTAAGACCAATCCCCTTAAGGTCGGTGCCGAATTGTTCGTCGCTGATCAGTGAGAGATCGGAAATATCAAGACGCACATCCCCGAATTTGCGTGTCCCGCTGCGATCAGGTGCGGTCAGTTTCTGGCCGATCATCATTTCGGCCATGGATTTCGCCGTTTCCGCGCGCGGATCACACCCGCCAACGACCTTGCCGCCGCGCAAGACGGTCGCCTTCTGACACAGTGCTTTGACTTCGTGCAGCTTGTGGCTGATATACAGGATTGCGCAACCTTCATCGGCAAGACGGCGCAATGTTTCAAACAGCTTTTCGACTTCCTGCGGGGTCAAGACCGATGTCGGCTCGTCCAGAATAAGCAGTTTTGGATTTTGCAGAAGGCATCTGACGATTTCGATCCGCTGACGTTCACCAACCGAAAGTGTATAGACATGCCGATCTGGATCAAGCGGCAGACCATAGGTCTTTTCGACCTCGATCACCTGCTGACGCAGGGCGGCCATATCGCGCACGTCGTTCATCGCCAATGCGATGTTTTCCAGAACCGTCATGGTTTCAAACAGCGAAAAATGCTGGAACACCAGCCCAATGCCCATTTCGCGTGCGTCATGCGGGCTATGGATCGTGACCGGCTTTCCTTCCCACAGCAATGCGCCATGATCGGCCTGCAACACGCCATAGATGATTTTCACAAGCGTACTTTTACCCGCGCCATTTTCCCCCAGAAGGGCATGGATTTCGCCAGGTTCGATACGGAAACTGATATCGTCATTTGCCAGACAGCCCGGAAAGGCCTTGGTCACACCGCGCACTTCAAGCTGTGCCGGTTTCACCCCGCCTGTCATCACCAAGCCTGTATCTGAGCCGGTATTCCCGGTCCTCGAAGTCACTGCTGCCACCCCTATTTTGCGATCCGATCACGCGCACCGTTGGTATTACCCGTTCACGGTTTGCTAATCAAACGGTCTCAATACGCGATTTTATCTTCTTTGGCATCCCAGGCCGCAAAGACATCACGCGCTTCCCCTAAATCCAGATGTTCGCACGGCAGGCTCCGATCCGGGATCGGTTTTGCCACTTCATCATACAGGAATTGATCGTCAAAGCCGATTGCCGCTGCATCATCGCGGGAATTGGCATAATAGATCCGGTCAAGACGCGCCCAATAGATCGCCGAAAGGCACATCGGGCATGGCTCGCAACTGGTGTAAATCTCGCAACCGGCAAGATTGAAGGTACCAAGCTTTTCACAGGCCGCACGGATGGCGCTGACCTCTGCATGAGCGGTCGGATCGTTGCTGGATGTTACCTTGTTCCAGCCTTCGGATATGACTTCGCCGTCCTTGACAATGATTGCCCCGAACGGGCCGCCACAGCCTTCTTCCATTTTTGTCCGCGACAAATTCACGGCATGGAGCATGTGTTTATGCTTGGCATCACACACAGCCAAATCTCCCTATATGAACTCCTGATCCGGTAAACGGATCCTCCTGATCAGGCCGCTATTGGCGCGGCCCTTTATCATTTATATGCCTTGCAATGAAGGCTTTATCATCCGGCAAGGCCGTCTTGTGCGACCCTGTTCACCAGATTTTGCGCCATTCGTGCTTCACGTACGGACAGCAATTGCACTGCAACCGATGCCGCAATGATTGCCGGCTGTTTGCCGGTAATGCCCTGAATTCCAATCGGGCATGTCAAACGACCGATTTCCGTGTCACCCAACCCGCGATCCTTTAATCGCCGGACAAAGCGCGCGCGTTTGGTCTGGCTTCCGATCATGCCGACAAAACCAAGATCATTCCGCATCAAGGCCGCCCGACAGATATCAAAGTCCTGCGCGTGGCTGTGCGTCAGGATAAGCGCGAAGGCATCGGGCGGCATGTCGCCCACCTCGTCCTCGGGCCTTTCGCTTTGATGCAGATGAAGTTTCGGTGTTTCCGGCAGGGTCAGGTATTCATCACGCGAATCGATCAGGTGAATATCGAACGGCAAGGGTGCCAGTGCCTGAACAATCGCCTGCCCGACATGCCCGGCACCAAACAGCCAAAGCGGCGTTGCTCCGTCATCAAGGCGCAGGCACAGCTTCTGCTGCCCCGCCAGATCACACAATCCTCCGCGCCCCCCGGCAAACAGGCGCTCCAATGCATCGGCATCCTGAATACTGGCCGTTTCAAGATGTTGGCTTTCGCCCATCGATAAAATCGCCCAAGCACGATGAACAGGACCGGCATTGCTTTGCGTATTTCGGATCGCTGTCGCCAACTGATGCTTTTGCATCGAGCTCAGCAGGTGAAACGCAATATCGACAGAACCGCCGCAGCATTGGCCAAGCCCTGGCCCCAACGGGAATGGAACCAGTTCCGCATCAAAATCCCGCCCCAGATTCAGGATTTCACGCGCCTGAACCGTCACCTGATGTTCCAGATTGCCACCACCAACCGTCCCGACAATGTCGGCTTCACTGATCAGCATAAATGCCCCTGCCTCGCGAGGGGTGGACCCGCGAATGGCCGCCACACTGACCAGCATCACCGGATCGGATGATTGCAACACAGCAATATGGGCGTCGGGTGACAGGCGCATGATGTCTATTCCCCCGCAGCCGGAACCGCATCATGACTTTGGGCAATCATGCCCTTGGCCACATTGGCGACCGCATTCAGGACGGCCTCGGGCGTTGCCGGGGCATTCAGCATCGGGATCACCTTGTAATCCCCGACCGATGCGATCGCATCAGCAATGGCACGATGCACTGAAATCGCCAGCATCAGCGGCGGCTCACCAACAGCTTTTGATCGGTGAATGGTTTTTTCAACGTTTCTTCCGGATGACCACAATTCAAGACGAAAATCTTCCGGTCGATCCGAACATGCGGGAATTTTATAGGTAGAAGGCGCATGCGTTCGTAAACGACCTGCATCATCCCACCACAATTCCTCGGATGTCAGCCACCCCATGCCTTGAATAAAACCGCCTTCGATCTGACCGCGGTCAATCGCCGGGTTCAGCGACCGGCCGACATCGTGGCTGATATCAACGCGTGTGACCTTATATTCGCCCGTCAGGGTGTCGATCATCACCTCGGAACAGGCCACGCCATAGGCGAAGTAATAGAATGGCCGACCCGACGCGGTTTCACGGTCGTAATGGATTTTCGGCGTCGCGTAATAGCCCGTCGCCGAAAGCGAAACACGCGCCAGATAAGCCTGTTTGACCAGATCGGCAAATTCCAGTTCGGTCACATCACCAACAATCACCCGGCCCGGAACAAACCGGACGGCAGCCTCGGCAACACCGTATTTCTCAGCCGCAAAAGCAATCAGGCGCGATTTGATGATAATCGCGGCATCGCGCGCGGCCATGCCGTTCATATCCGCGCCGCTTGAGGCTGCAGTTGCCGATGTGTTGGGAACCTTGCCGGTATTGGTTGCCGTGATCTTGATCCGGTCGAGATCGATCTGGAATTCCTCGGCCACGACCTGGGCGACCTTGATAAACAGACCCTGCCCCATTTCCGTCCCGCCATGGTTCAGATGCACCGATCCGTCCTGATAAATATGGATCAATGCGCCCGCCTGATTAAGGAAGGTCGTGGTAAAGGAAATACCGAACTTGACTGGCGTAATCGAAATACCGCGCTTGATCACCGGGCTTTGCGCATTGAACGCGTCGATTTCCTCGCGGCGCTTGCGATAGTCGCAAGATGCCAGAATATCGTTCGTCAGTTCCGCAAGGACATTATCCTCGACCGTCATGTGATAGGGCGTCGTGTTGCGGTCGGTTGTCCCGTAATAGTTGACGATCCGCACATCAAGCGGATCGCGGCCAATCGTCATGGCGATTTCATCGATGATCCGTTCAATCGCAACCATGCCCTGCGGCCCGCCAAAGCCTCGAAACGCGGTATTGGACACCAGATTGGTTTTGCAGCGATAGGACCGGATTTCGACATCGCCAAGGAAATAAGCATTGTCGGTATGGAACATCGCACGATCACAGATCGCGGCCGACAGATCGGCCGAGAAACCGCAATTGGCAGCATATTGAATATCCAACCCGCAAATCCGACCATCATCATCAAAACCGACATCATATTCGACGATAAAGTCATGGCGTTTGCCGGTCATGACCATGTCATCATCGCGATCCAGACGCATTTTCGCCGGGCGACCGGTTTTAACCGCAACAATCGCCGCCAGTGCCGCCCATTGTGATGCCTGCGTTTCCTTGCCACCGAAACCACCGCCCATACGGCGCACTTCGACGGTTACCGCATTGGCCGGACGACCAAGGACATTGGCGATATTGTGCTGAACCTCGGACGGATGCTGGGTCGAGCAATGCAAAAGCACATCACCATCTTCCTGCGGAATGGCAAAGGTGATCTGACCTTCGAGATAGAAATGGTCCTGCCCGCCGATTTCCATCACCCCGGACCGGCGATGTTTGGCGCGCGCCAGTGCCGATTTGGCATCGCCCTGCGCCATGACATGGGGCGGTGCAACGAATTGCTGTTTTTCAAGTGCTTCCTTGACGCTCAGGATCGCGGGCAGTTCTTCATATTCGATCTCGGCCAGCTTGACAGCATTGCGTGCCTGTTCGCGGGTTTCGGCGGCGACACAGAAAACCGGCTGACCGTAAAACTGAACAATCCCGTCGGGCAGAACCGGATCATCATGGGTATGGGCGGGTGACACGTCATTGACACCCGGCACATCATCCGCTGTCAGGACACACACCACACCGGGTGCGGATCGCACCTTTGACAGATCCATCTTCGTGATTCTGCCATGTGCGATTGTCGCCGCACCGGGGGCCAGATGAAGAGTGCCGAACGGTTCAAGAATATCGTCAACATAAACCGCTTCGCCCGCAACATGCTTCGGACCGCTGTCATGCTTGCTGGCAGACCGAACCCCGCCCGAAAGCCCCGGTGTCGGCGCCAGAAGCTCACCCGGGTCTTTGGTATCGATGGCTTTGGATGCGTTGTCAGACATGGGCAGCCTCCCTGCCAACCAGACGGGTGGCAATTTCAGGTGCCGTTGTTTCAATAAACAGTTTGGTCAAAAGGTTCTGCGCGACCAGCATGCGGTATTCTTTTGATGCCCGCATATCCGACATCGGTGCAAAATCCCTGGTCAGGGCCAGTTGCGCCGCGTTCAGACTGGCCTCGTTCCAATCCTTGCCAATCAGGGCCGCCTCGCACTTTTTGGCCCGCATCGGTGTTCCGGCCATGCCACCAAATGCCGCCCGGAACTCGACAACCTTGCCGCCATCAATCCGAATGGCAAAGGCCGCAAGAACCGCCGTAATATCCTGATCAAACCGTTTGGAAATCTTGTAGGCCTTGAACTGCACCCCGGCCGCAGGCTTCGGAACGATGATGCTTTCGACGAACTCGCCCTTGGCCCGGTCCTGCTTGCCATAGGTGATAAAGAAATCTTCAAGGGCAACTTCGCGACGGATATCGCCCATGCGCAGGGCAATGCGCGCGTCCAGTGCAATCAGGGCAGGCGGTGTATCGCCAATTGGCGATCCATTGGCGATATTGCCACCAACCGTCCCCGCATTGCGGATTTGCCGTGACCCGATCCGGCGGACCAGCTCTCCGACATCACCGGCAATCATGCCAAGTGCGTTATGGGCATCGCTATAAGTCACACCGGCACCGATAGTCAGAACACCATCCTTTTCCCGGACCGATTTAAGATCCGCGACATCCCCGATATAAATGATCGGATCAAGCCGTTTGAGCATCTTAGTCACCCAAAGCCCGACATCCGTCCCGCCCGCCAGCACCGTCGCATCGGGATGGGCCACCAAAAGTGCGGCCAGTTCATCGCTGCTGCGGGGGGCGAAATAACGCCCCACCGGCATTTCAAGTGCCAGCATGTCGGCACCTTCGACCATCGTGGACAATCGGGTCGCGATATCGGAACGGCGTTTTTGTTCGACCGGATCGGTTGCGCTTATGCCACCGGCCTTGCGGGCGGCTTCGATGATTGGTCCGTAACCGGTGCAACGGCAAAGGTTCCCGGCAAGGGCATCATTGATGGCACCCCGGTCATCCTCGCCCCCATCCAGCCAAAGCTGATACAGGCTCATGACAAAGCCCGGCGTACAGAAACCGCATTGCGACCCATGGGTTTCCACAATGGCCTGCTGCACAGGATGCAGGCTGCCATCTTCGGATTTAAGATGTTCAACAGCCAGAAGCTGCTTCCCATCAAGGGTCGGCATAAACTGGATACAGGCATTGACCGTCCGGTAACGCATGCTGCCCTGACTATTCGGTTCGCCCAGAATGACCGTGCAGGCACCGCAATCGCCCTCGGCACAGCCTTCTTTGGTGCCGGTCTTGCGCTCGTTTAAGCGCAGCCAGTTCAAAACCGTCATTTGCGGATCGATATCGCGCAGGCGACGTTCCTCGTTTCCGAACAGAAACCGGATATCATCGCGTGTATCAAGGGCCGGTTTGGTCATGATGGCCTCAGCTACCGCGATAGGTGGAATAGCCAAACGGCGAAAGCAGCAGCGGCACATGATAATGCGCCTGCGCATCTGAAATACCGAACCGGATTACAACCTGATCAAGGAATTTCGGTTCCGGCAGATCAAGACCGATGTCATCGAAATACGCACCTGCATGAAAGACAAGCTGATACTCGCCCGGCTTGAACGAAGCACCATCAAGCATTGGCGCATCGGTTCGCCCGTCGGCATTGGTTACGGCTTCGGCGACCAGATCATCATGGCCGTCACCAAAACGGTGCAGCTCGATCCGGATGCCGCCCGCCGGGCAACCTTTTGCCGTATCTAGAACATGGGTAGTCAGTCGTCCCATGCCGGGCCTCCTCTTTTCTCTCTCATGCGGTGGTCGGTCGCTTCTTCCCTGGTCGGCTTTTCTGGTTGATCGTTTTATGCCGAACGAATTTATAGCGTTTCAAAAAGGTCGCATTAGGACACGGATCGTGGAAAGAGGTGATAAAGTGAAACTATATCAATAATTCTTTGAAAAACGATTGCCACAGCTTCGTGCAGAATACTATCAAAGCCGGATAAAAAGCTTCTAAAAGCCAATAAAAAACCGGCCAAAGCGATTTCCCGTCCAGGAACATTATCAAAGTCATATTGATAGTGCGGCATAATCATCCATCAATCAGCGCGCAGGAGTTCTTCCTTGCTGCGCTGCGACCTATGGTTAATGCTACACCAAACAGCCCGCATGACAAAGCCGGGCGTTGCGATATCAGGAGAGGCCAAAGATGACCGAACAAAATTATGCACGCGACCTGATTGGCTATGGCCCCAATCCGCCAAAGGCCAACTGGCCGGGCAAGGCCCGTGTTGCGGTCCAATTCGTGCTGAATTACGAGGAAGGCGGTGAAAACTGCGTTCTACACGGGGATCGCGCGTCCGAGGCATTTCTGTCGGAAATCATCGGTGCCGACATGCGCGAAGGCGTTCGCCATATGAGCATGGAGTCGATTTACGAATATGGTTCGCGCGTTGGTGTCTGGCGCATCCTTAACCTGTTCCGCGAACGGCAAATTCCGATCACCATCTTTGCCGTTGCCATGGCGCTGGCCCGTCACCCGAAGGTTGGCGAAGTCGCGATGCGCGATGGTCATGAAATCTGCTCGCACGGCTATCGCTGGATCGATTATCAATACTTCCCCGAAGAACTTGAACGCGAACATCTTTACAAGGCGATCGACATCATCAGGGATGTGACCGGGGAGCGCCCGCTTGGCTGGTATACCGGGCGTACAAGCCCGAACACCCGACGGCTTGTCGCCGAAGAAGGCGGCTTCCTGTATGACGCCGATGATTACAGCGACGAACTGCCTTTCTGGTCAACTCTGACAGACACACCGCATCTGATCGTTCCCTATACGCTTGACGTCAACGACATGCGCTTTGCCGCCATGCAGGGCTTCAATTCCGGTGAACAGTATTTCCAGTATCTGAAAGACAGTTTTGATACGCTTTACGAAGAAGGTGCCGAAACGCCGCGGATGCTATCGGTTGGTTTACATTGCCGTCTTGTCGGCCGGCCGGGGCGGTTTGCAGCCCTGAAACGCTTTGTCGATTATGTGCGCGGTCATGATGATGTCTGGTTTGCACGTCGCGTCGATATTGCGCGTCACTGGCGTGAACATCATCCGTTTACCGAAAACAAATAAGCATCAAGAAAAACAAGAACTGAAATGGCCGTTATGACCAAACCTGAAAAATCATTGTTCGAAACCCGACCGCCCAGCACCTTGGCGCAAAGCGCCTTTGTCTCGCTGTATGGCGGGGTTTACGAACATTCCCCCTGGATCGCAAAGCAGCTTTATGATCGCGGCATCACGTCTGCCCTTGATGCCCCCGATGCGCTCGCCGATGCCATGGCAGCCGTGGTAAATGGCGCGGTTGGCGATGACAAACTGACACTGCTTCGCGCCCACCCTGATCTTGCAGGCAAGCTTGCCTTGGCGGAACTGACGCATTCCTCGCAGAATGAACAAACCGGTGCCGGACTTGATCAATGTACGCCCGATGAACTTGCCCGGTTTACGAAATTGAATGACGACTACAAAAAGAAGTTCGGTTTCCCGTTCATCTTTGCGGTCAAAGGGTTCCATCGGACCGACATCCTGAACGCATTCGAACGCCGCGTTAAAAACGATGTTGAAACCGAATTTAACGAGGCCATCAATCAGGTACACCGTATCGCCAAGCTGCGCCTCGAAGCCCTTTGATCGCCAATGACTGGCCCGAACAAAATAACCAATAATCAGGATTTAAAAGCCATGAGCCACCACACAAACCTTGATGCCCCGGAATTTACCCGGCGTTTTGTCAATCTGGCCGACGAACGTCTGGGCGCAGAAGCAATCTTTGCGACCGACGATTTCTTTGCCGACAAGCAACGCATGTTGCAAACCGCCGATGCCATTTTTTATCCGGATAAATATGATGACAATGGCAAGTGGATGGATGGCTGGGAAAGCCGCCGGAAACGTGTGGAAGGTCATGATTACTGTGTGGTACGGCTGGCAACATCGGGCCGGATTTACGGTGTCGATATCGATACCAGCCACTTCACCGGCAACTTCCCGCCCGCCGCATCGCTAGAGGCATGCTATTGCCCGGATGGTGATCCCGCCGAAGATACAACCTGGATCGAAATTGTTGCCCCGATCGGGTTGCGTGCCGGTGTCGGCGCAGAAGCCCACCATTATGCTGACGTCACGGCAGAGGGCGTTTTCACCCATGTCCGCCTGCATATCTATCCCGATGGAGGCATTGCCCGTCTGCGCGTTTATGGCCGCCCGGATCGGGACTGGTCAAAAATGGCAAGCAGTGCCGATCAGATTGATCTGGCAGCCATGATCAATGGCGGCGTGGTCCTGACATGGTCGGATGCCCATTATGGCAACCCGAATGCCATTCTGGCCCCGGGCAGAGGCATCAATATGGGTGATGGCTGGGAAACCAGACGGCGCCGCGAACCCGGCAACGAGTGGCTTATCGTTGAGCTCGGCCATCCTGGCGAGATCGAGAAAATCATCGTCGACACCTGCCACTTCAAGGGCAACTATCCCGACCGGGTTTCCATTCAGGCCGCCTATGTGGATGGTGAAAAGGATAAGTCGCTGCGCGCACGTTCGATGTTCTGGCAAACCATTTTGCCTGAACAGAAAATGCAGGCCGACCATATCCACGAATTTGATGCGTCGGTCATCGCCAAGCTCGGCCCGGTATCGCATTTGCGCGTCAATTCCATTCCCGATGGCGGGATCAGCCGCCTGCGCATTCTTGGCAAACCGGCAAAGCGATAAGACTATGAAACTGAAAGTCGAACCGCTAAACCCCGCGGCTTTTGCCCCGTTTGGCGAGGTGATATCCACCGCCACCGCGCGGGACGAATATAAAATCAATCTGGGGACAACAACGCGGTTTCACGACATATCGCGCGTTGATGTCGGGGACGAAGGTGGCATACCAATCATCAGCATTTTTCGCGGCACACCGCGCCCGATGCCGATTGAAATCAAAATGATGGAACGCCATCCACTGGGCTCCCAGGCGTTCGTGCCTCTAAGCGGTCAGAAGTTCCTGATTGTTGTGGCAGAGGGTTCAGATACCCCTGCCCTCGAAGACCTACGCGCCTTTATCTCGGACGGGACACAAGGTGTGACTTATGCCAAGAATGTCTGGCACCACCCGCTTCTGGCGCTTGAACCAGAAAGTGATTTTCTGATCGTGGATCGCAGCGGCCCGGGCAACAACCTGAACGAAATTGATCTGCCGATGGTTGATGATACGCCTGTAACGCTTGACTGGCCCCAGACTTGAGAAAACGATCACAAGACATTGCACCCTGATCAATTGCGATCAGGGTCGTTTTGCCAGTCCCTGATTGCCAAGATACCGGTGCAGTTCGCTGGAATCACCGACAACATCCTCGGCCCCGGCCTGCATTAACATTTCGGCATCTTGCGGATTTCGATGGCCTCCACCAAGAAATCCGACGGATCGCATCCCGGCCGCCCCGGCGGCAATAATCCCGGCGGGGCTGTCTTCGATCACAAGACAGTTTTCCGGTTTGGAACCGCATTCCCGCGCCGCATGCAGGAAGATATCCGGGGCCGGTTTGCCATTTGCCACTTCCTCGACCGAGAAAATCCGCGCCTCGAAGAAATCAAGCAAACCGGTATTTCCAAGACAGGTATCAAGGCGTGCCAAATCACTGCCCGATGCAACGCAAACCGGCACATCAAGTGATTTCAGAACCGCGTCAATGCCACCAATCGCCCGCAGATCTGTTTCAAAAAGACTTCCGAGCAGATCTTCACATTCTTTCTGATACTGCACGGCGTCAATCGCGGTTGCGTGATCATTATTCAGGCAGTCGACCATCCCGGCATAGGACACACCGCCAAAACGGCGCGCCAGGTCATCCGACGAGACTTCAATGCCATAGCCTGCAAGTATCTGAACATCGACGGCAAACGACAGCACTTCACTATCGATCAGCACCCCATCGCAATCAAAGATGACAAGATTGATCACTGTGTTGCCGCGCCGCCACCCAGATCAAGGGCAAGCAACCGTTTCTGGATTTCCTGTGACAGCACCGCACTTGGCTGCGCCTCAAGGGCGCGCTGATAAGCCGCGCGTGCCATTTCGGTTTTGCCCATCGCAAGGGCATTTTCGGCAAAATGCGCAAGATGTTCAGCCGTCGGCATTGCCTTGTTTACAGCCACAAATATCTCTTCTGCTTCCTGATATTTGCCCTGCTTATAAAGCACCAGCCCGTAGGTATCGAGCGCACCGGGATCACCGGGTGCAACCTGCAAGGCACGCTTGATCAGACGTTCTGCTTCACCCAAATTTTCACCACGAACCGCATAATGGAAGGCAAGCCAGTTCGCCGCACCGGCATTCCCCGCATTCGATGCCTGCGTTGCTTCTGCCAGCATGGTGTTGCGATAGGTTTCCATCACCGCCTTGATGGCATCGCTATCAAGACCATCAACCCATGTCAGACCGACACGGACCGCCTTGCATCCCTTGCCACCCTTTTCCTGACAAAGGGCAACGGATTCTTCAACCGCGCCCAGCACGGTCGCGCTCGGCCCGGCGGCATATTCAACCCCTGCCTCGTCACGCGATAGCGCCTTGAAATCGATCATCGCCCGGTATCGTTCGTCAACCGGCTTTTCCGCCGGGCTTGCGAACATATCCTGAGGCTCCCATTTCGCAGAGGTATCGCCGCAGGCCGCCAGCGTTAGAAGGGCCAGGCCCGCAATGAGATGATGTGTCCGGATCAACAAAGCAGTCATTCCCTGATGCTGTTTCATGTGATGACAAAGCATAGCCTGTCCCGATTAGGCAGGCGTTAACGATACTGGCCCCACTGCACCCCACCGATCAAAAGATCGGAATAACGGGGTGAAACCGCTTTGAAATTACCATCGGCAAGATCACGCAACATTGCCGCATGGTCGATTTCGTTCTGGCCATGGAAGAAACTGGTCACAATCTGCCAATCATCATCCGCGACCTCATAACGATAGATATCAACATAATCACGCGCCGTGAAAAAGGCTGCTTCTTCCATTCCATCGCCGTCAAGATCGACCAGCAACAATGCGCACTGGTCCGGGGCTCCTGTGCCTGAACCTTCCTTGCGACAGAAGCGGCGATCATATTCAAGCTGTGCTTCAAGCAATCCGGTTACGGCTTCCCCAGGCACGCGATATTCCGCAGGATAAACCGGAATATTGTCAATTTCGCCCATCACCCGTCCGGCATCGGAATCGATATGGCTGCGCAGTTCAGCAAGTGGCGGCACCGTGTCGGGTTTTGCCACGTCAAGTTCAGCAAGTGCCTTCTCGCCCGGCATTCCAAGATTTCGGGCAATGAAAGAAAGATCAGCCGTGTCCCAGTCTGCCATCGACAAAAGACGGCTTTGCTGATTGCGCGCCGAAATGCTGACCGGGTCAAGCAACGGCAGATGTATGATAAAGGCCGTCAGGGCCCCACAAATCGCGATATGGCCAAACGCCCGGCGCAACGATACCGGGGTTGACTGGCGACGGCCAAATGCCGCCACCGAAAGCCATATCGTCGCCATCAAGACAAATACCGCCGCCCAGATCGCATAAATCCGCGATGGGGTCAGTCCGTATTCACGCACCCGGATATAAATCGTTGCCATCGCAATCAGGGCAAAAATCGGTGCCATCCACAATGTAAAGCGAAAGACACGATCACCGATCCGGCCAAACAAGGTTACACCTTCGCCTGCCTGCACCGCCCCAAACAGTAGGTAACTTAACCCTGCTGCGGCGGCCATCACGGTCCACCAGACACCAAATTCCTGATCCAGCAGAACTTCCCAGCCACCCAATGCCGCCGCAATCAGAAACAGGAAAAGCCCCAGAGCCTGAATCGGATAAAGAATGCGGAACATTCCGCCAATCACTTGGCGGACCGGGATCAGAAGCCCCGATTTTTCACGCGCAATGAGGATACCTGTGGCAAAAGCCGCCCCCGAAAGGGGCATCGCAACATACGCCTCACTGATCAGGTCCCAAATCTGGTCGATCCCCACCAGCATAAACAGCGAAGACAAGGCATAAAGAACGGGCCAGACAACACCAACCCCGACCAAACCAAATGCCAATGCCAGCTTGATTGACCAGATTTCGGGCACCAGTGCCGCCCGATCCGGATAGTTTGGTAAAACAGTCGTCTGCAACGGCCCCCATATCCGCCATATGGCGACAGCAAGCCCGACCCAAAACGCCTGACAGGCGAGCAAACCTAAAATGGCGACATCATCGGTATGATCGAACCCGACCAGATGCTGAAATGCCAGCACCTGAAGGGCTGCGAGGGTTGGTAAAACAAACGTCACCGCAAGATCATCACGCAGACGACGCACGCCAATGGCAAACCAGCTGCAATAGGCCAGTGCGGCAATAAAGGTCATTAGACTCGCCAGAAGATAGTCATCCTCCCAGCGATAATCGATCAGATACCAGAATGCGAAGCCATATGCCGCGCCGCTAAGGGGGAACAGCCAATGCGCTTTTTTCATCGGTTTGCCTTTGCTCGTGCCCGATTGTTCGGGTCAGGTTGTCTTTATAAACAGTATTAAAACAGAAAAAGCCGCCGGGATCATCCGATCTCCGGCGGCTTTAACTTTTTGTCTTAAAAAGACTTTTTTATGGTCTAAGCCGATCAGGCGCGGCGTTCTGCGATCATCTTTTTGATTTCGGTGATCGCCAATGCCGGGTTCAGGCCTTTCGGGCAGGTATTGGTGCAGTTCATGATCGTGTGGCAACGATACAGGCGGAACGGATCTTCGAGCGCGTCGAGACGTTCACCGGTATATTCATCACGCGAGTCAGCCAGCCAACGATAAGCCTGCAACAGAACAGCCGGGCCGAGATAACGGTCGGAGTTCCACCAGTAAGACGGGCACGCGGTCGAGCAGGAGAAGCACAGGATGCATTCCCACAGACCGTCAAGCTTCGCGCGTTCTTCACGCGACTGCAGACGCTCGCCATCGGGCGGAGTCGGGCTATCGGCCTTCAGCCACGGCTCGATCGAGGCGAGCTGTGCATAAGGCTGCGACAGATCCGGCACCAGATCCTTGACCACCGGCATATGCGGCAGCGGATAGATTTTGACCTCGCCCTTGATGTCCTCGATCGGTTTCAGACACGCAAGCGTGTTGCGACCGTCGATATTCATCGCGCACGAACCGCAAATGCCTTCGCGACAAGAACGACGGAATGTCAGGGTCGCGTCGATCTCGTTCTTGATCTTGATCAGCGCATCAAGAACCATCGGACCGCACTTATCAAGGTCAATGTCGTAAGTATCGGTACGCGGGTTATCGCCACTGTCAGGATCATAACGATAGATCTTGAAGCTGCGGGTGTTTGTCGCGTCAGCCGGTGCAGAGAACGACTTGCCCTCTTTAACGACCGAATTGGCGGGAAGATTGAATTCTACCATCTCTCAAATCCTCTCTTGCCGCGCCTTAATAGACGCGCTCTTTCGGCTCGATATACGACACTTCATCTGTAAGGGTGAAGTTATTGACCGGACGATAGGTCAGATCAACGCCATACCCTTTGTCCCAATCGACAGTCGCAATCGTGTGCTTCATCCAGACTTCGTCATCACGCTTCGGATAATCCTCGTGGGCATGTGCCCCGCGTGATTCGTGACGGGCCTCGGCGGAATTCATGGTTGCAGCAGCGCAGACCATGAGGTTTTCGAGTTCCATCGTTTCGACGAGATCGGAGTTCCAGATCAGCGAACGATCCGACACGGCAACATCAGGAAGCGTTGCTGCGGTCGCGGAAAGCTTTTCGACACCTTCCTTGAGAATCTCGGCAGTACGGAACACGCCGCAATTGCCCTGCATGACGCGCTGCATTTCCAGACGGATTTCGGCGGTCGGACGAGAACCCTTTGCCCAACGCAGACGGTCGAAACGTGCAATAGCCTCGTCGCCATCGGTGGTTTTGAGTTCCTTGTAGGATGCCTTGGCATCGACGACTTCGGCGGCGTGCAAGCCACATGCACGACCAAAAACAACAAGGTCGAGCAACGAGTTGGTGCCAAGACGGTTTGCACCGTGGACCGACACGCAGGCCGCTTCGCCGGCCGCCATCAGACCCGGAACGATTGCGTTCGGGTTATCCGCGGTCGGACGCAGGACTTCGCCCTTATAGTTGGTCGGAATGCCGCCCATGTTGTAATGAACCGTCGGCAGGACCGGGATCGGTTCCTTGGTCGCATCAACACCGGCAAAGATTTTTGCGGTTTCGGTAATACCCGGCAGACGTTCCCACAGCACTTCCGAACCAAGATGTTCAAGGTGCAGGTGGATGTATTCACCGTGTTCGCCAACACCGCGACCATCACGGATTTCCTGTGCCATACCGCGCGAAACGACGTCACGTGACGCAAGGTCCTTAACGGTCGGTGCGTAACGTTCCATGAAACGTTCGCCTTCGGAGTTGGTCAGATAACCGCCCTCGCCACGCGCACCTTCGGTGATCAGGCAGCCAGAACCGTAAATGCCGGTCGGGTGGAACTGAACGAATTCCATGTCCTGAAGACCAAGGCCTGCACGTGCGACCATGCCATGACCGTCACCGGTGCAGGTATGGGCCGAGGTGCAGCTAAAGAATGCGCGACCATAACCGCCCGACGCCAGAATGGTCATCTTGGCGTTGAAACGATGGATTTCACCGGTATCAAGATCCCAGGCGACCAGACCTTTGCACGACCCGTCGTCACCCATGATCAGATCAAGGGCGATATATTCGACAAAGAATTCGGCTTTGTGTTTCAGGCACTGCTGATACAGGGTGTGCAGCATGGCATGACCGGTACGGTCAGCCGCGGCACAGGCACGTTCGACCGGCGCTTTACCGTGGTCACGGGTATGACCACCGAACGGACGCTGATAGATTTTACCATCTTCGGTCCGCGAGAACGGCATGCCGTAATGTTCAAGTTCATGAACAGCCGGAACAGCGTTACGGCACATATATTCGATCGCGTCCTGGTCACCGAGCCAGTCGGAGCCCTTGACGGTGTCATACATATGCCACTGCCAGTGATCTTCGGACATGTTGCCAAGTGATGCACCAATGCCGCCCTGCGCCGCAACGGTGTGCGAGCGGGTCGGGAAGACCTTGGTGATACAGGCGGTTTTCAGTCCGGCTTCGACCGTACCAAGCGTCGCACGAAGACCGGCGCCGCCTGCGCCCATAACAACGACGTCGTAGTTATGGTCGATAATTTTATATGATTCGCTCATTGGTTCAGGCTCCGGCAAAAACGATACGCATGACCGACACGATGGCAGCAACCGACAGGAATGCGGCCACAGCCTTGATCAGGAACAGCGATACGATTTCTGCTTTACGGTTGTGCACATAATCCTCGATCACGACCTGAAGGCCGTGCGTGAAGTGCACAGAAACACTGATGATCATCAGGATCATCATGGTCGAATGGAAATACGAGCTCAGCCAATCACGGACTGCATCATAGTCGGCCGTATGGCCAGACAGGATCGATATGATGAACCAGATGCCGAGCGGAAGGTTTGCGACAGCGGTAACGCGCTGGGTCCACCAGTGCGACGAGCCACTTTTAGCAGAACCGAGGCCGCGAACACGGCCCAGATCGGATTGCATTTTCATGACAGGTTTGTCCCCTCTTGCCCGGCCTTAGGCCAGACCGATAATCCAGGTAAGAATGGTCAGCACGATTGCCGCGCCAAAGACGATCGGGTTGCCTTTTCTGGCGCCCTCATTCGTCAGGCCGCGACCGGTATCCCAGACAAGGTGCCGGACACCGTTGCAAGCATGGTAATAAAATGCCGCCGTCCAACCGAACAGCAGCAGCAGACCAAACCACGAGGTGAAAAATGCGTGATAGCCGTCAAATGCATCACGACCAGCGCCGGCACCAATCAGCCAGGACGCCAGAAATACGAAACCAATGGCAAGACCGACACCCATCGCACGGAACGAAATGGACATCTTGGCTGCCATCGGAAGCCGGTACACCTGCAAGTGCGGAGACAGCGGCCGATTGGCTTTGCTCATAGCGGATTTGCCTCTTCTCAAAGTAGCTGGCGGGAAAGCAGGGTTTATTTACCCATGCAACGGGTTTGAGTCAATCTAGACACCTTTGAAATCCAAAGAAATCCGCGATCAAATTCCGTTTTCGCCTCGGTTAAACTACGTAGTTGACCTCTCTTGTGCCGTCTACGACCCGCGGGAAGGGCCAAGGGTTCCCCCTTAATGCAGAAAACGGCGTAACGTGCATTTAGCAATCGCACAATTAGACCTTAATACGCAAGACTGCACCTGCCAGATTATCTGGGAATTAAAACGGTATAATCAAAGTCCAGAAGAACGCCGGAGTCATATTTTCCTTCTGCGTCACGTAACGGGAAGTCAGATGCCTGCCGATCGCGCACCGCAACAAGACGCAAACGAAGCGCACCGATGTCTCGCCGCCCCGGAATTTCAAACTTGTCCAGCACCTCCGACCAAGCAAACACCGTATCGCCGGCAAAAGCCGGATTAGCATGCGCACCGGCATTAATCGCAGCAATACGAAAACCGTTGCCAAGCCCGTTAAAGGACAATGCACGTGCCAGTGAAATGATGTGCCCACCATAAATCAGCCGCTTGCCAAACCGCCCGGCACCTGCCGCAACCTGATCAAAGTGAACCTTGGCCGTGTTCTGGTAAAGACGGGTTGCGATCTGGTGTTCGGCTTCTTCGATGGTCATGCCATCGATATGATCGATTTTTTCGCCAATCGCATATTCACCCCAACGATGGGATGCCCCGGCCAGCTCAAAATCATAGGCCGACAGATCAAGGCTTTTGGGTATCTGCAATGCCTCTGGCGCAACAACGCCTGGCAATTCAGGAAGAACTGTTTCAGGTGCCCCGGCACTTTCATCATGTTTGCGCACCATGACCCAGCGATTGTAATCCAGCACCATCTCGCCGCGCTGATTACGACCGATGGAATTGACGTAAACCACACCGCTCTTGCCGTTCGAGTTTTCCTTAAGCCCGATCACGGTCGATACCGTACTGACCGTATCGCCAGGATAGACCGGCGCGCCAAACACCCCACCGGCATAACCAAGATTGGCAACCGCATTTAACGACACATCTGGCACGGTTTTGCCAAAAACCATATGAAACGCCAGAAAATCATCCACAGGCGCGCGATCAAACCCGATCCGCCGGGCAAATTCATCAGATGACTGCACCGCAAAACGGGAACCATAAAGGCCGGTATAAAGTGCGACATCACCGGTCGTGATCGTGCGCGGTGTTGCGTGGCGCATTTCCTGACCGATGCGGAAATCCTCAAAATAATTTCCGGGATTTGTTTTCGATGCCATGGTGCCTCCCTGCATTTATGGCGCTTGGTCTGACGGGATGGCATGCCGGTTCTTTTCGCGCTTTTTATCCGGCTATGCGACCGGGCTTAAGCCGCGTCCATTTCCGCAATCTGATCGGCCATTGCGACCAGACGCTTGGCCGAAACCACATGCAAATTCTCGATCAGTTTGCCATCGACCACGACAACACCTTTGCCCTCTTGTGCCGCTTCCTGATGGGCGGCAATGATTTTGCGTGCCCAGGCAATCTCGCTTTCGGCTGGGGCGAATGCGGTATTAGCAGCCGCAATGGTTTTGGGATGGATCAGCGTTTTGCCATCAAATCCCATTTCGCGCCCCTGCTTACAGGATGCGGCGAAGCCATCATCGTCCGAAAGATCAAGATGAACGCCGTCAAGGATCGCAAGGCCATAGGCACGGGCCGCCAGCAGGCAAAGGCCAAGACTTGTCATCATTGGCAAACGATCAGGCGTATGAGCACAGTTCAGATCCTTCGCCAGATCAGATGTCCCCATCACAAAACCGCCAAGACGCGGATGAGCCCCTGCGATTTCCCTGGCATCAAGCATCGCAAGCGGCGTTTCCATCATGCACCAGATACGCATATCCGCATGCGCACCCTGCGCTTCCATGATGGTCGCAACCTGTCGGACCGTATCGGCACTTTCCACCTTTGGCAGCAAAATCGCGTCGGCCGATGTTTTGGCCGCAGCCACGATATCGGCATATCCCCACGGGGTGTTTAATCCGTTGGTCCTGATCTGGATTTCACGTTTGCCATAACCACCTTCTGCCAGCGCGGCAACGATCTGATCGCGGGCAACATCCTTAGCGTCGGGTGCCACCGCATCCTCAAGATCAAGGATCAGGCCATCAGCAGGCAGACTGCGCCCCTTTTCCAGTGCCCGGGCGTTGGAGCCTGGCATATATAAAACGGAACGACGCGGACGGGCAGTTGCAGCCACGGGACACCTCCACAAAGCGTAATTTTTGTACAATACTTAATAATAATCTTTGTGAAAATTACCCAAACTCAAAATACGCTTCAAGTCACTTTTTGCAGTGCGATATCGGGAACGGGCTGCGGCTTATTATTTAACAATCAGTACTTGCTGATCTTGCGATGATAAAGATAATAGCATTAGAGGGGACTACTACGCACAATAATTGAATCCAGGGGTCAGAATGAAATCGCAACCTGCTAAGGCGTTGGTAGTCGCTTTATGCGCCACCAGCCTTTTAAGTGGTTGCGTTACCAACGGCGGTAACGGCAACTTTCTGAGCATTACGCCCGGGGCAAATGGCGAATGTGAATATAACGAAGCAGCCTATGTAATCGGCGGAGCATTGCTGGGCATCGGTATCGGTCTGCTTGCGGGTGGTGACAACAGAGGGGTCGCAACAGTAGCCGGGGGAGCCGCTGGCGGACTCATTGGCAAAGGAGTGCAATCGTACCTTCAGAACAGATGCAAAGAACTTGCGGCTGTTAAAAAGCAAATGAAAGAAAGTGATCTCAATGTTCAGGCAGTTAACGCACCTGCACCAAGCAGCTGGGTTAACCCGGACGCATCGTCACCAAAAGAAGGCGAACAAGGCATCATCGTTACTGTTTCTAATGCAATGATGTTTGCCAGCGGCTCATCTGTACCAACAAAGTCTGCCGCTGCTGATCTGCAAAAATTGGCAAAGACCTATGCAGGCAAGAACCGAAAGGTTTTGATTATTGGGCACACGGACTCGTCCGGCCCCGAACAGCTGAATCGGACCCTTTCGGAAAAACGCGCACGCGAAGTTGCCAAAATCTTTGAAAGCTCCGGGGTCGGCCTGGCTGATCTGTATTACAAGGGTGCCGGCGCAGATCGCCCGATCGCAACCAACCTCACCGCAGAAGGGCGCGCTGCAAACCGCCGGGTTGAGGTCGTCGAACTTGGAACGGAAGAGGGCATCATCGCCTATGATAATTTTGTTGAAAGTGATCCAACTCTTCCCTCTCGCGTTGTGAAATCGCAAGAGTCACCTTATATTCCCCGGCCTCCTCAAACGTCCAAACCAGCGACGGAAAACAAACCCGAACTCCCCTCCAAAACGATACCAACAGTCGCCTCCTTGAAATCTGGCAGCTCAATCGATTTCGGCGGCCTGCCCATTGATGAGTTCGATCAGAACTTGGCTGCTAATGTGGAGAAAAGCCAAGTAGAAAAATCTCTTTTTTCTACTTTGTGGCCGGTCTCTGAAGCAAAAGCCTCCAACGAGACCGACATGATGCTTGGAACGAATTGCATTAATGACAGTTATAGACCAGTTGGAAGCATCATGTCTCTGGACGGAGACATGCCGGTTCATCGCACATCGGATTATATTCCCGGACTTTACTCGACCTCATGGCATGACACTGTTAACGGGCATCTTATTGGCCTGACCAAGGTGGCTGTCTTGGAAGATAGCGGCCTTGTCGAGAAAGCGCCCGGTCTCTTTGTCTTTGAAAATTACAAGAAAGGGGACCAAGCACCGACCCTTAGCGCCGAGGGCTCTGCAAGGTCCTATATCGGCGCGAACGGCGTGGTCTATCGCGTATTCTTTGACGAAGGTGCATGGCCGGTCAGATGTATCGATACCTTCTTCCCGCGAAATGTGGCTCAACAAGGCCTCGCGCAAGCTCGGATATATTACGACAAAGATAGCAAAGTCTTTGCAAACGAGATGCACTTGAAAATCGCCAAAAGCACGGAACAATAAAATGGATGAACTTTACGCATTCTTGCTGTTATATCGTGCCATCATTGGCGCAGCTGTCCTTACCGCAATCTTTGTCATTCTTGTCATTGCTTGGTGGGATGAAGTAAAACTGTTTTTCAAGAGCGCTCTCTACAGCTTACCCCTGATCGGTAAGACGCGTCGCTTATCAAAAGACATCTCGGTACGCAGAGATGGCTGGTTTGCATCCGAACGTACTCTTTGTGATGACTTTGCTGGTGACATCCGGCGAATTGCCGCAGATCCCGAAATGTATGACCGCTCCAAAAGCTATCTGGGGAAAGTACAAGAACTGGGCAGGAACGAACTGGGCATCCTCATGCGTGTTCTCCTGATCGCAATGGTATTTGTCGAAGCCCTCGGTTTTGCGTATGTGCTTGCCGGATACACGCTGCCCGGAGCGAGTGAACAGTTACAGGTTCAGGGATCTTTCTTTATCGCCTTTCTCATTTCCTGCGTGTTGGTGTTTCTTACCCACCAATCAGGTCAGGAACTTCACAAGCGAGGCCTGATCAAGAAAATTCGGACCTGGTGGATCCATGACAATGCGGAAGACCGCCCTAATCTTCTGGGTCGCACAAACAAGGTCACACTTGAGAACGATCAGGTGGATGATAACGATCCCGCCTATATGCAAATTCTGCATCGCGTTGACACTAATGCACATGTTACGCCCGGCGCTCCGATGTGGACCATCATCGCCGCGATCGCCATTATCGGTGTCGCAATTGGAGCGACATATGTGCGCTATGAGACCTATCAACAGGAAAAAACTGCGGAAACCATTGGCGCGAACACCTCGCCAAACAATTCCCTTTTCTCGCTTGAAGGCCTAGCGTCTGAAGGGCTTCCTGATGTTTTGACCGAGCCGCAGACAGAAGCCAATAATCAAGCGCACAATGAGCAAGAGGGTGCGCGTGACGCTGCCAACTTGACGACCTATGCCATTTTGGCGACCCTCTTTATCCTTATTCAAATCATGGGTATTGGCATCGGTTATAAAACCGGATTTGCAGGTAAAGAAAGCTCGACCGCACGGCGCATCATTCGCAATTTCCCAAGCAGAACATCTTACGAAGCCTGGTACGAACGCAAACGTGATGCAATTGCGCGGGTCGCGCAAAAACACCTTTCAAACTTGCAGGCACGACTGACCGAGAACGCAACTTCCAATGGTGTAGATAAAACGCATAGAGAAGTTATACAACACTCAGCTGACCGCACCTTTATCGAGCATTACGAACAAACGGAAATCAAGGCAGAGCAATCCCGCCAAAACAGCGAAGCTCGAAAACTTTCGCGTACTGTGGAAAGCAAACTGCAACCATCGGAAAGCATCAAAACGACCACCGCGCCAGAACCTGTAAACCAGGGCAAGACAGCAGCGGAGAGTCCGGAAGAAATGGAAGCACGCATTCGCAGGGAATTGCTTGCCGAAAAAGAGGCAAAAGAAAAGCATGTCGAAACCGAAGACGAAATGCGTGAACGCATGCGTAAGGAGCTCGGACTTGGATCTTAAACGTTTAGCTCCGAGAACTATACAGAACTTCGGGCCACTTTTTGCCGTCGCAATACTAGCTGGAGCGTTGATTTTTTGGTTTGACCAAAAGACGGCAAATGCCACAACCGCAAAAATCGGCAGTTGCTATCAATTGGTCACGCTGGGGGATATTGATCCCCCGTCTGCGTCACGCGACTTATATGTACTTGTCGACCAGACAATGACTCTTCCCAAAAAACTCCAAGAAGAAACATATCGAAAAATTATCGAGTTTTTGCGCCCAGGGGATGTCATACAGATTATCGGATTTTCTGCAAATGCTGCTGGTTTCTATACTGAGGTCATTCTCAAAGGCATTATAGATAACCGCTTAGGCGATGAGATTCGCTACTCCGTCTCCAAGAAAGTCCTGCACCAACTCGATCAGTGCTATCAGGCTCAGGACACCCAAGTGCGTCAATATACAGGACGCGCCTTAATCCACGCATTTTCCCAAGCAACAACAGAGCTCCCCAAAACAGAAATTGTTTCCAACCTTGCGGTTGTTGCAAAGGACATTATCGCCAAGTCGGAAACACCTGAAAAATATGTACTGATCGTTTCAGACATGATGGAAAACTCGGACCTCATGTCCCTGTATGGCAACGGCAAGCTCGAAAACCTGCCCATCGATCAGGAAATCAAAAAACTGGGCGAAAAGCTGGCATTTGAAGATATGAGCAACGCCAAAGTATATGTCATTGGCGGAGGCTATCTTGACAATGGCAATTACAGATCATCCTTGGAATTGAAAGCGCTGGAGCATTTCTGGGCAAGCTACTTTGAGCATTCCAATGCTGAACTCAAGCAGTTTGGCACCCCGTCATTGCTGAGCGGAATTGGAAACTAGATCTTCCCTAAAAGACGGATGACCAGAAGTGGTCACCGTCTTTTTCACCCAGAACCATCACCGTCGCACTCCGCCCCGCAACCAGCCGGACACTTTCAGGGACGCTATCAAGCGATACGCGCACCGGCACACGTTGCGCCAAGCGAACCCAGCTGAAGGTCGACTTGACATTTGCAAGGCTTCCCCCTGCGCCCGACCGTTCACTATCCTGAATACCGCCTGCGATGCTGACGACATGGCCGTAGATAGCGTTATCTTCCCCCATCAGACGGACTTCAACATGATCGCCGATTGCGATACGCGGCAGTTTGGTTTCTTCGAAATAACCCGCCACATAAAATGACTGGCTATCGACCAGGGCAGCAATCGCCTGCCCTGCACCAACATAGTTCCCCCGACGTAACGAGAAATTCGTCAGGATGCCATCAACCGGGGCAACAACCTTGGTACGTGCCAGATTCAAAACCGCAAGGTCAAGATCGGCCTTGGCCAGATCCATATCTGCCTGTGCGGTCGCGAGATTGGTTGCAACCTGTTCTTTTTTCTGACGCGAAACAACGTCGCTATCAAGCCCCCGGTAGCGTTTCACTTCACGCTTGGCCTGATCACGTGCGGCAATGGCACTTTCAAGTTTTGCCTGTGCCTGATCAACGGCCACCTGATACCGGGCTGGATCAATGGAAAACAGCAAATCCCCGGCATGAACAATCTGGTTGTCGGTGACATTTACCTCACTGACCAGCCCGGCGATGTCCGGCGCAATTGCCACAACGTCGGCACTGACCCGTCCATCCCGGGTCCAAGGAGAGTTCATGTAGTAGTCATAAAGCTGATAACCGCCAGCAGATGCCGCCAGAACAAGAACAAGCGTCACCAGAACGCGAAGGGAATTGGCAAAAGTCGGTTTCACATCGTCACCTATTGAACAAACAGAGCCGAAAGTGCCGTCAGGATCAGCACGAACAAGGCCAGATCCGTTAAAGCGGGATGCGCGGTTATCTTGTAAAAACCGATCCGCGCAAGGGCGACATGCAGCACTTTCAGGCAGAACCAGGCGCCAAGCGCCATTATCAGAAAGGCGGGCACAAACACGCCGTAAACATCGATCATCGGATTGATCATGCGGTTTCTCCGATCAGGGGTGGCAGATCGGACACGAATGCCTTATCTGCCCGGCGATCCAGCACCGGTGCGCCCGCGCGGCATAAGGCACGGCGCAGCGCAATCAGCGGGATCAGCAATTTAGCGCGAAGCGGTGTGGGTGAAATTGCCACGACCTCACGCAGGATATTATCGACTTCATCAAGGATCACAGGATCGGGCAGTGCGCCAAAATCTCGGCGGCGATTGTCAAAATGACGCGCCATGTTTCGCAAAACCACATCCAGTTTGGTCGCGATCCTTTGATCCGCCAGCGCCTTAAAACGATGCAGGTCATAAATGCTGGCAGCAATCGAGACCTCCGGCATTGACCGGATCAAAGTATCGCGATGGTCTGGTGCCAATGCCAATCTGGGCAAAATCAAACCCTGCCGATCCAGTAAACGGCGGATCATGACCATGCGCGGCAAACGGAGCGTCCCGCGCGCAATAGCACTAATGTCGCGCCAGTTTGACATCACCAGTCGCCGAATGCTGGCATCGACTGTCACGCTGCGTACAAAGGCCGTAACAAGTGCCGCGACAGCAAAACCGGCAAGCGATGCCAGACCGCTATCGAGCAGGGTGGCAAAGTTGCTGCTGTAACTGGTATCGACATTCAGGATCATCACGACATTGACCAGCATCGCCAGACCAAACCCGTATGTCTGCGGGGAAGTCATCAACACCCCCAGCAAAAGGAAATAGGGTGCAAACGCCATAACAAGAAGCGGGAAGCCATCAATGCCGGGCAGAATCGCAAGGCTGTAGATAATCACGACAACAATTGCCATCGCGGTATAACGGATGAAGCCCTTCAAGGCCGGAACCGGATTATCAAGGAACGACATGATACTGGCACCGACTGCTGCCATCATCGCCGCCGTCCCACCCGTAGGCCATGCCGTCATGATCCAGAAACCGCATACCAGCAAGGTTGCAATCACCGCCGTCATGCCGGACCGGAACGCAACACCGTAATCGCGATGCAAAGCCCGCTCCTGCGCGCTATCGCGCCAGCGATCCACGACGTCGACTGGAACATTGTCGACACGCACCCCATCCCACAACCGGCAGCAATCGGAATAAAAATTCAAAAGCCGATGCAGACGATTACAAAGATTAAGCTGCAACAGGCCATCCCATTCCGATGCATTCGAAAACTCGGCACCATATGCGGCAATTCGCGCATGAAGCGCCTGCGCTGACAAACCATCGTAGTGGCCGGTTGCCATATGGATCGCCACATCATCAAGAATGGCCCGCAAATCTTTGGGGATGCTCCCACTGTAATCGACAAGCGCGGTTATTCTGTCATGAACGGCGAAAAACACAGGCAAAAGAGCGGCTATCGCGCTTTGCAGGGCTTGCAATTGGCGGGTTCGCCCAGCAAATCGGGACTTTTCATATCCCAGATGAACAGAAAGCCCGTGCAATTCACCAATATCTGCCGCGATGCGTGTCCGGTCCTGATGCAATTTTTCAGGATCAGAACCAGCATCAAAGCTTAGCTTTGCCAGGTCGGCAATATCGCCCATCCAGCCATCAATCCGTGCCGCGACGACCGGGCCGACATGGCGTGGGAAAATGATATGACTGACCAGTGTGGCACAAATGATGCCAAGCGTAATTTCCTGGACGCGCGCAACGGCCGTATCAAAAATAATCCCGGGGTCCGTTACGCACGGAAAACCGACAATCGCCGCGGTATAGCCCGCCAGCATGAAAAGGTAGCTCTTGGGCGTCCGGTCCAGTCGGGAAAGATAAAGGCAGCCCCCAACCCAAATTGCGAGCGCAAGCGATAGCAAAGCCGGCGCATTCACAAGATTGGGCACCATTACAATCGCCGCAACCGCCCCAATGATCGTTCCGATCACACGATAAAGTGCCTTGGACGCCAGAACACCGGACAAAGGATGGGCAACGATATAGACCGTTGCCATCGCCCAGACAGGCCGATCAAGATCAAAGGCCAGCGCAATGAACAATGCAAGAACCGCCGCGGCAAATGTTTTTGCCGAAAACAGCCAGTCAGCACCTTTAGGACGCAGGGCAAGAATATTTGCAAACATCTTATCCCCCGCACCCTAAGCGTCGCCACCGCGTTGCGCCAGTTTGTCAAGCAATTGCTGCATGACATCAAGAGTGGTCGCAAGATTTTCGGGGTCGATATCGGCCGTGAGTTCGTTGCGGATATCGGCAAGAATGATCTCGATCTCGGCGGCTTTGTCTTTACCTGCTGCCGTTAGCGCAACCATTTTGGCGCGCCGGTCGCTCAGATCGCAAACACGCGAAATAAGTCCATCGCGTTCCAGCGCATCAATAACCCGCACAAGAGACGGGCCTTCGACGCCGATTTCATCTGCAATCAAACCTTGCCGTACGGGACCGGCTGCCCGGTTGAGAACAATCAGGGGCATTACCATGGTTTGAGACAAGCCTTGCGATTGTAATGTGCTGTCGATCTCGCGACGCCAGCAACGCGCGACACGCATCAACGTGCTTCCAAGACTCAGATAAGGGGTATCAATATCATTGTTTTCCATGATGCAAAGCATAACAGAGAAATTAGATAGTATCCTAACTATTATAATCCTATCAGTTATGCGCTGTAAGCATAAATGTCCGCCCGCATGCTCGCGATGAACAATTAATCGATTAGTTTCAATTATTTAAATTGCACTGATCTATTGCGCCTTGCCAAACAGGCCCGACAACAGCAGGCCCGTTACAGGTGGCACCTCGTTCAACGCGCGCCCATTGGACAAGAAAACAATCGCGACATCCTGTTTGGGGAACCACGAAAATTCCGCAGAATAACCGAAATAAACCCCGTCATGCCCCCAAACAGGTCCCCAATCGGTTTTGCCGATCATCATGCCATAGCCATAGGAACCTTCGCCGGCGAATAATGTATCCGTCGTGGCCCGCTCCAGCGCGTTCGCGCCCAGCAAAATACCATCCGCAAACAGCGCCCGGCCAAATTTCAAAAGATCTTCTGCGGTTGAAATCACCCCGCCATCTGAAAGCTGATCGCCGACATCAAAATCGGTCACATCCTCAAGCTTGCCATCCCCATTGGCGTCATCAAAGCCGCGCGCAAGATCATCGGGGCGCGGATACCGGCCAAAGGATGTATTGCGCATTTCGGCTGGCTCAAAAATCCGTCGATTGAACACCGCTTCGATGTGATCGCCTTCGACCTGTTCTATCAGGACACCCAGCAGGATATAGTTGCTGTTGGACGGGTTATATTGGGTACCGGGTTTGAAATGTGCTTCACGGCCCGCAATCAGCGGCAGCAATTCGCGATTACGCCAGCCGTGCTGGGGATCGCGCCCGACCAGCTCAAAGAAAAATTCCCCATCCAGATAATCGGGAATGCCTGAACTATTGCGCAAAAGATCACGAACGGTCGCAACATTGGCATTGGCAATCTTGTCGCGGAATTCCGCAGGAAGCCATTTGGCAATCGGATCGGAAAGGTCGATGCGCTTTTCAGATGCCAACTGCAACACAACCACCGCAGTCATCATTTTGGTCAGTGACCCGATATAGAATTGCCTGTCCTGGGTCATGCCCTTGTCGGGATTTACCGCTGCATACCCGGTTGCGGCAAAGCGCATCTGACCGTCACCATAACCAATGCCGATTACTGCACCCGGCAAACCGGCCTGCTCGACATATTGCCGCAAAAATTTGACAAGCGGATCATCGGGCTCGTTTTTTTCCTCGGCATATGCCGCCGACGGCACCGATACTGCGACAAGCAGCAGAAATAATACCGGCACCAAAAGCCGCCAAAACCCTGAAGTCACGACTTTGTCCCCACAAAACGTCAAATTTGGTGCCAGCATTGATGAAATTGTTTATCGGCTGGTTAACCTGTTGATTGATCTATCTGTTCTATCCATGCGACCAGAGCAGCACGAAATTCCAAAGACGGGACCCAGACAATCTCTTCGTCCTGCTCTTCATATGCCGGAGCAATTTCGCAAATTGCCGCATCCATTTTTAAGATATAGGCATTCATTGCCATCTCCCAATGGTCTTCACTGCCATTGATGATGGCATCCACCCGATCAAGCACGATTTGCGCCCATTCCGGTGCATTCTGAATATCCAGAACAAGACAGGCAGCGATGCGATCATGCCCTTCATCGCCAACAATCCTGCCGGGCCAATCGGGTACCATCATTTCACCGCCTGCCATTTTCAAGCCTCACATTTCACGGTTAACGCAGCGGGAACGCGGTGTTGATGTTTCCGCCATTGACCCCAACCGCGATGTAGAAACGGTTTGAATCGTCGTCACCTTCGCAATACGGCCCCTGTGTAGCCATCACCGGATCTGGTCGATTTTTCCCGCACACCACCCAGCCGGGTGCTCCGGCAGGACAGGCTTCCTGATTGGCTTCCGCATAAAGGATGGAGTTCACAACCTCATCCTGGGAACAGCTGTCGGGGAACATTGTCGAAATCGACTTCTGAACACCGTTCTTTTTAAAGGATATATTGTAAATTCCCATCGGGTTCGCTGGCTGGGTGATCACAACATTCGTTATCCCCCCACCCGCAGGATTGCTTCCGCCGGGACGGGAATGGAAACCGACAGCCTTGCCTTTGCTGTTTATCTCGCCACAGAAAACGTGATCGCCATTGATGTCGGGCAGCCCCGCATTTGTGATCGTACCGACCGGGCACGCGACCTGAGCCATCGCGGATGTGGCATTGATCATCAACAGCCCGCAAACCAGCAGGATCACGGCGACAAAAGTATGGGAGAGCTTTAAAAGTGTCGTCATAAACGACCTCCTTTGCCTTGTCCTAGCAGTTCCTGCCGCCACCATCAGGGCTGCGGCATACTGCCCGGAACAGACGCCATCAACCCAGCACTGTGACGCCGTTCAAAGCTGCGAGAATTCCAGCCCGATCCGAAGTGCAAGGACACTCGCAGGTTCAAAACGCATTGGCACGCCACCGATTTTACCGCCATGCCATTGCGCCTTGGTCATCACGAATGCCCCTAGTGGCAAGGCATGACTGGTGCGGAAATTGACCAATGCACGGATTTCCTTGGGCTTTCGAATGCCTTCATCACGCCACAGGCAGTGATAGGCAAAAAGCGGTGTTCCGCTTCGCCGGTCAAGGAAAACGAAAGGCACCTCGAAATGCCCCCAACGCGCGTAATAAAGGCTTTCAAGCCCGACACTCGACGTCAGGAACTGGGTCTGGATCGCGGTTTCAGCCAGTCGGGTAATTGTCGCACTGTCCGTGGCCTTGGCACCGATCAATCCGGCGCGAAGCCCGGGGTGAATCAGATGGACCTTAAATGCCACCGCGCGCTGAAACGGTTTTGCATCCTGATCGACACGTTCCAGCCTGCGCACCAGCCATGCACTTTCAAGATATTCAAGATAACGGCGCAGCGTATTTTTGGCGATATCAAGTTCCCGCGCCAATGTCTCGATCGAGAATTCCGCACCGGTGTTATAGGCCAGCAACACAAACAGACGGTGCAAATCCGATGGATTTGAAATGCCGTGCAACCCGGGAAGATCGGAATGAAGCGATCGATGGATTGCCCCCGCCTCGCCGTCACGATCATGGAAACCGCCTTCGTTGATATAGGCTTCGAACAGGTCGTTAAGCTCGATCAGGCCTTCGGGAATATCGGCGGTATAGCGCCCGACATTGGGTGTTTGCGGCAAGACGTCTGATGGCGCGATCCCGCGCTGCTCAAGATATTCGGCGAAACTGAAAGGCGGTAAAAACAGGCTTTGAATATGACCAAGCGCGTTTGGATTGGGTGCCAACGCACTAACCGCAACCACGCGCAACATCGGGTCTGCCACCAGCAATTTTGCAACCCGGTCTTCCCAATCGCGCTGATAGGACACCTCGTCGATAAACAGCCAAAGCGGATGATCTGCCGATATGCCCCGCATGGAACGGAGTATTTTTGGCAGTCGCGGCAAATCGATTTCAAGAAACAGCGGGTGTTCAAGCGAGATATAGCAAACATGTCGACGTGGTGTATCGGCATTAAGCAATTCGGCAACGGCCTGCCGCAACATGACGGTCTTACCCACCCCACGCGGCCCGGTTAAAACAACGGCCTTTGTTCCGTCGTTTTTTTCAATTGCGGCCCAGAACCGTTTGAAAAACGCACGCTGCGGCAGATCATGAACCAGATCATCGGTGATGCCATCCCACCACGGATTATCAAGCATCAACCGATGCAGAAAATCCTGTTCGCCCGGATGTTCGATCATGGTCGCCATATCACCCCCCGTTTTGCTGGCAGGCTTTCCCGCCAGATATCACCAGAGGACACCAAGCTAGTCAGAAAACCTTTAAATTAGGTATAACGATAAACGCTATTTGGTTATTTTTCAGCAAATAGTTGCGATCACGAACAAAAACAAAAAAAGAAACCGAACCCGTAGAAACAGGTCCGGCTCGAAAGGTGAAGCTGCGGGATAACTCAATATAACTGCGAAGCAGGGGGGATTGATACCGATGTCATCGCAGCATCTGCTAAGCTTTATCGTTGGGGGAGGTCGAAGCATCATCGTCGCTGCCATCGGCGTCTTTCTTGCCGCTGGCGTCGTCTTTTTTCATCTTTTCAAGTTCCGATGCCAGCCGGTAATCACCGGAAGCAACGTAACCTTCCATTGAACCGGTTCGGCGTTCAAGGTCATCGAATTTCTCGCGAAGGTCTTCCATCCACGGCTCTTCGAAATCGACACCCATGGTCGGGCGCTCTTCTGGCGCGTCGGTATGCGCGGTCGAGGCATTATATGATCCCGTCCGACCGGCCCCGCGAAACTTGCCGCGCAGACCATCAAACCATTCCGGATGATGCACATAGGCCCACGCAAGGGCGAACAGCATCACACCGACAGGGAAGCTGAAAATCAGGATCAGGATAAAGGCGATCAGCACACCTTTGCGCGGGATACCAAACTTTTCGGCAATTCCCCGGGTCGTGCGGCGAATGACGCCCCCGCACTCCTTGCCGTCCTTGCCCTCACGCCGGAAACGGCAACCGCCATGACGATGTTTCTTGTGACCGCGCTGATAGCCGGCACCGGCAGCAGCTTGCTGTGCAGTCATATCCTGTTCCTCCATTCGGCAACCTCGGCATCCAACAGGCGTTCAAGTGTTTCGACACGATTTTCAAGGCGTTCTGCCCGGCCTTTGAGCGTGGCGACGATTTCCTTTTCCTTCGCCACCTGTTCCGGACTGGATTTTTGCTGTTCGGCTTTCATCCGTTTCCAAAGTGTTATGTAGTGAAACACAACCCAAACAGGGCCGACAACGACAACAAACACAATTAACGGTACAGCAATCGCCCACATCTTTGTCAGCTCAACCTTTGTTGCAGCTTATCGCATCGAAACACGCGAACCGCTGATTATTTGTCTTTCTTGACCCGCGCTTTAAGCTCTTTCAGATCGTCCTCGATCCCAAGCTCGGCTTCAAGGTCTTCGAACTGTTCTTCAAGGCTCTGCCCGCGACCAAGATCCCAGGAGTCCGCGCCGGCCTCAAGCTCGTCAATGCGGCGTTCCATCTGCTCATAGCGCAGCAATGCTTCATCGATCTGACCCGAATGCAACTTTTCGCGCATCTTGACACGCTTTTCGGCAGTCTGCATGCGGATTTCAACCGCACGCTGCTTGCCCTTGGCTTCGTTAAGCTTGTTCTGAAGCTTGTTCAAGTCATCGTCAAACTTGCCAAGCGTTTCCTCGATCACTTCAAGCTCGCGCTCCAGCACGATGCTCTGATCGGCCAGACGGCGACGCGCCATCAGTGCACCCTTTGCCAGATCGTCACGGCCTTTGGAAATGGCAAATTCCGCTTTGCCTTCCCACTCAAGCTGACCGTCATGAAGCTTCTTGAGCTTGCGCTCGACTTCTTTCTTGTCGGCAATCGCCTTGACCGCGGCGGAACGGACTTCAACCAGGGTATCTTCCATTTCCTGGATCATCAACCGAACCATTTTCTCCGGATCTTCAGCACGATCCAGAAGCGAGTTGATATTGGCATTTACGATATCGGACAAACGCGAAAACACGCCCATTGTCTGATCTCCTTAAAAATACGGGGGACGCAAAAATTCTGATCTCTCTATTTCAAATGCCGTGCCAGTTTTGACACCCAATAAAATCAATGACTTAGAATCACCCGCCTTATCCAATTAACTTTTATCGCGACAATTTTGTCTTTTTTCGATAACGTTTTTCGCGAAATGGATAGCTTGCAACCGATATTGGGCGAAGACCCCGTTTTTCTGGCCGCCCTTGAACATGTTTCACGTCTGGCACCGATTGAACGGCCATGCCTTGTGATCGGCGAACGGGGATCGGGCAAGGAACTGATTGCTTCACGCCTGCATTACCTGTCCCGTCGCTGGGGCGGCCCGCTGGTCAAGGTCAATTGCGCGGCCCTGTCTGAAACCCTGCTTGATACCGAACTGTTCGGGCACGAGGCCGGGGCCTTTACCGGGGCAACCAAACGTCATGTCGGGCGATTTGAACGCGCGCATGGCGGCACCATCATTCTCGATGAAATAGCCACCGCCAGCCCAATGGTGCAGGAAAAACTCCTGCGCGTTGTTGAATATGGCGAGATTGAACGTGTTGGCGGCTCCGAGGTGATCGAAGTTGATGCCCGCGTCATTGGTGTGACAAATGAAAACCTGCGCGAATTGGCCAAAACCGGGAAGTTTCGCGCCGACCTGCTCGACCGACTCGCCTTTGACGTGATCGCCGTGCCGCCGTTGCGCCAAAGGTCTGATGATATCTTGCCACTTGCCGAACAGTTCGCACTCGAAATGACCAAACGCCTGTCGCGACAGGTTTTTGCCGGCTTCACACCAACAGCGGCGCGCCAACTTCTGAGCCATTCCTGGCCCGGCAATGTCCGCGAGTTGCGCAATGCGGTCGAACGCAGCCTTTATCTGGCTGAAGATGATGAAAATCCGCTTGCGCATATCGTACTCGACCCGTTCGAAGGCATCTGGACCGAAACCGACCGTGATGCTCCACCTACCACACCCGAAGAACCTGCCCCCACCGGCACAACAGATTTCAAATCTCAGGTTGCAGAATTTGAAATCAAACTGCTTGAAAACGCCCTGCGTCGAAACGCGAATAACCAGACCGAAGCCGCCAAGGCGCTTGATCTGAACTACCATCAGTTCCGTCGACTTCTGGAAAAATACGATCTGCTGCCGGGGCGCTCAGGACCATAAGCATGTATCAGCCCCGCACCCCAAACTATCGCAAGAGCGACCCGGTAATGCGCTGGAACCTGCCTGACAGGATATTCTTTGCGTGTGGTGCCTGCCATATCCTTGCCCACGCATTCATCGAACGCTTTGACGCGACCGGCGAACTCACTCCAATCTGGTTCCATCCGAAAGATAACCTTCCCGGCAATCACATCATCGTCTCAGGCGGAGATTGGGTCTTTGACTATCACGGATACAGCAACCACAAGCGCTTCATGGATCATTGCTTCCGACGCGCCCGACAACGTTGGCCGGGGTGGGATGCCGACATAATACCGCTCCCACGTGACGTTCTGATATCGGAACCCAAATCCCGCGAATTTGACGGATTATGGCTCCGTGAACCGCAACAATTCCTGCACGATGCACTGCCGCGTGCACGACGTTTTCTGGATCGGTTTTCGTCGCCCCCAAGGCAACCGAGCCAGAGCGCTTCTTAGTGACGTCCGCCCCAAGCCCACTGCCCGCCGTTTTCATGTGCGCAAGCACCGCCGAGCGTTGTTTGCCGAACAGAAGACTTGCCGGGCCACATACGCGATCAGATGTCCTGAGCTCCGCCGCGTAGCGGCCAATTATTTATTCAAGTTGCCATTTTGACAGCACCATGAAATTGTAAGTTAAATTTCTAATATTACCTCAAAATAATGCAGGTCAAAATCAATGAGCCCCGCCATGATGAAATCTCCGATGGTTCGTCTCTGCCGCACGATCTGCGTTTTACTCATCCCAGCTTTTCTCCTCTCCACCTTGCCGCCGAGCACGGCACATGCAGAAGATGACTGGTTGTTCGCACCCTATCTGCGGGCCGATCTGGGGTCTTCCATCACGGTTGACGATAGAGCCGAATTTGACGACCCGGGTGAACGCGATTCGATCGAAATGACAAGCTATAAAGGATCGCGCTACCAGATCGGTGCGGGGCTCAAGCTCACGGACTATCTACGAACCGACATCACGGTATCTTATGGTAATCGACTGTCCGCAGCAGATGACTATCGTGACGCGGATGGCATCCCGAACAAACCAAACAACAAGCTAAATGACGGTGCTTTCGAAACATCCAACTGGACGACAATGGTGAACGTTTATGTTGACCCATTAAGTATTGCTGGCGTTGATCTCGGTGCCTTTTCACCCTACGTGCAAGGCGGTATCGGCTGGGCCCGAAACAAAACTGAAAAAATGTTCTTTGCAGCCCCCAATGGTAGTTACACTACCGGCGACACGCATAACGATTTGGCCTGGCAGATTGGTGCGGGTGTCGGGTACGTGATTTCCGACCAATGGACGCTCGACATGTCCTACCGCTTCCTTGACATGGGCGAAGCGCGCGGTGGTGACAAATTTATTAATGGGGCGACGGTGACCAGCGTGGAGGCTGCCCGGTTTGACCTACGGGCACATGAGTTCATGATTGGCCTGCAATATCAGTTCTGATTGCGACACTGTTTAATCTTGAAAAGGGGTACGTTTTGCGTACCCCTTTATTGCTGGTTTGCCATCAATCGGCAAGCGACCTTGCAATCACCATGCGTTGAATGTCGGACGTGCCTTCGTAAATCTGACAGACCCGCACATCACGGTAAATGCGCTCCACCGGGAAGTCTTTAAGGTAGCCATACCCGCCGTGAATTTGAATGGCGGCCGAGCACACTTCTTCGGCGATTTCGGATGCGAACATCTTAGCCATGCAGGCCTCGGTCAAACAGGGTTTGTGATCGTCGCGAAGTTCGGCAGCGCGATGGACCAGCAAACGGGCCGCATCGATTTTGGTCGCCATATCGGCAAGGCGAAATGCCACCGCCTGATGTTCGATGATCTTTTTGCCGAACGTTTCACGTTCATTGGCGTAATCGCGGGCCGCCTCGAACGCCGCGCGTGCCATGCCGACCGATTGCGCGGCAATACCAATTCGCCCACCTTCAAGGTTCGCTAGTGCGATTTTATAGCCTTGCCCTTCTTCACCCAGCATGTTTTCACCGGGCACCCGGCATTCGACAAAGGTGATCTGGCAGGTGTCCGATGCATTCTGGCCAAGCTTTTCCTCGACCCGCGAAACGACATAGCCCGGCGTATCGGTTGGCACGATGAAGGCCGAAATACCGCGTTTACCTGCTTCCGGGTCTGTAACGGCAAAGACAATCGCCACATCACCCTCACTGCCGGACGTGATGAATTGCTTGGAACCGTTGATAATCCAGTGATCGCCGTCGCGCACGGCACGCGTGCGCAGTGCACTGGCATCCGATCCGGCTTGCGGCTCGGTCAGGCAAAATGCGCCGATCTTTTCGCCACGCGCCATCGGGACCAGATATTTTTCTTTCTGATCTTCGGTACCGAATTTCAGGATCGGCATACACCCGACCGAATTATGCACCGACATGATGGTGGAGGTTGCCCCATCGCCAGCAGCTATTTCTTCGAGTGCCAGCGCATAGGCGACGTGATCCATGCCCGCCCCGCCATATTCTTCGGGCACCAGCATGCCCAAAAAGCCAAGTTCTCCCAATCCGGCAATCGCTTCGGCCGGAAAGGTATGGTGGATGTCCCATTTTGCGGCATGAGGTTTGAGTTCATTTTCGGCGAACTCGCGCGCTGTATCGCGCACCATGATCTGATGTTCTTCCAACCGCATGGCGGTCACCCTCCCAATTGGGCGATGCACCGGCCATGCGATCAGAAGATCGTTTTCATCAGGCCGGGCCTATTCTTCGCCCTGAACAAATTTGTCCTGCTCGGCATCAAAGCGCCACAGGATTCCTTCTTTCATGCCGTACCACCAGCCATGCAGCTTAAGGTCGCCGGCTTCGACCCGTTCCTTGATGAACGGGAACGACATCAGGTTTTGCAGCGAGTTACGGATCGAATGACGCGATACCTTGTCGACATCCGGGCCATGCTCCAGACAGCATTTCGCAATGCTGACCCACTCGCCGATAAAGTCGCGATCCGGCACCTTGCCCGCTTCGCCGTGCTCGACCAGAGCCTCCATGCCACCGCACGCCGAATGGCCCAGAATGACGATGTCCCTGACCTTGAGATCACGCACCGCAAATTCGATCGCCGACGACGTCCCGTGGTAATTCTCATCGGGCTCATAGGGCGGAACAAGGTTTGCCACGTTACGGATGACAAACATCTCGCCCGGTTCGGCATTGGTCAGGATGGCTGGATCAACGCGGGAATCAGAACAGGCAATCAGAAGAACTTCTGGGCGCTGGCCCATATTGACCAGGTCCTCGACGCGTTCCGGGCGCTGATCATAATACATCGCCTTAAAGCTCTTGAACCCGGCAAGCATCCGATCAACGGTTGGCTTTGACATCTCGCGAAGTCCCCTATTCTGTCATAACGCTGCCGACAAAATAGGACCAAATTGCCCAAGTTGATAGTCCCCATTCAAACCTTTTGAACCGTTCTAAACGCGCGATCTCCTTTGTTTCGCAGACAACCAAACCCTGACGTTTCTAGAAACGATCCGCGCGCAGCACCTGACAGTCACTGATCGTGACCACACCAATATGTCGGTCAACCACTTCAAAGGCGGCTTCAAGCATGGCATCAAGCTTCTCCGGGCGGATAATGCAGATCACCTGAACCATGCCGCCCCCGCGCGACACGGTATCGTCCCGGCGCCAACTGCCAGATCGCCCCGATCCACCAAGCACCGGCAGCACGGAAAAGCCGGTAACCCCCGCCCCTTCAAGTGCCTGGCGCAGGCGGCTCTCCATAATGGCTTCGATAATGATCGCCACGCGTTTGGCATCATGCTTTTCCATGGGATTAACCTCCGTGAACGGCGCTTGCCATCGCAAGATAAAGCGGAATGCCAAGCGTCAGGTTGAAGGGGAACGTCACGCCAAGCGACAGCGTAAGATAGACCGACGGATTGGCCTCTGGCAGGGCGACACGCATGGCCGCAGGCACCGCGATATAACTTGCCGAGGCGGCCAGAACCATCAACAGCACTGTGCCCCCCAGTGACAGGCCGATCAGCAACGCAAATACCAGACCAAGGCAGGAGCCGATCACTGGCATCATCACACCAAAGGCCAGTGGTCCCGCACGCAGCACGGCACGACCCTGTTTAAGCCCACGCCCCGCAACCAGCCCCATATCAAGCAGAAACAGGCAAAGAACCCCCTGGAAGGGTGAAACAATCAGCGCCTCGATCTTTGCCATGCCCTCAGCCCCGGTGATCCAGCCGATAAAGAAACTGCCGACAAGCAAAACGATGGAACCATTGAGCAGGATTTCACGGATCAGCGCCCCATCCATCCGCCCCTTACCGCCCGATGACACAAGTAACAGGGCCGAGAAAATAGCCGGTGCCTCCATGGCCGCCGCGACAGCAACCATATAACCCTCTGCCACAATGCCGGAACTTTGCAGGACCGAGGTTGCCGCGACAAACGTCACGATCGAGATCGAGCCATAATGCCCGGCCACGGCCGCGGCATCTGTCCGGCTGAGTTGCGATATCCACCGCAAAAGGCCAAAGGCGATAAAGGGCAGAACGAAGGACAGGATCACACCTGCCATCAGGGTCATACCCAAGGTCAGGTCGATCCCATTATCTGAGACCGCAACCCCACCCTTGAAGCCAATGGCAAAGAGCAGATAAAGCGATATGCCTTTGGCTACGGCTTCGGGGATCGTCAGATCGGATCGCGCAAGGGCAGCCCCCACCCCCAGAACAAAGAAAAGTACGATGGGCGACAGAAGATTTTGCGCCGCCAGGCTCAACACATCTTGCATGGCTGTCCCTTGACTATGATACCTTGGTGTTGGTGTCGCGCAAGCAGTCTCGCCCCTGCGCCAAAACCGCAATTCCGATAGCAGGATCACGGTTTTCTGTCATCAGAAAGCCGAACCCTCCGATCACAGGGGCGTAACTTCGTTCACATAATTTACCAAAAACTTAAAGCAGCTCGATGGCGACCGCCGTGGCCTCACCGCCACCAATGCAAAGCGACGCCACGCCCTTGGTCCCGCCATGGGTTTTAAGCGCATGGATCAGGGTCACCAACAACCGCGCACCGGTGGCACCTATCGGATGGCCCAGCGCACAGGCACCGCCATGGACATTGACCTTGCCGTGATCAAGTTCCAGATCACGGATGGCGGCCATCGCCACCACGGCAAAGGCTTCGTTGATTTCCCACAGATCAACATCGTCCTTGGACCAGCCGGTTTTGCCCAGCACCTTTTTGATCGCATCAATCGGGGCGGTCGTGAACCAGCAAGGTTCTTGGGCGTGGGTAGACTGACCAACGATTTTGGCAAGCGGCTTAAGCCCTCGCTTTTCGGCTTCCGACGCGCGCATCATGACAAGAGCCGCCGCCCCATCGGAAATCGATGCCGAATGGGCCGCGGTTACTGTGCCGTCCTTGGCGAATGCCGGGCGCAGGGTCGGGATTTTTTCCGGTTTTGCCTTTGGCGGCTGTTCATCGGCATCAATGGTAACCTCGCCATTACGGGTGGCATAGGTCACCGGGGCAATTTCATCAGCAAAATGGCCTGACTTGGCAGCATTCTGCGCACGGGTCAGCGACGTGATGGCATAGTCGTCCTGCGCTTTGCGGGTAAATCCGTATTTTTCGGCTGTCGCCTCGGCAAAGGTGCCCATCGAACGGCCCTTGTCATAGGCATCTTCCAGCCCATCCAGCGCCATATGGTCATAAACCATGTCATGACCGTATTTGTGGCCCGACCGCATTTTCGGAAGCAGGAACGGCGCATTGGTCATGCTTTCCATCCCCCCCACAACCATGACATTGGCGCCACCGGCGACCAGCGTATCATGGGCAAACATCACGGCCTTCATGCCCGATCCGCACATCTTGTTGATCGTGGTTGCACCGGCAGAACGCGGGATACCCGCCTTCCATGCGGCCTGACGCGCCGGGGCCTGTCCCTGACCAGCGGGCAGAACGTTACCCATAATGACTTCGTCAACATCTTCGGCAGCAACACGGCCATGCTCAAGCGCGGCCCTGATGGCAACGCCGCCCAGTTCGGATGCGGTAACGGTTGCGAAATCCCCCTGCAGGCCGCCCATCGGGGTTCTGGCACAGGAAACGATAACGATGGGGTCTGAATTGCTCATGGATCTGATCCTGTATTCCAAATATGGGGATTAGGCGGTTTCGCCGAAAAGTTCACGGCCAATCAACATGCGGCGAATTTCGCTAGTGCCTGCGCCAATCTCGTAAAGCTTGGCATCGCGCAGCAAACGTCCCGTCGGGTATTCATTGATATAACCATTACCACCCAGCGTCTGAATGGCTTCAAGCGCCATCCAGGTCGCTTTTTCGGCAGCATAAAGGATCACTCCTGCCGCGTCCTTGCGTGATGTTTCACCACGATCACATGCCTTGGCGACCTCGTAAACATAGGCCCGGCAGGCATTCATTGTGGTGTACATATCGGCCATCTTGCCCTGCATCAGCTGGAATTCACCGATCGCCCTGCCGAATTGTTTGCGTTCATGAATATAGGGCACGACCACGTCCATGCATGCCCGCATGATGCCGGTCGGTCCGGCGGCCAGAACGACGCGCTCATAATCAAGGCCGCTCATCAAAACACGAACGCCGCCATTCAAATTCCCAAGGATATTTTCCTCGGGTACTTCGCAATCCTGAAACACCAGTTCGCAGGTGTTTGACCCCCGCATCCCCAGTTTATCGAGCTTCTGCGCCGTCGAGAAACCCTTGAAACCCTTTTCGATAATAAATGCCGTAATACCCTTGGGCCCGGCATCAATATCGGTTTTGGCATAAACTACCAGCGTATCGGCATCCGGACCATTGGTGATCCACATCTTGTTCCCATTCAGGATGAAACGGTCACCTTTTTTTTCCGCCCGCAATTTCATCGACACCACATCGGAACCGGATCCCGGTTCGCTCATGGCAAGCGCACCGACATGTTCACCACTCATCAGCTTCGGCAGGTACTTTGCCTTTTGCTCGGCATTGGCATTGCGTTTGATCTGATTGACGCACAGGTTTGAATGCGCACCATAGGAAAGTGCAACCGATGCCGATGCGCGGCTGATTTCTTCCATGGCAATCACATGTTCAAGATAGCCAAGACCGGTACCGCCATCTTCCTCGGGGACCGTCATTCCGAGCAGACCAAGATCGCCAAATTTGCGCCACAGATCATTGGGGAATTCATTTTTTTCATCAATCTCGGCCGCGCGCGGCGTGATTTCTGCCTCGGCGAAGGATGAAACGGTTTCGCGGATCGCTTCTGCGGTCTCGCCGAGATCAAATTTCAATCCGGGAAAGTCGAAAAATGCCATTTTACTGTTCCTGCCCTGGGTGTTTTGATTTTTTGATAAAAGTGAATAATCAAACCGATTATGCAGCGTTACTTAATAATTCCGGCGGCAGCTTCATGACCTTGAGCGTCTGAAGCGACGTCGCACACAGAACCGGCTCACTATTCCTCATACCAAAGACATCGATGCGGGTGACAATGATCGACCGACCGCGTGAAACCACCTCGCCAACCGCGCGCAACTGATCGCCCATGCCCGGCGCGACGATGTTAAGCTTGTATTCGATGGTCAGCATGCCCTGATCTTCGGCAACGAGGCTCCATCCAGCAAAGCCGCCCGCGATGTCGGCAAGCCCGGCGATCAGGCCACCATGAAAATAGCCGTTATGCTGGATCAGATCCGCGCGTGACGGCACGACAATCTCGACCCGCCCCGGCTTAACATCAACGACCTCGGCCCCGATCGAAAGATTGTAGGGCTGCTGAGAAAACCGATGCCGGACTTCAGCATTATAGTTCGGATTTTGCGGCTCAAACTGTGCCATCTTGCGATCCTGTCCTGCCTGCAGTCATGCCGGTTCAATATATCGAGCACCGGTCATCACGGGTTATGAAGCAAATCTGTTGTAGTTTACGTTAACGTAAACGTCAAATCAAAATCCGCATCACTATACCTATTTATGATCACAACAGGCAAAAGGCCGGTTTTCAACTTTATATCAACTCATCGGGAGTCAGTTTGTGCCTGTGCTCCAGCGGGCGATGCTGGCTTCGAGCATTTCATCCATCACGCCGTCGCCCACAAGCTTGAAAAGTGCCTGAGCAATACGGCCACGCATCGCGCCGGTATTGCAGGGCGACTTATGCGACATGGTCAGATACAGGCTTTCTTCGCTTACCGCGATGTCATAGCTGCGAATATCGTCAATCTTTTCCCGCGCAGCAAAAGCTTTGCCGGGGAACTCTTCGTAAATCAGATATTCTCCGCGATTACGATCCAGCATCTTCAAACCTTGTTCAAGGCTTGGAACTTCCCGAATTGTCAGGTTCTGGGCCGCATAGCTGTCGAATTCCTGCCCGAAACTGTTGTTAATGACTGTAAGCCCCTCAAGCCCGCGCAGATCCGACCATTGGCGATAATTGATATCAATGTTGGCTTTGGTCCAGATGACCGTGCGCGTCCCCTGGAATGCCGGATAAAAATAATCCATGTATTCAAGTCGCGGCACTGTAAAGAAGGCACCTGCGATCATATCGATGCCACCCTCACGCATGTGCTGCTGCACACGCCCCCAACTACCTGCATTGACGACTTCAATGTTAATGCCTGCGGCATCACCAACCCGCTGCAGGAATTCAGCAGCCGCACCAATCAGATGACCAGAACCATCGTCGGCAGGCCAAAGATAGGGTGGGTAATCCGGGTTTCCCGATGCAATCAAATGGTTGCAATCCCGCACGCCACCATTATCGACCGCAAAATTCTGTGAGGCGTCCTTGGCATGGGCAATGTTTGCTGCGATTAAACCAGCAACGCAAATGGACGCTAAATACCCTGTCCGGGTCATCAACTGCATATCCATCACTCTCCAACCGCATCACCAATCTCGCAGCGTCGATTATTTTATGAGTAATGTAAGGAGACTCTCGAGCATATTCATCATCCGGTATGTGTTTTTTCGTACATTACCACAATCGCACACCAACCGGTGGATGATACTGTGTGACGTCCTGAAATCAAAAAAGCCCCCGCAAAGCGGAGGCTTCTTTTAAAATCTTCAGATTTCCCGCGCTTTTCAGCAAAAGGCGGAAAGAGAAAGGCAAAATGACTTAGGCGGAACGGCGCTTCATGCCCTGGTTTCCACCACGGACTTCACCACGACCACCTTCGGCACGGCGCGGACGATCACTGAAATCACGACCGCGGGTATCACGATCTCGATTTTTGAAACCGCGTTCGCCACGTGGTTTGTCAGCAAAACGACGCTCGCCATCACGTGCCGGTGCACCTTCGCCACGCGGGCGGAAGTTGGTGCCACGGTCCGTGCGCTCGGTACGATCAGAACGCTCTGCACGATCAGGGCGCTGGTCGGCAGCAGCGCGATCAAAGCGCGGCTTGCGATCAAAACGGTCACCACCGCGGTCGTTGCGATCCGAACGGGCCGGACGATCACCACCGCGATCACCACGCGGCTGATCTGACTGGCCAAAACGACGGCCGCCATCACGACCACCGTCACGATCACCACCAAAAGCCCGACCGCCTTCGCGATCCCCTTCGAAACGGCGCACACCATCACGGTCGCCTTCGGCACGACGTGGACCACCGAATGAACGGGCGCCGTCGCGGGCACCATCACGGCCACCAGCAAATCCACCGCGACCACCACGGCCGGCATCACGACCACCATCACGGCCGCCGCCGAAACCGCCACGACCACGACCGCCATCACGGCCACCGCCAAATCCGCCGCGACCGCCACCACCTGACGAACGGGCCGGAGGAGCCGAATGGAATTCATGATCTTCGTCGATCTCGACCTGCTGGCCGATCACGCGTTCGATGTTGCGCAGATGACGAACGTCACGCGGCTCGCAGAACGAAATCGCGATGCCTTCGGCACTGCCGCGACCGGTACGGCCAATGCGGTGCACATAGTTTTCCGGATCGGTTGGCAGGTCATAGTTGATGACATGCGTGATGCCCGGAACGTCAATCCCACGTGCAGCAACGTCAGTTGCAATCAGGACCGGGAACTGGCCATTACGGAAGTTACGCAGGATTTTCTGGCGAATACGCTGCTGCTTGTCACCATGGATGGCGTCGGTATCGACACCTTCATCGCGCAGCTGGAACGAAAGCTCGTCCGCATCGGCTTTGGTTTTGGTGAAAACCAGAACGCGTTCGCTTTCCTGACGTTTCAGCAACTGAACCAGAAGCGAGGTCTTGTCGTGACGTTTCACGAACATGCCGCGCTGGGTCACACGCTCGGTCACGCTGGACTGCGGCGCGGTTTCAACCTTAACCGGATTGTTCAGCAAACGGTCGGTCAGATGTTTGACAGCCGGCGGCATGGTTGCCGAGAACATCACCGTCTGGTGATCACGCGGCAGCACTTCGGCAACGGTCAGAACGTCTTCCGAGAAGCCCATATCGAGCATACGGTCGGCTTCGTCGAGAATGAAGACTTCGATGTCATCAAAACGAATGGTATTGCGTGACATGTGGTCAAGCAGACGACCCGGGGTCGCAACCAGAATGTCAACGCCACGGCGCAGTTCCTGAATCTGCGGGCCCATCGGCGAGCCACCGTAAACAACAGAAGAGAACAGGCGAATGCCTTTTTTGAAATCACGCAGGCACTGACCGATCTGGTTTACCAGTTCACGCGTCGGCGCAAGAATAAGCGCGCGCGGCTGGCCCGGTGCCGGGCGTTTCGGGTTCTCGGCAAGGCGCTGCAACAGCGGAAGGCAGAAAGCAGCGGTTTTACCACCACCCGTCTGGGAAATACCCATCAGGTCACGACCCTCAAGCAAAGCCGGAATGGTTTTTGCCTGAATCTCGGTCGGTGCGGTGAAACCAGAAGCTTCAACGTTGCGCAGCAGGGGCTCGATAAGGTTGAGCCCTTCAAAATTAGTCATAAAGGAAAGTCCTTCAAAATCCGGTCGGCGCCATGTTCGCGCCATGATGTGCCTGCTCGACAGCAATAGCGACCGGTGCACGGCGATCAAGCCGCTGCTTCGGACCCTGCATGAGAGGCATATGATGAGGCCATGACGTCATCACGTCATCGCCGCCCTCGCCTTTTCACACAGTTCCTGACAGCTCAATCTGCCCTACAAGCGAAGGAATGAACGGGGTGATACATGCCCCCCAGAACAAAGTCAATCAATCCCTGCGCCGGGCAGCCATGCAAAAACGCATTCACCATTCCCATATGTAACGCGGAATTAATCTATGCATGTCTAATTTGTGTGCATTATCGGTCGCTTAAATAACGCGTAAGGGGAAGAAATATGCGTTTTCGGGTTGTTACGGGGATTTTTTCGATCCCGGCCATCTGCCTGCTGACACTTCTCGCGATTATCGCGACAGTCGCTTTGAATTATCAAAACAGCCTGCGTAACGGTAAGTTCGAACAGATCGAACATCTGACCGAGGGCGCGGTAACGATCGTTGATTCATATATTGCCAAGGTCAAAGCGGGCGATATGGATGAAAACGCCGCCAAGGCAGAAGTGCTTTCATTGCTCAATGCGTATCGCTTTGATGGGGAGAACTACATATACGCCACCGATTATAACCATTGCATGGTTCTTGATCCGCTCAGCCCCGAAGATGTCGGCAAATGCAACCCCGACAGTAAAGTGCGCCAGATGATCGTCAAAACCGCCAAGGCCGGTGGTGGCGTGATAACCTATGAAACCAAAAAACCAGGCATGGGCGATACATTGGTCGAAAAGGCCGCATATGTTCGTCCGATTCCGGGCTGGAACTGGGCATTAGGTGCGGGTGTCTATATGGATGACGTCGCCGCAGAATTTCAGTCCGTGATGCAACGTATCGCGATTATCTCTGTGATCGCGATCGTCATCGCCGGCGTGTTGTCCTGGTTCGTCGGCACCCGTATCACCAAAAGCATCGTCGGCCTGAACCGTTCGATCGCGACAATTGCCGAAGGCAATTATCAGGCACCAGTTGAGACGGATTCCAACTTTACCGAAATCGGCGACATGGCATCTGGCGTTCTTGCCCTGCGTGACAAATCCGCGCAGGCCCAGCAGCTTGAAAAAGACGCCGCCATCCAGAAACAGAGAGCCGAAGAAGAACGGCGCACCAATATCCGCAACATCGCCAAAAAACTCGAGAGCGAAGTTGGTGGTATTGCCGGTGCCGTTGACCAATCGGTTAAACGCAGCGGTGAACTTGCAGTTAGTATGTCACACAACGCCGAAGGCATTCTTGATCAGAGCCAGCAGGTTGCATCTGCCGCCGGGTCCGTGTCACAGAACGTTGACGCGGTTGCCGCCGCGACCGAGGAACTTTCTTCCTCGATCACGGAAATCAACGTTCAGATTTCCCAGATGTCAAATACTGTCGAACGCGCAACGCATGAAAGCCAAAGCGCCTCTGAGGATGTTGGCGGCCTGTCCGAAGCCGTTGATAAAATCAAGGAAATCGTCAGCCTGATTAACGACATCGCGGGCCAGACCAACCTCTTGGCCCTGAACGCAACCATCGAAGCCGCCCGTGCAGGTGATGCGGGCAAGGGCTTTGCGGTGGTCGCAAGCGAAGTCAAAAACCTTGCCACCCAGACCGGGCGCGCGACCGAGGAAATCGCGGCCCAGATCAACGGCATCGTCGAAGGTACCGAGCGTGCGGTTACGGGTATTTCGCGCGTGTCGGAAACCATTGATCAGGTCCGGTCTGCGTCAACCGCCATTGCAGCGGCAATTGAAGAACAGGGTGCAGCCACACAGGAAATCGCGGGCAATGCCAATCGCAGTGCGGATGGCGTGAAACAGATTTCGTATAGTGTCGATCAAACCATGAAGAACGCGCAAAGCACAACCACCCATGCGGGCGATCTGCGCAACGCGTCCGAAGAACTTTCGTCGCGGTCTTCGGAACTGACACAGATCATTCACCGCTTCTCGAACGATCTGATCAAGCAGGCTGAGAATTGATTCCTGCGAAGAAAATAGCCTCAAACAAAACGGATGTGGCTTAAGCAAAACGGGCCATTTCGCAGGAAATGGCCCGTTTTCTTTATCGAAAAGGATCTAAGCCGATCTATTCGGCGGGAAGATCATTTTCCCGACGGAAGGAATGAGACGGGTAAACACCCAAAATCCGGACCTCGTGCGAGAAGAACTGAAGTTCTTCAAGCGCATGGCGCAGACCAAGCTGTTCTGGATGGGCTTCGACCTCGGCAAAGAACTGGGTTGCGGTGAAATGCCCCTCGACCATATAGCTTTCAAGCTTGGTCATGTTGATCCCATTGGTCGCAAAACCGCCAAGCGCCTTGTAAAGGGCCGCCGCAACGTTACGGACGCGGAAGACAAAGCTTGTCACTACCGGCGTGCCGTCATTGGCGATATCAAGCGGCTCGCGCGCCAGAATGATGAAACGGGTCGTATTATGTGCCGCATCTTCGACCTCGGTGCGCAGCACATCAAGGCCATAAATCTCTGCGGCCAGAACCGGGGCAATCGCAGCAATGCTTTTATCGCCCAGATCGGCCACTTCCTTTGCGCAGCCTGCCGTATCTGGCCCGACAACGGTATTCACGCCAAGTTCCTGACGGATTTTACGGCACTGGCCCAGCGCGTGAACGTGGCTTCGGATTTCCTTGATATCCGAAATCCTGGCACCGGGAACTGCGACAAGCGCGTGGTTGATGCGCAGGAACGTCTCGCCAATGATATGCGCCCCAGAGTCAGGCAAAATGTGGTGAACATCCGCCACACGACCGGCCAGAGTGTTATCAATCGGAATCACCGCCAGATCGACATCACCATCGCGCAATGCACCAAATGCGCCCTCAAACGTCCGGCAAGGCACGGTTGTCGCACCGGGAAAGGCGCGCCGCGCTGCCTGATCGGAGTAGGCACCGTGCATTCCCTGAAAAGCGATACGTTGTTGGGCAGTCATCTGGTTGTTTCCTGATATCTAATATGATTTCCATGTCATGCCCCGCGGCTTTACCGCCAGACAAAACATAGAAAAGCCTAATTACGAGCCCAGCACAAGTCGTGCGCGTTCAAGGTCTTCCGGGGTGTCGACGCCAAGCGGTACGCCGTTCACAAGCGCAACCGCGATCACCATGCCATTTTCAAGTGCGCGCAGCTGCTCAAGCTTTTCACGCTTTTCAAGTTCGGCCGGTGGAAGACTTACAAACCGGTCAAGTGCTGCCCGGCGATAGGTGTAAAGACCGATATGATGGTAAAGCGGCCCGTCGCCATGCGGGGCCGTTGCCCGCGTGAAGTAAAGCGCACGCGCCACACGACCGGCACCAAAGGCCGCTACCGCCTTCACCACATTGGGATTTGTACGTTCTTCTTGCCGCGTGATTTCAGCCGCCAGAGTCGCGATGTCGACATTCGGATCGACAAGCGGCTCAAAAACCGCACGAATATCGGCTGCATCAATCGTCGGAAGATCACCCTGAACATTGACCACGGCGTCGTATTTTCCATCCGGGTCAAAGCTTTGCAACGCCTGATGCACCCGATCCGATCCGCTTGGCAAATCCGGATCGGTCAAAACGGCAATACCACCAGCCGCCGTTACCGCGTCGGCAATTTCCTGTTCGGCGCACGCGACGATAACCGGACCGATTCCTGCATCGGTTGCCCGGCGCCAAACATGAACAATCATCGGTTCGCCGTGAATATCAGCCAACGGCTTGTTGGGCAGGCGTGTCGATGCCATACGGGCAGGAATAACGACAACGGGGTTGCGCGGCGTAGTCATATAGGCCTCCGGTCTGGCTTGATCCTGCTTTGATCTCGCGCAAAGCGCGCGTCTGATCACCTGTGCAAGAAGCAATGTCGTGAATCGGCGGGACAATAGCCGGTTTTGGGGATTCTGCGAAAGACGGAATTGAATATGACGAAGGTATATCTCGTCTGTTTTCGCCTTTATGTTTAAGAAAGGTTGATGCAAATCTCTGAAACGTATAGTTTCCCTCCGACCGGTCTGACCTGCTGTCGCATGCGCGTTCTTGTGATCTTTAAGAGCGTTTTGGGGGCGCATGGGTCAGCTGTTAAAAAGAAACCTGAGAGTGATTAGGCTGTAGGGATCCCGTCATGAAAACGATGGAAATCAACAAGATCGTCGCCGG
>TARA_R100000049_G_C1957820_1_pt1 | contig 62079 bp, 52 predicted proteins | sample TARA_R100000049 | Tara Oceans TARA_R100000049 (sample SAMEA2619992) | marine metagenome | biome: marine biome (ENVO:00000447); feature: mesopelagic zone (ENVO:00000213) & marine oxygen minimum zone (ENVO:01000065); material: "saline water (ENVO:00002010), including plankton... | reverse complement strand
CGTGCGGAAAAATCGTTCAAGAGCAACGTCCTGTTATCTTCCCCACACGAAAGGCCTGCCTTGGTCGAAAGGCCATGGCATCAACTCTCGCTTGGGACCAGATAACGGATCAAACAACATGACCGTCACTCATCTTGAACTTGCAAATACCGTCGAGCGTATTTATCGGCGTTTTGCTGATCTGCTTCGTGTAGATCTTATTCGACTCGGCAAAGATGACATCAGCCCCGCACAAGTCGCGTTGCTGTTTACCATCGGCGACGATGAACTGTCGGTACGTGATCTATTGGATCGCGGCCACTATATGGGATCGAATGCATCCTATAATCTGAAACAGCTGGCTGAATCGGGCTATGTCGAACGACATGTCATGGCCCGTGACCGACGGTCTGCCAGAATAAAACTGACGCGCAAGGGGCACGAACTTTGTGAATCCCTGCATGAATTTCACGAAGAATATCACAACGCACTGACCAATGACCTGCAGGACCAGCAGGAAATGGAAACGGCACTTCGAACTTTGCGTCGCCTGGAGGAATTCTGGACACAGACCCTTCGGTATGGCGGTGTCCCCGTCACAAGTGGCGTTATGACACACGAGCTTCGCAGTCGCCGATGAAAATTGTCTTTGTCCACCGCCATGGACCGGGACAATTTGTTCACCTGGCCTGTCATCTGGCAAATGCCGGATGGCAGGTTTCCTTCCTTTGCGAAGCAATGAACGTACAGCTTCCCGGCATTCGCGTCCTGCGTCAGCGGGCAACTCCGCCACCGCCTGCGACCCCATTTCCGCAATATCACCAGCAGATCGGCATGCATGCGGCGACAACACTTGATTCACTCGTCGCACAGGAAGGCCCACCCGACATCGTTTACGGACATATCGGCTGGGGCAGCATGATGTTTGCGCGCGATGTCCTGCGCAAAACGCCACTGGTGGGCTATTGCGAACATTTTTACCACGCCGAAGGTCGCGATGTCGGCTTTGACCCGACAGAAACGGTGACCTTGGCAAAACGCACACAACTGCGGCTGCGCAACAGCGCACAGCTTTCAAGTCTGGAAGCAATAGACACCGGGATCAGCCCCACGGCATGGCAGAAAGCCGCCTTTCCGCAAAGCTTCCATAACAAGATCGGTATTTGCCACGATGGCATCGATATCCATCGTTGCCGTCCGGACGACAAGGCACTGCTTCGCCTGCCCGATGGTCGTGTGCTGCGACATGGCGATCCGATAGTGACCTATGTTGCACGCGATCTCGAACCCTATCGCGGCTTTCCACAATTCATGCGTGCCGCTGCCAAGCTGGCCCGGCACAACCCCGATGTAACCTTTGTCATCGCCGGGGGGGATGGCGTCAGTTATGGAACGCCGCGCGCCGACGGCCAGAAATGGCGTGATGCGATGATGGCTGAAACCGGTATGGATCCCTCTCGCATCGTCTTTCTGGGGCAAATCCCCCACGATCAGCTGATCCGTCTGTTCCAGATCAGTTCGGCCCATGTCTATCTGACATATCCGTTTGTTTTGTCATGGTCGGTACTTGAAGCCATGGCATGCGGAACGCCGGTGATCGCATCGGACACAGGCCCCTGCCGCGATATCATTCGTCATGGCAGGAATGGATTAATGTGTGGCTTCTGGAATGAAGACCAACTTGCCAGCACAATGGTCGAAGCATTGGCCAATCCTGACAGGCTTCGCGAAATACGCCAGCTGGCGCGCCGGACAATCACGCAAAACTTCGCGCTTCAGCAATCACTTGAAAAGCAGACTGGCCTGATCGAACGCATGGCAAAGCAATGATCAGGCCTCGGCGATATCACAAGCTTTGAAATAACGCGGTGCTGTGTCATCGGCACGTTCCGGCATCCGGCGATATAGCTGCCACTCATCAACCCCGTTTTTGCCAGTGGCGAAAATCAGCCACAGAAAACCGGCTTCTTCGGCGCGAGACAAATCGGTTTTCGATGGCTGGCAATCGCCATTCGGATGTGAATGATAGCATCCGATAATCGCCTCTCCGCGTTGCCGAACCGATCGATGCGTCGCAATCAGAACGTGCGGATCAATTTCGAATGTTTTTTGGCGATCGATGGCGACATTGCGTGAGGCAACAAAACGCAGAATAACTTCGGGACTTTCCGCGTCGGCAATCAATAGACCACAGCATTCCTCCGGCCATGCCGCAGCTGCGATATCTGAAATCTCTGCCAGCAAACCTGTCCGCAGTTTTATGATTTTACCCGCGTCGATCATCAAACCACCATCAGTTTAAGCGGTGCTTATTGCGGCTCCACCAGTAAAATCTGCCCAAGAATAGCGCCGTCACGCAAAGAAACAATCACCAGACGGCTTCCTTGGCGTCCCTCAAGACGAAGAGTTGCCTCTGTTCCCTGACGGGAAAAATCAACCAAGGTCTCCCCCGGTGCCAAATCAACATTGATCGTTCCGAACGGTGCGATCTGTGTTGCGGATCGTGGGCCTGTATCTGTTGGCGTCTCAAACGGCCCAGCAATCGGCGCGGATAGCTTAGGTGCATTGGATGCAACGCTGCCATCTTCCTGACGCGACAGGCCATAAACCACAAGTGCGACGCCCGCAACGATCAGCACTCCCATAAAAGCGACCAGAATCTTGATAACGCGCATCACATTTCCGATTGATAAGTTGATAGAATGCCCCTGTCTTGCGCCACGCTATGATCACAACAGGCCTGACAGGACGATATTGAAGGCCATAGCGACAAGAGAAGCCAATTGCAAGTTTGCAAAGCGGGATTGCATTTCATCAGTAAGCGATTAAAACCGCCCTTTAACGGACAGTGACGGTCATAGCAGGCCAGAATAGCAGCAGATATGAATATGGATAGCGGCTTGAACACCGAACATCTTGAATATATTGCCTCTCCCGCTGACGAGGGAGCGCGGCTTGACAAGGTTCTGGCAACCGCATGGCCCGAGCAATCCCGTTCGCGCATCAAAAGCCTGATTGAGAACGGACATCTGCTGCTGAATGACACGCCGATCGCCAAGATGTCACACAAGGTAAAAAGTGGCGACCGCTTTGCGCTTGAAATCCCACCCGCAGTGGCGGCCGACCCAATCGCCGAAAAAATCGCGCTCGATATCCTTTATGAAGACGACGATCTGCTGGTGATCAATAAACCCGCGGGGATGGTTGTTCATCCTGCTGCGGGCAATGAAAGCGGTACATTGGTCAATGCTTTGCTGGCCCATTGTGGTGAAAGCCTGTCGGGGATCGGCGGCGTGAAGCGCCCGGGTATCGTGCACCGGCTCGACAAAGACACCAGTGGGGCAATGGTGGTCGCGAAGAACGATGCAACCCATCGGGCACTTTCGACCCTGTTTTCCGAGGATAAGGAAAATATCGAACGCGCTTATATCGCCGTTGTTTGGGGTGTCCCGCGCCAAATCGAAGGCGTCATAGAGGGAAATATCGGCCGAAGCCCGCGCAATAGAAAGAAGATGGCGGTACTTCGAAATGGGGGAAAACCGGCCCTTACGCGTTACAAGGTTTTGGCAAAACGCGACGACTCGTTGGCATCTCTTGTTGAATGCAGGCTTTTGACTGGCAGAACACATCAAATTCGCGTTCACATGACCCATCTTGGTCACTCACTTATATGTGATCCAGTTTACGGTAGAAGCAAACTTACCCAGAAGTTCAGCAAGCATGTGCACGAGGTCCTGACGGGCTTTGAAAAACAGGCGCTACATGCCAGAACACTGGGATTTTTACACCCAAAAACAGGGAATTACGTCCTCACCAAAGCCCCCCTCCCGGAAGACCTACAGGAACTCATCACCTGCCTAGACCTACCCATTGGGATAGTTTGACCTAACCTTTTTGGTCTAATTTTTATTGACGACACCTAATACTCCCGTATACCTTTCAATAAGTGCTAGGGGATAAACCGCACTTTATACGAAGCGCAACGGGAGGCTTCAATGAAACAGGGAAATGCACTTCCAATCATCTCCCAAGATGGTCTGACAGTCTATTTGCAGCGCATCCGCCGTTACCCCATGCTTACACCTGAACAGGAAACGACGTTTGCATGTGAATTCCGTGACAATGATGATGCAACTGCCGCAGAAAAGCTGATTACAAGTCATTTGCGGCTGGTTGCCAAGATAGCCATGAGCTATCGCGGTTACGGACTTCCGATAAACGAACTGATCTCCGAAGGCAATGTGGGCCTGCTTCAATCGGTCAAGCGCTTTGACCCGGACAAAGGTTTCCGCCTTGCGACTTATGCGATGTGGTGGATCCGCGCCGCAATTCAGGAATATATCCTGCATTCCTGGTCGCTGGTGAAAATGGGTACCACTGCCGCCCAGAAAAAACTTTTCTTCAATCTTCGGAAACTCAAAAGCCAGATGCAGGCGATTGACGAAGGCGATCTGCGACCGGAACAGGTCGAATTCATCGCCACAAAACTTAACGTCACCGAAGATGACGTGATCATGATGAACCGCCGTCTCGCGGGGCCGGATCACTCATTGAATGCGCCAGTGCGTATTGATGGTGACGGCGAATGGGTCGACTGGATCGAAAGCGAAGATGAAGATCAGGAAACCCTGTATGGCAAGCGCGAGGAATTTGTCCAGCGCATGAATCTGCTGAAAAGTGCGATGTCACACCTGAATGCACGTGAACGTGACATCCTGACCCAGCGCCGCCTGCTCGATTCACCTGTAACGCTTGAAAATCTGAGCGTCGCATACGGAATATCGCGCGAACGCATTCGTCAGATTGAAGTTCGGGCCTTTGAAAAAGTACGCAAATCGATCCACACTGATCTGCCAATGTGAGTGCCTTGCTTACCCTCGTTAACCAACCAACATGACTGCGGCGGACAAATTGTCCGCCGCTTTTTTTATTGGTCGATGGTTTGTGATTCGGTTGCGGATTAACTGCCTGAACGGTCGATTTCCTTGATCAGGCTGTCGCCCCAGGTTTTGATCAAACCACGCTGCCTTTTACGCAATTCAGAAACACGGCGCTGGGCCGAAAGATTAAGCACATTGGCGACAATCGGTGGCATCGCCAGATACAAAAGCCATCCAAGACCGGCCGAGCCATACATGATCGACAGGGCAACGGGTTGGAAAATTTCCTGAGTTGCCACACTGGCCGTCTGCCCGCCCTGCTGCCAGATTTCCATGATATAGGGTGCAACCCCTGAAAAATTCAGACCAAAAATGCAGCGCGACATGGTGCGCCCTTGGCTGCGGTCAAACATGAACGCCACCATTGATGGTAACAATCCAACCGCCAGGGTAATGAATGTCGGCAGCGCAACCATGAACAAAAGCACGGCAGAAGCCACCACCGACAAACCGGAAAATGCGCTTTTCTTTTTACGGCCGCCTGATTGTCTCGCCATTCCTGTCCCCTACCACATATGCATCAGAAATAGCGCCGAAACCGTCAGCAGCGCAATCATGGTCGACGCAAAGGCTGCTGCCTGCTGGCCAACTTTTTCTGCCAGTTCAAGTCGTGCGGGGCCTGATGATTCAAGGTCAAAAACCTCGCTTTCTGCTTCGGAATATTCCTCGACCGCGGTGATGAATTCGGTCTGATCCTTCCGGCGTTCCTGCTCGTCATTAATCAGGTTGTACAGTTCGACAAGATTGCCGCGCTTGGCCAGTTTCGGAATTTCGTGTTCAACACGTTCCCGACGTGCCTTGCTGTGAAACACCTTGACTGCGGGTTCCATCAAACGGGCCACCCAGTGCGACAGATTTTGCAGATTATCAGGCCCATGCCGCCATTGCACAAGTGCCAGCATGCTAATGATTGCGCGACTGTATTCGACTTCATCTGAAGGATTTTGCAATGCCAGAAGCTGTGCCTCGACGTCGTCTTCAAGACGGGTTGCGATAAAAGCCGCGATATGACGATCCACCGGCCAGCTATCTTCGGGCAGGTCCGCCGCCGCTTTTTCAAGCGCGGGTAAAAGCTGCGAGATATCTACAACATAATCTTTTTCAATCATCGGGCTCAGGCAATGCTGGTTACGCACAATGGCATAAAGGCAGCGTTCATAGCCATAACCCGCACTTTGCTGCTGGATATAGTATCGCAGGTTTTTATATGCCTGCTGAAGCTTCTGAATTTCCGGGCTGTATCCGACTTGGCGTCCAAACCAGAATGACGGAATATCCCGCACGACGACATCGGAAAAACGCTGTGGCCCGCGACCATGCTGAACATCATAGGACAACATGCTGCCAAGCCCGTCGACCATCGCCGAAAAGCCCTTGAAACGGATCGCGCCAGATGGATCAAGAATGATGATTGATTTGGCGATCAGGATATCTTCCGCCGCTCGCTTGTCTGCGCCAGCCCACTGCAGTTGCCGGATCGCTTCTGCCATATGCTTGGCACGATCATTATCGGCAAGCCCGCGCCGCAACCATATTTCCACGGTCCCGTCGCGCAATGGCGCAAGCGAATTGACCCAGTTCTTGGAAATCCCCTGCGCCAACGACCGCGCGGTATAATAATCCTTGCCTGAAATATTCTGCGAACGTGCCGCACGACGTTCGGTATTGGATTGCACCGGTTTTGCCCGACGCCCGTCGATCCAGGCATGCAACTCGGCAAATCCCCAACGTTCTTGCGGATCATCACACAAAAGTCCCCGCACAGGCTCGATCAGCACAAGCGGCAGTTTTTCGTTCATAACAACTGCTTGGAACGATCCTTTGGACAATTTTACATCAATGATGTCCTGTTCGCGCAGTTTCTCGAGTGGTGTATGTCCAATGCCAAGGGCGGCAATCGTCATCCCCAAGGCATAAAGATCGTCAAGCACCGAGCCCAAACCGCGACCGGCCGGATCGGCCGTCATACGCGATATGGTTTCGTAAACAAGCGGCTGGTTGAACCCTGCCGGGGCCGAACAGCAATCTCCAACCACAACCTTTTCAGACATAGGGTCGCCAAAAAACAAGTTATCTGCCCGAATATTGCGATGGGTCATCCCTTTGTCCGCGACGGCCTGCAAGACATTCATCAAGGGTTCGATGACAACCTTGGCAAAGTCGTGCTCATCAATCTTTCGTTGCTTTTCTCCCGGGACAAGAACACGGCCACCTGCGGGTTTTTCATAGAAAAGTACCATTGTATTTCGTTCATACAGCGGCCAGTGAACGATCTCGTAATCCAGAAGATCAATCTGTCCCCCGATATGAACGCCCGTCAAAAACCGCATCAAATCATGGCGCGTCGGAACTGTCGGGTCGGTCACAAGCGCAAAGGCTCCGCCCTCTTCGCGGCGCAGGTTATCGGCGGCATAGGCCTTGCAACTGCCCATGTCATATTCGGGCAATCGCAGATCCGAAAACACGCGAAAATTACCGACTTCGACACTGCGCCCGCCAGCACGGGCAGAAGGCTCCCCGTCCCTGACGGCTGGCTCAGGGGCTCTGGAATCCTGTTGCTCCACTGCGGCAGCCTGTTCGTCAGCGCCGTCGGAAACATCCTGTTTCTGCATTTCCGCTTCTTGTGCCATGAGCCCCGGTTTTTCTTTGTTGGAGGATCCGTGCCCTGCCCCTCCCTACCTGGAAAGCAGTTTCAGCCCGTCCTCTGATCTGCCGAAACGATACTGCCGATAGCAAAACGGAGCAAGCCGTTATCCAAGCGGGGCATAAGGGTATGATCTGCCAAATCATTAGTCTTAAACGGAAAAAGCCACCGGAAAAACCGGTGGCTTTTTGCATTTTCATTCATGCACGGGATCACGCACTGAACGGGTCATGAACCAGAATGGTGTCATCGCGTTCCGGACTGGTCGACAGCAACGCAACCGGTGCCTCGATCAGCTCTTCGATACGGCGAACATATTTGATCGCCGAAGCTGGAAGATCGGCCCAGCTGCGCGCGCCCATCGTGGTTTCAGACCAGCCTTCAATGGTTTCATAAACCGGTTTGGCTTTGGCCTGAAGACGCTGGTTGGCGGGAAGATGGTCATAGATTTTGCCATCAATGTCATAGCCGGTACAGATCTTGATTTCCTTGAACCCGTCAAGAACATCCAGCTTGGTCAATGCGATACCAGTGATGCCGTTAACCTTGACCGACTGACGGACAAGGGCCGCATCAAACCAGCCACAACGACGTTTACGCCCGGTGACAACACCGAATTCATGACCGCGTTCGCCAAGACGTTCGCCGTCCGCGTCAAACAGTTCGGACGGAAACGGGCCTTCGCCGACACGTGTGGTGTATGCCTTGGTAATCCCCAGAACATAACCGACCCCCGACGGGCCCATACCAGAACCGGCAGCAGCCTGTCCCGAAACCGTATTGGACGAGGTCACAAACGGATACGTGCCATGATCGATATCAAGCATCGTGCCCTGCGCGCCTTCAAACAGGATACGCTGACCGGCTTCCTTGAACTGGTTAAGCGATTTCCAGACTGTGTCCGAGAACGGCAGGATTTTCGGTGCGATTTCCTTAAGCTGCGCAAGCAGTTCCGCACCATCGACTTCCGGCTGACCCAGACCGCGCAAAAGCGCATTGTGGTGGGTCAGAAGGTTTTCGACCTTGGCTTCAAGAAGTTCGACATCGGCCAGATCGCCAACGCGGATCGCACGGCGACCAACGCGGTCTTCATATGCCGGGCCGATCCCGCGACCGGTGGTACCGATCTTGTTGTTGCCGGTTGCCGCGGCTTCGCGTGCCTTGTCCAGATTGCCGTGCAACGGCAGAATAAGACAGGCATTTTCTGCAACGCGCAGGTTTTCCGGCGTGATTTCAACGTCCTGCCCTTTAAGGCGGTCAATCTCGGTCAGAAGCGCCCACGGATCAACGACAACGCCGTTACCGATAACCGACAGCTTGTTCTTGCGAACAATACCCGACGGCAGAAGGCTAAGCTTATAGGTCGTTCCGTCGATCACCAAAGTATGACCGGCGTTATGACCGCCCTGGAAACGCACAACGACGTCTGCCCGTTCGGACAGCCAGTCGACGATCTTGCCTTTCCCCTCGTCCCCCCATTGGGAACCGATCACGGCAACATTGGTCATCGCAAAACTCCTTGCGCGATAAGAAATGGTTCTGGGTTACGCACCCAGCGGCACGATCTGGCCGCCAAGATAAATGAAACTGCATCCCATGCGGCGTGCTTCCTTGCGCGCCGCATCTTCTGTTTTGGCTTCGGCGGCACCTTCAAGTGCCGCCACAGTATAGTGGCCGTCTTTGCGCAATTGGCGCGCTTCGCGCTGCGGCGTGCCTAACGGCAAATAAACCCGTTCAACCGGCTTTACATCGGCAAGGCCGCGCAAAATCGTATCCATAAAAAGCGACATGCCGGTTGCGGCCTCGCCGCCCGAACCACCCGCACGGTAACGACCGCCACGCCCCAATTCACCGCGAACATGTTTGGCAAACAGGGTAAAGCTGACACCGGTCTGATACCGGAAACCGGCCATTTCAACCGGATCAATGGTCAAGGCCGCATCAAGATCGGATGCCAGAATACGTTCGGCAACTTCGATCAGACGATGCAATTCCTCAGATGCGCCTAACGGCAGTTCAAGCTTTTTAAGCTTCGGCAATGCTGCCTGCGCCGGACCGGCGGCTTCAAGCAGGGCCACCAGCACATCGGTCACATTGCCACTAACAGCTTTGACCGCTGCGACATCGCGATGTTCAAGGGCCGCGATCAGCGTTTCGCGATCATCGGCTGCAACACCAAAGGCATCAAACAAACGGACCGGCAGGGTCGGCAAATTCAGATCAACGGAAACATCCGGCAAACCGACATGTTCCAACGCCTCAAGCGCCAGCAACACGATCTCGGTATCTGCTGCGGCGCTGGATACACCAATCAGTTCCGCCCCGACCTGGGCAAACTGGCGTTCCGGGCGCAACTGTGTGCCCTTGATCCGCAATACATCGCCGGAATAGGAAAGACGCAACGGACGCGGCGCATCGCCAAGGCGGGTTGCCGCAATACGGCCAACCTGCGGGGTCATGTCGGAACGAACACCCATCATCCGGTGCGACACCGGGTCCATCAGGCGGAAAGTCTGGGTGGCTAGTTCCGGCGCTGCACCCTCCAGAAGGCTCTCTTCGAATTCGACCAGCGGCGTCTTGACCCGGTCGTAGCCCGCATGTGCGAAACTGCTCATCAGCTTTTCACGGATGTCAGCTTCCCGTGCAGCGATTCCAGGCAGAACATCCTGAAGGCCGGCGGGCAAAAGAGCTTTCCTGGCAAGTTCGGTCATTATGTGTGCTTTCCGGACAAGGCGCGCAAAATCGGTTCAGGTCGTGCCTGATCTATATATCCGGTAGCGGTTACTAACGCTTTGTTCCGGACAGGGCAACGGGAAAACCCCCGAAGACGCAAATAATACTTACGAAATGCTGATCAGCCAGCCTGAATTTCAGCTTTGACCGTCGCATATGCCCAATCAAGCCACGGCAGCAACACCTTGACATCACTGGGTTCCACCGTCGCACCACCCCAAATCCGCAAGCCCGGAGGCGCATCGCGATAGCCATTGATATCCATTGCGATTTCTTCGGCCTCAAGGATCTGCGAAATGCGTTTGGGCAATGCTGCCTGCTTTTCCGATGGCAATGATAACGCCCATGGATCGACAATCTTGATGCACATTGATGTATTGGACGCCGTTTCCGGCTTTTCCGACAAATCAGCCGCCCAATCACTTTTGGCAAGCCATTCATCAAGATGGGCGCGATTCTGACGGGTGCGTTTCAGCAAACCGTCAAGACCGCCGATATCTTCGGCCCATTTCAGGGCGTCAATGGCATCCTCAACCACCAGCATCGATGGGGTATTGATCGTTTCCCCACGGAAAATGCCGTCAATCAGTTTACCGCCCTTGGTCATGCGGAATATTTTCGGCATCGGCCACGCAGGATTATGGCTTTCAAGGCGTTCAACGGCACGCGGGCTCAGAATAATGATGCCATGACCACCCTCGCCACCCAGAACTTTCTGCCAGCTATAGGTTACAACGTCGAGCTTGTCCCAAGGCAGTTCCATCGCAAAAATCGCCGATGTCGCATCGCAAACTGTCAAACCCTTGCGGTCCGATGCGATCCAGTCGCCATTTGGCACCCGCACACCGGCTGTCGTGCCGTTCCAGGTAAAGACAACGTCCCGGTCGAAATCAACCGCACCAAGATCGGGCAACTTGCCATAACCGGCTTCCATGACCCGAACATCAGGCAGGTTTAGCTGTTTTAAAACATCGGTCACCCAAAGCGACCCGAAGCTTTCCCATGCCAGCATATCAACGCCGCGTGGCCCCAAAAGTGACCACAACGCCATTTCCACCGCACCGGTATCGGACGCCGGAACAACCCCAAGCAGATAATCATCAGGCAGGTTCAGGATCGCACGCGAACGATCAATGACCTCTTCCATGCGTTCCTTGCCGAATTTGGAACGATGTGACCGGCCAAGAACACGGGTATCAAGCGCATCTGCCGACCAGCCCGGACGTTTTTTGCACGGGCCCGACGAAAAATTCGGGCTTGCGGGGCGCTGGTTTGGTTTGGCAAAGGCATCAGTGGAATTGGCGGTTACATTGGCATTCTGGGCCATCGGCATATTCCTGAGATAATCGAACGGTGCAGGCGCACTATTCTGCGTCAAAATCGGAGCCCGATCCTATTGCGGCACGCCCAAAAGTCAAACGCCTTTGGCGCATTATAACTGCACGCATTTGCATGACAGATCAGCCAATCGCGCACAGGCATTTCAGATCAGAACGGAATGTCGTAATACCAAGGCGCGAACAGACTGAACGCCAGCCACAGAATGATGATCAACGGCGTCCCGGCGCGCAGGAAATCGACAAATCGGTAATGCCCCGGCCCCATCACCAGAAGGTTGGTCTGATACCCCACCGGCGATGCAAATGAACAGTTGGCCGCCATCACCACCGCAATGGCAAAGATATGCGGCTCAACCCCGAGATTCTGGGCCATGCCGATCCCGATTGGCGTGAACAGAACAGCACAGGCATTGTTCGACAGAACATTGGTAAACACCGCAACAATCAGGAAGAACAGCGACAAAATCACCGGTGCCGGTGCCCCGCGCGTTGCCGCTAGCAACTGATCGGCCACGAATTCCGCCCCGCCGGTCAATTGCAAGGCATTACCAAGGGCAAGGGCAGCCGCCACCAGCAGCACGATCTTCCGGTCAATCGCGCGTGCTGCCTGACGCAGGTTAAGCGCACCAGATGCAATCATAAGCGCCGCACCGATAAAGCTTGAAACCATGATCGGCACCAGACCGGTCGCCGCCACCGCAATCACACCAAGGAAAATGGCCGCGGCACGACGGGCATGGAACGGGCGCGGCAAGGTACGGGTCGACCATTCCAGCAAAACCACATCACGAATGGTACGCAGGGCTTCAACATCCTCGGACCGCCCCTGCACCAGAAGAACGTCACCGGCTTCAAGGCGGATTTCGGTCATCTGCGTGCGGATCATGCGCGAACGGCGCTGAATGCCAAGGACAAGGCATTTGTACTGATAGCGGAAACCGATCTGTTCAAGGTTAAAACCGATCAGACGCGATCCTGGCGGCAGCATGACCTCGGCCAGAAGCTGGGTCGATTTCTGCGGGATTTCTTCACCGCCTTCATGGACGGCCGCGGCTTCCGCATGCAGAAGGCCCGGATCTTTTTGCAGCGCCTCGGTCAGGGCCTTGCGCGTGGCTGCAACGACAAGAACGTCACCTGCCTGAATTTCCATGTCTTCGTCAAACGGCGGCAGATCGGCATGTTCACGCCGAACAATCATCTGGATCGTAATATTGGGCAGGTCTTTAAAGAACCCGGCCACAGGACGGGTACCGATCATCTGAGACGCCGGGCCGACCGTAATCTGGGCGATGAATTGTTTGCCACTGCTATCGGGGTTGGCAAGCTTGCTGCGCATCGATGCCAGCGCGGGCAAAAGGCGGGGCGCGACGAACAGCACATAGACAAAGCCCACCAGCGCCAGCACACTGCCAATCACCGTAAATTCAAAAAACTCGAGTGCTGGCATGCCAAGTTCGATCAACGAGCTTGATACCAGAAGGTTGGTCGAAGACCCGATCAGGGTCGTCATCCCGCCCAGAATGGCGACGTAAGACAACGGGATCATCAATGCACTGGGCGAACGCTGAATACGCTCCGACAGCGCCTGAATGATTGGTATAAAGATAACAACGACCGGGGTGTTGTTCAGGAATGCCGACATCAGCATCACGACAAACAACCCGACAAAAATCGCCATCGAGGCATTCTTGCCACCATGTTCGGTAATCAGACCAGCGATATAACTGACCCCGCCGGTCAGCACCATGCCCTGCCCGACGACCAACAATGAAAGCACAGTCAGCAAGGCCGGGTTGGCAAACCCAGACATCAGCGCGCCCGCATCAAGCAGGTTGTTGCCATCGGCATCGGGCAACGGGAAGAAATTGAAGAACAGCAGCAAAGTGGCAATCAGCGCCATGCTGGTCAGCTCAAGCGATATGCGCTCCAGCCCATACAGGACCAGCGATCCGGCGACCAGCGCCAGAACCACCCACATCTGCAATGGCGTCGCAGAACTGGCGACAACACTATCGATCACGATCTATCTTCCCCTGCAACAGCGCTTTTATACGGGGTTGTGGCAGGCTATTCAAAACGCCCGTCCATTCCCCGGAAGTCGTATTTTGCCCTTACTTAGACGAAAGCCCCCGCAAGAGGTCAATAAAAATCAAACGTCGGATCGCGGCCCTGCGCGATAGTGGTTAGACCGCGCAACCCTGCCAGATCACCAAAACCCGGTATTTTGCCATAAAAATGGCGGACAGTGTTGTGCCCTGCCCGCCATTGCAACGATCGCTTTTCGACAGTCTGTCCGACGTCAATCAGGCAGATAAATCTCACCCTTAAGATACAAAAGCGCATTGCCCTTCAGATGGACGCGTTCCCCATCAATCGTACAATCAACGATCCCGCCACGCTTGGACGCCTGATACCCGACCACATTGGATTTACCGCTATGTTCCGCCCAATATGGCGCAACAACACAATGCATATAGCCGGTTACATGGTCTTCATCGATACCAAGGGCGGGCAGGAAATACCGCGATACCATATCAATGCCCGGCTGATCACCTGGTGCGGTAACGATTACGCCGCGTTCGGCAAGTTTCCCTAATGCCGACATATCCGGTTTCATGTTCCGCACCACCGATGCATCGTCATAAACCACGACAAAATCGGTATCCCGGCTGGTAACACGGAAAGTCCCCCGCGGGGCTGCGTCGGATATGGCGGCAAGAACATGCGCCGGAACATCATCAGGAGCAATCGATTGCTTGGGGAAATTAAGTACAATCGCATCACCATCGCGCCGCGCGGTCAGAATGCCGCTGGCACTTTGCAATCGTATTAAATCACCGTCAAAACCCAGCATATTGAAAATGACAAACGCACTCGCCAGCGTCGCGTGACCACAAAGCGGCACTTCGACCGTTGGTGTGAACCATCGGATATGAAAATCAGCCCCGTCATTCTTTGCCGGATCAAGCTTCACCACGAAAGCCGTTTCCGACAGATTGTTTTCCATCGCAATATTTTGCATGACCACCTCGGGCAACCAGCCATCAAGTGGCACGACTGCCGCCGGATTACCGGCAAACATCCGGTTGGTAAAAGCATCAATCTGGTAAATCGGAAGCGTTTTCATTCGTCTTTTATCCTGAATGGTCTTTGATACTTGGAAAACAGCGCCTTTACAGTACACTGTCAATCGCATCCTTGACGATTTGCAAATCGTGATCACGCATGCGCCAGTTGCTGAACGCCGCACGGAACCCGAACCGTCCACCATAGATCGTTGGCGTCATGAACAGTTTTCCAGTCGCATTGATACGCGACAGCAAGCCACGATTATCATCATCGCTGCCCGGGCCGGTAAACATGGTCACGTTAAGTTTGGGATCGGCCAGCAATTCAAGCCGGTCATGACCACGCACCCATTGCGCCAGATTAACAGCCTGATCGCAGTTCGCCCGAACAATCCCGGCAAAACCGTCACGTCCATAGGCGACCATCGCCAGCCAAAGCGGCAAAGCCCGGAACCGGCGGGAATTTTCCACCCCGCGATTGATATACATATTTCCAACCGCATCCGTCTGCAAATACGGCGCAAACGCCCGGCAGCAGGTTTCAAGCACACTGATATGCCGGGTCAGGAAAATCCCGCAATCATACGGAACATTCAGCCATTTATGACCATCTGAGGTGATAGAGTCTGCCCGATCAAGTCCTGCTAGAAAATGGGCGCGCCGATCATCAAGGGCGGCAAACATGCCAAACGCCGCATCAACATGCAGCCACGCCCCATAAGCCGCACACAAATCGGCAATCGCGATCAGATCATCGAAATCAGTCGCATTCACCGTGCCCGCAGACGCGATAACCAGCTTGGCCTTGGCCGTGCTGGTCGCAAGGCGGTTTTTAAGATCGGTGATATCGGTTTCCTCGGTCCCCGGTCGGGTTGCAACCTTGGTAAAGCTATTGCGACCAATCCCGGTGACGGACAAATCCTTGATCATGCTGGCATGCGGGCTTGCGGCAAATATTTCAAAACCTGGCAGCACACTCGCCCCGTCGGCGTCAACATCAACGCCGATCTGCTGACCGCACCATTGGCGCCCGGCAACAAGCCCCAAAAGGTTCGATACGGTCGCACCCGTTGTCAGTACACCATCAAAACGCCCGTGGGGTAGCCCGGCCATCTCGCAAAGCCAGTTGATCACCTGTTCTTCAACTGCTGCCGTAACGCTGCCCTCGGGGCCGGTTGCGTTCTGATCGATTGCGCCTGTCAACCAATCACCGGCAAGGGCGGCCGGTGTCGTGCCGCCGGTCACAAAACCAAGATAACGGGGACCGATTGATGCGGCGAGCAGCGGCAGAATTTCCTCCTTCGCTGCCCGCAACGCATCAAGCGTACCGCGACCCTGCCCCGGCATCGGGCGCGAGGGATCAAAGGCAGAAAAGTCGCGGCAGGTCACATCCATGTCGTCAGCACCCTGAACAAAGTCGCGTGCCATATCGCTGGTTGCTGCCAGGATCTGGTCAAGCTGTTCAAGATCATCAAACATCAGATGACGCACCGTCGTCGCAGTGGGGCTGCTGTCGGCACGATTTAACGGGCGGCTCATTGGGTATCTCCGTTCAGGATACGGGCATAGTCGGTCCGGTCGATATTCGCACCACTCAGAATGACAGCTGTCTTCTTGCCGATATTGCGTTCGTGATCTGCAATCGCCGCGGCAAGTGATACCGCCCCCGCACCCTCGGCAAGGGTGTGGCAGGAACTGAAATAAAGGCGCATGGCATCGCGGATTTGATCATCGCTTACCGCAACAATATCTGACGCGCCGTCTTTGATGATTGCGAACGCTGCCGGATCAGGACTGCGACAGGCAACGCCATCTGCAAACGTATTCGCGGTTGGTGTTGTAATCACCTTGCCCGCCCGGAAGGATTGCAGCACGGCATCTGCCCCCGTCGCGACAACACCGATAATGTCGGTATCAAGGCCCAGAGCATCGCGCACTGTAATCAACGAACAGATGCCCGACCCCATGCCAATCGGCACGTAAATCCGGTCAAGCTTTCTGACCGCATCAAACAGTTCCAGCCCGTATGATGCAACGCCGCGCACCAGTTCCGGGTGAAAGGGCGGCACCATCACCAAATCTTCGGCAGCGGCATATTGGCCTGCATATTCCGCAGCATCCTGAAAATCGTCGCCATGCTCGATGACCTCGGCACCCCAAGCCCGCATCGCTGCGTTCTTTTCAACCGAGTTGCCGCGCGGAACAATAATGGTTGCCGAAAGGCCCGACTGACTGGCGGCATGTGCCAGACTTTGGCCGTGATTGCCACGCGTGGCACTTATGATGCCCCGCGACACTCCGATGGAATTTTTCAGATAACGACAAAATGTCAGCCCGCCACGAATTTTGAACGCACCAAGGCGGGTATGGTTTTCATGCTTCACATGCAGGGACAATCCAGTCGCCCGATCCAGCAACGGCCAGCGTATTGTCGGCGTCGGAGCCACATATTGGTGGACATAAGACGCAGCTTCGCGAAGCTCCTTTTCGGTAAACAGCGACATTGTCACCCTTTCGGATAGTTCATCAGTACAATCGAATGATATTCATCGGGACAATTTCAGACAGGGTTCGAACGGAGGCACGAGGGAGCGTGAACCTCCGTTCGGCGCAACATAATCTAGTTGCGCGGGGGGAACCCTGTCCAAAACGGCTTTGACAATTCGTGATCCAGATCGGATCGCGTCATTCCGATATCCTTCAGAAGGTGATCATCAAGCTTTTCCAACATTCTGCGGTCGCGTGCGTGTTCCTGCCAGACGCGAAGATATTCGACGACGAAGACAGCGATGCCGGCAACAGCAGAACGCCAGTCAGTCGCCTTGACAGCGCCTTTGGTGTTCATCTGTACGTTTCCTTTGATATTGAGTTCGGAAACCCGGATTGTATCGTTACAATTTACCATCACTTCCTCCTGTCGATTAATTGTACCTATTTTGTTTTGTCATTGACTTTGACATTGTGTCAATTTAAACATTGTCACCATGACAATATGGTTTCCAAACATCGAAGGCGGCAGCGGCCCTGTTTATCGACGGATCGCACACGCCATCCGCAGCGCGGTTGATGACGGGTCACTCAAACCCGGCGACCGTCTTCCCACCCATCGCGACCTTGCCTATCACCTTGGCGTTACAGTCGGCACGATTACGCGGTCCTACCGCGAGGCGGAAAGACTGGGGCTTGTTGCTGGCGAAGTCGGACGCGGCACATATGTGCTGGGCAATTTACAAAGCGAACTGGATATGGCGGTGACGGTTCCCGCACCGGGACACTTCAGTAACAATATCGGGAAAATGGCCCGCGAAACGGCAAATGATGATGACGAGGATATCGGGCCGGTCAATTTCCGCATGAATTGCCCCCTCCCCCCGCGCGAAGACCATATTCGCAATGTCCTGATTGATGTCGCCAAATGTACCCCTCTGGATGACATGATCACCTACAAGTCGGAATATGGCATGCCGGGCCACCGGCGCGCCCTTGCCTCAATGGCCGGTGCACTCGGACTGGATGACAATCCGGAACGTGTTCTGCCAACCGCAGGCGTTCAGCACGGCATGACGGTTTCATTGCTGGCAACCGTACGACCAGGCGATCTGGTCCTGTGCGAAGAACTGACCTATCCGAACCTGCGCAGCCTTGCAAATCTGCTGCAATTCCGTCTGCGTGGTGTTGCCATGGACGACGAAGGCATCATTCCGGATGTTCTTGAAACCCTTTGCCGGACACAAAGCCCGCGCGCCATTTATTTGATGCCAACCCTGCACAATCCGCTGTGCTGCACCATGAGCCAACAGCGACGCATGGAAATCGCTGAAATTCTGCGCAAATATGATCTGCTTTTGATCGAGGATGGCATCTATCACTTCCTCAATCCCGATGCGCCACCGCCGCTCTCATGCTTTGCGCCGGAACGCAGCATCTATCTGGACGGGGTCTCAAAAAGCATCGGCGGCGGTCTTCGCGTCGGTTATATCCACGCCCCAAGCGAAATGATCGCCAAACTCGCAAGCGCCATTCGATCAACCTGCTGGATGGTATCGGCCATCAATCTGGAACTTGTTTTACGCCTGATCGAAGATGGCAGCCTCAAACGATATGAAGCCTGGCATCGTGAAGAAGCCGCAAGACGGCTTTCGATCATTCTGGGCACGCTAAAGGGCTACAATGTCCGGTTTCATCCGACCAACTATCATATCTGGCTTGATCTGCCCGACCATATCGATCCGGGTGAACTGGTCATGAATGCGGCCAATAACGGTGTGCTTCTGACCGCAGCACAGCAGTTTTCGGTCGGGCATCCACAACGCGGGCTAAGGCTTTGTTTCGGGGCCGAAAAATCGACCGAACGTCTGCGTCACGGCGTTCAGATTGTCGAACGCCTGCTGCAAACCAGCGAGTTTGGCAATACGGTCGTGATGTAAAACGTTTTTTGTCCATGACTGAAACGCCTTTTGGTTGCGGTTTGATAATAGCTGCACGAGGCATTACACCATCGCATCATCAATTCCCGGGACGCCCATATCGCAAAATCGACAAGCTGCTCTTGACCGTCCTATCGCGTTGCTTCCAAGATAAGATTTCGTGATCGGTGTCCTTGCCTGATCACATCCTTCTTGGGCAGCAGAAAGACAGCAAATGCCAGTTTCCCGCCTCGACGCTGATGATTGTGGCTTCCCCCACTTCCGGATTCGCAGCCCACACAAAGACCAGTCTCCTGAAATTTTTGCTTTTTCATCGCATTACCGAGCAGCAGAGGCATTGAAGTTCGGTCTTTCAATGTCCGAGCCGGGCTTCAACATCTTTGTTCTGGGCCTTGATCGCGCTGGTCGTATGACCGCAACCCTCGAATATCTAAAAAAGTCGATGGAAGAGCGCCCAGCACCACAGGACTGGGTATATCTGAACAACTTTTCCCGCACCAATCGCCCGCGCCCTTATGCCCTTCCCGCCGGTGAAGGCCGCAAACTGGCCGATGCGATGGAAACGCTGGTATCGCACCTGCGCGAGGCATTTGCATCCGCATTCAACGCGCCAGCCCACCTGACCGAAACCCAGACCCAGACGGAAGAAGCGCGTGCACAACTGCGCGAAAAATTCGACGCCTTGCGCGAATATGCCCGCGAACGCGGTCTGGATGTTCAGGAAAACGAAAAAGGCGTGATGATCGTCGCCCTGAACGAAGAAGGCGAGCCCGTTTCGCTTGACGAAATCCCCAAAGAGCGCCGCGCCGAAGCCGAAGATGCATTTGAAGAAGTCGCCGAAGAAGCCCGCAAGACGCTGCTTTCGACCCGCGATCTTGAAGAACAGATTTCCGACACGCTTGATGCGCTTCGCCGCGGGGCCGCAAAGGTCGTTCTGAAGCCGCGCATTCGCAAAATCCGCGACAAATTCACCGCACCGGGAATGAAGGCGTGGTTCGAAGCGCTTGAAAAAGACATTCTGGATAATATCGACGCGTTCGAAGAAGCCAGCGACCAGCCCGCCATCGACAGCGGCGATGGCAAAATGCCCGAAACCGTCGATGACCGTTATGCGGTCAATCTTCTGATCGACCATTCGCGCGACAAGCATCCTGATGTCGTTCTGGAACCAAGCCCAAGCTATGATAACCTGTTTGGCCAAATCCAGTACCGCCCGGTAGCAGGTGGCATGCACCCGCATTTCAGCCTGATCAAGCCAGGTGCCCTGCATCGCGCCAATGGCGGCGTTCTGGTTTTGCGCGCGGAATCGCTGGTCGAACACGAAGACAGCTGGGCGTTCCTGAAAGCAGCCCTTCGTGATGGCGAAATCCGGATCGAGGAAACCCATAAATCCGGCCCGCCAACTGCCGGTGCACCGGAACCGCGCCCCATCCCGCTTGACGTCAAGGTCGTGATCGTCGGCGCACCGAAATATTACTATACATTCTTCTCGCTGGATGTTGATTTTCGCAACCATTTCCGGGTGAAGGCCGACATCGATGCCGACATGCCCGCCGCAGGTCGTAACATTTCGATCTATACCGGATTACTGCGTGATTCTGCATTGTCACGTACCGGCATCCCGCTTGATAACGGGGCCATCCGCCAATTGCTGGGTCAGGCGGCCCGCTGGGCCGGGGAACGTGACAAACTGACCGCACAGATCGAGCGGGTCGAGGATGTAGCCATCGAAGCCGGCGCACTGGCCAAAACCGACAAACGCAGCAGCATCCGGGCGGCCGATGTCAGACGCGCCATCGAAGAACGCCGTCATCGCAACAGCCGACTTGAAGACCGATCCCATGAACGGGTTCAGCGTCGCGAAATTCTGATCGACAGCTATGGTGCGGTTGTCGGGCAGGTTAACGCGCTGACCGTTCTCGATTATGGCGATCACGCATTTGGTTTGCCCGCACGCGTATCCGCACGCTCCTATGTCGGCAGCCTCGGCGTTTTGAACATCGAACGCATGGTCGATATGTCTGGCCCATTGCAGCAGAAATCAGTCATGACAATCGAAGGGTTCCTTAAATCCCGCTTTGCACAGGAATTCCCCCTATCCTTTGCCTGTAACGTGACGTTCGAACAGAACTATGGCGGGATCGAAGGTGATTCGGCATCCATGGCCGAACTTTGCGCGATCATTTCGTCAATTTCCAACATCCCGATGCGCCAGAATATCGGTGTAACAGGATCAATGAACCAGTTCGGGCAGGCACAGCCAGTCGGGGGCATTTCGCACAAGATCGAAGGATTTTATCGCATTTGTGCCGATCAGGGCTTTACCGGCGATCAGGGTGTGATCATCCCGCTGGCCAATGCGGAAAATGTTGTTCTGCGCGAGGAAGTTGTTCAGGCAATTCGTCAGGGCAAGTTCAACATCTGGACGGTGGAACACATCAATGACGCCATCGAATTGCTCAGCGGCAAGCCATGCGGCGATCATCCCGAAGGCCAGTACACCGCCGACAGCGTTTATGGCAAGGCAATGGAACGGCTGCGCCAGAATGACCGCATCCTGCGCGAACGCCACGCCTTCCCGGCATGGTCGGAACAATAAATGATACCGGCGGCGACATCCCCTGTTCGCGTTCGATACGGATCCAAACTGGCCAGTATCGTGACAGGATGCATTGCCGCCGGTCTTTTTCTGACCATGGGCCTGGGTCAGGTCACGGCGCAAAATATCGAGACAGCACATCCCGCAAGCAAAGAAATGAAATCCGGTCTGGACGCCATACCGACCGATCTACCCGTTCACACCAGCAGCCCGTCGCCGGTCAATCAACCTTTCAGCCTTCTGCCCGGCACCATCCGAAGCGACCCCGTTTTACTTGAAGACACAGATCGGCCAAGCCTTGCCGAGCAATATCGAATGGAAAAACAAGGTATCAAACGCGCGCCATCGCGAGCCGCAGGTGCAAAACGCACAATCATGGAAAAACCTGCGCCAGCACTCATCGCCCAGCCAAAATCTGCATCTGCATCCGCGAACACACAGCATATGACAATATCGCCTTTAATCCCCGAAACCGGTGCGTCACAGGCATCAACATCGACAGCGACAAGTGTCTCCCCCGCCGGAACCGACGGCGCATTTGCGATCCAGCTTGGTGCGTTTCGCGACACGATCAGTGCCCAAACCTATTGGGCAAGTTTCATGATCCGGTATCCCGATCTGGCACAATCCCACCCCCGCAACCTTTCAACCACAGACCTCGGAACCAAGGGAACGTTTCATCGGCTGCGCCTTGGCGGGTTTGCTGATATTGCCAGCGCTGAAAAACAATGCCGCCAGCTTTTGGCTGACGGCACGGATTGCTTTGCAACGCATGATCAATAAAATCGCATTCACGTTGTGTGATTGCGACCGGAAGCGGTCCTATTTGGCATCACCGCCCAGCAATACAATCTTGTCAACGATCAGGGTTTCGGCCTCGGTGCAGGTCGTCATCAACGCGCCATGGCCGGTCACCCGAACCTTGTCGCCAGGACGGAAACTGCTTGCCTTGTTTGCCAGCGCATAAAGGGTTCCGTCATCCGCACGAAACGTGACGCATTCCCGGCCATTATCGGTAATTTCCCCGGTCAGGGTCATGTTTTCTTTCTGAAATGCCGAACATGCCGACATCAACATTCCCGCAGCCAGGATCGCAGCAAACTTGCCAGACACGGCGCCAATTCCGGTTTTCATTATCGTTCTCCTGTGCTCGTGCGGTTTCCTGCCGTCACAAAACCTTACGTTCTTCGTTAATGATGTTGTAACGCACTGGACTTTAAAAAGGATACTGTCAAACGTTTTACGCGTTTCAGTTTGCATTGTCATTGATAACAAGATCAAAGATGAACAACTCTCATCTAGAGCTTCTGAAAAAACTGGCTGACGAGTTTCAACCGCGAACGGATGTTAACACCCGTGCCACAGTTGAAGCCGAAAGCACGGATGCATTTGCGACACTTGTTGATCTTGCACGCGACATGCAAAATCGTCTCGACCAGCAGCAGAACCGCATCCGACAGCTTGAACAAATGGTCGAAACCGACGAGTTGACAGGTCTCTATAACCGTCGCGGTTTCCTGCGTCGTGTTCGCGAAACCATGGCACGTGCCGCCCGTCACCCGGAAAACGGCATTCTGGTCATTGCCGATCTTGACGGCTTCAAATTGATCAATGATCACCATGGCCATGCCGCTGGCGATGCCATCCTGCGCCATTTCGGCCAAAACCTTCGCACACATACACGCGCTGATGATTTTGTCGCCCGCTTTGGTGGTGACGAATTTGCCATCCTGCTGGTCGGCAGCATTCCCGAAGTCGCAGAACGTCGGATAAGTGACCTTGAAAAAGCAACATCGCGCTTCCCGCTAATTTGGCAGGGAGCAGCCCTTCCGATCCGAGCCAGCTTCGGCTTTACCGTCTATAGTGGCAAAAGCGATATCACACAGCTTTTGCAGCAGGCAGATGACGCAATGTATGCCAACAAACACGCAAAACGCCCCCATTCCGAAAGCAGCCACAACGCCGCCTGACAGTGACTGCGATGTCAGTATTGTCGTTTGAAATACGGTTCCCGTCTGCGTCACGTGACACAAACCAGCCCTGTGTAATCACAATGCCCGGTATCCACCGGCTTTTTTTTGTTTATTAAGTCCTTTTCCTTCATATTGCCCCTTAAGATCGCTATTTAAGAAGAACAGGGAAAACGACTTCGGAACTCATCCGAAGCTTTTGGGGGTCAGGCTTGTGATGGTTCTCGTATGACGGACAATATGAGCTATTCAGCAGAAACAAACGACAGGGACCTACTGGCTGCCATGGCGTTCTGCTGGGCGGACATGCTGCTTGAAGTCGACGAGAACGGATACATCCTGTTTGTGGCCGGTGCGACCGAAAGTCTTTTGGGCTGCCTGCCGGAACGATTGATCGGCGAGGCACTTGATAAGCTGGTCATAAAATCGGAACGACCGCTGTTACGGGCCTATCTTCATGCCAGTTCCGGGATCAAACGGCTTGAAGAACTCGATCTTGATTTTCAGTTGATCGAGGATGATGGAATTGCCCTTGGCAATCCGGTTCCCCTGTCGCTTAGCGGCTATATGATTTCCGAACCGATCGGTCGTTATTTTATTGCGGCCCGCCATCGCGCGATACGTCCGCGCGCACGATCGGGCATTGATCGCCTGATTCTGCAAAACACGTTGTCTGCGGTAAGCTCAAAAACAGGCAAGAACGACCAGCAGGCCGAAACCGCCGCACGCATGGCCTCAAGCCATAGCGAAGCCCTTGTGGTTCTTGAAAACCTCGCCGCCCTTCGCAGTCAGGCAGAAACCGATGCGACCAACGAACTTGCGCGCCTGATCGGGATTGGCATCGGCAACCGCCGAAGCCTCGAAAACCTTGAACCAGACGGCGGTTATCTGGTTGACGAGCCGATGATCGAACTGGAACGCCGAATTGTCGCCTATGCCAGTGCATTACGCGCCGATCTTGACGATCCGGATTGCAGCGATGCGGCAAACGCCCCCGATCCTCTCAAAAATCTGAACCTTGCCACGGGCAGTTCTGGCACGTCGGGTGCTTCGACACTCACCAACAATGATCTGTTTGGCCGTGACTATGACCTTGCCAGCGGGTTTCACCGCCTCACACAGAATGTCCGCCAACCGATAGAAAATGGTGAAAGAGAAACCAATCTGACGCGTGCTGTTGCATATGCGCTTAATCGTCTGCAGCATCGCGGTGATTCGGATGTATCGGCCGAACGCCTTTCAGCAAGCTTGCCGCATCTTATTCAGGAAACCCTGAAATCGGTTCGGGCGTTTCGCGAAATTGTCCAGAATGGGTCCTTTGCCGTCGCACTGCAACCGATCGTGCATCTCGAAAGCCTTGAAATGCACCATTACGAAGCATTGGCGCGGTTCCATGATGGCGGCAGCGCCCTTGCGGTTGATCAGATCATTCATTTTGCCGAAGGCACCGGATTGATCACCGAATTCGATCTGGCAATGTGTCAGAAGGTGCTGGATCACGTCACGCTTGAACCTGAACGCGTAACTCATTCTGTTGCGGTTAATTTATCCGGCCACTCGCTCGAACAGCAGGATTTTCTGCCAGCACTTGAACAAATTCTGGATCGCTATGATATCGATCCGGCAAAAATCATGTTCGAGGTGACAGAAACGTCGCGCATTCGCGGATTGCGCGACGTGAATGACTGTCTGCAACGCCTGCGCGCCCGCGGGCATCTTGTCTGTCTTGACGATTTCGGGGCGGGTGCCGCCAATTTCGAATATCTGAGCGCGCTTGACGTCGACATCATCAAATTTGATGGCGGTGCCATGCGAACGGCTCTGGCCAAACCCAAAGGCCGCGCCTTTATCAAGGCCACGGCTCTGCTTTGCCGGGATCTTGGCATCCATACAATTGCAGAAATGATCTATGATCAGGCCAGCTTCGAACTGGTGCGCGATCTGGGCATTGATTACGGTCAAGGATATCATCTTGGCGCGCCTGTAACGCTTGCCAGTGTGAATACCGGATCATCAAATACCACGCAAACCGCCGATGCGACCGGAGGCGGAAAATGAACCGGCACCACAAGGATGCTGAGAAGGCAATGTCTGACCATACCGATGTGACGTCCGAACAGGTTTTCATCCTTGATCCACAGACCATGGCCGATGCAGAGGCCCCCGTTCTGGTCATGGACAAGAACGGAACGCCCCTGTTTGCCAACAAAAATGCCCGAAGCTTCGCCGAAGGCATTCGTGACGGCCTATTCCCCGAAATCAACAAACTGGTCTTGCGCGCGATCACAACACCCGGCGGGGTTGTAGAACTGCTGACTTTCGAAGTACAGCGCGGCACGGCAACGCTTGAACTGACCGCCCTGCCAATGGCTGATAACCGTGTCCTGCTGCTGCCACGTGATGTCAGTATGGATCGTAACCTGCGCGAGGCCTTGATTGATTCGCGCCAGCGTTACCGTGACATTGTCGAAGTATCCTCTGCCTTCGCATGGGAAACCGACGATACCGGCAAATTCATTTTCGTCTCGCCGCGCGGCGCACTTGGCTACAAGGCCGAACAGCTCGTCGGACGGTCACCTCTTGATTTCCTGCTTGATACTGCCGATCAGGACAGCGAAATCGTATTTCGCAGCCAAAAGGCCGTTCGGGATGTGCCGATCTGGCTTAAACGCGCCAATGGTAATGCCGCCTGTCTGGCCGTTTCCTCGACCCCGGTTTACACGCGTGATGGCCGTTGGACCGGCACGCGCGGGCTTGCCCATGACATTACCGAACAGCGCCGCCGAGAAAGCGAAGTCGCCACCGCGCGAAACCGTGACCGGCTGATGACCTATATCGTGCGGACCATGCGCGATGAAATAGATCCGACCCTTGTCCTGAAAGGGGCGGCCGATGCCAGCGCGCGCGCGCTGGCCTGTGCGGGATGCGCGATTTTTCGCCGCAACGAAGACACCGACGAGATCGAAATGGTCGCCTGTCACGGCCCCGAAGACATTGACCCGATTGCCAATCAGGCCTTGAAACAGCTTGACGAAAACGAAGACGTTTTCGAAGCAGAAATCGAAAACTATCGCGTTCTTGCTCATCACTCCCACTATCATCAGCGGGTGAATGGTGCAGTGATATTTATCTTCAATGCCGATCACCCCGTCCCGAATGACGGCGAACGCGCCATCATGTCCGAGGTTTCCGATCAGATCGGCATTGCAATCGAACAGGCCGCACAGCATGACCGGATCGTCACCCTGTCGCGGACCGATGGTCTGACCGGGCTATTGAACCGGCGTGCCTTTTTCGACGAACTCGGTCGTCGCCATGCCCGACTGCTGCATGACAACATGCCCGCGGCACTGATGTATGTTGATATGGATAATTTTAAGCTGGTCAACGATGTGCACGGGCATCAGACCGGCGACGAGGCCATTCTGGCATTAACCCGCATTCTTCTGGACAACACCCGCCCGATTGACTTGGTCGCGCGTCTTGGCGGCGATGAATTTGTCGTCTGGCTGGATGGGGCCGATATGGAAACCGCGGCGAAGCGCGCACGCATCCTTCTGGAAAAAAGCGCAGCCTTATCATCATTTTCCGGTGCCAAAGATCGCCCGCTTGGTATTTCGGTCGGTATTGCGGTACGCGATGCCGCATCCAAAGAACCGCTTGAACAACTTGTGCTTCGCGCCGATCAGACCATGTATCAGGTGAAAAAACACGGCAAAGGCAGTTTCGGTATTGCCGCCCCTCCCGGATCGGATGAACCGGCAAAAATAGAAAACCAGGAGACACCCCTATGAAGGGCTTTTTGCAGAGGGTCTTCACCAAACGTCGGGAAACCCCGATCACGTATGATGAAGCCAAGGATATGGCAGCCAGCCCGGATGCAAATGTGCGCGGGGTACTGGCCCAGCGTCACGATACCAAACCCGAAATCCTGTACTATCTTGCAAGTGATGCGGATTCCCAGGTGCGGCGTCATATTGCAGCAAACCAGGCAACCCCGGTACAAGCCGACGTCCTGCTGACCGACGACAAGGATGACAGCGTTCGTGGCAGTCTGGCCGAAAAGATTGCCAATCTGTCAGCCGGACTGACCCCCAACGAGTCGGACAAGCTGCGCCGCATGACCTACGAGGCGCTGGACAAGCTTGCCCGTGATCAGGCCGTCCATGTCCGTCAGGTGATTTCCGAAACGCTCAAGGATATCGCCAACGCGCCGCAGCCGATCATTCAGCAATTGGCACGCGATACGGAAAGTGTCGTGTGCGGGCCAGTGCTGCAATATTCGCCGGTTCTGACCGAAACGGACCTGCTTGAAATCATCGAAGGCAGCACCGGGCGCGGATCGCTAAGCTTTATTTCGCGCAGACGCAATGTCGGCGAAAAACTGGCTGATGCGATTGCGGCAAGTAGCGATAAGGACGCGATTTCGCACCTTCTGGGCAATAAATCGGCGCAAATCCGCGAAGAGACGCTTGATCAGCTGATTGATCGTGCCCCGGATTATCCCGAATGGCACAAGCCATTGGTTGAACGCCCGCAACTGCCACCAACAGCGGCCGGGAAACTGGCGCGATTTGTGGCCGAAAGCCTCATCAGCGTGCTTGAACGTCGTAAAGACCTGAAAAAGGAACAGCTGGAAGCCGTGCGTGAAGTGGTCAATCGCCGCATTTCGTCAGGCGAATTTGACAAACGCGACGAAGTCCCGGTTGAAACCCGCAAGGCCAAGCAAAAAGAGGCCGAAAAGAAAGTCGCTGCCAAGGCAGACGGTAAAGACGGCGCAGCAGGCGAAGAGGAAGAAGAATCCTCCTACGAAAAGGCCTTGGCCCTGCATAGCAAAGGCAAACTCACCGACAAGGAAGTTGCCAAGGCATTAGCCGCCAATGATGTCAAACTGGCACGTGCCGCCTTGGCCGTACTTGCCGGAATTCCGCCAGAAGCGGTAAGCAAGGTCCTGAATACCCATTCGGCCAAGGGGGTTGTTTCGTTGGCATGGAAGGCCGGCCTTTCGGCCGAACTGGCCGTCAAAATTCAGGTCAAACTCGGTCATGTTCCGCCCGGTCAGACGCTTAATCCCCGTGGCGAGGCATATCCCTTGAGCGAAGAAGACATGAAGTGGCAGCTTGAATTCTTTACCGGTATGGCAACGGTCGGCCTACGCTAAACCGTACCGGCCATACCGGCCGTACCGCCCGCGATCAGGCCGAACGCAGCATTGATATGTGGGCGATGCCATCTTCATAGAACGCCTCACCGAACTGGATGAAGCCAAGCCCCTCGTAGAAGTTTTTAAGATACAGTTGGGCATTCAGAAAAATGCCCTTACCCGCAAAGCTGTCTTCGCAGGATGCAATGGCCTGCAACATCAGTTTACGGCCGATCCCCTGCCCGCGCAAATCCGGGCTGGCAACGACACGCCCGATTGCAGGATGTTGCCCCTGTGCGGAATGATCGGGATCAATACCCGGTGCCACAATGCGCGCGGCTGCCACCACCCTGCCATCAAGCAACCCCAGAACATGCTGACAAATCGGGTCCAATCCATCGATATCGGGAAAAAGACATTCCTGTTCGATGATGAAAATCTGTTGCCGTAATTGAAAAAGGTCATGGACCAGACGCGGCGTCATATCGTCAAAGGCACAATGAACCCATTGCAGGGGTGATGATGAGGCGGACATGGCGGCAACTTTCATTTCCGGACGTGGCGGGCGCGGTTCTTGTGGTTATTTCGCGGCCAGATTCTCGATATGATAGATAAACACATCATCCTCTTGTGTCGATGACAACAGGCGGTTTCCTGTCATATCGCAAAAGGATTTCATATCTGCAACCGATCCCGGATCAGTCGCCAAAACCTTTAGAACGCCGCCTACCGGCACATCGCGCAACGCCTTCTTTGCCTTCAGTACTGGCATCGGACAAATCAGTCCACGGGCATCAATAACAAGGTCGAAAGGGTCTTCTGGAGTAAACGACATGAAAAACCTTATAAAAATCGGGATAATCATCGCCAATCCGTGAATTGGCGATTGTTGCATTTGCACAATATGTTAGACTGATTTTCCAGAATCAATCAAACGCTGATGCCCGCCCGCAATGCAAATCTATCTGCCTATTGCCGAGATGTCGGTAAACATTTTTCTGATATTGGGGCTTGGCGGCGGCGTCGGATTTTTGTCCGGATTGTTCGGCGTTGGCGGCGGATTTCTGATCACGCCGCTTTTGATTTTTTACGGAATCCCCCCTGCAGTATCGGTTGCCACCGCGGCAAACCAGATCGTAGCATCCTCTGTTTCCGGGGTTTTTGCCCATTGGCGACGCGGCAATGTCGACCTTAAAATGGGCCTCGTGCTGCTTGCGGGTGGTATTGCCGGATCGACCGCCGGGGTTTGGGTCTTTGCATGGTTGCGTTCCCTGGGCCAGATCGATCTGGTCATTTCGCTTTGCTATGTGATCTTTTTGGGGATCATTGGCGGTATGATGCTGATCGAAGCATCGCGCGCCATTTTCCGTACCCGACGCCGCGGCGGGCAGCTCCGCCGCACCAAAAAGCACCAGCACAGCTTCGTGCATGGTCTTCCATTTAAAATGCGGTTTTATCGCTCGGGCCTTTATATCAGCGCATTACTGCCGCTTCTTGTCGGGCTCTTTGTCGGATTATTGACGGCTCTGATGGGGGTTGGTGGCGGGTTTGTCATGGTTCCGGCCATGATCTATATCCTCGGCATGCCGACCAGTGTCGTTATCGGGACGTCGCTGTTCCAGATCATTTTCGTGACGGCAAACGTCACCTTCCTGCAATCAATCCAGACACAGACCGTCGATGTCGCCCTTGCCATCCTTCTTTTGATTGGCGGGGTCATCGGGGCGCAATTTGGCGCGCAATTCGGATCGCGGCTTAAGGCAGAGCATTTGCGCGCAATGCTGGGGCTTCTGGTACTTTCGGTTTGCCTGAAACTTCTGTTCGATCTGGTGATCACGCCGACCGAACTGTATTCCGTCGCGCCGGAGAATTTGTAATGCACAAATCGGGCGCGATCATCCACACACTGCTTGCCGTTGCTGCGGTGCTGGCCGTGGCCCTGCCTGAACGCGCGCGCGCCGAAGCACTGGTAGTTGATCTTTCCAACCACCTGGTCGCCATTACCACCGGCTTTACCGGCACCAATGTTCTGTTGTTTGGTGCCGTGCAAAGCGAAGGCGATGTGATCGTGACGGTCAAGGGTCCCGATCAGGATATGGTCGTGCGGCGCAAGGAACGGAAAGTCGGCATCTGGGTCAACAGCGAAAGCGCCACATTCCGCAATGTGCCCGCCTATTATGCCAGTGCGTCGAACCGGCCGATGGAAATCATCGCCAATTCCCAGCTTTACAACGATTACCGTATCGGGCTTGAACATCAACGCTTTGTCACTGAAATAGACGACAAGGATCGCAACAGCAGCGATTATCGAGATGCCCTGCTGCGCAACATGCGCGCGGCCGGCCTTTTCAACCAGCGCCCGGCCAAAATCAGCTTCCTGTCCAATCAGCTTTTCCGGACCGATATCCATTTTCCGGCCAATACCCCGACCGGTACCTACACCATCAATGTCTATCTGATCCGTGACGGACGCATTGCCAGCGTTAAAACAACGCCGCTGGTCGTATCAAAAACCGGTGTAAGCGCAGAAGTTTATGACTTCGCACATCGTTATTCGGCACTTTATGGCATCATCGCCGTCATCATTGCGATCGGTGCCGGCTGGATCGCAAGCGTCGCCTTCCGGAAACGCTGATCCGGGCCCTAATCTCCAATTGAACGATTGCACACCTTACATCTTCCTTTGATGATTTTCGCACATGCACCATCGCGTTTTGCAGTTGCGTAAAGATATTTTCTTTGTCGGAATGCTTGAAAAATAGCTTGGAAACCGGGCCTGAATTACGGCAAACTTTGTCTGTCCGGCTTGATTGCGCCTCGCCCCGCACGTTGGTGCCCATTCACCCCGGAACCCATTTTATTCAGGACAGGACGACATGAATTCATTTGATGCCGACCGCGAACTGCGCGCTGCCACCACGGATCGCACGTTCCTTGTTGTGGTCGACGATAGTGACGAAATGACCAAAGCGCTTCGCTATGCCTGTCGCCGTGCACAGCATACCGGGGGGCGTGTCGCACTGCTAAGCGTCATTCAACCTGCTGAATTCCAGCACTGGATGGCTGTTGGCGATCTGATGCAGGAAGAAGCGCGCGAAAATGCAGAAACACGCGTCAACGAACTGGCCGCCTATGTCCATGAACAGACCGGCTCCATGCCACTTCTGTTCATTCGCGAAGGACGCCTGAAAGACGAACTTCTGAATTTGCTCGACGAAGAAGAACAGATTTCCATTCTGGTTCTGGCCGCTGGCACCAACAGTGATGGCCCCGGCCCACTGATCACCGCATTGACCAACCGGGATGTGGTCGGTCAATTACGCCTGCCATTGACCATTGTGCCCGCAGCCCTGTCAGAAGCCGATATCGACGCGCTTAGCTGATCGCACGCCAGACAACGCAATAGCCCGGCTTTTTGCGTATTGATCAACAGGCTTATCAAACGGCGCGATCTTCAAGGAAGTTCATATAGGTTTCAAACGATGACCGTTGCCCGAACAGGACATGGGCACGATTGCGAATGGCCTGTGAAACCACCGAACGTCGCCTTTTATCTGTTGCCAGTGTTAGGGCGGTTTCAACGTAATCCGCCGAATGATAGGCAACGCAATCAAAAACCGAAATCTGGCGATAGCAGGTATGGCTACGCCGTGAGCGTGCGCCCTTGCCCGGCAAGGTCACCAGCGGCACACCAAGACCAAGGCAGTCAAACGCCAGCATCGCATCGTTCCATGCCGGACTTTCAAGAACCACATCCACCGCACACAGCAGGGAATGAAGATCTGCACGACTATGCACCGAAACAAACCGCATGCGTCCGGCGACATCGGCATAGTTAAGAGCAAACCGCCGCCCCCATGCCGCGTCCCAGCTATCGCGCTCAGGCGCGATCAGCAAAAGTTCGGCGGTTTCATCCAGCCGCAGGATTTCGGCAATCAGCGGATCAAAATCAGCCGTCAGAACATCAAGCGGCTGCGGGCAAAGATAGGTATTCCGATCCTGATCAATCCGCCAGCGGCGCTGCAAATCGCCCGGCGACAAGGTGATCTCATCAGGCCGTGTTGCATTGACAAACAATCCGGGCAGACGGATCAATTCCTCGCTAAAGCGGGTTTCACCGCCCGCGGTTTCCCAATCCTCGGCAATCAGGTGGCAGTCAATATTTGCAAGCCCGGTCGTCGCAGCAATCCCGCCACCGGCAATTTGCAACGGTGCCAGACGCCAGCTTGCCAGCAACATCGTATAAGCATCGGCCTGTGGATCGGCATAATGCAAAACGTCAAGGTCAAGGCCCGCAATCACGCGCGCCGAATGCAACGGATCAAGCGGCAATGGCACCACCAGATCGGCCTCGGCGTCGATGCGGGCGGTAATGTCATCCTCGCCCAGTGGCGGACGGATAACCGTAATATCAAAACGGTCCCGGTCAATCGCCCGGACCAGCCCCGCAATCCATCGACCAATACCATTATCGCGCATATTGGCCGATACAACGCCAAGCCGTACCTTGCCACCTTTTGGCCGGGTTCGCGCCGCAACATGAGGCACGTCATAACCTGAAACCAGCCGTTCCCAATAATGACCAACTGCACGCAATTGTGCATCGCCTTCGGGACGAAGGGCCGCACGCCATACTGGCGGGAACCGTGTCAGGGTAATCGGATCGATCAGGTCACTTTGGCCAAGATCAAGGTCCAGATCATCGTCATCAAGCGTATCGTCGAGAAGATCACGAACAACTTCGTCATTCTGGGCTGCCAGATCGGCCGGAACTGGCGCAAACAGCAATCGGCGGGCCGTTCGGAACAACGCCGTATTTTCCCCAATCGCAACCTTGCGATCAATGGCGTTCTGCAAAACCGATTGGGCCGATGCCGCATCACCTTCTTCCGCCAGTTCGACCGCAAGACGGAACACGGCGTCATCGCCACCACCCGCACCAATCGACGCCCCAAATCGCTCGACGGCTTCGCTGTGACGTCCGGCAAGGCTTAATGCCTCGCCCATCATCAAAAGAAGTTCGGGATCGTTGGGATTTGCATGCAAAAGTGCTTCAAGCGCACCAATCGCCTCGGTCCCCTGCCCGGTTCGCAAATACAACAGTGCAAGCGTCCGCCGCGCCCCGGCATCCTGCGGATCAAGTGCCAGAACCTGACGCAGGCAATGCAGCGCCCCGGCAAACTGCCCCAGTCGGAAAAGCGCATCGCCATAAGCCGTCAGGGCCCGCTGATGTCCCGGTTGCAACTCAAGGGCACGCAAAAGGGGTTCGGATGCCGAAACCGTTCGTCCCTGATCAAGCCGGATCTGCCCCATAAGCACAAGTGCATTGACGATATCATCACGCAGCCTGAGCGCGGTTGTGCAGGATGCCTCTGCCCCGGCGATATCCCCCATGGCATACTGGCATGCCCCAAGATTGGCATGAATTTCGGCAACATCGGGTGCCAGTCGAAGGGCCAGCATGTAGTTTTCATGCGCCAGTTCAAGTTCATCAAGCTGGCGATAGGTATTGGCGATATTGCAATAAAGTGCGGGGGAATCCGGGCATAGGCGAATCGCGCGCTTGAACGCACCAACGGCTTCGCGCAATTTTCCGACTGCCTTTAACGCCTGCGCATGGTCGTGCTGGATTTCGGCGTTATTGGCGTCCGCGATTGCAGCCCGGCCCATGCGTTCGGCAGCAATATCACCATTGCCCTGTTTCATCGCCACCAGGCCGGCCAGATGCATGGCTTCTGCCGCCTGCGGATAGGCAAGCGTCATCTTGCGGCAGGCGCTTTCTGCCTCCGCCAGTTGACCCGTTTCAAACAGGTCGATTGCAAACCGGAACATCTCGCCAAGATCAGACAAGGATCGTATCGCCACCCGAGAGTTTATTTAATGCGCCACCATAGGCGCCAAGCGTTAACAAACCACGTCTTTGCCACAAAATATGGGCTCTGACTATGGCAAGCACACACAAAAAACCACCCGGCCTGACAAGACCGGATGGCAAAGTTTGTCATCATGCCAAAAAGCATGATGCGGGGGTTATTCATCAGTCCTCGAGGCTGAAGTAGCGACCGAAACGGTTGGCAAGGAAATCATCAAGCGAAACCTGCTCCTGCCGGATATATCCCTTGCCCGCCAGTTTGCCGGTCAGGACCATATCCATCACCGCACAAAGCCCGGCCGACGTCGTGATCTGGATCGCCGACCAGTTCCTGCCACCGATTGCCGTGCCATGAACCTTGCGGATAAAGTTTTCCTCGCAAAGCTCGCCATCGCGGGTACCAATTGCATCGGCAAAAATCACGATCACGTCCTGACTTGTGATCGGCAGCGACTTTTCAAAGATCTCCTTCATCAGATCGGGGCGCTTGCCAAGCCCAAGGTCTTCGATCAGGATTTTCAGGATTTCCTGATGCCCGGGGTAACGCACGGTCTTGTAGTCAAGGTTTTCGACCTTGCCTTCCAGCATGTCACAAAGCGCACCGACCCCGCCCGATGTATTGAATGCCTCGTATTCGGTGCCATCGATGGTGAAACGCTCATATCCTTCAAGCGGCAGAACCTCGATCCGCTTGCCCTTGTGGATGGCTTCGCACGGGTTCAGATATTCGTTGATCAGACCATCCGTCGACCATGTCAGGTTGTATTTCAACCGGTTGGTCGGGTTTTGCGGCAGGGCACCGACGCGCAGGCGCAGGTTCTGAACGCTATCAAACCGCTTGAACAGATCATGTGCCGCAATCGAAATAAAGCCCGGTGCCAAACCACATTGCGGCACAAACGCCCCATCGGCATCCTTGGCAATATTACGAATGGCACGGGTGGTTTCAACATCTTCGGTGACATCAAAATAAGATGCCCCAACACTGCGCGCCACACGCGCAATCGCGACATTAAGGTAAAACGGACAGGTTGACAGGATTGCATCATGGCCTTTGGCCACTTCCGTCAATGCCGCCTCGTCGGTGACATCAACCTTGACCAGCGTTGCCGCATCATCCTTGGCACAAATTTCAAGCATATGCCCGTTGGAATCCGCCAGCGTCACCGCATATTCGCCACTTTCACGCAGCATGACAGCAGCAATACGACCGATTTTACCTGCCCCAAGGATCAGAACTTTTTTCATTTCAGCAAACTCCCATTTTGACGCCTTTGACCGCATATGATGCGTGGCCCCGCCTGATTACGGCCCTGATAACGTTATTGTTATGCTGTCTTGATGGTCTTCCGCTGGACTGCCGGTTACAACCCGGCGATACTGTCATTTCTCATGATTTAACCGTTAAAATCACGGGCTACACCGATGAAACGCAACATTGACGACATTGATCGCCGCCTGATCGCCCGGCTGCAACAAAACGCCCGCACCCCGATTGCGGCCCTTGCGCGTGATGTCGATCTGTCACGAAGTGCTGTTCAGGAACGCCTTGAACGCCTTGAAAAGGCAAAGGTCATAACCGGATACACAATACAGCTTGGCGAACAAGCACGTGCGCTTTTGCTTGCCGAAGTCATGATACAGGTCGAACAGAAACAGTCTGCCGGGGTGGTCGGCGCGCTTCAGAAAATAACCCACTGCATTCGGTGCCTTGCGATTTCCGGTGAATATGACCTGATCGCCGAAATTGCCGCCGACACATCCGAAGAACTTGATACCGTTCTTGACCAAATCGGGGCCTTGCCCGGAATTAAACGCACGGCAAGCTCAATCATCCTTTCCACGAAATTTGATAGACGATAAACTGCCCCCGGGTTGGGGAGCCTCTGTTCGGGAATTTTCAAAAAATTGGCTGAAAAACGCAGATATTCCGTCCTGACTGTTCTGCTTGCCGGGTTTTCTGTCACCAGCATTCTTGGTGTCGGTATTGCCCTTTATGTCGGACTTGGGGCCGCCTATCAAAACACCCGCAACCTTTGGGTCATGCTTAGCGATCTGGACCTGACATCGGTCCAGCGAACCATGCATGAACGGATGGACAATGTGGGTAAACGTGCGGTCTGGGTCGCCGATCAGGTGGCAAGTGGCGCTCTGGATCCAAGCTTTCAGTATGGCTGGAACAATGCGATGCGCGCGCTTTCGGCGTCGCAAATCGATGTGATGGCCTATGGTCTGATTACCGGCGACCGCCAGTTTATCGGCTATAATCCCGAAAATATGAGCGAAATCCGCCGTACATTGCCCAGCGATGATGTTATTTTTTCAGAACTGGCGCATTTGCGCGGACCAACGGTTAATCACACCGGTTTTCCACGATGGGACCCCTATTTCAAGCAGACAGTGATTGCTGATTGGATTCCATTGTTTGCGGACGGCCGCTACGTCGGAACATTCATCCAGTATCTGTCACTGTCAAACCTGTCCAACAGCCTTATCCGTGGGCGCGAGGACTTGCCTGGTGTTCCGTTTATCCTGATCGCCGGAAACCGTGTCATGGCCCATCCACGTCTTCGTGAATGGGGCGATAGTGCTGCATCGGCACTGGTAAATGGCGCGGATATAGCACGCAGCCCTATTCCCCTTCCGACGATCAATGATATCGGCGATCCGGTTCTGGCCAATATCGGCAAGTCCGAGTCCATTGATATTGGCGATGAAAGCAAAAAACGCCCCGAAGCCAAAAACCTTCGCCTGTCCGGCCTTGATCTTGATGGCCGCTATTCGATGATCGTCACCAAACAGATGATGAATACCCCCTTCTCGCCGATCATCATCGGGATCCATTTCGAAGAAGAACTGTTTGATGACGAATGGAACAGACTGGTTCTGGCATCGGTGATGGGGGGGACTGTTTTGCTGCTATCGATCATCGTTGCCGTGATCATTGCCCGTCACTTTACCAAACCGATCCGCCGTTTTGCCGCCGCCGCCCGGGCATTTGAGGAAGATGGCATCGAAAACCACGATTTCCCCGACCTTAAAGGCAGCCGTATTCGCGAATATGATGATGCCGCACGATCATTCAATCACATGATCAAGGCCGTCCATGACCGCGAACGGATCAGCAGCCTGTTTGGCAAATTCCTGCCGGCCTCCATTGCCCGCAAACTTCTGGCATCGGGAACCGATTCCGGGGTTCTTCCGCCGCAGCAGTGCGAGGCAACTGTCCTGTTTGTCGATATCGAAGGCTTCACGACATTATGTGAAGAACTTGAACCGCAACAGATCATCTCGATGCTCAATGCCTATTTTGATTGCGCGACCGGCATTATCGAAGAACATGGTGGCATCATTACCCAGTTCCAGGGTGACGCAATTCTTGCGGTATTTAACGCCTTTGATGAATTGCATGACCATGCCGATGCGGCCCTTGATTCGGCCATCGCCATTCAGCATGCCGTCAAAACCCGCCAGTTTGACGGACTTTCCATTCATTGCCGCTGCGGGGTGAATACCGGGCGCATGATCGCCGGGAATGTCGGTGCAAGTGCCCGCCTGTCCTTTACCGTGCACGGCGATGCCGTCAATACAGCATCGCGGCTTGAACGGGAAAACAAGGAACTGGGAACCCGCATCCTTCTATCAGACAGCACCCGCGATCTCCTTTCCGATCCCGAGCGGGTGGTAAAAGCCGGACAAATCCAGTTGCGTGGCCGTCATACCGAAACTCTAATCTATACCTGCCGGAATTGACCCGCGCGATATGCTTTTCATTGCGTTCAATCATCAGTAAGCTTTGCCGATAACCCGGAAAAACAAACCGGGCCATTGGGGGCATACGGGGAATATGATGACCAAACGCAGGGGGCGTTTTTCGATACTTGGCGTATTGCTGGGCGCGTTTTTTATGACCAGCGTACTCGGTGTGGGGCTTGCACTTCGCCTTGGCCTTGATACGGCTTATGACAACACCCGCAATCTATGGATTGCGATGACCCATGCCGACCTGAAAGACGCGCAAAATGCCATGCGCAACCGGATCGAACGGATGCAACGCCGCAATATCTGGGTCGCCCGCGAAGTGGCAAATGGCGATCTTTCACCCGATGACACTGCCATCTGGGACAATACCCTGGCGGCCCTTGTGACCAATGAACTCGATGTGACCGCCATCGGGCTTCTGATGCCCGATGGTCGTTTCCGGTGGTACGATCCAAAGACGGACAGGACTGTCTCGCGCCAGGCCGATCCCCAGGAAGACATCATCGCCCGATCCCTGATCGCCTTTGGCCCGGGCCAAAGCATCACGCAGTTTCCACGCTGGAACAGCCTGGTCAATCAGGTCGTGATCACCGAAATGATCCCGCTGTTTCAAAGGGGGGAATATATCGGATCGCTTGTGCAGCTTGTATCACTTGGCGATTTTTCACGCGATCTGAAAACGGACCCGACAGAGGCCGGACGCACGCCATTTGTCATCGTCAATGATCATGTCATTGCCCATCCCGCCTTGCCCGACTGGCACCAGTTGCACCCGCCCGCAAATCTTGGAACCGATGATGTTCTTGGCGTCCTGCCCCGTATCGACGACCTTGCCGATCCGGTTCTTGCACAGATGGACCAGTGGCAGACATTTGATTTCAACGACGGCCGAACACCTGATGGAACCAATGGTTCGACGGCCTCGGCACTCGAAACCGCGGGCGGATACCACGTTATCATCACCCGGAAATTTGAAGAATCGGCGGGTCTTCCAATTGTAATGGGCATGCATTTTGATCCGACCGTTTTTACCCGCGAATGGGAACGCCTGAAGCTCGCGACACTGATCGGAACGGCAATCATGGTTCTTGCGATCATACTGGCCGTCATGATCGCGCATTATTTCACGCGCCCGCTGAAACGGTTTTCCGCCGCAACAAGGCAACTTGAAACCGGCATGCTTGACGATCTGCCGATCCTACCCGGCAGCCATATCATCGAATTTAACGATGCATCACGATCATTCAACAATATGGCCATCACCCTGCGTGACCGCGAACGCATCGGACGGCTGTTTGGCAAATTCCTGCCAACGGCCATCGCCCAGCAATTGCTGGCCTCTGACGATGACACCGGCAACATCCAATCCCGCCAGTGCGAGGCATCCATCCTGTTTGTCGATCTGGTCGGCTTTACGACCCTAAGCGAAAAGATCGCCCCGCAACGGATCGTCACCATCCTGAATGCCTATTTTGCCAAGGCAACGGCAATCATCGAACAAAATGGCGGCATCATTACCCAGTTCCAGGGCGATGCCATCCTTGCCGTGTTCAATGCCTTTGACGAAGTGCCCGATCACGCCGATGCGGCGGTCCGCACGGCTGTGGCCCTGCAAAAACTGGTTCACAATGATCTTTTTGACGGCGAAGAACTGCGCTGTCGTTGCGGGATCAATACCGGCCTGTTGGTGGCGGGCAATGTCGGCGCACCGGATCGGCTGACATTTACCGTGCATGGCGATGCGGTCAACAGTGCCGCCCGACTGGAAGCCAAAAACAAGGAACTGGGCACACGCATCCTGATCGCAAGCACCACATTCGATCAGCTTTCAGACCCGGCCCAGGCCCGCCTTGCCGATGAAATTCTGCTGCGCGGACGCAGCGAAACAACTGCTGTCTATACCATTCCGATAGATGGCATTGATTAAGAAAAGGGTTGGCAAGCCGCAAAACACAAAACGCCGCATTGGATAAACCGATGCGGCGTTTTGTAAAACCTGAGAGAACAAGGTACCGGGAATTAACCCTGGCGCGCCTTGAAACGCGGGTTCTTTTTATTGATCACGTATACGCGGCCACGGCGGCGCACGATACGGCAGCCTTTTTCCCGCAGCTTCGCGGATTTCAATGAGTTCCGGATCTTCATAATAGTAAACCTTAGAAACTTGGCCCCTTCGAGGAAGCCGGAAAATAGAAGTACACCCAGCCCCTGTCAACACCTAAAACAGGTTGCAGCGACAGAATTCCGGACAAAGTCCATTCCTTCGTCGCCCGCCGTAGACATGAAACAGGGCAATCACCTGATCGTTGCGTAGAACCGATAAAAGGCTAGCGTTCCGTTTTCAAGCATTTTTACGCGATTCATCCACATTTCCATCTCTGGCACCAGATATGTCAGCACATCCGGGTCCAAACCGCTGTTCTGGATATCTGCCAGCATCGCCATCCATGCTGCTTTGATCTGACTGACATGCACATCCGTCTCGTCCTTGGCGATACGGATATCGAATTTCAGCTTGCCCAACACCTTTTTGTATTGGTCAGCCGTCCATGGAAACGGTTTGAAGTCCTCATACTTTGCCCAATTGGCCACCTCATCTTCGTGGCCCTCGGACGTCAGGACATAATCGGTCAACAATATCTGGCCGTGATCACGCAGCGTTTCCGCCACCGAGACCAGCAAGACATCCTTTTTTTCGATGTGAAAAAGATCGCCAAACGAATAAACCACGTTGAAATAGGCTTTGCGCAAATCGGGGTTAGCCGGATCAAAGGTCTGCACCGGGACTTTTTTCTGAACTCCGGCCTGCACGGACCGCTCCATCCCCAGCAACGCCAGTTCGCCATCCCGCTCGTAGGCAGTTACCCAGACACCAAGCTTGTCGGCAAGCAAACGCGCAACCCCGCCAAGCTTCGCCCCGATTTCAAGGCAGCTCAGCGTCTCGTCAAGTGCAAGCGGCTTTGCCAGTTCCAACGCATAATCATGACCACCCGGGATCATGATGCCGCGATCAAACAGCTTGGCATAAAGCTTGATTCGTTCCGGTGGCCAGCGACCGATTTCATCATCAAGGTCAAGCTCGCCCAGTTCCGGCTCGACCGGCCGGGCAAGAAACAGGCGCATTTTGTGAAGCCACGCCCGGTAATCATCGATTTCTTTTTGCAAAAGATAATATTCGACCGGGTTGTCATACCCCTGCCAACGCGCACGAAGCTTTGTTGCAAGGCTCAGACTGTGACCTTCGGGCATCACGAATTCCGCCATATCACCACCATGACCACCATTGTGATCAAGGACATCGCCGTCATGGTCGGCATTGCGTTGCCAGAATTTAAGTTTCAAGGCGGATACTCGCTAAGCGGTTCGCAGATAAGCGGATCAATTCTTGCAAAATATGGCAAATACGCAAAAGTGACAACGTGTTAAGATTTCAACCATATGATCCCAGCATCGATACGAATATAAAGTGAATGTGATTTAACCTGCCCGGCTTCGGGACAATGTTTATGTGCAGGATGCCTTTTCACGAATGAGCCAGGATCACCTCGGGATCTATTATCGCCTGCTGAAAATTGCGCCGGGCGCCAGCGCAAAGGAAATCAAGCTTGCCTACCGCAAGCTTGCCTTTGAATTTCATCCTGATCGCAATACAGATATCGACGCCGAGGAAAAATTCAAGGACATCACCGAAGCCTATGAAATCCTGACCGGCGCGCGCAAGGCACCGCCAAACCCATCACGCAACGGTAAAAACGGTACCGGCACAAATGATGGCACAGCCGGCAAACAGCAAAACGGCCCCTATGGCCCACAGGCCGCCGGTGCCCAAAACGCCAATTCGCAACAACGCACCCGTCAGGGCTTTGCCGGTACAGGGCGCAAGGCCGAAACCAACCGCGAAAGCGAAGAGGAACGCTTTGCCCGCGCCAACGAAGCCTATCGCCAGCAGCAGGAACGCAACGCGGCACGCAAATCAAACATCCATCCAGGTGCCAAGCGCCACGCAAAAGCACGCGCAAAGCCCGATCAGGCCGGTTTTGTCCGCTGTGCCGTGACAGAAGTCGTATCCGCCCAACCCCGCATGGTTGAATTCACCATTGTGCGCGGTTTTCTCAATTCCCTGAAAATCGAAAAAATCACCGCCAACCTTGCCCCTAAAGGGGCAAAACGTATGGCGCTTAAGGCCAGCTTCAAAACATGGCTGCGCGGTTTCTGGGGCTGGCGCAGCTTCATCCCGGCATGGCGGGCAATCATTGGTAATATGCGCGGCGGCACCCTGCCCGCAGAGGGCAATGCAAAACTTCTGTTCACACAGGCCACTGCGTTCGAACGCAGCGGAAATAAACCCCTTGCCCGGGCCGTGTTGTTACAAGCCAGTGATTTCATCGGCACCAACCGGTCGGTGCTGGCCGAACAGATCCGCGCCAATCTGCGGCGTCTGGATGACGGAAAACCCCTTCGCCGGGTCCGCAGCGAATGGAAACAGGCCGGGATGCTCGATGCCCTTTTGCATCTAAGCCCGCTGTTTGTTGCCATTTTCTGTTTGCTGGTGGCGTTTGGACCGGGGCAAGGCTTTGTCAGTCACGACATCCCGCAACTTGTTGCCGACAAGACCAGCGAACTGACGCGATCCGTCGAAAAGCTGATCGGCGAAGATCGCGATCCCTATTATATTGACCGTGATCTTCTGAACATGCGCGAAGGCCCCGGTATCGAATATCCGGTCATGCGGCGTCTGGCACGCTTCGAAACCGTCTATGTCGACGGACCAAGCGAGGATTTCTGGATTGAAATTGAAACAGCCCTTGGCGAAACAGGGTTCGTCAATCTGGATGCGCTGGTTCCCGGAAGCGGTGCCAAAGCCCGCGATGAATGGTGCGCTACAAACAGTTGCGACTGACCGCGGATACGATCAGTCGCAAAAGAAACTCATTTGATATGGCCTGATGGAACCGGTCAGTTCTTGACCGGAACCGCCTTCAGCGCCGCCAGAAGATAATCCCAGAAACGCAGGACACTTGGCACATGGACGCATTCGTCCGGGCTATGCGCGCGTTTGATGGTCGGGCCAAATGAAACCATATCCCAGTGCGGATATTTCGCGCCCAATACACCACATTCAAGCCCGGCATGAATGACCCGGATTTCAGGGTCTTTGCCAAACATGTCGCGATGAACCGCTTTCATCATATTGACGACTTCGCTATCCGCGTTCGGCTTCCAACCGGGATAGGCATCGCCCCACTTCACCGTCGCGCCGATATTTTCAAACACCGATGTCGCAACCTCGCGCAGGGCATCCCGCGCCGAATTGATTGAACTGCGTGCCGAAAGGGTCACATCCGCCTTCCCATCAGCCAGTTTGACAATCGCCAGATTGATTGACGTTTCCACCACACCTTCAACGCTGGTGCTCATGGCGTGAACACCGTTCGGTGCCCCGACAACCGCGTTATTGAAACGTTTGGAATCCGCTGCACTCATCGCTTTTGCTGGCAATGCGACATCTTTGGCTGCGATGGCAAAATTCGGCTCGATCGCGCCGATCTCGTCTTTGACCTCGGCGGCAAAGGCGCTCAGCGCGCCATCAAAGGCAGATACCTTGTCGGACGGCAAAACAACCGTTGCAAAGGATTCCCGCGGGATCGCGTTGCGCGCCGTACCGGCATTGATGGTCACAATCCGCGCACCAAGATCACGAATGGCGGGGCGCAGGAAACGCGCCATCAGCTTGTTGGCATTGCCAAGGCCCAGAATGATATCAATGCCCGAATGGCCGCCCTTAAGCCCGGTCAGGGCAATTTCACGCGCGACCTGCCCGCCTTCAACCGCTTCGGGGGTATAGGCAAAACTCGCGACCAGATCACCGCCGCCGGCACAACCCACACAAAGCTCGTACTCGTCTTCGGTATCAAGGTTCAGAAGGATTTCGCCCTTAAGCCGCCCCGGCTCAAGGTTCATCGCACCCGTCAGGCCGCGTTCCTCATCAACCGTGAACAACAGTTCCAGCGGACCATGTTCAAGACCTTCTTCGGTCATGAACCCCATCATGGCCGCCGCCCCGATGCCATTATCCGCACCAAGGGTGGTATTGTCGGCCGTGATCCATTCACCATCCATGATCATGCGGATCGGGTCGGTATCAAAATTATGGGTCGATCCGCTATTGGCCTGGGTCACCATATCGACATGGGCCTGAAGGATGACCATCTTGCGATTCTCGAACCCCGGTTTGGCCGGAATGGAAATGACAAGGTTGCTGCCGCTGTCGCGGAAATGGGCGAAACCCTTGGCATCGGCCATCTTTTCCAGAAGCTGCAAAACGGCTTCTTCCTTGGTCGACGGGCGCGGGGTATCGCAAAGCTTCTGGAAGTTTTCCCAGATTGCGACCGGGGCAATTTTGCTGATCTCATTCACGGTGGCGCTCTCCTGTATCGTTTATTCGCGGCATTTATCGCGGGTGCCCCTGCTGCTTAGCGCATCGGCACCGCAATTTCCAGATCATCTACGGGTTTTTACGCAACCCAGTGACAAATGATTGGATTGATATCTAGTCGATCCCGACAACATTGCTGCGCCGTTCAAGCAGCAGCACATCGCGCCACTGCCCCTGCATCGGGCCATATCCCATCCGGCCAAATCCGCTACGCTGGCAAAGAATTTCGAACCCGTGTTTTCGATGAAGGGCAACACTGCCGGTATTTTCCGGGAATATCCCGGCCTCCAGCGACCAGAAACCGTTCTGTTCCGAACCACGGATCAATGCGTTCATCAACGCACTTCCGATGCCCCGCCCTTGGCATTGCGGATCGACATAAACCGATACCTCCGCAACACCGGCAAAGGCACAGCGCCCCGAAACAGCAGACAATCCCGCCCAGCCCGTCACCTGACCGGCCTCATCGACGGCAACATACCGGCATTTCGTCAAATGCCCGTTATCCCAGTCGTCCCAGCTTCCGCCGTTTTGTTGAAAGGATGCATGGCCGGATTTCAGTGCCCGGTCATAGATATCGACAACAGCATCACCGTCCGAAGACCGCATTTCACGAATTGTCATCTTTCGCCTGCCCGATTGCGCAAAGCGCGAAGATAATTCACGGAAATTCAGTTGTCGATATCATCATCGAAGGTCAGGAACCTGATCGTGTCGCGACCGGCTTCCTTGGCGTCATACATCGCGCGGTCCGCCACCAGCAACGCCTGCTCCAGTTCCACAAACTGCCCACGCAGTTCCCCGCCGACAGTTACACCGAAACTGGCCGTGATGGTCACCATCTCGCTGCCTGAAGCACCGACCGGGATTTCGATGGCACGGATCATATTGGCAAGCCGTTCCGCAATACGCTTCGTAACCGCCGTGGTTGCAGATGGCAGCAGGACAGCAAACTCTTCTCCGCCCAGACGCACGACAAGGTCATCATCACGAAGCGCCTGCCGCAAGGTGATGGCAATTTTCTCAAGAACCCTGTCACCAACAGAATGGCCATAGGTATCATTGACGTATTTGAAATAATCCAGATCCAGCACCACCAGCCCGAATTGCCAGACCTTGCCTTTAAGCAGGCGAATTTCGCGAAGACGGCTGACAGCGGATTCAAATCCGCGCCGGTTCAGCGCCCCGGTCAGCGGATCGGTCGAAGCAAGCGCGTCAAGATGCTGCTCCTTGCGCTTGTGGCTGGAAATATCCAATGCCGAAACCATCACCCTGCCATCTTCCATCAGGTTCATGCGAATATCAGCGTGAGAACCGGACGGGGTTTCAACACTATCGACATTGGCGTGCCCGTGGCCACCTTTGATCATGGATGCATACAAATTGCACAAAATCGAAATATCAAAGACCGGATCGTCATCTTTGTTTTGTTGTTCTTCGCCAAACAGGCGGGCAAATTCACGATTGAAGTTCGTAACATTCTGATGGACATCAAGCATGGCTACAGCCGATGGCACCATGCGGATGACCTCGGTCACAGCTTCTTCAAGCCCGGCCTTGGTTCGCATCAGGGCTTCGTTCATTTCGACTTCTTCGCGCACGTCATGTGCCGTGGTCAGGATTGCCGGGCGTCCGTCGTGCCACAAAATCCGCTCGTCGGTCAGATCGCGCCAGACCGTGCTACCATCATCAAGAATATCGCGCACACGATGACGCTCGCCTTCACGCGCGCCGTGTAAAATATCAGCAACATGTTTTATCGCCCGATCCCGATCCGCTTCGGGAATAAACCGCAAGATATCGGGTTTTTCCATGAAGGCACTGGCATTGTCCGCCCCCATCAGGCGGGCAAAGGCATCGTTGACATAAAGTGCCGTCATGTCGCGATGGACCATCACGCCAATAAAGGACCGTCCCAGCATGTGATCGACCTGCATGGCCGTCGTGCCGTTATCAATCAGCTGTGCAGTGGTTAGAACCGCGTTGTCATCGCCCCATTCGACGGTTTCGTCGCTGATCTCCATCCAGACCGGGGTTCCATCGGTGCGGATGTTATAGACCTTTTTCCAACCGTGAAAACCGGTCGAATCCTGAAACTTCGCAACAAGCTTGCTGGCTTCGTAATGGAAACTGGGCGGGATATACTGGCGCAGATCGGGCTCCGCCATGAAATCCTTCACGTCTTTTCGGCCAAGCATTTTCGCATAGGCGTCATTGACATACACAGCGTTCAAATCCCTGTGCACGACAACTCCCACCCGCGACCGCCCGTAAAGACGCGCGATTTCAGTCGGTTCGAATCGCATCAAAGCCCCATCTTCCCCGCCAATGCGATCTAACGCGCTACCTGTCCGGTTTGGCAGCGTTCATTCCGCGCGCTAATTGATCAGATTTTACACTACATTAAAAATTATTAAAATACGGCACTTGGCCTCACACCCTTGCGAATAGTTGCAGTGCAACCTGAACGGTTTCGGCTAATCCCCCCTCACGGGAGGCGCGCATCAACCGCAAAGTGGCTCTGCCCTCTTCTCTTCACAAATCTGATGTGAAACCATGAGATATATGTTGTCTCCAGAATGATAATTCCAGAACCACCACCGGACAGAATTTATGAAACACAACAATAATTACGAAATCATTCGCCGCACACGCGGTTGGGACGGCCATTTCAAACTTGATGTATATGAATTGCGCCATCACCTTTTTGACGGCGGCCAAAGTGCGGTTCTGCAGCGCGAGGTTCTTGAACGCGGGCATGCGGTTGCGGTCCTGCCCTATGACCCGGTGCGTGACGAAGTCGTTTTGATCGAACAATTCCGCCCCGGCGCCATTTCGGTGCATCAGCGTTTCCCTGAAATGCCGCTTTGGCTGACAGAAATTGTCGCGGGCATCGTCGAGGATGGCGAGGAAATGGAAGATGTCGCGCACCGCGAAACCAAGGAAGAATCCGGTTGCACCATCATCGGCGACCTGGAACTGATTTCGCGTTACTATGTCACCCCCGGCTGTTCGAGCGAGACAGTCACCATGTATTATGGTCGGGTCGATGCGTCGGGTGCCAATGGCCTGCATGGTCTGGAAGAAGAAGGCGAAGACATTCGCGTTTATACGGTATCGTCCGATGAATGCTTTGCCATGTTGCGTGACGGACAACTCTGCAATGCAACGGCGACGATTGCCATTCAGTGGCTGATGCTCAATCGCGACCGTATTCGCCGGGAAGCCGGGGTTTCCGGTCCATGAGTGCGGTTTTAGGATGTGAATTAATTAACACACAAATTACGTGGTAATTTTTAATCCATCTTGACTTTTGTGTATAAAAGACCCAATCAACAGGTAACAAAACACATTCTAACCACGCTTGGAGTCTGTCATGGACATTCGCAATGGCACCATTGAAGCCATTGGCCGCACCCCGCTTGTGAAACTCAGAAAGGTTTCCGAGCTGACGGGTTGCACCATTCTGGGCAAGGCGGAATATGCCAATCCGGGCGGATCGGTCAAAGACCGCGCTGCCCTTGCCATCATTCGTGACGCGGAAAAACGCGGCCTTCTGAAGCCCGGCGGCGTTATTGTCGAAGGCACGGCTGGCAATACCGGCATCGGTCTTGCCGTGGTCGGCAACGCGCTTGGCTATCGCACAGTGATCGTCATCCCCGAAACGCAAAGCCAGGAAAAGAAAGACCTGTTGCGTTTGCTCGGTGCCGACCTTCGCGAAGTCCCCGCCGTCCCCTATCGCGATCAGAACAACTATGTTCACGTTTCGCGCCGTCTGGCCGAAGAACTGGCAAAGACCGAACCGAACGGGGCCATCTGGGCCAACCAGTTCGATAACGTCGCCAACCGTCAGGGCCATATCGACACCACCGGCCCCGAAATCTGGGAACAGACCGACGGCAAGATTGACGGCTTTATCTGTGCGGTCGGTACCGGCGGGACACTTGCCGGTGTGTCGATGGCACTTAAGGATCGCAACAAGGATATTCAGATCGGTCTTGCCGATCCGATGGGGGCTGCTCTTTACAGCCACTACAAATTTGGCGAACTGAAATCCGAAGGAAGCTCGATCTCCGAAGGCATCGGTCAGGGCCGGATCACTGCCAACCTCGAAGGTATCGATATCGATCACCCGTTCCAGATTTCAGATGATGAAATGCTGCCGATCGTCTTTGACCTGCTCAAGGAAGAAGGGCTTTGCATGGGTGGCTCGACCGGCATCAACATCGCCGGTGCGGTACGTCTGGCCCGTGAACTCGGCCCGGGCAAAACCATCGTCACCATCCTGTGTGACCTTGGCACCCGCTATCAAAGCAAACTGTGGAACCCGGCCTTCCTCAAGGAAAAAGGCCTGCCGAGCCCCGATTGGCTCTAGGCACGCCTGTAACCAGCGATCAGACAGAAGCCCCCGCCCGATAGCGGGGGTTTCTTTTTATCTGTGTCAGGCAACGGCCTCAGCCCGTCTTGCGGCCTGCCAAAGGTAAGTCCCGCAAATCGCCGCCCCAATCAGAAGCGCCCCGGCAAACGCCGCCACCGCGTCCCAGCCGCCATGCGACCAGAACCAGCCGCCGACCGATCCCATGATGCTTGAACCCAGATAATAGGCCAGCAGATAAAGCGATGACGCATGGCCCTTGGATTGTTTCGCCATCCGCCCGACCCAGCCGCTTGCCACCGAATGGGCAACAAAGAACCCGCTGGTCAGGACCATGATCCCACCGATCATGCCCCAAAGGCTGGAAAGCAGGGTCAAGGCAACCCCGGCACCTGCAATCAGGATACCCGCCAGCAAAACCGGGCCCCGGCCGATCCGATCTGACATGGCACCGGCGATGGACGACGTCACCATCCCGCAAAGATAAACCACAAAAATCAGGCTGATCTGCCCCTGGCTCAGGTCATAGGGGGCCGCGGATAAACGGAACCCGGCATAATTATACACCGTCACAAAACAGCCCATCGCAAATGCCCCGATCAGGAACACGAATGGCAGGCCGGGATGGCGCAGATGCCCTTCCCACGCGCGGATATGATAGGATAATTGAAAACCGGGGCGGCGCACGAAATTGCGCGATGCCGGCAACAGGATGACAAACCCAAGGGCAGCCAGCAAACCAAGTGCCCCCATCGCACCAAGGGCCAGATGCCAGCCAAACATATCGGTCAGAATGCCGATCACCACGCGCCCGCTCATCCCGCCAAGTGCGGTCCCGCTGATGTAAATTCCCATCGTGGTGCCAAGGCCGCGCGGATGCATTTCCTCGGCCAGATACGCCATCGCCACCGCCGGAACCCCACCTAAAATAAGGCCCTCAAGCGCACGCACCACCAGGAATGCATGCCAGTCGGAAAGCAACGGCGCAATCAGGTTCAAAATAGACGCGCCGCACATCGATGCAAACATCAATTGCTTGCGCCCGAATGCCTCGGACACCGCCCCGGCAAGCAGGATGGCAAAGGCAAGAAACCCGGTCGTCAGTGACAGCGCAAGCGAACTGGATGCCGGGCTGACGGCAAAATCGCGCGCCAGTTCCGGCAATAGCGGCTGCACGCAGTAAATCAGCGAAAAGGTCGCATACCCCGCCAGAAACAGCGCCAGACTGATCCGGCGGAATTCCGGCGATCCCGGTTCGGTATAAACCGGCTCGGCCCCGGCGGCGGCTGGCTTGATATCATCATTGGCAGCCTGCGCTGCGGGGCTTTCCACCCGGTGGGCACTCATATTCCGGCCTCGTTTTGAAGAATTCTGATCTGACCGAAAGGATTGCAGCTTTCTCGATATCGGTCCAATATATGTCACAGTCATTTTCGATATGTTTTGGATATACCGGATGGAACTGCGTCATATTCGATATTTTCTTGAAGTCGCCCGCGAGGGGAACTTTACCCGTGCCGCAGCCCGCATCGGCATCGGTCAACCGCCGCTAAGCCAGCAGATCCGCGATCTTGAAACCGAAATCGGCACCCAGCTATTTCATCGCGTCCCGCATGGCGCGGAATTGACCGAGGCCGGAATTGCCTTTCGCGATATCGTGCAGCATTTCCCCGAACTGGCGGAACGCGCCATCCGTGCCGCCCGTCGCGCCGGTCGCGGTGAAATCGGCTCGATCCGGGTGGGCTTTACCGCATCCGCCGCGTTTAGCCCCAGCGTCCCACGCGTTTTCCGTGATTTCAGGCGCGCCTATCCCGGTGTTGAAATGACGCTGGAAGAAAACAATTCCGCCCGCCTTTTGAATGCGCTTATGGACGAACAGCTTGATGCCGTCTTCCTGCGGCAGGGGGGCGCCAACAGCGATGCCATCAAACTGCACCGCCTGAAATCCGAACCGATGCTGATCGTGCTTCCGGCGGGTCATCCCGCCGCCCGGCATGAAACGGTTGCGCTCGAAACCCTGCGTGACGATGCCCTGATCCTGACCCCGCGCCAGGTCGGACCAACCCATTTCGATATCGTCGTTGCCGCCTGCCGTGCCGCCGGATTTGAACCGGTCATGGGGCAAAGTGCACCGCAATTGGGCTCGGTGATCAACTTTGTCGCCGCCGAACTCGGTTTCTCACTCGTCCCCGCCGCCATGGCACAATTGCAGGTCAATGGCGTGGTCTATCGCAAGGTCGCGGGCGATGTCCCGATGGCGCATCTCGCACTGGCCTATCGCAGCAACGATATCTCGACCGTGCTGCGCAACTTCGTCAGCCGCACGCTGAATGCCCATCGCGCAGAAGATCAGGAAAACGACCTGAACAATTGAACCTTATTTATTTTTATCGATCACACCGCAAATTGCATCGACGGCCTGATCCACCGTCATCTTTGCCGTATCGATAATCAGATCAACCCCGTCCCACGGTTCGTAATGACGGCCAAGGACCTTGTCCCAGTCGGGCTGATGCAGGTTTTCAATGTCACAGGATCGCGTTTCGACACGGTGGCGATGCTCCCCCGGATCGGAACAGATCAGCTCAATCTGCACATAGGGTTTACTGGCGCGCTCTGCTGCCAGTCGCCATTCACTTCGGGTTTCTTCAACCGAATTGACCGCATCGCCAATCACCGTCAGGCCGAGCTTAAGGTTATCGGTCGCCTGCCGGTTGGCAACCATATAGCCGACCGGGCCGATATCATCATCGGGCAAAACCCCGGCATCAAGGATCGCCTGCTCTATCGTGTCGATCCGAAGATGCACCGCACCGATTTTTTGCGCCAGTGCGCGTGCAATGGATGTCTTGCCAACACCGGGCAAACCGCCAAAAATGATTAGCATATTCTATCCTTTCTCCGGCCCTGACCCTAAAACCGACACTCCCTGACTGGCAAGCATCTGATTTTGGGCTAGATTAACCCCAACACTGAAATCCGGCGCGCCGTTTTCGGCCTGCGCCCAATTGGGATTATGCCTATGCCCCGTTTTTCCGTTCTTGATCTTTGCCCCGTTAACGAGGGCGAACATCCGCGCGATGCGCTTCGCAATACGCTTGAACTGGCCCAGCATGCCGAAAAGCTCGGCTTTCATCGCTACTGGCTGGCCGAACATCACAACATGCCCGGCATTGCCAGTGCCGCAACATCGGTTGTCATATCCCATGTGGCTGCGGGCACCAAAACCATCCGCGTTGGTTCGGGTGGTGTGATGCTGCCCAATCACGCACCATTGGTGATTGCCGAACAGTTCGGCACCCTTGATGCGCTTTATCCCGGCCGTATCGATCTTGGCATCGGGCGCGCACCGGGAACCGACCAACGCACCGCCGCCGCCCTTCGCCGTGATATGCACGGGACCGAGGAACGCTTTATCCAGGACGTGCTTCAGGTCCAGCAATTCCTTGCCCCCCTTGAAGGCAATCCGCCAATCCGCGCCGTTCCGGGTTATGGTTCCGAAGTCCCGATGTGGCTTCTGGGCAGCAGCCTGTTTTCCGCTGATCTGGCCGCACGCCTTGGCCTGCCCTTTGCCTTTGCGTCACATTTTGCGCCCGATATGCTGATGGATGCGCTGTCGCTGTATCGCCACCGGTTCGAACCCAGCAAACAGCTTGATAAACCCTATGCGATTGCCGCGATGGGCTTCTTTGCCGCCGATACCGACGAGGAAGGCGAATTTATTGCCACCTCCATGCAGCAGCAATTCCTGAACTTGCGGCGCGGTTCGCCGGGCCAATTGCCCAAACCGGTCAAATCGATGGATGACATCTGGAACCGGGTGGAAAAGGCCGGGGTCGATCATGCCATGCGCTGTGCCGCAATCGGCTCGCGCGACACGGTTCGCAAAAAGCTGCGCGACTTCATCTATATGACCAAGGCCGATGAAATCATGGTCACTGCCAATATCTTTGATCACGCAGCACGGCTGAAATCATTCTCGATTGCCGCAGAACTGCGCGACGAACTTGAAACCGAACAAACCGCGCAAAACTGCGCCTGAAACAATTAGTCAGACAATCACCGGGCTCGACTGAAACCAGCCGGGCCCGGTTTTGTATTTCATCATACGAAATGCCATAACTGTTTTCTTGCGCTTGCAGAAGCACTGGGACAAGATGTCGGCCCGGTTGGAAAATCAACCGCAACACATTGTTCCAAAAGGTTTTGGCTCGCCCCCATGACAGACTTCCTTCTGGCTGCCCTGCCAATCGCCACCATTCTGTTTCTGATGATCAAGGCAAACTGGGGCGCGGCACGCGCCGGCGCGGCCGCATGGTTTGTCACCGTTGCCATCGCCATGATCGCGTTTGGTGCGCCGACCGATATGGTGATCATCGCCCAGGCCAAGGGCGTCATGCTGGCGCTTTACATTCTTTATATCGTCTGGGCCGCCCTGATCCTTTATTTCGCAGCCGAAGAAGCCGGGGCCATCAAAACCATCGGGCGGGCCATCCGCCAGCTAACCGATGATCGCCCGCTGCAATTGCTGATCCTTGGTTATGTGTTTGCCACCTTCCTGCAGGGCGTTGCCGGGTTCGGTGTGCCGATTGCGGTCATCGCACCGCTTTTGCTCGGCATGGGGTTCTCGCCCGTCATCGCCGTTGCCGCCCCGATGATCGGCCATAGCTGGTCGGTGCTGTTTGGCAATATGGCAACCTCGTTCGAGGCCCTGATCGGCGTGACCGGCATTCCCGGTACCGAACTGACGCATTATTCCGCCATTCTGCTTGGCCTGTCGGGCTTTACCTGCGGGGCGGCGGTTCTGTGGCTCGATGGTGGTTTTCGCACCGTGCGTCGCCGGATCGTGCCACTGGTACTGATTGCCGGTGTCATGGGTGTCGTTCAATATCTGATGGCGAATTACGGCGTCTGGACGCTGGGCGGGCTGACCGCCGGGATTGCCGGGCTTGTCACCTCGATCATCGTCACCCGGTTCTGGAAACCCCATCCCGATGACGTCACCGAACCAAACGGGGATGACGACCATCACCACATGCCTTTGATCGAGGCATTGACCCCTTACCTCGTTTTCATGGTGATTGTCGGTCTGGCAACCTTTGTCCCCCAGGTCGAGGATTTCCTGTCCGGTCTTCGCCTGACCTTCGATTTCCCGGCAATCTCAACCGATCTTGGCTGGAATATCGATGCCGAAAGCGCCAAACCGATTGCTATTTTCGGCCATCCCGGCGCGTTGCTGCTTTATACCGCCGCCATCAGCTTTGCCTTTTTCAAAATCCGCGGACGCTATGACAACGGCATTGCCAGACGCATCTGGCAACGCACGGTCAAAAGCGGCCTTCCGACCAGCATCGGCATGGTGCCGGTCATCGGCCTTGCCATCATCATGGATCATGCCGGCATGACCTATGCCCTGGCCGAAGGCGGGGCTGCGCTGTTTTCCGGCTCCTTTGCCATCGCCTATCCGGTGGTGGCCCCGGCCATCGGGGCCTTGGGTGCCTTCATGACCGGCAGCACGAATAATTCCAACGTGGTCTTTGGCATGTTCCAGCGCCACACCGCCGAACTTTCGGGCATTTCAACCGCCCTTGTTCTGGCCGCACAGGCAACCGGTGCATCACTTGGCAGCATGCTGGCCCCGTCAAAAATTCTGGTCGGCTGTTCGACGGTCGGGCTTTCGGGCAAGGAAGGACCGGTATTATCGGTCGTGCTGAAAACCGGTGTGCTTCTGACCGCCCTTTGCGGCTTCATGGCGCTGGGCCTGTTGCTGATTGCGATGATCGGGGGTTAAGACCATGAAAAACAAACTGTTCAATCCGGTCTTTCTGTTTCTGGCGTCCCTGATCCTGCCGCTGGTCGCGTTCGAAGCCTTGATCAACGAAGATGCCGCACTTTCCGGTATCCTGTCAGGCATCCCGGTTGACATCCCTGTGGGCGGCATTCTGTTTGGCCTGTTTGCGGCCGTCATGGCGCTGATTGCCATCAAAAAGTAATGCGATCCCGGCCCGATATCAGGGCCGGAACATCGCAAGCTTGATCCCGAACGCAATAAACACGCTGCCGGTCACGGCCTTTAACGCCCGCTGGAACGATCCGCTGCGCGCCACGCCTGTCAGGCGCGATAACAGAATGATCATCGCCGAAAACCAGATGACATTGATGCTGGCATGCACGCAAACCAGCATGAAGGCCGATGCAATCGCCCCGTCACCGACCGGAATGAATTGCGGAAATGCCGCAAGATAGAAAATCGATACCTTGGGGTTAAGCGCATTGGTCAGAAACCCTTCGCCATACGCCACCAGAAGCGTCCTGCGGCGTTTGGCCGGGGCCACTTCGGCAACGGTTTTAACCCCGCGCCACGCCTCGCGCAGCGCCTTGAACCCGACCCAGCAAAGATATGCCGCACCGGCAATCTTCACCATCATGAACAATTGTGCCGACTGCACGAGGATCACCGAAATCCCTAAAATCGACAATGTGCCATGCAGGTAAAAGGCGGTCACGAAACCGGCAACATTGGCAAAACCTGCCGCACGGCCCGATGTCGGAACTGTTTTGGCAATCAGAACGCCATTGGGGCCCGGCGACATCACCAGAAGGGCGGTGACAAGCGTAAAGCTGACAAACTGTGTCCAATCCATCGGAATGGCTCCATAAAAAGGGTGGCCACGAAACTATAGATGGATTGTAAAAACCGGCAAGCGCGCGATTGTACCGATACATGACAATCGAAAAGGCAATTTAAAAGGTCGACAAAAAGACGGGGCTCAATAGTCCGCTTTTGCGCACCTCGCACTGTTTCCTATCCATAAAACGCAATGGATATCCACTTCGCGCAGGAAAATATCGCATCCCTGCCGTTGCTGTGGCGACCCATGCGCAAATCCCCTAATCCTCGGACTTCCATTTCATGAACTGGCTTAACTGCCGATCTGACTGATGCGCAAAATGCCAACGATTTCTCCTGCCGCGCATAAGCCAGATCAAAATGATTGAAGACAAAAATGAAAAAATATGCGGTTGGATTTGTCTGTAGCTGCGCCGTCGCTTTTGCGCCATCCGCGCATGCTCAGGACGCAGATGGCGGCAACAAATGGGGACCGCATATCGACCTTGAAGGCAAGGCCGGCACCGACCGCAACCTTGGTGAAACCGATCTGTTCATTCCGCTATGGCAGGATGACGATACCCTGGCCTTTGCCAATATCCGCGCGCGGATGGATGATGCCAACAGTCACGAAGGCAATTTCGGTGTCGGCATTCGCCAGATGCTTGATAGCGGCTGGAATATTGGCGGCTATGGCTATTTTGATCGCCGCCACAGCGCGTATGACAACAAATTCAATCAGGTGACTTTCGGGGCCGAAGCCCTTTCGCTTGACTGGGATTTTCGCGCCAATGCCTATATGCCGGTCGGCAGGACAAGCTATATGGAAGACAGCCTGAGCACGGCGGATTTTTCCGGCACCACGATCATGTACCGTCAGGGCGAAGAACGCGCCCTTCGCGGTTTTGATGCCGAAATCGGCTGGCGCGCGCCATTGTTTGAAGCCACGGCACCACAACAATTGCGCCTTTACGCAGGCGGCTATCGCTTTACCGAAGACGATGTGGACACGCTACAGGGACCTCGCGGGCGGCTTGACCTGACCTTTGATGAAATACCGTTCCTGTGGGAAGGCTCACGCTTTTCGCTGGGGGCTGAAATCCAGCATGACGACCCGCGCGGCACACAAAGCTTTGCCAGCTTCCGCCTGCGCATTCCGCTTCAGGATTTTGGCGATAATCCCAAACCGCGCCTGAACGCTATCGAACGCCGCATGACCGATCCGATCATACGCGACATTGATATCGTCAGTCAGGCCGGGCAATTCACCACGGCAGAGGAAATAACAAGCACAGCCAACGGCAACACCATCACACTTGTCAGCAGTGCAACAACATCAAGTGCCGACCTCGCCACGACCATCTCATCCGCCGGTGCCAATTCGACCGTGATCCTGAATGGCAGCTTTGCCAATGTGAACAGCCGCCTTGATGTGCAAAATGGTCAAACCATCATGGGGGCTGGCGACCTCAACGTTCAAACACCTTCCGGTCGCACCGTGACCATTACCACACCGGGTGCCAGCCTAAGCGGCGAAGGATCCTCTCCGGTCGGTTTCGGCAGTCCAAGCCATATTTTCAACATGGCCAGCAACAGCCGCCTTGTCGGCGTTACCGTCTCAACCTCCGACACGCAGGCAACCGCAGCAGTGCGGATTAACGGCGTGAATAACGTCGAAATCATCAATAGCACATTGACCAGCAACGCCACGGGCAACACGTCCTTTGGCATACAGGTTATCGGAAACGCGCAAAACACCGTCATTCGCGGCAATACAATCACATCCACCAGTAACGATACCTTTGCCTATGCCCTGTCAGTCATCGGATCAGACAACCTCGTCTTCGAGAACAACACACTCAATATCAGCGGGGCGACAAACAACCACCTGATTTTCTTTAACCTGAACAATACGAATCTCTCCGGCTCCGGCAACAGCGGCAATGTAAGCACATGCAATGTCGGTGGCGGGACAAACACCGGCTCCATCAGTTTCACGACAGCAACGCCGACCTGCCCTTAATCAGGAATGCTGTTGATAACCGGATGATGTCATGCCAACGGTCTGCCGCTGTCCGCGTTGATATCGGGGGGGGGCAACCTGGCTACAACGTATTTCGCTTGAATGTTCCTATTTTGTTCTATAATTTGAGCATATGCGAAACATCATCGAACCAACACCCGATCACATCGAAACCGCCCAACCGGGCGAAGGCTGGATCAATCCGGATTTTGATCCGGATCTGCTGCCCGCGCGCCGGCAAAAGGGCCGCGGGGCGGTATCGAACATTGATGGCCGATTTGAACGCCATATCCATCAGGCGGTCGATGATGGCTGGATGAACAGCCTGATGGAAGATCAGGACGCGCCGCGCATCCGCACCACCCTTGGCATTGATGGCGCGCGCAGCGTGATTACCAGAAATCAAAGCCCCGATGTGCCGTTTGACCGTTCGATCAATCCCTATCGCGGCTGTGAACATGGCTGCATCTATTGCTTTGCCAGGCCAACCCACGCTTATCTGGGCCTGTCGCCGGGCTTGGATTTTGAAACAAAACTGTTCTGGAAACCCGACGCCCCGACCCTTTTGCGCAAACAGCTCGCCGCCAAAAGCTACATGCCCGCCCCGATTGTCATTGGCACCAGCACCGATCCCTATCAGCCGGTAGACCGTGAAAAACAGCTGACCCGCTCAATCATCAGGGTGCTTGGCGATTGCCAGCATCCCTTTTCGATCATCACCAAGGGCGCACTTGTCACCCGCGACATTGATCTGATCGCACCAATGGCCGCCAGAAACCGCGCGTCGGTCGCAATATCGGTCACAAGCCTTGATCACAGATTATCCAACCTTCTCGAACCGCGTGCCTCCGCCCCGCACCGTCGGCTTGATGCCATTCGCAAACTTGCCGATGCCGGTATCCCGGTCACGGTCCTGTGCGCGCCGATCATTCCCGGCCTGAATGACATGGAAATCGAAAATCTGGTTGCCGCGGTGCGTGACGCCGGGGCAACGTCGGTATCGCACATCGTCGTCCGCCTGCCGCTTGAAATCGCCGACCTGTTCGAAGAGTGGCTCGAAGCCAATTATCCTGATCGCAAGGCAAAGGTCATGTCGCTGATCCGCCAGATGCGCGACGGCGAACGCTATCAGTCCGAATTTGGCACCCGCATGCGCGGCACCGGCCCGATTGCCGACCTGATCGCCAGACGGTTTGATGCCGCACGCAAAAAACACGGCATGACCGGCCGGTCGCTCAACCTTGATTGCAGCGGCTTTGTCCGCCCCAGCGCGAACGGGCAAATGTCGCTGTTCTGAAATCACCAGCAACATCGCCCTCCTCACACCCAAGCCTTGCTCGCGCGACCGGCGGGCACCAACCCGATCACTCCGCCCCGGTCACTCCGCCACAATCACTCTGCACGACGGATCAGCATCGTTCTCTGACCGCCAACGGTAAGGCGCAATACTTCGCCATCATCAAACGCGTAACTCAGGATATGATGATCAGGATCCACAATCTGTTTGTCCTCGATCATGACAGCACCATTTGCGACCAGCGCGCTCGCTGCAGCAATGGTATCGGCAAACCCCGCCATCAGAATAAGCGGCACCACCCCGATCCCGTCTTTCAGGGCATTGGGCGTGAAATCAAGTGTCGGCATGCGATCCGCAAGGGAGATATGGGTCATTTTCCGGTTTCCTTGTTGGTGGGGCCACCTCGGGCAAACCGGTTTATGGAAAAAACAAAGGCCGCCCTGGGGCAGCCGGTCTTGGTTTAATTTACAAACACATCAACAGGCGCCGCGCTATGTGCACGACGTAAAATAGGCGTTCTGATGTGTAACAATGTTTTCCATCTTCAAATCATTACGTACCTTATGCTGTCAGGTCAAGCCTGATTGCAGCAGCTTTATCCGTCCGAATGCCAACCGGCAGATGCAGTTGCTGTGAACAGCCCACCGGGGCACCAGTTCAATGCTGCACACAGCAAAACACCCGCCCGGGCAAAGCCGTTAGGCGGGTGTTGTTGATCAGCCGGATAATGGCGGTTTATCCCACCACCCGGTACCGGGCGTGTGGGGCGGGGCTTGCCGTAATCGACGGATCGATCTTCGGCAAAACCCCGCCTTCCTCCGCGCCTGTATATTCTGTCAAATCCTTGCTTTGGGCGTCGGTGTCGTTCATCGCCATCATGCGCGCGCTTTCAAAAAAGCGAAGACCGCGCTTTTCAAGAACATAAAGCGTTTCCGCCCCCCACGGCCCGGACCAGACCAGCCCCGAGAGGGTTTCCATTTCGCGTTCGATCCGGGTCGGTGAAATCGGCCGACCAAGGCATGTGGTCAGCAAAAACGAAAGTTCCGCTGCCGTCACGCCGTCTTCGCAGCATTCCTCGGCCAGAACCGCCATCACGGCCATTGTCACCACCCGAAGAGAAACCTTGCCGGTTTCAATCCCCGGAAAGCGGCTTTGCTGCAGGCTGACGATATCATTGGCGATGCGATCAACGCCCCCACGGATCACATATCGCCCACGCCAGACCCTGCAGCTTGCCCGTACTTCCCATTCCCGCATTTTGTCCCCGCCTGTTTTCTTGTCCCACGTCAATAATGATACATTACCAATACATAACGTCAACCATTTTATCGGCTTTTTGTATCATTTAATACAGGCGTCACGAAACCACTGATATCCGGTTCCGGTCGCGGCAAATCCCCCGTCCTCGTCGACCGGTTCGATATAGCCCCGCGTGATTGCGGTATGAAAATCGCGACCGAAATTCTTTGGCATGCGCAGATGTTCCTGCCGCCGCAGCAACCGCCGGATATCGTCGCGCGTCACAAAGCTCCGCCCGTCGCGGTAATGCAGCCAGATCGCCGCAATCAGGATGGTTTCGGCAAAACCGCGCGGCTGCAGCCGGGCAATCAGATCGCCCAGATTGCCAATATATCCAATCAGGAAGTTCGCCGGATCAATCGCATCCGTTGCGCCTTCACCAACAATAGCCGGGTGTGCCGATGAAAGAACCGGGCCGGATCGACCCGCCCGCGCCGTTACAGGGAATTGCCCGCCAGCAGGCATTTTCCGCGAAGAGCCTTCAGGCCCGACTGTCGAAGATGGGGCAGACGAAGATGATGCCGCAAGGGACATAGCAGGAGATATAGCAGGCGATATAGCAGAGGACATCGAAGCCCCCGAAGAAGCTGCCCCATGATCAACCGCACCGCCCCCTTGCGCCGCCCCCGCCCGCAAACTGGTCGGAGAACCAAACAGGGCCGCCATCACCAAAGGCAGGCGCGCAGGCGGGATCGCACACTCAAGATCCACCGGCCCGAAATCACCTTCGCCCGTCAATTTGACATGAATAACAGCAGCCAAGTTTCTTTCACCCCCAATTTGGGCCAAGGGGATACCATACATTTCGTACATATATCAACATTAATCCCGAAAATATGTATCACTTTATACAAACGTCACATTCACAAAAACTCCTCGACAAACCAAGCCTTCGCGCAGCACCATGATTTCACTGCAAGATTTCAGACCGCACCGTCACCGTAACCTTGCCCCACCCCGTCAAGGGCACGTTCGCCGCCGCCCCGATTTTGGCGGCAATCTGACGGTCGCATGATCTGATCGCCACCAAAGATGCCACCAAGCATGGAGGAGTCTGTGACCCGCCTTTTGTTTCGCGAAGACGCCTATCGCCAGAACTGCGACGCCAAAATCATGTCGATTTCCGACCGCGGCATCGAACTGGACCAGACCGTGTTTTACGCCACCGCCGGTGGCCAGACCGGGGATGTCGGCGTGCTTAAAACTGCGGATGGTCGCGCCCTGCCGGTCGCAACCACGATCAAGGACCGCGACAGCGGCAAAATCCTGCATATCATCGCCGAGGGTCACGACCTGCCCGCAATCGGCGATACCATCACGGCCGAACTGGATTGGGAAACCCGCCACCGCCTGATGCGCTTTCACACCTGCCTGCATTTGCTGTGCGCGATTGTCGAGGGCGACGTCACAGGCGGCAATATCGCCGCCCACAAGGCGCGGCTTGACTTCAACCTGCCCGACGAAGCGCCTGACAAGGATGAATTGACCACACGGCTGAACGAACTGATCGCACGCAATGCCGAGGTCTATGACGGTGAAATCAGCGTGGCGGAACTTAAAGC
>TARA_R100000049_G_scaffold5434_1_pt1 | contig 66283 bp, 83 predicted proteins | sample TARA_R100000049 | Tara Oceans TARA_R100000049 (sample SAMEA2619992) | marine metagenome | biome: marine biome (ENVO:00000447); feature: mesopelagic zone (ENVO:00000213) & marine oxygen minimum zone (ENVO:01000065); material: "saline water (ENVO:00002010), including plankton... | reverse complement strand
GACTGGTGGCCGCTGTATTCACACTTGGCAATGTCGCGACCTCGTTATGCTTGAGGCTCTCGAACAAGGTCGGGGCACCGGTCGGCTCGACCCCGATCACCCGGATCGATGGCCGCAAAAGCTTGGCCGCTGTCGCCACCCCTGAAATCAGCCCGCCACCGCCAATCGCCACCACCAGCGTATCAAGGTCGGCCTGCTGTTCAAGCATCTCAAGCGCAATCGTGCCCTGCCCTGCAATCACCTTGGGGTCGGCAAAGGGATGGATATAGGCCATGCCGCTTTCACGCGCATGATCCATCGCCGCCCGGTTGGCATCATCCCAGACCGCACCGATCAGGACCACATCAACACCCTGCTTGCGCAGTTTTTCGACCTTGGGCTTTGGTGTATTGGTTGGCAGGAATATCTTGACCGGAACCCCCAGCACACGGGCCGCATTGATCACCCCCATGCCATGATTGCCACCCGATGCCGTGCAAAGCCCAATCGCGCGTTTATCCTCGTCAAGGGCAAGGGCGGCATTCATCGCGCCGCGTGCCTTGAACGAACCCGATATCTGCATGTTTTCAAGCTTCAGATACAAATCCGGAATATGATCCCGGTCGGGGAAAACCGACTTGTCGCCATAAATACCGGCGGCAAATACCGGCGTCAGGCGCATGTGATCGGAAATGGCACGACGCGCGGCGCGAAAATCCTGAAGTTCAAGCACGGGGCCTCCTGCAAGTCGGATAGTGTTAAACGGGCTTTACCTGTTGTAACGCGGCCCGGAACCGGACGCGAGGCATAAGGCTTGAAATATCGCAAAATGCCGGTTTCACAACTCTTTGCGGTGAAAAAACCTTGAACCCGATGATCTGAAATGCTTTGAGTTATAGAAGAAATTCAAGGCCCCGCGCGTCGTCGCATCGTCACCCCCGACGCATCCAAGGAGAAAAGCCACCCATGTCAGGTCACCGCCCCCAAAAGCCCGCAACCCAACTGGTCCATGCCGGACGTCGATCCAGCGAATATCACGGCGTGGTCAACCCGCCGGTTCTTCATGCATCAACCATCCTGTTTGAAAGCCTGGCCGACCTTGAAAAGGCCGGCTCATCCGCACCGGGCAAGGTGACCTATGGGCGGCACGGAACCCCGACACGCTTCCTGCTCGAAGAAGCCGTGGCCGAGCTTGAAGGCGGCTTTGGCACCCTATGCGTATCATCCGGTGTGGCGGCAATCACCAATGCGATCCTCGCCTTTGTCAAACCGGGCGATCATATTCTGGTCACCGACAGCACCTATTACCCGACGCGCAGTCTGTGCAATACCTTCCTCAAACGCTTTGGCGTTGAAACCGAATATTACGATCCGGCCATCGGCGGCGATATCGCGGGGCTCATTCGCGACAATACCGCCTTTGTCTGGTGCGAAAGCCCCGGCTCGCTGACCTTTGAAATGCAGGATATCCCGGCGATTTCGGCAGCGGCCCGTGCACGCGGGGTCAAGGTATTGCTTGATAACACCTGGGCATCGCCGCTTCTGTGCCGCCCGTTTGATATGGGGGTTGATGTATCGGTGCAGGCTGGCACTAAATACATCGTCGGTCATTCCGACGTCATGCTGGGCACGATCACCACCGCCACCGAAGAAGACCTTCTGACGATTAAAAAACAGATCATCATATCGGGCGATGCGGTTGGTCCCGATGATTGCTATCTCGCACAACGCGGGCTTCGCACCCTTGGCGTGCGCCTGCGCCAGCATCATGAAAGCGGCATCAAGGTCGCCCAATGGCTGCAAACCCGCCCGGAGGTCAAACGCGTCCTGCACCCGGCCCTGCCCGATGATCCGGGCCATGCCATCTGGAAACGCGACTTCACCGGCGCATCGGGCCTGTTTTCCTTTATCCTGAAACCGGTCACAAAGCCGCAGCTTGCCAATATGGTCGATCATATGGACCTGTTTGGCATGGGATTTAGCTGGGGCGGCTTCGAAAGCCTGATCCTGCCGTCCGATCCGAAAAACATCCGCACCGCAACCAAATGGGACGAAGACGGCCAACTGATCCGCCTTCATGTCGGCCTTGAAGACACCGACGACCTGATCGCCGATCTGGAAGCAGGTCTTGCCCGTCTGGCAAAAGACTAAGATATCCCGCAGTCAAACGCAAAAGGGCGCCCGAATTATTTCGGCGCCCTTTTTGCAGAATCATCCTATACCCACGCAAAAAGCAAAGAGGCCACAACCACCGCCGAAAGAATCACACGCAAATTGCCATACCATTCCGGCAAAGAACCGATCCTGACCATAAACAGATCAATCAGAAGCATTGCGGCAAAACTCGCCGCCAGGATCGGCAGCGCGATAAATCTTGGCACCAGCAACGCACCCCACCCGAATAGCGACGGTGTCACACTGATCGCAAGCGGCACCCACAAGGTTTTATCCTCAAGTCGGCCATGCTCTGGCGGTACAATCGCTCTTCCCCAGTGCACACCCCCCAAAAAGGAAAGAATCACCGCCCCGTAAGCCATCAACGAAAACTGCGCATAAGACTGATGAGCTGGCGATAAGAACTCGCCCCCAAATGAGAGCACCATGAAAGGTATGGCGCCCGTCAACCCGAACCAGCGCGCAGCAGGTGGAATAACCGCAAAAAATCCATCCCTCCTGATCGCGCGAATTGAACCGGGTTGCTGCGGTGAATTGGTTGCGTCTTCCATGACGAGCTCCGTTTGGGCGTAAGATGCTCGTTCTACGTTATTTTATCCCTGACTGATCACCCCAGCACGCCTGGAAACGGCGCAGAATGGGAACCATCATCGCGCTCAGGACAAACAGCCCCGCCGCCGAAATCACGATGCTTGGCCGCACCAATCGCCATCTGTTCGGGCGTTCTGGCAAAAAACCGCGCCCAGGCCGCCGGAATGCTTCCCGCAGCCGCGATTTCCGGCCCGGAACGAATATCAGGCGGTCGAAGGCTCCTTGCGTTTGACCGCCTTTTCGATGATTTCCTCGCTCCACTGGTTAAGGCTTTTACCCGCCAGCTCTGCGGCAATCGCTGCCTTCCGGTGAATATCGGGACTGACCCGCAGCATCATCTTGCCGGAATAAGGTTTTTGCGGCGTCTTGCCCGTCTTGGTACAAGTCTCAAGATAATCGTCTACCGCCTCGTAAAAGGCTTCCTTCAAATCCGCAACCGTATCGGCATGAAATCCGACACGATCCCGAATACCGGCAATATGGCCGACGAAAATCTCGTCATCGGAATCAAATTCGACACGCGCCATATAACCTTTGTAAGTCATTGCATTCATGGCGTTACTCCTGCGCGGATCAGAAAATCACGCATAGGGAAAAACTGCGACCAAGCTTCTTCTGTGCTTGCCCACCATACTATCATGATGTGATAGAAAATTAAGAGGTCTTGGCTTTCAGGATATGCTCAAAATCTTTTAGGGCTGCGGCGGCTGTCGCCAGCGGCTCTTCACCGCACCCGATTGCGATTGTCTCGCCCATGGCATCGGTGATGATCCGGATTGCCTTGTTCTTGCCGCTGACCTGCGCCAAGGGATCGGAATTCGGATAAGCCCTGACACCGACACGCGCAGAAATCGTCCCATTATCCGCACATTCCAGACTGCCGACAAGTTTGGGAACAAGGCCCTCCGCCCGCCACGCATCAATCCGGTCTGCGGTAACGCCGTGAATGCCCTCGACAACAAGGTCATCCATCGCAAGCTCCGCCCCCAGCCCAAAATTGGCAAGAAGCAACAGCTTGCATGCCGTGTCCCAGCCTTCGGTATCGTTGCGCGTATCAGCTTCGGCAAAGCCGCCTTTTTGCGCCTCTTTCAGGGCGGCGTCAAAGCCCACACCTTTCGAGATCATCGCATCGAGAAGGAAATTGGTCGTGGCATTCAAAATACCCTCGACACTCAAAACCCGGCACCCGGTCAGGCTATGCTCAACAAGATCAATGGTCGGCAGGGCCGCGGCACTTGCACCGCTAAGCTTTAAAATGGCCCCCGATACCTTCGCCAGATCGCGCAATTCCCGTCCGCTATGGACCAGCGCGCCCTTGGAAATCACAATCGTGTCCCGACCGACTGACAGGGCCGAATGAATATAGGCAAGCCCCGGACCGCCCGTGCGGAAATCACTGGGACCGGCCTCAATCAGGACATCTGCCCCGGACGTACTGATAAAGTCCGGCCCGCTCAAACCCGGTTCCAGCGCATCAAACTGATCGGCATCAAGCCCGTTTGCATCAAACAGGCCCGAACGCGATCCGCACACCACCACCAGACGCACATCTGCACCGTAAAGGCTGCGGTAATGTGCCCGCCGTGCCAAAAGCAGATTTGCCGTGGCACGACCAACGCCACCAAAACCCGCAATCGCAACCCTGATCACCCGCATATTGTTCGTCCTTGTTTCATACCTGACAGCGCATTTTTATTCGCCCTGCCCGTAATCCAAACATTACCGATACCGGATTATCCCCGCAAACGCCGAATCACGGGGGATGCCATCCCGACCAGCAGGAACAACCCCGCTGCCGAAATCACGATGCTGGGCCCCGCCGGGCTGTCGATATGCCACGAAAGGCTGATCCCCGCCATGACCGATGCCGCGCCAAACACGGCCGCACCAATCGCCATCTGTTCGGGTGTTCTGGCAAAAAACCGTGCACTGGCGGCGGGCACGATCAAAAGGGCGGTGATCAGAAGAACCCCGACAATCTTGATCGCCATGCCGATCACAAGCGCCATCAGCAGCATGAAAACCAGACGCAGCCTCTCGACCGGAATGCTTTCGGCCGCGGCAATTTCCGGGCTGACGGTAAGGGCGAGTAATGGCCGCCACATCCAGACCAGAACGGCCAGTGCCAATCCACCGCCCAGCCCCAAAAGCCAGATATCGGCAACATTGACCGCCAGAATATCGCCAAACAGATAGGCCATCAGGTCAACCGCAATCCCCTGCACAAAGGCAAGGGCGACCATGCCTAGCGCCAGCGTCGAATGCGCAAGCATCCCCAGAACCGTATCACTGCCAAGGCGGCTTTGGCGTTGACCGATGGCAAGGATAAGGGCGGCGGCAAGGCAGGTGGCAATCATCCCGATCCGGACATCCACCCCGACCAGAAGCCCGAGTGCCACACCCAGCAACGCCGAATGCGCCAGCGTATCGCCAAAAAACGCCATCCGCCGCCAGACGATAAACGCCCCGAACGGCCCGCAGACAAATGCCAGCAAAATCCCGCCGATCACCGCACGGGTCAGAAAATCATCCATCATTGCGGCCGCCATATCCGATCTTTTTCGTCGATTTCTTCTTCATGATGATGATGTCCATGCGCGCATCCCGGCCCATGAACATGGCTCGACCCGTGATGATGGCCATGATGATGACCATGATCATGCCCGCCCTCGACAATATGCCCGGCAAGATCATGTTCGTGATCATGCGCATGGGTATAAATGCCAATCGCATCCGCCGCCTGATTGCCAAACAACGACCGGTATTCAGGATGCTGGCGCACGGTTTCAGGGATGCCCGAACAACAGACATGCCGGTTAAAGCACACCACCTGATCGGTCTTTGCCATCACCAGATGCAGATCATGCGATATCATCAGAACCGCACAGTTAAGTTCCGCCCGGATATCATCGATCAGTCGGTAAAGCTCCGCCTGCCCGGTCACATCCACACCCTGGGTCGGCTCGTCAAGCACCAGCAATTCCGGGCGCAGCAACAATGTCCGCGCCAGCATCACGCGCTGCGTCTCGCCGCCTGAAAGGCTGCTCATCTGAGTATCGATCACATGGCTTGCACCGACCTGATCCAGAACCTTCTGGCAGTCGCTGCGCGATGCCGACCGGGTGAGCGTCAGGAACCGCTTCACCGTCATCGGCAAAACCTGATCAATCGCAAGCTTTTGCGGCACATAACCAATACGAAGGCCCGGCTTGCGGGTGACTTCGCCCTGATCGGCCTGCTGAAGCCCAAGAAGGGTTTTGACCAATGTTGATTTGCCCGCCCCGTTCGGCCCGATCAGGGTCATGATCTCGCCCGCCTTGATCGAAAGCGTGACGTTATCAAGCACCCGTTCATTGCCAAACGAAAGGATCAGCCCCCGCCCTTCAATGAGTGGTGCAGTCATGGCACAGGCCCTTGATTTCAACAGTGGTGGCTTCGATTTTAAATCCGACCTGTCTCGCCGCCTTGCGGACCGCGATGCTCACATCCTCATCCACCGTTTCGGCAACCCGGCCACATCGGGTGCAAATGAAATACTGCCCCAGATGATCGCAATCAGGCTGATCACAGCCGAAATAGGCATTAAGCGATTCAATACGATGCACCAGCCCAAGATCAGTCAGGAATTCCAGCGCCCGATAAACCGTGGGCGGCTGCACCCGCTGCCCCTCGGCCTGAAGCGCATCCAGCAGCTCATAGGCCGTCACCGCCTTGTGCGATTGCCAGATCAGGCTGAACACCTTGCGGCGCATATCGGTAAAACGCGCATTTTCCGCCTCGCAGACTTTCTCTGCCTGCGCGATTGCGCTATCGATACATCTGTCGTGATCGTGGCCCTTTTTCGGGAAAAGATCGGTCATGTCGCACATCCGAAGTCACGCCGGGCGATTTGCATTAATCTGCAAAAAGCCATGGCACAGGGTGATATGTTATAATATATCATTTCTTGACGTGACTGCCGCGAAAAGTCAACAACCATCGACCGGAGCCTTCGATGACCGAGACCACAACTGCCGCCAATTCAAAGATTGCCGACAAACTGAAATTCAATGAAAGCGGCCTGATCCCGGCAATCGCCCAGCAGCATGACAGTGGCGAGGTCCTGATGATGGCCTGGATGAACCGCGATGCGGTAATCGAAACGCTTGAAACCGGCCGGGTCTGCTATTACTCGCGCTCGCGCGGCAAGCTCTGGCGCAAGGGTGAAAGCTCCGGCCAGGTACAGAAACTGATCGATTTCCGCTATGACTGCGATCAGGACACGGTTCTGATACAGGTCGATCAGCTTGGCGTTGCCTGCCACACCGGGCGTCGCAACTGTTTCTATTTCGCCGCCCGCGATGGCGAGGAAGTGGTGATTTCCCAACCCGAAATCGCCGTCGAAGACCTTTACGGCAAAAAGTAAGCATCAGACATGGCGATTTCCGACGAACAGTTTGACCGCGTTGCCACCACCGTTATCACGGGCTTCCTTGGCAGTGGCAAGACAACCCTTCTCAATGCCCTTCTGGCTCACGACGGCATGGCAAAGACCGCCGTTCTGATCAATGAATTTGGTGAAATCGGCCTTGATCACCTTCTGGTCCGCGAGGTGTCCGAGGATGTCGTATTGCTGAATTCCGGCTGCATCTGCTGTTCGGTGCGCGGCGATCTGATTTCGGGCTTGCGTGATCTGTTTGTCAAACGCACCCGTGGCGAGGTACCGGAATTCGACCGGGTCATCATCGAAACCACCGGCTTGGCCGACCCGGCCCCGATCCTGCATACCCTGATGACCGATCCGCTGCTCACGGCCAAATTCCGCCTTGATAGTGTGGTCACCACCGTCGATGCCCTGCATGGCGCGGGGCAGCTTGATGACCATCCCGAAAGTGTAAAGCAATCCGCCGTTGCCGACCGCATCCTGATCACCAAATCCGATCTGGCCAACGCCGAAACGCGCGAACGCCTTGAAACCCGCCTGCGGCAGCTTAACCCGGCCGCCCCGATCCATGCCGTCACCATGGGTGATATTGACCCGGCCAAACTGTTCAATGCCGGGCTGTATGACCCGGCGACCAAAAGCATGGATGTGCAGAAATGGCTGCGCGACGAGGCGTACGAGCAGCACGGCGACGATCACCACGATCATCACGACGGGCATGATCACGCGCATGACCATCATGACCACGATCACGGCCATGATCACCACCACCACGCGCATTCCCATGACGTCAACCGGCATGACGACCATATCCGGTCCTTCTGCATCACCTTTGACGAACCGCTGCATTGGGATGCGTTTGTCACCTGGGCGGAAATCTTCACCCAGATGCGCGGCGAAAGCCTTTTGCGCGTCAAGGGCATCCTGAACCTTGTCGGCGAAAGCAACCCGGTTGCGATCCATGCCGTGCAGCATGTTTTTCATCCGCCCGCCACCCTGCCCGCATGGCCAGATGAAGATCGCCGATCAAAAATCGTCTTCATCACCAGGGATCTCGGCCCGCAGGTGATCCGGGAATCGCTCTATCACCTGAATGCCGCCGTCTCGGAAACGACTGAGAATACCTGAAATCTTTCGGCATTTGAGCCACATCAAGGCATTCAACCCGAAATTGGATCAGATTGGGTCTTGGCTTGATACAGCCTCACTCTAAGTCCTGAACTTCGGGCGGCCTCATTTACTGCGGTCGCCCTTTTTCTTGCCGTTTTTCATGGGCATTCTATCCCCTCGCCAAACCGAAGGACAGCATCCACCATCCAACCGTACAGGTTGCGCTGCTGTTGCGCTGCACTAAATCTGGCGCAGGTTGGCAAAGCTGTCCTCAGTTTTCCGAAACTCTCAAAACAATCAATCAAATCAAATCGAAGGGGGTAGAACATCATGATTTTCCGGAACTGGCAGGGTACGAAAATCCCCGCACTTGGCTTTGGAACATACGAGCTCGATAACGCAAGTGCTGAACATATGGTCGCCGAAGCCGCCAAAATCGGTTACCGCCATTTCGATACCGCCCAGATGTATCATAACGAGGAAGGGGTTGGTCGCGGGCTCAAGGCATCCGGCCTTTCACGTGATGACTACTTCCTCACCACCAAAATCTGGCCCGACAATTTCCAAAGCGGCGATCTGCAAACCTCCGTGGTCGAAAGCCTGCGCAAGCTTGATCTCGACCATGTCGATCTTTTGCTGCTCCATTGGCCCAATGATGACATTCCGCTGCGCGAAACCATCGCGGCATTAAACGAGGTCAAAAACCTCGGCATGACGCACCTGATCGGGATTTCCAACTTCCCGACCGCCCTGATCGAACGCGCCGTCGGCCACAGCGATTTTCCCCTTGCCGTCAATCAGGTCGAATATCACCCCTATCTTGACCAGTCCAAGGTGCTTGAATGCCTCCGCAGCCATGACATGCTGCTGACCGCCTATTGCCCGCTGGCGCGTGCCAAGGTGATGAATGATGAAACGCTGGTTGCCATCGGCAAGGCCTATGGCAAATCCCCGGCACAGGTGACATTGCGCTGGCTGCTGCAACAGGATGGCGTCATGGCGATCCCGAAATCCGGCTCGCCCAAAAACGCCAAGGCCAATTTCGATATCTTTGATTTCGAACTCTCGGATTCCGACATGGCCGACATCAACGAACTCGCCCGGCCCGACGGCCGCCTGATCGATCCCGATTTCGCCCCCGAATGGGATCAGGCCGCCTGAACCAGCGGCACCGCCCACCCCCGTCATTCCCGCGAAAGCGGGAATCCAGCCAGCGGTAAAGAAATGGATTCCGGGTCTGCGCTTCGCTCCGCCCGGAATGACGGAAAAGAACAAAACCACGCATAAAACCATCAAGACCGGCCCCCGACAGGCCGGTCTTTTGCGTTAAATCCCCCCGCCCCGCCAAAAACCGCCGAATTTCCCCCGGTCGCCAGCCCCGGCTTGTTTCGCACATGCGAAAAGCGTAATTTGATAGCCTGTTCAATCCGTAACCGGCGATTCCTTCATGACCAGCACCACAACCAACACCGCCGAAACCACCAAACCCGATCTCGGCCACCGCCTGCACGAGGATGTGCTGGCCCTTCTGCTCGGCACCATGGTCGTGTCGCTCGGTGTGATGCTCTATAGCGAAAGCGTGCTGGTCACCGGCAGCACGGCGGGGGCGGCCCTTCTGATCGAACATGCCACCGGCATCGGTTTTGGCGTGATCTTCTTTGCGATCAATCTGCCGTTTTACTGGCTGGCCTTCAAACGCATGGGGCTTGCTTTCACCATCAAGACCTTCATCGCGGTCGGGCTTGTCTCGCTGTTTTCAAAACTGATGCCGATGTGGATCGATTTCTCGATGCTCAACCCGATCTTCGCCGCGATTGCTGGCGGTGCGCTGATGGGGATCGGCCTTCTGATGCTGTTTCGCCATCGCGCGGGGCTCGGCGGGATCAATATCCTCGCCCTGTTCCTACAGGAACATTTCGGCATCCGCGCGGGCTATTTCCAGCTCGCCGTCGATCTCGTCATCCTCGCCTGCGCCTTCCTGACCCTGCCCTTTGACAAGGTCCTGCTCTCGATCCTCGGCGCTGTCGTGCTCAACCTGATCATAGCCCTTAACCACCGCCCGGGCCGGTATCTGGCCGCCCGATAACCCGTCCAAACGCCACCTTACTGATATTTCCGCCGCCGAAAGGCCGCAGGATCAGAGGGCGCAACCACCCGAAGAATAGAACTTTCACACATCCTAATTAACCATTCTGGTAAATTAATCTGGACAGGAATGATTGGCAAGTTTACCATTTTGGTTATCTTGTGATGCGCAAACCGTTCGGAAGGAACCCCGTTGCCGATCAGGGATATCAAGCACAGGGGCATGCGCGAACTGTTTGAAAACGGACAGTCGCGCTATGTTGACAAACGTTTCCAGAAAAACGCCCTGCTGATCCTTGATCATCTTGATGGCATCGCCGATCTCGCCGACTGCATGGGGGTTCGGAAATTTCATCCGCTGATCGGCAATCGTGCCGGGCAATATGCCATGAGTGTTTCGGGAAACTGGCGCATCACCTTTACATGGGACGGCAAGGATATCGTGATCCTTGATCTGGAGGATTATCACTGATGAACGCACCCCGACCGCTTCGCCGCAATCGCCGCCCGACCCATCCGGGCGTGATCCTGCGCGAACATTACCTTGTCCCGCGCAAAATCCTGCAAAAGCATTTCGCCGACGATGTCGAAATCAGCGAAAAACACCTGAGCCGCATCATCAACGGCCATGCCCGTATTGACGCCCCGCTGGCCGCGCGCATCGCCAAAACGCTTGGCACCACCACACTGTTCTGGGTGAACCTTCAGGCATCGGTTGATGCCTGGGACGGCGAACAGGCCGAAGCCGACTGGCAACCGCAAACTGTGTATCCGCCGGAGCGGGCGGCGAGTTGACCATAGTGAAATTGTACACTCAAAAACTCAAAAAGTGGTGGCCTTTACCCGCCGCCTTCATTGCGAGCGCCGCTTTCTCCGCCGCTGGACTGATTATCGATCAATCATGTAGACCAATTGGCAATATGTTCTGCTCCATGTGGGTCAAATTTCAATGGGAGACGGTTTTGGCGGGCGGATTGGGGCTCATGGGCGGTATATTTGTTATTTTGTCGACCCGCGAACATATTCAGGCAAATCGCGAGGACGCCGTTAATCGCGAACTCGACCCTGTGGACAGGCTTTTGCGCGTTACTGACAGAACCATCAAAGACGCACAGGAACATATTGGAAAAGCCCGCAAGACACTCTTAGCAACTCCTTACGCCGAAAGCGGCAAAGTCGAGAACAACTGGAACAACATCAGAGTTGACGTCAAAGGGGCTGTCTCTCACAGCAATCAAGCACAGACCATCGCGGCCAATACCGATTTTCCTAGATCGCTGCGAGATGCCGCAAAGGAAATCGTCGAGAAAACAAAGCCGCTTGGTGAACAAAAATACACCACTACTACTTCCCCCGCCGAAACCCTGGAAGCAATTGAGAATATTGCAAACAGCTTGATTGCTGCGAATGAAGAGCTGCGTAGCGAACGTCAGGCATATGCCAGTATACTGTTGAACAGATAAAGACACCGCATTGCCCACAGCCCCCAAGGGCTAGCCGTTTGACGCAGCGGCCTTTGTGCAAATTCATGCGGGCCGCCATCGCACCACCAACCTCATCAAAGATTCCCCCATGACGGGAGCATCCCGCGATAACGCGCCTGCGCGAAATGGAACCATGAATGGATCGAAATCGGCGCGATCACCGGCCATGAGGCCGGCGCAGCAGCCAAAGTGACTAGCGACCCCAATCCACAAAGACGAGGAAACTCGCAACATACTGAAAAACATAAAGAAAAATGGCGATCCCTGCAGGACTCGAACCTGCAACCTACAGATTAGAAGTGTGTGTGATTTACTTTGAAATTATAGGCCGTTAGACAGTTTTCCCGATTTGTTCACGGTATTTGATTTCAAAGAGTTACACACCCGGTGTCTAACAATCTTGCCCGACCACAAACACAAAATCGACCAAAACTCGCATTGAAAAGCGACCTTTTAAACAAAAGGCCTCGGCAGTTTGCGAACCGACGAGGATGCAGATTAAATCAAGCCCCCCCCCTCCGAAAAAGAGGCCGATCAATACTGGATATCAAAATTTCACTGACGCAGTTAGCCCGCACCATTAACGAATGGCATCTCTTGAATATAATGTAAGTTGGAACGATATTGTCTCAATACTGAATGAGGTGGTGTCTTTTACTCTTCTCCAAGATCTTGACCAACAACAACATAGTAAACTGGCGTAGCTAAGAAGCTGAACAGTCTAAGTTTAACTACCAAATAGCGAACACCATTAATAATTTCCCATCCATGTGAGATGGAATGTAGCCTATCCGGGGCTGCATCCGGGATTTCCAAATCCCCCCCAACCCAATGACGGAAATATTTTGTTTTTCCCTTGATTAGGTCAAGAACCAAGGGTTGGAACATAGTTAACCCTTTTTCTGCTACAGCGTATGCATAAGCTATTCGCGCTAGATATTGCGCAGACAAATATGGATTAAATTCTCCTAACCTAACCGCATTAGCTTCACCAACAAATGGACTCCGCGAAGGGTCGTAACAGAGTCTGATGATGGAATCCCATTTAAGTGGGGTTCCCAGTGGTAAGTTTAACAGAATGCCGGGTTTGTCGAGAAGGAGACCACAGAACAACAGCGGAAAATTTTCAGATAGGATTGAAGCCTCACCAAGTGAAACAGCGGTCTCACCAGGATTAAATGTCGTGAATTTAGATAACCCCACAGGTAGCTGACCCGATCTACTACTGGGCCGTCTAGTCGGCAAGTTCAGAACAACCCTTAGTGGTTGAAGTTGCCGACGGTGCATTGGGCCCTCAATCTTGTTATTATCAATTTCGCACTTGCGGCAGCTAGCTGCCGGTAAAACAAGGGCGTTGCCGCCAATTGCAAAAGGGATAATGTGTTCGTCGTTCAGTTTTCCGGCACGAGTTCCACAATAAATGCAGGCACCAACTGCAGGATAGCGTCGAGAAGGTGAGGCTACAATTATGTTGGGAAATTTTGCCATAAACACACCAATCAAACAGAGAAAGAATACACTTCCCCTCTTACTATATCCTCTCAATAATTCCCTGTCATCTATGCCAAATATAACTAGAATTATGGCGGCATTGTTTGCCTCTGAAATATAATATCACCGCAGCCTAGACTACCAGTTTTCACCAGAAAACTCCGCAGACACACGTTGAAACCGACTGCAACACCTAAAAATATCAAACCATGCCAGGAACCTGCAATCACTCATATCCTTTACCTCCATTCGGGATGCACAGGATACAAGTGATTACGCCAGACCTTCAATATACGTTCTTTATATAGGAACATATTCACGGATTACGGCCCGAGATACATATCCGGGCCGAACAACGCACCGATCTTGCGGTTTTTGCCATAGCAATCATCATGCGCATCAATCAGATCGACGATATACCGGCCAACCTTTTTATCGGTAACGGGCGGATCAGGAATCGCCGGAACGGGCTTGCAGTCGGTTAAGGCCCTCGGCACGGTCGCCTCGATATATTCCGTTGTCCAGATCGGTTCCGGCGTCGTCCCGCAACCGGTCAAAAAGGCCGCGTACAGCAGGCCCGACACAACCATCATTCGGCGCATCATTCACCCCCTCCATCAAAGTGCGATACCTGGCTTCCAACCCGGATCGCCGGTCGCGCTCGTCGGCCAATGCCCGCTCGATCCGGGCTCCGGCCAACCGCAGCCGATTGATCGTTTCCATGTTTTCGATACTGGCATCGCGCCATCGCACCGACCGCATTTGCTCCGCCTCAATCCGTGCCTGCGCGCCATCAAGGCGAATGGTCTGCACACCGACCGCAGCAATCAGAAATGCCACCCCACCAGCAATCCACCAGATCATGCCGCCGCCGGTGATAGCGCCAGTGACGAGCTTGAAGATATTTCGCATCATCCACCCCCGATCATTTGCCGATACCAGCCCCAAATGCGGTCAACATAGGTGATGGTTTCACGCGAATGCCGCCCGGTGATATCGGGCAGGCACGCGATGACTTCCAGATAAAGCGGCGGACCACCACAGGCACGCTGGGCCGAAAGAAGATGCCCCAGACCGGCATTGTAACTGGCCAGCGCCAGACTATGCCGATCCCATTCAGGCCGCTTCGCCGACCATTGCCCGCGAAGCCCCGCCATATAAAAAGCCGCAGCCCTGATCGAGAGCTGCGGCATGAAGGCCGACGCATTGGGCGGCAGATCGAGCTGCCCGGAAACCTGTCGCCACGTCCCGGGCATAAATTGGCAAAGCCCCTGCGCACCGACCGGCGACACCGCATCCGGGCGCAATAGACTTTCCTGATAGCATTGCGCTTTCAGCAACCGCCAATCGACACCGGGCAAATAGCGACCGGCATGTTGGCGGAATTCATGATCAAAGCGATCCGGAAACAATAAGCCCGACCAAGATGCAGACGGCCAGAATCCGGTTACCAAGATAACGAGACACAGCATCGTCTTCCGCATTGGAAATCCACCCCTTGAAATCAAAATCAATGATCCGGTCGAGCCATTTGAGAACCCAGCGCACGATGACAAAAGCGATCAGCGCCAGAACGAGTTGAACGACCGACGCCGCCGCGATGGACGGTGCCACATATGCAATCTGATCCATGTCAGACCCCTTTCGAATTTCCTGATTTAAACCCGCCGAACAACATGGCTTGCAGCCCTTTAAGCCCTATCCAGCTAATAATTGTCGTAGCCGCAATAGCCTGCGACCGATCAAGATCAAAGCGGGTTGCAATACCATCCGCCACGACGGCGCAAAGGCCCGCCATGACCAACTCCCAGATCAGGTCCATACGCCAGAATTTCTGCCGATTTTTTGCGACATGCTCGCGATATCGAACCAGTCGCGTCACGACCGCCACCACGGCGATCGGCCACCAATATTTGAGCGTTACGAGCCATTGCGGCTCAAACTCGTGCGGCGGCTTGTCCATGCCGGCACCCCCTACCATTCAGGCATAAAAAAAGCCGCCGATTGGCGACCTACTGAAACGGGCGTGTATTTGGCTGGCTTACATAAACCAGCGGGCAATAAGCCAGGTCATGAACACATAGCTGCAGGCCGTAACAAATCCAGATAGCAGCTCGGCATAGGACGTCCAGCCATCAAGGAATTTTCCCCAAACGGGCAACCGGGATCGATACCGATGACACCCGAAATAAATCGGACCCATCAGGGGATTGAGCAGCAACAAACCGCGCATCGAAAGCCGCCAAATGCTGGCCGTTTTCGACCCCGGCCACCATTGCGACCAACCGAGCGCCTCGCCAAGCATTAACAGCACCGCGACAAAAGGCGCAAACCACCAAGGAACAGAAAGCACCACGCAGAAAATACCAGCGGACATCCCAGCCCAGATCAAAGCCCCCTCGGTGGATTTCCCTACCCCCAACCCGCCGCCGCGTGGCATCCGATAGAGGACGGCGGACATTAGCACCGCCAGCATAATCAAAATCATTGGCTATTACTCCTTTTCAGGCCTCAGGAAACGCCGGGAACCCGGCAGTTACGTCAAAATCGATATGCGCCTGCAGATCGTCAGGCAGGGCATCAATCGCGTATTCGCGTTCGGTCTGCGCATCGGTGCAGTCACACAGCATCGCGCTAACGGCAAGGTCCAGATCAATGATCTGCTGTTGGGTTAGAAGCGGGCTTGAATTATCGGCCATGCGCACGACCTGGCCGCTTTCAAGCTGGTTCGCGTTGGCCCGCTTGGCGATGCGATCCAGAAGCGCAAGGCTACGTTCGTCGGTCTGCACAACATAGGCCGTGCCACCAACATCAAACGTGATGCCGCCAGACATCCGCTGGAATTTGTAATCCTTGACCTTGCTTTCGAGCTTCGCCTTTGCCGCCTCAAGGCTGATCGGCTGCGTAGCGTATTGCAGCGTCGCCGTCATGGTTTCCGGGGCTTCCGGATCGCCATCGATCACGACGGTCGGATTGCCGATAGTCGTCTGCCATTCCTGATCTGGGATGTCGCCCTGATCGATCACCAGCACGAAGTTCTCCCGCAAATCCTCGACCGATGCCAAGGCGGCATTGCTGTATGAATAGCCAGTGCTAGCCTTAAGCCCCATAGGGCTGCTGGCCGTGCGGACCAAAGCCCACTGATCGTCACAAATCGCATAAAGCGCAGTCATGGTCTGTCTCCTGATTATCGCGCACGTGCGAACTTGCCGGGCGTTTTGGCCCACGCAATGCACCGGTATGTGGCGTTCAGCTTGTTGATGAAATTGTCGGCGTTTCGCGCCTTCACGCCGCTGCTGTTCATATCGACGGGAACAGCGGAAACGACGGCGGTATCAAGGTTGAACCGCAAGGCATCGGAAACCGGGTTGCCCGATGAAATATCGGAGCAATACATCGCCCAGTTATAAAGTCCGTCCGATGCGTCCTTGCCGACGAAGATGCGCGGTTCGAAATCCATTGGAACGAACATGCCATCGACAACACCAGTGCCCTTGCCGCTGGTCACAGCACAGAATTGCGGCACTATGCGATGCATGCGGATCAGGTATCGACCGGATGCCATTTGCGCGCCAAGCGTACCCGTGTTGGCCGTGCGGGTGAGCCAGCCCGCATCGGTGGTGGTCCCCTTGTCATTGAGGATCAGATACGCACCTGCGGCCATATCCTTGTGGAATACCCGGATGTTGCCACCCGATAGCGGATAAACCTCGGCATAGTCGAAAAGCCCGCCAGTGGCCTGCGCAAAGACGGTGGGTGTCCCGTTGACGTGTTCGACTACCACAAAATCCGCACCGGCCTTGGGGCTGGCCCGCCAGAATTGGTGCAAAACCTGCCCCTGATATTCCGCATCCGCACCAACCGAAATGCCGCCCGCCGTGAAGGAAAGGCTGCTTGCGACCTCGGCACCGCCAACATTGCAATTGATCGCAAGATTGTCGCCCAAGACAGTGCAGGAAACCCGGAAGTTCGAAACACCATCAAGGCGCTTTGCCATATGGAAGGTTTTGCCGATGGTCGGGTTCCAAGGCAGGTCTGTGATATCTGCACCGCCAGCCCGTTCGCGGGTCGTGACATAATCATCCGGGTTCATAATATCCGGGCACGGCATACCCGATGTGGATAACGTCCGAAAGCCATCCGGCACCGGATAGTCAAAGGCGAACTGACCGAAATTGACCTTTGCCTTGATTGCACCGCTTGCCGCACTGTCCTGCACAGACGCCCGCAATCCGTCAAGCCAGTCTGCCGGGATGGTAAAGGCCGGATCGGTACCAGCCACCGGATCACCGGAAATCCAGACCCCGTTTTTGGCAAACCAGCAATCCCCGGTTTCCCGGTCAATCGCAACCGAGACAACATCATCAACAGTCCACGACGGATACCCACTGTCGGTGCCCCATGGATTGGCAACAAGATTGCCATTAGAATGATAGTGGAAAAGCCCATTGGCAGCCCCATTAGCTTCGTTAACAGCCACAGAACGATGTGCGAAACCGATAGCTGGAACAATGGTGCTGGGTGAGAATGGTGCGCCAGTCTCGACCAGAACCTCCCAGTAATATTTTCCAGCCGGGATTAGCATGGATGCGGCAATATGCCCTTCACCCGGATTATGCGCGGGCTGCCACGCTGTGTTACCTTCCGACAAAATCCTCCCGGCTGGCGTGGGCGCATCCAGCGGGTTGCCAACGGCGAAATTGTTCGTCGGGGTATCCGTGAACTGATTATCGACCGTCAGGCCAACGGCTGTGAAATGGTTGCCATTGCCGGACACATCTTTGCCAAGGTCCAGTGCATCACCGAAATCGAGGTGGCAACCGTTGGCTCCATAAACAGCCGCACCAAGCCCCTTGCCGTAAAAGGCTTTAGGCACCCAATCCCCATCAGAATTGAAGTAGCCGAAATCGTAAGCGGATACGGCATCGACAGCATCACCCGTAATCGCGATAAACTCTGAAACATAGACGCTTTGGTTCCCATCAATCAGGGAACCGCTTGAATTCAAATTTGCGCCGATAGCCTGCCAGTACTGCGGGTCAAGAAGCCGCAATGCTACGCCATCATCCATCAGGTTCGACGCGAGAGTGAATGTGACCCCGTTCGCCGTGAAAGCTGCACGGTCAGCAAGTGCGGTTCCAGGCGTTACGTTCGCCTTGATCAGGTAGTGGCCCCAACCTGCCGGGTCACGATGCGATGGTGCAATTGATGCTGTATTGGTGCCGCCGCCATCACCCCGACCGATGTTGTTTGACATGACCCATTGTGAAGCAGCAGGGGAAAGCCCTGCGGTGAGAAACGGCCCGACAGAACCGCCGAAAAAAACAGTTTTGGCCCACACCGAAATTGCGATTTTATAGATCGGCGATGCGGTGCCGGGCGCGCGACGCAAATAGGCAGGTGTCGCCGATGAACCATTAAACAGACATGCAAAATCAATCGGATCACCGGGGTCGCCACAGCCGATGGCAGGGGGCGGGTTATCAAAAAGGATCGACATTGATTACGCCTCCGCCCGCTGGGTGATATGCACGTCAATCACGGCACCACTGAATTCCATATGGATCAGGTTGACCGCGTTCGGCTCGCTGTTGATCGCACCGTTGTTGATGCGGAATTCCGGCCCCCAAGCAATCCCGTGATTTCCAACAGCATCCATCGTCAGTTCCAACCGCGCCGAACCACCGGCAGGCATCGGGTCGGGTGCCGTGATGGTCAGGGCCTCGGTCGCGGTCAGGGTGAAGCGGTTACCAAGGGCCGGATTGAACGACACTTCACCTGCAGCAAGAGTTGCCGGAACGCGGGTAGTCCAGAAGCCAGCACCAAGGGTCGCTGAGACAGTGCGACGCAAGGCATCGCTTGTGCCATCCGTAACCGCCTGCTGGATCGCCTTGCGCAATTGCTGAAGATCAGCCTCGGTCGCCGGTAGCGGGTTTGCCTCGGTGCCGAGGAAATAGGTAATCACCTCAACAATCTCGCGCATCGGATGCTCAATCGCCTCCGCAGGCGGAACAGAACCCTCTATACTGTTTGACGGGTCCGGGTTGACGTAAGGACGATTGGGATCGGCAAGATTGCCATTAACTGGCGGCTGATACTGCATCACTCACCTTCATAAGACATGGTCAAAAAAGAATGGGCCGGCATGTACCGACCCAAGAGACATTCCAAATCTTCTGCGCGCGATATTCGCGCAAGCGGGTCCTGACCCAATGTCGAGACACCGACCCGGAACCACGTCACCCGCGGCCCCAGCACGCGCATACGCCACCACGCCCGCATATCAGCAGTCGCGCCCAGCATGTCATAGCGCACGCTGTCTTTGTTTCCCGATGTATTGGCACCGCCCACCTGGCTTATGCCAACCATGAACGGACGATATTCGACAATTGCCGTCTGATATCCGAGAGTTTCGGCAAGCCCGATGAAGTAGCCCGGGCTTTGACCACCACGCGCCCGATAGCGTGTCAGAACCGCAGCACGGCGATCCTCGATCGGCAGGCCAGATGTTTGGAAGCAACAATCGGGCAGGCCGACCTGAGTTTCGTGATCGGCCAGCATTTCGATGGCGCGCGCAGGCTGGCTTTCAATGACCAAGCGGTCAGCAGCCAGATCAACTTCAACCCATGTCGAACACTTGGCACGCAGGAAATCCCGGCCAACCCCATCGTAATCGCGAAACCCCTGCCAAGCTGCACCCGGGGGCATGGCCGATGCGACAATATCGGCATAAGCCTCAAGCCTGTCATCAATCATAACTGACCACCCCAAGGACCGGGATTTCGCCGATCGCATGTGCCACATCGTCGGCAGGAGCAGTAACCTTGTGCCGCCCCTCACCTGCAGAAATCGCAATTGCTTCAGTGATCCAGCTTCGACTTAAAGTCACCCCGGGCTGACCACGACGGAAGATCATGTCAAGAAGCTCGGCGGTTATTGAACTGCGAACCGCAGGCGTATCCGGATCAAGCCCCATGATAGTAATCGCCAGCGACTTCGGAATTGGCGCCACAACATAAACATCGGCAGTGGTTGGACGGCGCGCATCAATATAGGATTGAACCAGCGCAACATCAGCCGCCGTTGGAATACCACCATCGGACGCCCGCAGAACATCCATCATGAAGCGAACAGTGACCGTCCCCATGCCCATTTCGCGGCGCGCAACCCAAACACGGGTAACGCCGGGAACTTCCTTGGCCCATTTTTCATAATCGCCACCGGCACCGCCATGCGGCGGCATGGAAATTTCTTTTAGAATTCTTTCCCGATAGTGCTCGATAACACCCGGGCGCCCGTCCTTTTCCTTATCCGCCCCTCCCGCAAAACCACCAGCAGCAACGGTCGCAACCGGATCAACACCATCAACCGGGTTAACGAGGGTAAGGGAAGCCCCTTCAAGAAGGTTTCCGTTAGCACCCGGAACGGAAGCTTTCACATTCGCAACAGCCTGACCGGCTTCATCCAGAACCACACCATCAATCACCTTGAACTCGACACCAGCCGAATCCCGAAGCACCTGATTGGCATCAATACCCGCCCCGGCAACTCCACTAAAGATGACATTGCCCGTCGCGCGAGATGCCTGAATACGTTTCACGTCAAATGTAAAACCGTGACCATCCAGATTTTCACCCGTCGCCCAGAGAACCATCGTCTGAGATGCAATATGATCAAGGTAGCCATAAGCGCCGTTCGCCAGCATGCCATCGATGTATGGCATGACGGCAACCGGCCCCTGTCCGAGCGTGACGCCCTGCCCCAGACGCGCCTCGTAATGCGACCCGGATTGCCCGCGAAGGGCCTCAAAGGTCGGGACTGTGAAACCGGTCAACTTGTTCATGAATTGCGATCCATCCACTGCCAAATATCAGCATAGCGCCGCTCAAAAATCTGCCCCGTGGGCCGCTTGATTACCGCATGGCCAGAGATCACCCACCGGCCCGCATTACGATCCCGAACGGCATCAAACACGGCGGACTGCGCGACACCGATTTTCGTTAAAAACTGCAATGCCTCAGTGCCATATTCCCGAACACGCGCAACCGTCTGACTGGTGATGATTTCGCGATCCAGAAGCCACAGGCGCGACCCCAATTTGAAGCCACCGACGGACGGCCAAGCCTCGCCCCAGAAACCACGACGATCTGTCCCGTCTGGCAAAACATCATCTTCGCGGGCGCGACCATCGGTAAAGAGGGCCGCGTTGACGGCGGTTTCCAAACCGTGATCGGTTTGAATGGTCGGCGTTTCACCTGTTAACAAAGCCAGGTCGAACCGGCGCCGATCCGTGTCATAACGGATCGCCATGTCGGTATGCAGATTGGACATAGTTACATCCCCTGATTAGGCGGGCCGGTTGGACCGTTATTGTCGTTTTCAGGATGGTTGTGATCGTTATAAACCTCGCGCATACCCGCGACGGTTCGCGCATTACCGGATGCGGCCTGATCGGTGATATCGCCACCAACGACGGTTGATCCGGCAACTTCTAGGTTGCCACCAATTTTCACATTTCCGGTGAATTCAACATCCGGGCAATTAACCAGCACCTTTGTCGCGATCAACACATCAAGGAAATCAGCCCCATCAATTATGATTTTACGACCTCTTTTAAGGGTTATGCGCTGCCCCTGATCATCATAAAGACCGACCTCACCCGGCTCGACGACACCAGACTTCGACCGGTGACGACGATCCATTGGCGGCAGGGCGACAGCCATATTGCGCTCTAGCTGCAATACGATCGTTTCCGCACCCTGCCCATTCGCGTCAGCAGGCAGGGGCCGATGGCTAAACCCATAACCCTCGAAAACAACCACATCATCAAGCGTGTCACCGGATCGCCCCGCGACCTGTGCAATGATCGCCCCGCCCCGGCTGGTCTGCTTGGCATACCGGATAACCGCCCGAAAGAGCATGTTTTCCACGCGACGCGAAAGCCGCTGAAACAGGCCATCAGACATGCAATTAACCCCTTACCGCGCGGCGAAGTGCCGCATATTGCGCATCCCCGTCAGCCTTTTCAAAGTTCGGCTTTGGCACCCAAGCAGCGGGCGGCTCAACCGACAGGGATGTGCGATAACCGCCCTTGTCTTCATCAAGCGTCAGCCCCACCGAAACGATCAGCATTTCCTCGGCGATCTTGTTTTTCTGATCTTCGACAGCAACCAGCAACCCGGGGCGCCAGATGTCCCCGCCCGGAACCTGTTGCCAGCCTTCGCATTGATATGTGATGGCGGTTGATTTACCGATACGACGTGCCATTTCCCAATTAACACGCTGGCGAAGCTGATCAGACGACCCTGCCCCATCCGACGTCAATACTTTGGGTCGATACCGACGAACTGCGTCATCGACCGCCGCGGCCTCGGACTGGGCGGCGGCAATACCAAAATCATCATCACTTGTTTGCCCCTGCGACCGCATGATCAGCTTCGAATGCCGGTTGGCTTTGGTCAGTTTGGCCGACAACTCGATAATGTTATTATCGCTTCGAAGCTGACCGGACCCCGTATATCGGTACCGAAGATCCGTTTGAGCCCGCGCGAAACCCGGACGACCAAGAACGATATCGCCGGAACCCACCGACCAAGCCATCAGGCCACGCTCGCGGCAAATCCGGTCAATCACCTGACCGACTTCCTCGCCTTGTTCGATCTTGATCCGATCAAACCGATCGCCAACATCAACAAGCGCCGACACCCCGATACCAAACGGCTTACAAAGACCGGCGCAGGCTTCAAGCAGTGACAGATTATGATATTCCCCACCCGGCACGATCGCCGAACAATCGACCAGATCACCCGCCTTTGACCGCCCACTCAGGCGGGTTCCTTCCTGATCAGGCACGGTCGAATTGTCGACTTCCTCAAGCCAGCCAGTCAGCAATTCGTGATCACCAAACCGGGCTTTTACAGCCATATCTTCGCCGTGATCCGGCGTGAAATCCGGCGTAGTCAATGCAAAGGAATTGGCAATATCGCTGATCGAAAAATTGAACGAGCATTTCTGCCAGTCGTCGTAAATCTTGCCATCCAGCTCGATTTCAGGTGAATCAGCCATCAAGAACCTCGATCGGTGACCACGACGGGACCATGTTCGGATGCGCAATACCGTTGCGCGTAACGATTTCAGACGCACGGCGCGCGTCACCATAAAGGCGATGCGCCGTGACGACCGATGCCTCGGTCAGCCAAGGCATATCGCTTATTGTCTTTGCTTTGCCCGCACCAGCCTCGCGCGTGTAATCGACGACCGACGTTCGAACCGATGCCAACGCGGAAAACACACCGGCGTCACTCTCACCGGCGACATTCCCGCCTGCGCGATCCATTTCACGGTCGATGACATCAAGAAACTGGCCGGTTATTTCAGCCGCCTGATCATATGAAACGAACGTGTATTGCGGCAGCAGTTCCGCCGCTGCCGAAATTGCTGTTCGCCGTATCAGCGCACCAAGGGCCGTCCGGTTTACCGCCTCCACCTGCCGGGTTGCAGTCAATACCGGAACATCCACGCCTGCGGCCTCGAATGCCGATAGCGAAAGAAAGCCATTCACCCCGTCCGCAACATCAGGGAACGAGGATGACAACAACGCAAAGCCGGACGATATCCCGCTTGCAATATCAACACCCCCACCGGTCATCGCCGTAAGGCCAACCGCACCGATCCCGTCGATTGCATCCTGCATCGACGCATCGACACCGATAGCGGTAAAAAGCTGACCACCAACCTGATCGGCCAGCGATCCGATAACCTCCGCCCCGGCTTCGCGAACAAATCCCGGCATGCCATCCGTGATATAGCGGTTGACGAAGGCGGCACTCGCTGCAAATGACAGCGCAGAGGATTGCACACCAAGCTGATAGACATTGGAAACGCGGCCCGGTGTAAATCCCGGCTCCGCATTCTCGCCAACTTCCTCAAAGACGATAGAGAAATTAGCAATACCTTCAGCCTCGAAACTGTTGGATACGTCAAAATCAGCGACCCTTACCCATCGCTCGGAAGTCAGACCGCCAAACGGATCCACGAAAGTTCCCGGACCTTCTTTTCCGAGCGCAGCAACCAATTGGTCGCGCGCGTCAAAACCATCGATGGTCAGAACAAAGCAGTCGACATTAAATCTCCGAACTTTACGCCCAAGGTCCTGCGTATCTGCATCATCCCGGTTCGGGCGCTCCACCGTCGGCCCACGCCGCCCCGAAGAAAGACGGACCGAACGGACCATCATGGACACACCGCGCCAGAGCCCATCACGCACTTCATCTTCAAAAGGCATAACTTCAAATCCCCGGTAAACCGCGCGATACCTGGCTTAACTGATCAAGCGTATTTCCCGAAAGCGACCCCGCACCAAGCCCCGCGAAACTTGGCATTGGCGGCGTCTTTTCGCTTCGGATCAGATGCTCAAGATACTGGCTTTGCTTTGGCCCCTTTCGGGACGTACGCAATGCTTCCTGCAGGTCCGCAATGAAGTACGCCCGCAGGCGCTTTTCACTCATACCCTCGATCATGTCCCGAAAATGCCATCGCGGGGCGATCCGAACGGAATCGGATATCGTCCAAAGCAGGGAAAGCGGTTGGCGGCTGTTACGTTTCTGGCGGATAAACACCCCACGCTTGCCGCTTTTCATGGTTGCTATGAACGGCTGCTGCTTTGCGAACGCTTTCGAGTTTTTCTTTGAACGACGACCTTTCGGGTAGGCACCAGTCGACGCCAGAATCTTGCGAACCTTCGCTTTTCTGTATCGGGATGTAACCTTGCCCTCTTTGGATTTGCGCGCACGGGCACCCAGCCCGGGCATCCACGCACCATCGCCAGACTTCCCACGACGGGACCCGCCAAATTCCTGATCTTCCATAAACCAGAACGGTGTCCCAATTTCAGCCTGTATAACAGCCTGCTTTTTGTTGCTGGCATTCACGAACAATGCACGGCGACCACCACCCGACGCCTTTAACGACTTTTCGCGGATCGTGAACCGGCGGTCCATTTGCGACAGCACAACATCGCGCGCCTCAAACGTCACCCGGTTAACAGCCTTCGACAGCGCGAACGGAACTTGAACCTTTTCAAGCTGGGTCAAATTGGCGACAACATCGTCGATATTGTCGCCATACGTCATTGACAACATACCACACCACCCTAACCTGCCCCCATGCCCGCAAGACTTGGCCCCGTCCGCAGGCTGGTTTCAAGGCCAATACCAGTCGACTTTGACTGCCGAACGCGGGCATTGGCAGCACCATCGCCCACGATTTCGACGACGATCTTGCCCTCGACCGGATCGGGCGCCCTCGCTCCCTGATAGGCCTGCGCCTTGGCTTGCTCCACCTGTCGCGCCGACTGTTCCATGGATACGGCGGGCGGATCGGCGGACTGCACTGGCGTTGGTGCAGATTGCAGCGGTTCGGCCTTGCCCACCCCAAGCTTTTCAACCACCCAATCAGGCAGTACAGACATCATTGCCTGCACCTTTTCCGAGATGATGGCCGCAAGGTCGAAGTCGGTCAGATACTTGACCAGCCCGGTAAAGCCGTCATACAGGATCGCGAACGGGTTAAATTCAGCCATATAGGCCATCACACCGTCGATGAACCCGGTTTTGAATGCCGACCTGACAGCATCAATCTTGCCCGTGAAATAACCGACGATCCCATCCCAATTGTCATAGATCGTATAGACTGCCCCGGCGATAAGCCCCGCCGCCAGAACGATCGGGTTTGACGCCAGCACCCAACCCAACTGAGCAAACGCCGTACCGACAGACAACAGCGACGCAATAAACGGCCCCGCAAGAATGCCCCCCAGCGCCAACGCAGCGTTTTGCCAACCGCCGAGGAAATCAATGATCTTGCCGCCATAGGAAATAAGGTTTTCGATCGTCGACATAAACGATTTAAGGGCCTGCCCGGCTGGGGTTGTGCCATCCTGCGCAACCGTGAACAACCCCATCATGGTATTCGCAGCGCCCGAAATCGCGGAACCAAGGCGCTCCACCACTTCGGGTCGCATAGACACCATGAACTCGGTCATTTTCTTGATCAGCGGCGTCATCATCGGCATGAAGTAGGCCATCAAACCGTTACGAATACCGGTAAATGACTTACCCCAACTGTCCAGCGCATCGTTATAGGCCTCGGTATCGCCAGCGGCTTCATTGCTGATCATACCGAGGCGTTCCATATCGCCAAACAGCCGGTCCATTTCCTCTTGCGGCTGCTGTAAAAGCAGCGACATTTTGGACCCGCTTTCACCGAACAGCTTCATTGCTGCGGATGTTTTTAATGACGGGTCTTCAATCTTTTGAAATGCGGCTTGCAACTCCGGCAGAATCTCGTTCAGCGTCCGCATCTCTCCACTACTGTCTCGCAGAGGAATACCCAGCGCCTCAAATATCGGCCTTGCACGACCAATACCGTTGGCTGCATCACCGACGTTTTTACTCAGATCGCGAAAACTCTTGCGAAGCTCTTCATTTGTCATTCCAGCAGCTTGGTTTGCCGCATGCTGCCACTGTTGAAGCCGCTCCGCAGATAGACCTACGGTACGGCCAAACTTGGCAAGCACATCGGCCTCGCCCGCCCCACTATGCAACCACGCCAAAACCCCGCCGCCAAACCCTATCCCGGCCAACCCCAGAAGCCCGACACCCACGCCCGAGATATGACGCCCCAGACCAGCGAACGAACTACCAAGGCGTCGGAAACCATCGGTGATCTTGTGGAAGCCAAGGCTTCGCGTCACCGCAGAAGCCCGGGCACGAATGCCGGTCAGCATGGATTGAACCCGGCGCATCGGTCCTGAGACCGTTTCGCGCGCATTCAGGATCATGCTAACGACGAAATTCTTAGCCATCAGTCACACCGTTTAACGCGTCAAGCTGTCGCTGTGCGTCCTCGTTATAGGCATCGATACAAAGGAGAATGTCATCAAGCGGCATGTCGCGAATTTCGGCTGGCTTCCAGCCGAAACGCGCGACAAACAGCTTGATCACTGATCGGAAGTCGTCCGGGAAGGCTTTAGGAAAAAACCGAAACATACCGCCATCGAACGGAAATAGTCATCGGCATCCATTTGCTCGAAGGCTTTTTCGGTGACCCGTTCATCACCAAAGACCAACCTGGCAATGAATTTGCGAGAACCAGCCATCACGGATTTATCACCATCAAGCTTTTCAAGAAAATCAAGGTCACGTCCCACGGGACGACGGAACTCGATATGCTCGATGGTTTCCTCGCGCTTTCCGCTACTATCCTCGACTTTAACAGCGACCGGGTACTCAAGCCGCAGGATTTTGCGACCGAATTTCCCATCTTCGACATAACCATCAAGGTCGATATCTTCTGGTTTGAAATCACCATCAAACATCACGAAACCACCCTTGCACTTGGGCCGACAAAACGAACCGTTAGACTGTTGTCCGACGCATCATTGTCACCGGACCCCATTTCGGTACCGAACTTCATAACAACTGTGCGGTCGGCGCAATTCAGCTTGATTTCACTTTTCTCGACCGATGTAAGGTCCTTGTCAGATTGACCTTTACCAAGGAAAACCTTCACCTCGATAAAGGCGGCACGTCCCTTTTCGGTCCAGCCGACCGAGCCGGAGCCGCCGCCTTCGATATTTTCGCGTTGCTTGCCGCCCAGATTATAGGTGGCAGTATCGGCGGTGTTATATGAAACACCGCCAACGTCAAGGGACTGGACCCCTGCAACTGTCGTCATTGATCAATCCCCCGATCAGAAATCGCGAAAATCGAGTTCGAACTCGATCTTGGCAGCCAAAAGGTAAAGCGGGTTCGAAAGGTCCGGGCGATAGATCATGTTGAGCCGATAGGAGTTGGTCGGCGATTTGGACACTTCCAACCGCTCGGCAAATCCATCAACATCCTCGACCAGCCCCAGACCAACCATATAATCGTAATGGGCAATCAGAGAGGCCCGAACGGAGCGCGGCGTCACATAAGGAATGCCGTCATCCACTGGCGTACCGTCATCGACAAGAATCGGGCGCAGCATCCGAATACCATCAAGAACGCTAGCAAGCTCATCCCGAATCCGCCCAAGCTGCGCAACCGTGTTGACCAGCAAATACGCTTCGGAAAGGTCACCAAACTCATTGGTCTGATACATCGTGATCGGCATATTCAAACGTACCTTGCCATCGCGACCTTCATCAGTGACCGTGATCCCTGCAAACATCAGGGTGTTTTTGTCGGTGTATTCCAACCGGCTTTTTTCCGGCGGCGCCATTTCGCCGACCAGTTCGACACCGGCAAGCGGACGAGCTGAGTGATTGAACAGTTTACCGGACATCTGGCCAGCATAACGGGCGGCGCGCATCCACGCAGGCCCCGGTGCATCATAGGTGCCGATGGTGGAGACAAAGCGGTCATTGCGCGACGTTCCAAAAGTCAACAGCTCACTAACCGTGCCGCGACGCGCCGTGAAGCCTTTAACATCATTTTCGACGCCTGCTTTTTGCTGCCCCTCAAGCCACTCTGAAATGGCATCTAGAGTGCCGCCATCGGTCCAAGGGAAGCCAACATAGTTAACTTTCTGAGAACCGATCGCCGCGAGTGCGCCAGCAATATCCGGATTTCCCGAACCGTTTTGCAAAAACCCGGAGTTTGGCACCGCAATGGAAATACCTGCAGGAACCTTTTCACCGGACATGACGCCGCGCAATGCCACCTGAATGCGAATATCGTTTCCTATTTCACCCGCATTTTTTGCTTCGAAAGTTACAACACCAGCCGCCGCCGTCGCCGTAACCGGCAGATTCGGCAAAGCAGTAATCGCAGCAGCCACGGACGCTGCTACATCAGCGGGCGTATCATCGATAACCACCGGCACAAACACCCGCACACCCGCAACATAGACAGCCAAAGCACGGCTTTCGGTTGCGGCGCCGGTGAATGTCATCGCAACAGACGCTTTCACACCCGCAACCAGATCAGGAAGTGCAATGGCATAAAGCGTCATGGTCGTATTGTTCTGGCGATACGCCTCGACCATCAATGCCAGGTTCGACCCCTTGCCGAACATCTCGCCAGCAGCGGCGCCAGTGCCTGGCACGAGCAACAGCTCGGCGTCATTTGCGGTACCACCAACCAAACTCTGACCGATCAACAAGGCAACATGGCTTGAAACCAACCCATTCACTCGCGAACCGCTGGTTTCAATGTATTTACCTGCGACCCGCGCGTTAATGGCGATTTCGTCAAAGGCTTCATTTGGAATAGTCATAGCTTACCCTTTTTTCTCGGCCTTGGCGGCAACAGGGACCAGATCACCGAAAAGCCCACCCGCAATACCACCCAAAGAAAGAGGCGGCAGCAAACGGAGGATTTTGGGATTGCGAAGTTGCCGATCGGTCAATTCGAACGGACCGTTAGGGAAATACTTCCCGGTTTCCGGGTTCATCACCCGCAACGGCTGGCCATTGACCTCGCTGGCCGGATTAACCTGCACTTTCATTATCGATCGCTCCTTGCTCGATATCGATGCCCTGCAATTCACCAGCATCGATTGAAATCACACGCGGGCGCAGTAATTCGCCCGACATGGTGATAATTTCGCCGACCAGCGGCCCGCCTTTTTCACTCATGAATTGTTTGATGGATATTGACGGCGGCCTCTTCCAAAGCTTGCGGAACGAACCGTCGGCAAACAGGGTGGTAATGATGGATTGGGTCTCTTGTTCGGCTGCAGCACACCAGTCCTCGGCAACCTGACAATGCAATTCAATGTTCAGATTGACCGATGCATTGAAGTTCCAGAACGACCCCGTCGGTTCCATGCTGTCGACCGGCGCATAGATCGAAATTGCGGGCAAGCCTTCAGCAGAAATTTCGCTGATCCGACCAATAACGATCTCAGGCCGATCCGGCTTGACTTCCAACCGATCCTTGACGGCCTGCATCAATGCCCATCGCGATAAGTATTCAGACATTGCGCACCTCGCCCGCCATCAGGCCAACCGTGATCCACCCCGTATCATCGGGATCAATCGCCGCAACCGTGTAGGTCGCCCCGGCGACGTCAACAAAATCGCCATGCTTTGTCTGGGGCGCCTCTTCCTTGCGAAACCCACCAGTAAACTCGAAAGCCTGAAACTCGGCCTCGCCGCCCCCATCTTCTGGCGCCGCACCCTGCCGGAAATCGAATTTTTCGACTGTAGAGATTGCCCCGGCTTTATGCCGGATGGTTACTTTCTGACCGAAAGCGCCAGCCACTGGCACATTTAAAAGCGCATCAAAATCAATCATGAGAAATCACCAAAAGAAAAACGCCCGCCCAAAAAGGGCGAGCGTTCAATAGTCCGATAACCGGAAGGAAATTAACCGGCAGGCTTGATCCGACCGCGACGGAGTGCCTCCGGTCGTTTGCAGATGTAAAGCGGATAGGAATAGATTTCCAAATCCACAAACATATTGCGCTTTTTGTCCGGGATCACGAGAGGATACTGGCGCTTGCCCGGCATATTGATGGTATCAAGGAATTCCCCCGGAGACAGGCCTTCCTCGAAAATACCTGGCGCCACCGGGAACGCACGGAATTCATCCGTTGGAACACCCACACCACTTTCTTCTGAACCGCGATAGTTAACCCAGCGAATTTCTGCATAGTCAAAGGCATCATAAGCCAGATTTTCATCAAGCAGCTTACCAGCCGCCGGACGAGCCTTGTATATGTCCCGAGTTTCAGGGTTATCAACGAGTTTATCGAAGAACTGGTCGCCGCAAAGAACAACAATCCGGACATTCGGAAGAACGACATCACCAAGACTGTCAAGAATTTGCCGTTTGAGTGCCCGCGCCTGCTGCCGAATAACACCTTCGCCATCAGCAGAAGCCGCCGAGAAGTCAAACTCGACCACATCGGGACGGGTCAAACCCAATGCCTGATACCAATCAATGATGGTTTCACCATCGGCATCTTTAATCAGACCATCAATCGCGCCCATGCGATGGAATTCACGGGTCAATTCAAGACGCGAAAGCATCCCACCTGGGCCAGCATAACGACGGCTTACTTCATCCTGCACCTGCATCAGTTCGGTTGTCGAACCGTAAGCACGAATGCCTGCAATTTCATCGGCGTAGATGCGATCACTATCCGCTAGGCGAACAGTTCGTACATCGATCACTTCACGCTTCTGATTATTGTTGCCACGCGGTGCCGCAGTGCCACGTTCCGAAGTCTGAATGATGCTGATTTTATTGCCGATGACTTCAATCGGAATAGTTACCGTGCGAACGGGACGAGGTGTCCACAAACCCGGGATACTGCCCAAGAAAGAAGGGACATACGGCGCTTTTTCAACAAGGGACATCATGCCCATCATCGAAAACGCCGGGTTGTTACTGAAAATATCAAGAGCTGGCATTGTGATGGGTTCCTTACTTCACCAGAAGATGGTTGGAAGCCAGATCAGCAATCGCCGCGGCCTTTTGACCATCGGTGATACCTTCCGGCCAGATCAGGCGGGATTGGCTGACCGTCGCAAGGCGCGTGATTAGGACGCCTTTCTTCGCGGCAGACTTGGCATCGACATCGTTGAAAAGGATGGCAGCCGCCACCTGTGCCCCGTCGTCGGCATCCGGATCAAGCGGCGTGAATTCGCCGTTTCCCTGCGATACGGTCACAGTAAAACTGTCACCTTCGACAAATGCAGTACCACCAGCCGCAATCGTAAATTCGCCGATATGAGACGAATTGTAGGCCGTGCCCACTGTCGCATCCTTCAGTGCATCACCGCCGGGCGTAACGACCGAGAACTTTGTTGCCGTCTTTGCGGTAAGAACATAACCGCCAAGCTCGACATCCTTGCCGGCCACTATTGTCGCGCCGTCAAGCGTTCCATCCCCGGTATTGGCACCGGCAACCGCAGAAATCGTGTCCGACACAGCCTGACGCCCAAGAACAGTCCCCGGGAGATAGACATCACCGGCCTTCAGCATTCCCGTCTCGCGAAACTGCTGGCTGACCTCGAAATTAATAAAGGCCGCTACTCGCGGCCCTGCAACATGCAACGTCATTGGTTTTCACCCTTTGATTTAAGAGCCGGTAACGCGCTGCAGGGATGCGCCCCACGCGCTTGCGACCTTGGTTTCGTCTGTTTCGACACCACCATCCGCACCGATATCGGGGTTACCTGCCCCGGCCATCAAGGCAGACAGACCACCAGAAGATTTCGGTGCTGCAGCAAGCGCCGCGCGGGCGTCCGCAACACCCATTGAGGTGTTGAAGGCAAGATGCTGCGCAAGCTGTTCCCGGCCTTTAGCTTCTTCATCGCCAATGATCGCGGCAATGCGCTTGCGTTCATCTTCAGCCGATTTCGACGACTTTTTGTCGTAATCGTCAGCAGAATCCTCCTCATCAGGAACGGCGTCTTTTGCGCCTGCACCTTTTTTCGATGAGGTTTCTGCTTCCTCATCTTCTTTATCTTCGACCTCGTTATCTTCCTCGGCCTGATTTTTTGCCAGCGAGGCCTGACTGCCCCGCTTTCCTGTAATGCGCTGGTTCATGGTTCCTCCATTGTGCGCAGTGATGCCTGCGGCGGGGCCGCTGGCGGAATTAATGTGGTCAACAAACTTCGCAAAAGCCTGCGATGGTGAAAGGAGTTCATCCGCAAAGCCGATTTCAACTGCCTCTTTGGCGGAAACAGTTCGCGCTTCAGTCGCGAGAACAGCGCCAACATCAAGTCCGCGACCAGACGCAACCGCCGTCGCGAAATCGGTTCGCAAAGCCTCTAAATCTGCCTTGATTTCCTTTGCGGCCTCTTCTGGAAGTGCCTCGTATGGGTTCATTTCCATTTTACGGCTACCGGCACGCAGCACGGTGACCTTGATACCCATATCCTCGTAAGCCTTGGTCAGATCCGCGTGCAGAACAACGGCACCGACGCTGCCTACTCCGCCACAGGATGGCAGACAGACGTGATCACACTGACTTGCAAGCCAATACGCCGCAGAATAGGCATAGTCTGAGCAAATCGCCCAAATCGGCTTTTCGGCAGACGCGATCATATCCGCCAACTCGAACAGCTCCGAATGCACTTCACCACCGGGGCTTTCGATATCGAGCGCTATCCCTTTGACATCGTCATCGGACAAGGCTTCTGACAGCTTGATGATCAGGCCGTCATAGCCTGTCATACCCGAATAAGGGTTGAGTACCCCCAACTTGCTGACCAGCGTGCCGGTAACCGGCAACACTGCGATACCATTGTCGACATGGTAAATCTTGCGATCCGGACGCTGTCCGTCCCATTCGGATGCCAGCGCTTCGAGGCTGACTGGTTCGACCGAAGACACATCTGAATCGAACAGCCAACCGTTTAAACCCGCCCGCGGCGCCAAGGCGCCAAGCAACAATCGTGCTCGTTCGGGCGTCACCAGATGCGGCTTGTTAAGCAGCCGCGTCAGAAGACGTTGGTAATCCATTCGCCCTAGCCTTTGCTTGGAGTTTTGCCATTTGCCGCTCGTATCGATCGACACTTGATGTCACTGTCGTTGTCGTGACCTGACCATCTTCCCCAGATTCAGTCGTGGATACCGACCATTCAGGAGGTGGAACGCCATTCTCGGCCATCGTCTGGCGCTCATAACGACGCTGTTCGATGATCTCTTCCCAATCCTTACCCTGTTCGGCAGCTTCATCCTCAAGGGTCGAAAGTGCCGACTGCATGCGCATATCCGCTGCCGTCGCCTCTTTGACTGGATCAATGTATCCACGCGGCGGACCGATCCAGCGTGCCCGGGTCCAAGCAGCAACTGCCTCCCTAAAGCCAGGTGCATTGTTAGGAACTTCGATCTCACCACGATCGATCATCTCCTCGACCAATAGAACGTAGACCTGCTGGACGAAGTCCCTCACAAACTCGGCTCGGCAAATTGAGAAATGCCGCCAGACTTCAAGCAACGCTGCACGGGCCGAGCTGTAATTGACCTTCGACCAGTCCATAGAAATCTGTTCATAGGAAATACCCAGCGATGCAGCGAAGTATCTCAAGCAGGTTTCCTGAAACGCCGAGAACCCACTGTTTGGGCGTTCAGAACGCAGCAACTGCAACTCTTCACCCGGAAACAGCTTCGGAATTCGCGCCCCGTCCAAAGACAAATCTTTGCTGTCGTGATAGGCAGATCGGGCATCCTGATACGACGAAAGCGATTCTCCAGTCGCATTCGGGTCGAGCATGGAGTTTGCCATCTGCTGATCGAAGGGCGATTTCACAAACGCTGCAAATACCGCGTGAATTAGGGCAGATTGCAGCTCGGTTTTCGACCAGCGACGCTCCATTTGCATGCGCTCAAGGATCGGCGTGAACAGGCCGCGGCCTCGTGTCGCACCTGCCTTGTCACGCATGAAGGCATGAATTACTCCACGCCGACGCGTGCTCCCGACAAAGGCAGGAACCCGCGTCCACTTGAATGCATCATTGAAATTCGCTGTAGAAAGATCGGACGGATGGCTGTTTCGGAAATGATACGCAACAGGTGCGCCATCCTTGTTCTTTTCAACCCCACCCCGCAGGCTCGGTGTATCTGGCTGGGCGTCCGGATTACAAAGCCGATCAGGATCAACCACCCGCAAAGCCAGCGCGTAGCGCCCACCCCGTTCTGGCATCCAATACGGGACAGCTATAGCCTCGCCATCAATCGCATAATGATTAAATGCGATCGCACACATCCCGTTGAAATCAGTCTTCATCTCCACATCACAGAGAAAATCCGGATCGCCAGCCCAATTGATCCAACCCTGCTCAAGAAGGCGTGCTGTTTCGCGGCCCCATTCGAATGACTGATTTAGCGCACGATAGTTCGGCTTGGCCGACAGACGCAATCCTGAACCAATCACCCCCTCGCGGAGCTTCTGGACACCAGATACTGCCCAACCTGAGTTTCGATACTGATCCCACGCCCGCCCCTGAATGAGATCACGCTCAGGCAATAGAGCGGCATCAGCAGATTTCAGCGAGGGGTAGTATCCGGACATTTCAACCGAACGCTGGGAGGCAGCGTCATGTGAGGATGTTGCACTGGCGCGCAACGGAGTAATCCCATCACTTTGAACAAGAGCCTTATTCATCAATGAGCCCTCACACCAATCGCATGACGCCCGCCAAGCCCGAGCAAATTATCGATCTCGGCAATGCGCGCATTAATCGAGGCAATATCAATGCCCCGATATCCAACACTGCGGCCATTTGACGACAATGACTGGACGCTTTCCCCCGTAAGCAAACGGGTTCGCGCATCAATCAACTTATGTTTTTCGGCATTGAGGGCAACTGTATCGATAGCCATTAAAAGCCCCTATGCGAGGCGCGACACCATCGCCGAAATCTTTTTCGACTTGTCGTTAGATGTCGCGGTTCCACTGGAAATATCCACCGGACCAGCTTCGGCGCTGGCGGCACTTACGGTTATGATTAACGGATTACCATCCTTACGAAGCCAATTCGGCAATCGTTCCGGATGGTCCCATGGCATTTCATCTGCCCGCAGCCTAAGTGCCGCGGCGGTGCAATAGGCTGATAAGTCAAAGGCCTCGTTGCGCTTTACTTCACGCACCCAACCCTTGTCTCCACGAACTTCCGCCAGGTACTCGGCCAAAGGCGATCTGGATAGCTGGTCCCGATCAGGCTCGACGACATTTTCTGATAGGCCAACCAACGCCATAGCCTTCGGAATATGAATGTATTGCGGCCCCGGCTGATCACGCCGCAAGCCACCCATCACGAAATCCTTAACCTGATCAACCCCGACTTGAAGGACGGGAATTTCACCTCGAGCACCGGCATACCGATCCTTGCGCTCGCTGTCCGGATAGGTCAGAGCAACGCGCGGAACCTTGAAGCCGCCAACACCTCGCAACGGCAAGGCTCGATCATGGACACGCCGCCGCTTTAGATCACGGTAGAAATCATAGGCCTGCCCGGTCACGCCATCTCGACCATGGATGTCATAGACAAACAGCTTCAACATCATCGCTTTGGTCGCGTTTCCGGCCAACGGCCAAGCTTTTTCAAGCACCTTTGTCCGCAAAAGTTGCCAATCTTCGGCATAGGCAGCGGGGTTTAAGGCACGTTCCTGTTGACCCGGCTTCAAATCCGGAAGTGCAATATCAAATCGATCAACAATCCAACGCTCAAGATGGTCGCCAAATCCTTCGATCTGAATGACAAACCGGTTGCCTTGTACGTCCCCGGACCCGATCAGGAAGCGAACTCCATCCGGCACAGTGCCCAACGGGTATTCTTCGCAACGCGCATAGAGGTTTTCGAGTGTTAGCACCCCCTGCGCCGCTCTTTCTGCGATCGCACGCGGCATATAAGGCTCAGCCTGATCGGTGTTTACCGTAGTCCGCAGACCAGTTTCAGTACCTGACCGGCTGTATTCATCAAGCGCTGTCAAATATCGATTTACCAGACCTGACCACGATTGGAATACCGCAGCCGGTCCTTTGAGCCAGTACGAAGCAATCTCTGACTGGCGCGCAACACCGTGAATTTCGCCATCGCGGATGTAAAGCCCATCGGCCAACCACTGACCGTTGGCATTAAATTCCTTGCGATGACGCTCTTCAACTAGCCCGCCGCAATGAGGACAGCGCATCGAAACATTGGCCGACGCCTCTTGAATATTGTCGGTATCGCGCCATTCAAGAAGGTCGAAAGACGGTTCAAACCCACATCCGCAATCACGACATGACCAGTACCAACGGCGACGATCCCCGCGATTGTAAAGACCAAGGATGCCACCAACAGGCGGGGCTTCGTGTCCTTCTGTTGTGTATCGAATATCAGTCAAATCACGGCCCGGAGACGATTCACAGACCGTCATTCCCCGCGAACCAAATGTCTTGGTGCGCTGCCGTCCCAAGTCGAATGGTTCGCCTTCCCCATCGATGTCATCAGACATTCGATCCCGATCAGTCATCAGGATTAAGGGGATCGGCTCAGATGACAAATGAGTGATCGTAGGCCAAGCAATTGTCACGACAGCGCCCGAAGCCAGCCGCTTGTCAGTGATGTTGTCCGAATGCGGCGCCTTGGACAGCCTCTCTTTGAATTCCGGGCTTTCCTGATCAATCAGTTTACGCAAACGCTTGATCGAAAACCGGCGCGCTGTTGCCTGATCCATCTGCAAAACCATCGTATCGACGGGATCGCAGGTCGCCATATGTACCAACCGATTGATAATCAAGCTGTCGGTTTTTAACGACTGTGCCGGACCACAGAAAACAACGCCTTCATACTCGCGCGAGGCCGTCATATTCATCGGCTCGATCATGTAAGGCGCGACCGAGTTATCCCATGGACCGTTGTAAACCGGGCTGATAACCCGGCGATAGCGAGCTGCAGCTTCTGAAACTGAAATGCGTTTTGGCGGAAGAAAACTGGCAGCGGCTTTCGCGAGTATTTCCCAAGGGTCGACAAAATCAGGAAGGGGCTGGTCCATCGTTTTTCATAAGTCGGCGAGCCAACTCCTCTTGATACTTGTCGATTTTTTCCTGCAGGGCACCAATCACCCCAAGGTCCAATTCAAGCTCACGACCAACGGCCTCGGGCAACGACTGCAAAAACTTCCCGAGATCCCCGAGGAGCTTTTCGTCTCGCGCCAGCAGCTCTCGCGCATCAACCAGCTCGCCGCGTTCCCGGCGAACCTTCATTTCGACAAGCTCTGTTTCGTAAAGTCGCTTGCGTTGATCGGCGGTCAGTCCGGCGCGATCGTCTTTTGCATTCCCACCAAGCAAGGCCATTTCGGCTTGCGCCTGATCGGCCTCGCGCTGTTTGCGTTCAGCTTCTTCCTTGGCTTCTGCCCCGGTCACCCACGCAAAAACCTCGGGAAAATAATACCCGTAAGAACGACCGTTCTTGCCTTCGCGACGGCACGGAAGGCCGGCATGTCGGCTACGATCAAATTTGGGAAGCGACCAGTTCAGAACTCGGGCGGTTTCTTCGCGGCTCCAAAGTTTGCCGTCGTCGCCATCCCATTCATCCGGCCAATCTTCGGGCCACGGATTTGCCATCGCACCCACCGGAAAACATAATCAGAAACAACAACCTAACGGGTTGAAAACTATGAAAAACACTAAAACACCGCGGTTCGCTTTACCCGCTCGTGGGGAAAGTCCCAGGAAGGACCCACAGCTTTTCAAGTCATCGGGACGCCAAAAATCAATCAGCTAATGCACATTAGATAGCAATTGAGTATATTTTTGAAATATCTACTTGGAGATGCATTAATGACTGAAAACACCCCGATCGATGAGCCACCCGCACCGGCAGAGCAACCTAACGTAACACAGGCAAACCCACCTTTTTGGGATCGACACCTTGGTAATATTATCGCCTTCTTGGCGTTGGGTGTCGCTGTTTACGGACTGAATATCGTCTCTGATATCGACAAAGAACGAAGTGCGTTTGAAGCCATCGACTTCTTCACACCAAAAGCCAACTTCCAATCCGGTAACGCTTATTATGACACGACCAATGAATCTTTCTTTGTGCACCTAAAGCTTTCAAACTCAGGCAAGGTCCCCGTATCGATCAAGCCAAACCTTGCTGCGTTTCAAATCTTTTACCGAACTCTCGATCAAGAAAGTGGGCGTGAAACCTATACTGCGTCGCAAGCCGGGACATTGTATCGGGACGCCGACAAGTCCCAGACAGTACAATGGCCCGCAACAATTCTGGCACCAAATATCCAAAAGGAGCTGGGTCTCGCTTTTCCGCGAACTGTTGATGACTACCCGCAAAGCAGATCATCAAAACCACCATATGTTTGCGCTTATGTGGAAATGACGATCAACTCTTACATTGATATGAACAGTTACAAGGAACTTCTACCTGACGTCGACACTAGGAAGTTTCATTCACTAGGTTCCACAATCAACCTTGTCTTACAATCGTATGGCACACCAAATGACGAAACATATGACAGTCTGTTTTGTCAGAAAAACATCCGACAACTGGTCAAACAAAAACTTGTCGTGCTAACCAAGTCAAATAGCCAAGTGGAAGGCGGCAACACACAGTCAAGTGTCTGCGATCAGATAAAAATATCGTATGATGCCAAACAAAAAGTACAGCCTTTACAGAAAGAAATCCGCAATCTGCAAGTAGAACTGAGCGGACCATTTGAACAGCAAGTCGAGACTTTGAGGGACGTCATCAGGAGCCAAGACTTGAAAAGAAAAATCGAGGAAATTTACAAAGAAATTCACAACAAAAGCTCGAAACAACCCAGAGCAAAGCGGTTCCCGAATAGCACTACAAATCTCGTGCCAACAGCATTAATCGATCCATCATCTCTTGGTTGCGAAAAATAGCGTCCTGTGAAACGCAGGAAGCCAAATCTTTACATGGTGACCCGCTGCCACATAGCGCCGCATTTGCCGCAATACATCCGATACCGGATTGGCGGTATGTCGTCGCCGAGACGGATGGCCGAAAGGGTGGCGAGGCTGGTGTTACCACATGACATACAACCAGCCTCGCCAGGTTCATCGCATTGCTCTTGCGGTTCGCTCTTCAGGTATTCTGCGCGCATCTGCCAAACTTTCGATTTCGATGCTGACAAGGACGGCGGATCGCTGCGTTGCCCCGCAACCGGCACGCCCAACCGGTCAAAGCGCCCCGCCGTCCATGACAGCACCCAAAAAGAACGACCCGCCGGACGATGTCCAAGCGGGTCATGAGTTCAAACAGGGAGGGAAAAAGATTGCATCACATGGCAGAGCCTTCCGGTTTCGACTGAAAACAAGACATTCTCCCGCCCGATTCTGAAACGCAAACACCCCGCCTATTTCTAGGCAGGGCGCGCACAACAGCAATCGAGGCAAGAAAAAACGCCTGCCGGGAAAATCCGTGCAGGCGTTCTTTGGTTCGGGGGTATCGTGTCAAATATCGCTGCGCAGGTCAAGACGCTTTTTCAAAAAACAAACCGGTCGCGGCACCGTCAAGCAACCACGGCTCTTTCGGTGGCATTTCCGATGTCAGCCGCCACATCACCAACCCGCCCTGACGTGCCGAATAATCGGCGACAAAATCCTGCATCAAGTGCAGCGCATGCCACCAAACCCGGTATTCCGACCGCGCGACCCGAACCACATCGGGGGATTTCCCCACCCGCTTGACCCGGCAGCTTTCGCGAACAAGATGGCGGTTGTGATCGCGGGCCTGCTTTGGCATACCGGTTTGCGGATCAATTTCGGCGATAAAGCGCAATTCCCCATCCGCCACCCAATCAGGGCTAAAGCCGCTTTCGCCATAAGACCGGACCAAACAAGCCCCATCGGCGCTATAGGTCATAACCTCGCGCCACGCATCCAAAACAATCACCGCGTCCGGATGAACATCATACCCCGCCCCCGAAGCCCCGCCGCCGCCGATGCGTTCCCCGTAACTGACCGTGGTCTTGCTGAGCAACGCCAACACCGGGAATATGCCCCGGTCCCGCCCATCCATAAGCGCGACCTTTTGCTGACCAAACGCCCAATCCACAAGGCGTTCGATGCCGATGGGTTTTAACAGCTTTTCCTGATCCATTGCTTGCCTGCCTTTGCCGTCCCTACAAAGTCCTATGATTTGAAATTTCAACGGGACAAATTCGGGTTAATTTATTGTTTAATTTCAAAGGCTTCTTCTTATTGTCCTATATAACCCACATAACCTATAAATACGTATATACATATACGTACACGTATATACGCAACCTAGGTACAAAGGGACAAATAGGACCAGCCTTGAAAACCCTTGTCTTTTCCGTCCCCTGCACCAAAGAAAAACAAGGCCAGCAGGGGACAGAAAAACGGACACACCTCACCTGTCAAAAATCACTGGCCGAAAATTCGGAAGCCCCATAGCCAGATTGCGCCTGATCCCCATCGTCAAGATCCCCTTCGTCCCAATCAATGTCCGTCCGGATCATCTCGGCAAACAGCCGTCGACTTTCATCAAGGGTCGGGAATTGATAGACATACTTGCGCTGACCATGGTCAAACCTTCGTCGTCCCGCCGTAATCCCCGGGCATATGCGCAACAGTCGCCTGCCAAACTGTTCTTCGGTCATCGGGAATTTGCGCCCGCGCTGCGTGACCCATTGCAGATAGTTGGCGTACACATCCGCCTTTGGCAGAAAGGGCATCCAGTGCTGTACCCCGTCACCCTGGAATGTCACATGCCCGCGTCGGAGGCATACCAGCCACCAGCTTTCCTCGACCGACAGGCTGGATAGTTTCTGATCGGCCAACGCCGCCGTTTTAGGGATATCCCAGATGTTGACGCTATCAAGATCAAACAGCAGCAAATAACCAAGCAACGCCGCGTACCCGCCATTTTCAAGCTGCGCGATCATTTCGCCAAAATATTGCCGGTTTTGTTGGCTGGCATTCGCCACATCAAACACCGCAAACCGGCGTTCATCATGCCCCGCGGGCACGACCCAATCATTGTTGGAAGTCACCAGCAAATGGACATAGTTCTTGACCCGAAAGGCATCAACGCCCTTGCGCTCGATCATATGATAGTCGGATGTGACAAGGCCCTTAAGCCGCCCCTCGGCGTGTTTATCCCCCGCCCAGAAACCTTCATCGGCCTGCAACAACAAGGTTGACGCCAGGTGCGCGTTAAAGTTCCCGACCACATAGCGCGGATCATCGACAAGCGCATAATGATCCTCGATCAACCGGCCCAACGTCTGCCCGAACAGGGTCTTGCCGCTACCCTGCCCGCCCCGCAGAACAACGGCCACCCCGGCCCGTTCTGTCGGCTTCTGGAACATATGCGCCGCCCACCCCATGATGAAACGGAAATGCGCCTCGTTCCCGCCTGCGACATTGGTCCGCACATGATCAAGAAAGATCGAGCATTTTTTTTCGCAACCCTCGTAATCCGCCGCCATGCTGAAACCACGCCAAAGGTTATAATACCCGTCAGGTGCGGCACCACCCGGCACAAAGCTGATCCCCGAATATTCCCGACGCTTCGGGTCCTGCAACCAAAGCCTTGACCACGGGGCCTTTTTATCCGCCGCGATATAGCTTTGTTTGTTCGCCAAAATCGTATGGAGAGTATCAAGGTTCATAAAGTTCACGCGGTCCGGGATCGGGCAATTCGCCCGCCGCTTGAACTTTTCTTCGATGATCATCGCGCGACCACCAATTGCAACCAGCGCGAAATATTCATTCATCGCATTTACATCATAGAACACGTCGTTCGGATTGACCTTGACGCCATCCATACCGACGATCTCCGCACCGTTGATAAGCCGCTTCGCGGCTTCCAGACCGGCTTCACTAACTTCACTTCCTGACATTTCAGAACAACCTTTCCTGTTTGGGTTTTCTTTGATCGGCGGGCAACGGGCCAATCGGGTCTATTTCGCGCTCTTCACCTGCGGCGATACGCTTGTATCGGAAGAATTCCGGGGGGATATGGCCCCGGCACCAACGACCATGATTAACCATGATGTGCGTCGCTGCGCGGTTGCAGCCGCGATGGTCACAAGACGGGATGACAATGGAGTTTTTCATAGCAACCCCGCGTCAATTTCGATGGACAGGAGACCCGAAAGTATCGTCGCGATCCGGTCTCGCAGCCAATCACGGCCGTCCTCGCTCAAAACCGTTTCCGGGCTCAGACCATCGGCAATTTCGCGAAGTGTTGGCACCGCCTCGACCAATGTCATCGCCGCACCAACCGAACACACCCGCCGATGTCCTGTCGGATCACGCGGATCAAAACCATCGACGCCAAAGGTCCGATACCGGGCAATCATCAAGCCTATGTCGGGCGGCATGGGGAGTGCGGAAATCTTGAGCTTGTCGGATGCGCGCAAACGGTCCATCGCGCTGCGCGTCATGTAATCGCGGACATAGGGAAACAGCATCGTCGCAACATCGGTTGCGCGACGGTTGATCGCGGCCCGCTCAGCACGCGAAAGACCGCGCACCGGGGCATTATCTGGGGTGATTAGGAATGTTTCGGACGGAATCCGCCCGTCAATATCATCGGTCATGTCAAAGCCCTCTTGACGGCGTTTCACAACACCACCAGAACGGCTTCTTACGACCGCGCTGGTGGCGGGAGGGTAAGAACCTGTCAAGAGGCAGGCGGGTTTATTCCCCTTTCGGGTCTTGTATTCACCGCCCTCCCGCCATAAGCGAGATGCACCCGGATTCCGGGCACAAAAATAGCCGCAACTTACGTGACGGCTTGCCGTCTTGAGAGGGTCCTTACTCCCCCACAACGGATTTTTCCCGTTGATAGGCCAAACCATACGCCGACGATGCCGAGCAGTCAATAAAGTTGAGGATTTCCGTTTGCGCATGTCCATGCCCTTCCATCGTTGTTGTGATGGAGGGAGACTTGCACGGCATTCAAAACCCGTTGTGTCAGTTGGTGACGAAATTTCGCACTTTCTCGCACATTGGGCAATTTTCTTTGACGAAAGCGCAACCTTCGGCGCAAGATTGAGATCTTTTTGCAACTTGAAGAAAAGCTCGCCCGCCAGATGAGACAAAAGCACAATACAAAGTCCCTCCGAACGCGCCTTGGCGCATCTCCCAAACTTGTGTTTGCATGCATATTCTTGATGTTTGGACTTATCGCCATGCTTGCTATGTTGGGGATACAAATTCAGGACATGTGCACCCCAATCCCACTTGATTTTCCCGTTTGCCGTCAATTGAACAACTTGGAATGGGAAACATTGGCAACCGGACTGCTGAGCCTGATGGCCGGTTTTATAGTGGTCTTCTCTGGGGCTTATCAAGTGCGCGCTACCCGAGAAACTGCTGCCGCCGCTTTGCGTCAAGCTAGGATGCACCGCGCTGACGAGCTTAATGCCCCCCTGCAACTCGCATTGGATGCTGTCGATAATTTTTGCGGATGGTCGGAACAAACCCTTCAACATCTCCACGAATTGCAAAGCTCTGTGAAAGCAGGGCTTTTGCAGGAAGAAAAACTCAACAGAGCCCTTGACCGCGCGAGATCCGCTTTCGAAACTCGGATAAATCACATTGAAAGCATATGCATCGAACACAAAACGACGGCCCTGAGTTACGAAACATATTCCCGGCTGCAAAACCTGATTGTTCTGAGAATAGCTGATACCAACGACCCAGGTGGCGAGCCGAGTGGCGCCCAATACATACGGTACCGACGGTACCGAACTTTGATTAGAGACGGAGGCACAAGAGCCGCCGGCGCAAGAACGGAAATCGAACGACAGATTTCTGAGAATCTTTTGCGCTGTGGCATTGAGGACTAACATCAAAGCAAACTCCCCTGACTGGCCACTGACGCAATCAGCGTCGACCGATCCGTCGACGTCACGCGCGCAGGCACAAACAAGTCAAGATTTCCCATCTTGGGCTTGGTCAGTGTGTCCCAGACCGTGCGGCCCGTGAAATCACGCTCGAATCCGAACCATGCGCAATTGAGCGCAGGGCTACCAAGGCCAAGGCTGTCGATGCGCCATGACAGTTCGAGCTTGTATTTCGGGCGAATGCGCTGCTTGAAACCGGTGCGACTGGCAGCTTGGTAATAGTCGGTTTTCAGCAGCATCCAGACCTCTTCCAGATGCAGACGCATGGCATGTTCGATGAATGCCTGTGCCAACGTGAAAGGCGGGTTGGTGATGGCCTTCGAAGCGCGGCGACGGTGTGTGGCCAAAAAATTGACCCCGCCTTGGCCATAGCCGCGATCAATCAGATCCGTGCCGATGACCTCGCACCCGTGATGCTCAAGCACCCGGGCCAATCGACCATCACCACAGGCACATTCCCAGATTTTCTGCCCCGCAAGGTGCGGCATGGCGCGAATAAGCGCCTCGGTCGCTTCGGGCGGCGTCGGGTAAAACTGATTTTCATCCGGGCGCTCCCAATCGACCTCGCCAGATCGCCCGCCGAGCATCATCGCGCCCTTGTTGACCTTGCGTTTTGTCGCCATCACGCCGCCCCTTTGAGATAGCTTGACGTTGCCGAACCTGCGGTCGAAACTAAAACGATCAGTCGCTTTGAAAGGGTACCGTGATGAACATACCAAAAATAAATGAAGCAATCCCCTTGATCGGCACCCTGTTCGGAGGTGTCACAATCGGCGTTATTGCCCGAAATAGCTTTGTTGATTGGACCGGGGAAACGCTGCTGGCTGGCCTGCTTGGTCTCGGAGGCGGTTGGCTCGCATACAGAGCGGCGACTTACCAACAGCGCGCCACAGAAGAGAGCAACAGCTTGGCGTTTAAGTCCAAGTATCAGGCCGAAATCAGTGAAATCTCCAACAGCCTGTCGAGCCTCCACCTTGAAGGTAAAGAATTGCTGCACACTGACATCATGAACATTCGCAGAATTGAAGACAAACTGACCGAAATCCTCTCTAACCCTCACATCGTGACGCCAGAGTTGAGTGCCATATTGTCCGAATGCACCAAAGCACTCTTGAACACAATTGACATCCGCAAACGGTACGCAGTGAAAAAGGAGCGCGACAACAATTTCACTCCGCAAAACTACCTGATCAAATATCCGATCACTTACTTTGGCCAGATCAGGTCTCTGGACCGCGCTGTGAGGAGGCTGCGGAACTATTGCAGCGGTGACAGCGTATTCCTTTAACATCACGCCGCCCCCAAAATCATCGAGTTGAAATCGGTACCTGGCCTCGACATGGCGATGCGCCCGATACGGCCCTCGACGGCAGCACGGCGGCACCCCCGTTCGAGCTTGGCCTTGAGCATATGGATGTCTTTGGTATCGCCATCCCCCAGAAAGATCCGCTCATGGCATTCGCGCGGCCAGATCATGCCTGGGCGGGCCATATCAGGCACCACCGTCGGCAGCTTTTTTCGGCCATCAAGCGGATGATACTCCCCCTTGGCGTCCATCAGACCGGCACCAACAAGGTTATCAAGCGAATAGGAACACCAGCCGGAAAGCCCGGAAACCATCATGCCGGAATAGGTCGTTTCCAACCCCTCCCCGCCGACCATCTTAAACGCAGGCTTGCCAAGGCGGATCGCCGCCTTGGACGGATCGCCCATCACGCGCTTGGTGTTGAGTTCCCGCCCGCTATCCGGGGCACTAAGCTTGAGACGCCCCTTTTCCTCATTAAGGTCAATGCAGGTCACATGACAGGCGGCAAAGCGATCATCGATATATTGCATGACGCTGAGCAACGCCGGTCCGGTCCAGATCACCTCGGATTTCTTGGCATCACGGGCGCGATACCAGAATTCATAATCAGGCACGAACCGATGCACCCCGCTATGCAGGAACAAGTCACGATCAATCCCGCGATAGTTCGCAAGATATTCCTCGGCCTCGGTATCAATGACCGGAAGGCCACGCTGCCAAAGCTTATGGCCGCGCTTTCGGCGCTTTTCGGTTTCCGACACGCGATCCTTTTCATCGGCGCGGCTGGCAATCTTGGGCTTTGGCTTGTGCGCAGGCTTTTCGGCCCGCCCGACATATTCGGTCAGGTCAACACCAGCCTTCCACGCCAGATCCTTGAGCGCCTCGATAAACGTCTGGCCATAGACGCGCATCTGATAGCCGATCGGCTTTTCATGCGCGCCACAGCCGAAACAGTGCGCGAAGCCTTTTTCCGGGCGCACCGTGAAGGATGGCGTGCGTTCGGAATGAAACGGACAAAGCCCCATCCATTCCCGGCCGGACTTGACCAGCTTGACACCGGAATTATCGACCAACTCGACCAGATCGGTTCGTGCGTTTACATCGTCGATGGCTGATTGAGGGATGGGGGTGCGATGGGTCATGCTGCGACCTCGCACACAGACAGTTGCTTGTCCGCCCGAAAGGCAGCAAAATCACACCTTTCGACAATGGGGGAACGCTCAACATGAACCTTGGCGATACCAACAGCAAGACCGAGCATCGGCTGGCTTTCGTCGCCCTTACGGCAGTCATTTCCGCATTTCTTGGCGGACTGACGGCACTTGTGGGAATGCTGCTTTTCGGAGCTTACCCCGAGCTTTCCCAAACAGCAGATTATAGCGGGGTTATCCAATTCCTCCATGATTGGCAAACCCTTATCGGCGCGATGCTCGCCCTCACAGCCGCCAGCATAACTTTTTGGGCAATAAGAGAACAGACCCGAGCTCATGAGAACGCAAACATGGCGGAACGGGTTGCCGCACAACGTGTAGCAATTGTTGCTCTGCCTAGCGCACTCTCCGAGATCTCCACTTACGCAGAGCAGCATTGGAAGATTTTCAGTTCGCTGGCGCGATCCGCAAAGCTCGGGTACGACACTAATCTGCGACCCAGCGGACTCATGTCCCCAAGAGAGAACTCTTTGCGTCGCATAAGGGAAGTCGCCAGACACCCTGGAGAGGGGAAAGAAAGGATCATAGACCTGATCATCGCCCTGTCTCGAAAGGTACAGTACCATGAAGCCAGAGTGCGCACCGTTAATAGTGACGATCAGAAGCTGACTACCCATGAAATATTCATACATCTGGGGACGGTTGCTGAAATCCAAGCAATTGTAGATGAACTTTTCGACTATTTCCGCGAGAGTTACATCGACCAAGTCGTTACTAATGAAGAGATTATCTATGCCGCAACTTTGCTTTGCGACAGGCAAACAGTAGTTCCTGATGGCCTCAAACTTCTTACGGAAGGACTTGACCGGAGAGGCAATCACGGCATCCGCGCGTACTTTAAGGCGAAACGCTGACCCAATCATGCCGCCACCTTCCGGGCAGCGCGCCCTTGGTAATAACCGCGCATTTCGAGCTTTTGCGCGAGCTTGATTGCGTTCTTGCGGCCCGAGTTATAGGCACCATCAACCAGATCATCATATACCGATATCTGGTCGATCAGGCAGGTTGCCGCCTGATCAAAGTCAGACCCTTCGATCAGGGTCAGCGTGCCATCGTCAAGCGCGTCACGCAGCCAGATCACCACCATCAGGAAAACCGTGATCACGGGGCGATCTTCATATTCACGAAGCAACTCACCCTGCAGGGCCATCACGCGGTTGCGCAGTTTATCGGCCTTGGCCTTGGGCAATCCCGAAAACGGCTCATCGCAGGCCCGCGCAAGGCATTCCAGAACCTCGGCATGGCCTTCTTTAACCCCCGGCTCCAAGATCACGCTGGCAACCCGCTGCATTAAAACAGCCGGGATAGCCAACTCGCGCCGATGGCGATCAGAAAGATAGGTCATGCTGCTACCCCGTAAAGACGTGGTTGCGGTTCAAGCGCTGCCGTCATCCGATCAGCCGCTTCGCGAAGCAAGGCCGCAATCGATCGGATCAGTGCGCGCATGCCGGCACGTTCGGCGTCAAACCCGCCAAGAACCCCGGCCTTGTGAAGCTGGGCGGCATAACTTTCAAAATGCGGGCACCCTGCCCCGGCACGCGCCGCGGCGATATCGGCATCAACCGCGGCTTGCAAGTTAATCACATCGCCGCGCATCGGGTTGGCGCATTGACGCAGCCGGGAATATGAAACCCCGCAGGCCCCTGCCAAGACTTCACCACCCACGGCATGCATGGCCTTGGTGGTGGCATCGGCAAAACTGTTTTCGGATCGGGCGTATGGCATGGCTATCAAACCCTTACGTTTTGGGAGTTGCCGCCCATGCGGGGGTGCCGCATAAGGATGAGGACAGCAACGGAGCAACAAACATGACCACGAAATCAGAAAGAATTGACGCCCTGAGAGGTGCTACATCCGATTTCCGCGAAGCCCTTGAAACCCTGCAAAAAAGCAGCAACCCCAAAGACATTGAACACGCGGAAACAGTTCTGAAACGTGCGGGTTGGAAAAAAGGCGACAATGGCGAATTTACGCCGCCTCAGTCTGATCATCGTTCAAACTGAAGAAATCATTAGGGGTGACATCACCCCCGGTTGCCTCGACAATTTTGTGCATCACTTTCGGGGCCGGGACGCGATCGCCATCCTCATATCTGTAAATTGCCTGCGGCGATGAGCCGATCATCTTCGCAAACTCTTTACGACTTCCGCCGCAGTGCTGCTGAATCCAGAGCGTTAATTTCATGACACCAGAACGCTATCTCCATTTTGGTGTAGCGTCAACACCAAAAATCACCAACATGGCGATAGACATCCCCACCAGAATAGAGACAATTAGCCCATGAAAAACGCAAACCGCATAAAAGAGGCCAGAGAAGCGGCAGGAATGTCGCAATCTGAACTCGCCCGAAAACTGGGAACCACCAACCAGCAAATCAGCCGGTTGGAACTGGGCCAACGCAAACTCACCATTGATTGGGTTATGAAAATCGCAGAGGCATTGAACATTCCAACAAATGCACTTTACGACCGCCCCACGATGGAGACGATCTCGCGGGAGAAACTACTTCAACCGCTCGGCCCCGATCCGGACCGTGAGAAATACGCAGACACAGCAACCGATGCGCCAAAAATCCCCGAAATAGATATCCGCGCCGGTATGGGTGGTGGAGCTGAACCTCTTGTCGCATTCAAACCCAACGGTAACGGGCATCACATTTCCACGGATGCAATCAAGGCAGAATGGCTCATCCCCAAAGAATACATGATCACAGAGCTGCGCGTAGCACCGCGCAACGCCAGGGTAATTGAAGTTCAGGGCGACAGCATGGAACCAACGCTCAGAAGCGGAGATCGTGTAATCGTCAACACAGCCGATAAAAAACCAAGCCCTCCGGGTGTGTTCGCCCTATGGGACGGCTTCGGCGTCGTTGTGAAACGGATCGAAGTCATACCCAATTCAGAACCGCCAACCGTACGGGTTGTTTCGGACAATGCCCATCACTCCACTTACGAACGAACCGTCGATGAAATCAACATCATCGGTCGAATAGTCTGGTACGCCAGAAAGCTATAACACCAAAACAGTTACACCGATTTAACTGTTTTGGTGATTTTTTGCATTGACATCCACCATTTTGGTGATAGCGTGAGTTGAATTTCCGGAAAGGAGAAACTCATGCTGCTAAAAAGTTGGCTAAAAGCAAATAAAATCAGACAACGGGATTTTGCCGCCTCTATCGGCTCGACAGATTCCCAAATTTCGCGCATTTGCTGCGGGCAAATGTTTGGGTCGCCAAAGCTCATCCACCTGATAAACAAAGCTACCGGTGGTCAAGTTTCCGCCTGCGACATCCATGCTCATTACGTCGAAATTAACCAACCCGCATGGGCAGAACCGCCTAAAGAACCAAAGAAGTTAGAGACGCCACCAGAGGCCAGCCTCCCCTCACCCGAAATCCTAGAACTCGCGCAAGCACTTGCGCGCGTCTTAGCCTGAGGAGGAGAACACGCCCATGTCTCTTTCAAACACCGCCATTAATGCCCTTGCGCTTGATCAGGGCTCCAGCGATCTGATTGCCGATTTCGGCCATCCGCATTTTCCGGGCTGGATGCTGATCATGACGTTGCTGGTTCTGACCATCGCAGCGCAAAGCATGATGTCGCCCAACACCGCGATCATCCGCCCGCGTCCGTCGCGCCCCTCTATCACCCGCCTTGTCCGGCGGGCCGAAGACGGGGGCATGTGACATGCACAGTTTCCACAACACCCTCGAAAAATGGAAAACGGCCATCGACGCCTTCCTGCGTGCACTTTGGGATGACCCCGAACCCCGAAAGGATGACTGATATGTCGATGATGATTTGCACCCACCACGACGCAACACCGGTGGTCACCGAGGCCATCAGCCAAGGCACCAACGGGTTTAACGGCATCATCACCATTCGCTTTGGGGACCTGTCGATCCAGCTCGACGACCACACCGCCGAGTTAATCGAAACCGGCCTGCAGGCAAGTCGAGAAAAACTCAAACACGCCATAGCGGACAAATTCAGCCGGAGGACCGCAGCATGACCGCATCTGTCACCCAATTTCCGAAATCCCCGACCGTAATCCCGATCCGCCAGCAGGTCGCCAATCTGGCGCTTTTACCCGCCCCGGGATCAGCCATGATTTTCATCCGCGACGGCAAGATGGGTGCGGGCGAAGTCATTGTCGCCCTGCCATCCGGCCAGATGATGATCAAGGTCGAGGAAAAATCAAACCATCCGCAAGCAGGCAAGAAAATCTGGATATCGCAGCGCGAAGTCCGCACCCACGCGATTTTCCAAGCCCCGCGCAGCGAAATGATCGCCCCGCCCGCAGACACGGACACAGACCCGGACGACTTCCCGCCGGCTGCGGCCTAACCACACCCCGAACCACAGGAGACGGTTCAATGTCGAACAACAACGGCGAACTCAAAAGTTTTGGCACCCTCATTCAATCGCTTGAGGAAGGGCAGCTCCACAGTGATCTGACCGATCAGATCACCGAGATTACCAAGGCGCTGCAAAATCACGTCATCAACCACGGCGGATCACCAAAAGCCAGCCTCAGCCTGAAACTGAAATTCGGGCTTAAAGGCGGCGTGATCGAAGTCAGCGCCAATACCGACACCACCCTGCCGGTATCGCCGCGCAGCCAGTCAATCCTTTGGCCGGACGAAAACGGCAACCTTTGCCGCCAAAACCCACGCCAGCGCGACATGTTCAAAGACGTGAACGCGCCCGAAGCCGAAACCCGCGCCGTTTAGGCGCAAATCCCAACCCGAAGCAACGGAACATCACAATGACCACCGAAGCAAAACCACTTTACCAGACCGAAACCGAGGCCGCGCACAAACTGACCGCCAAATTCGGCGAGCATAAGGTTGTTGACCTTAATCATGACGGGATCAAGGTCCCGGTCATGGTCCTGCCCGATGGCCGCAACGTCAGCAGCATCAAGCGGTTTATCGACGAAGCCCGCGAACACCCGAAGCGCCGTGAAGGCACAAGCGCCATGCAGAACATTGACAGTTTTGTCGCCATGACCAACCGGTTCAAAGGCGATCACAGCGCTGTTTTTGGCATCTGCAAAGCAGAAGAAGCCGACCTATCACTGACCACCGTCTTTGACTATCACGACCCCGCAGACACCAAGGACGGCACACCGCGCTTCATGTCGCACAAATGCGTTTATCGCTTCCCGGTTTCCGACGAATGGAAAGCATGGATGGTGATGAATGATGAATGGATCAACCAGAACGATTTTGCCGAATTTCTGGAAGAACACATCATTGACGTTGCCGCACCGCCCGCCTTTGACAGCAAGCCTGACCTAACCGAATTCGAAAAACACCTGCTTAACCTTATTTCGACCCTTGGCAGCAAATTCACCGGGCCGAGCGGGATTCTGGAACTGTCGCGGGGCTTGAGCATCCGGACGGAAGAAACCCTGCAGCAACGCCAAAGCCTCGCCACGGGCGAAATGGCCCTGACATTCAGCAACGAACACAAGAACACCGAGGGCGGCAAGCTGATGGTGCCTGACCTGTTCCTGATCAACATTCCGGTTTTCAAAAACGGCGCAAATTATCTGATCCCGGTGCGCCTGCGGTTCCGTAAGGACGGACCAAAACTGCTTTGGAAATTCCTGCTTCACCGCACCGAACTGATCGTGAACCACGCCTTTAACGAAGGCTGCGAAAAGGTGAAGGCGGAAACCGAACTCCCGCTTTTCATCGGCCAGTCCGAATAAATAAGCCAGGTGCGCATAACCCGGCGGCGACCGCGCCGCCGGAAACCGCGAAAGGAACCGCAATGACCACCATCGTCATGACCATGTCGGGCAGGAAAATCGACCTGCTGTCTCCCAAGGCTTCGGATATCTATTGGCCGGATGTCTGCTTTGCCCTCTCGAACATCAACCGCTACACCGGGCATACCAAAATTCCGGTCGCACAGCATTCCGTCATTGTCGCCGATCTGGTCAGCGCCGAGGCCGAGCCCTATGCCCTGATCCACGACGCCAAGGAATACATCACGGGCGACACCAGCACCCCCGAAAAAGACGCCGAACGCGCGGCATTTTATGCGCAATTCCCGATCCATGTCCGCAACGAGCTTCAAAACTTCCATAGCATCCGCATGGGCAGCGAAATCGTTGAGGACATGGTCGACGAGGCGATCCATATCGCAGCCGGATTGCAATGGCCGGCCCCCGATCATATCGCCCGGGAAGTCAAACGCGCCGATCAGATCGCCTTGGCGACCGAAAGCCGCGACAACCTGCCCGAACAAGTCGGAGACCTGAGCATCCGACCGCTATCCACCAAAGTCATGCCAATGACCGCAGGGGATGCACAACACCTGTTTACCAACCGCATTCAGGTCACACTGCCCGTCTTTCTGCAGGACAAAGCAGCATGAGCAACAACAGCACCCACATGCGCGGCGACGAGATCCTGCTTATGGCCGAGATCAAAGCCGCCGCAGCGATGCGCGAGGCGATCGCAGCCCATCGGGAACATCAAGAGCGATTTCAAAGCACCATTCCGCTTGCCCACTACATCACCCGGATTTGCGATCGCGCCCAGAACGAAGACGACGCGGCCTAGCGCCGCCTCGTTCCGCAGGACGGCGGGCGCACCGGTCCCCCACCGGTTCCCGTACCCCAAAACCGCCAATGCCCGCCGTCCTACGCAACGAGAACGAAAGGAAGAGAACCATGCCCGATATCTTTGAGACCAACGCGCTTGCCTATGAAGACGCCAGACGCACCGTTGCAGAATTTGAAGGCACAACGATTGCCGATGACTTCAAAATCCAAGCGATCCAGCACCTTCTCAAAACCGATCCGGTAGCGGCCCTCTATGACGCGCTCGACGCGGCAGAGATTGCCAGCCACGACGGCGGACCGGACTTTCTTGATCGCCTCGAAACCTTCTGCAAGCTGGCGACAAAGGTCGTTCTACCTAAGACCACAACGCCGCAGGAATGGACCGACGGCGCACGCCACCTGACCTATCTCGTCTCGGTCGCCAGCAACCTCTATTACGACGCACGGGTCGAACGCAGCGAAACCGGCATCAACCCAGATCGATACCGCAAACCGCTTGAACGGATGGCAAACGCGATATGGCCGAGTGAGCTTATGTTTGCCCATCGCCTGCAGGACGCCAACGGTTCGAAAATCGCATTCAGAGCGCACGACCTACCCTTCGAAGGGTCATGGCCGATGCTATGGACGCACAAAGCCGACGGCGGGACTGACATAGCCAACCCCTTAATCGTGCCGCGCCAGACGAAGACTGAAGTGCAACGGCTATCAAACGCGATCAACCGATGCCTCCAGCTCACCCCGTCACAAGTCGCGGCAATCACCACAGGCGAACCCCAGAACAGCGAGGCGGCATGAAACGGACCATTATCATGACCCTTGAGGTCGATTTCGAAGACCTACCCGACGCCAAACGGGCGGCGATCGCAAAGGAGTGTGAAGAACACGCTGAGGAGCTGCCTAGCCTCGCCGACTATGAGGCCTCCGAACTAGCCGATCCATTCAGCTACTTGGACACCGCGATCGACACCCAAGACTTTCTCGCTGGCAGCGAACTCATTGCGGATCTGACAGGTAGCCGGATCATCGACAGCAAATACAAGGAGGCGGAAGAACAATGACCACGGCAACCAAAGCCCTCTCGATCCGCCAGCCTTGGCCGCAGCACATTTTTCACGACGGCAAAGACGTTGAGAACCGCAATTGGGCCACCGGCTATCGCGGCGACGTCCTTATCCATGCCAGCGCGACATTTGACGGCAAAGCAGCCGAAAAACGCAGTTTCCTGATCGACAATCCGCACGCACCGTTCGGGGCGATTGTTGGCATTGTCGAGATCATCGAGTGTGTGACGGACATGGACAGCGACTGGTTCTTCGGGCCTTACGGCTTTGTCATGGCCAACAAGCGCCTGATCACGCCGATCCCCTGCAAAGGCATGCTCGGCTTTTTCACACCGGATATCGATTTCGATCAGATCCGCCAGATTGGGGATGCGAAATGAGCTTTATCAACCCCCAACAATGGAACCTTGACGACGAAATCGTCGTCGACAACTTCGCCGGCGGCGGCGGGGCGTCGACGGGTATTGAAATGGCGCTCGGGCGTCCGGTCAATATCGCCATTAACCATGACGCCAATGCGGTGATCATGCACCAAGCAAACCACCCGCACACAAAGCACCTGTGCGAGGATGTCTTTGCGGTTGATCCGGTTGCGGTTTGCAAAGGTCGGCGCGTCGGACTGGCGTGGTTTAGCCCAGATTGCACCCACCATTCCAAGGCCAAAGGCGGAAAGCCCCGGTCAAAGAAAATCCGGGGGCTGGCATGGGTCGTTGTCGATTGGGCCAAAAAGGTCCGCCCGCGCGTGATCATGCTGGAAAATGTCGAGGAATTTGCCGATTGGGGACCGCTGACCGAAGATGGCCAGCCTTGCAAAGCTCGTAAAGGTGAAATCTTCAACCAATGGGTCGGAGAACTTAAACAGCTTGGGTACCAGGTCGAATACCGCGTTTTGCGCGCCTGCGACTATGGGACACCAACCATCCGCAAACGCCTGTTTGTGATTGCGCGATGCGATGGCAACCCGATTGTCTGGCCCGCCCCCACCCACGGCAAACCGGGATCGGCAGAGGTCAAGGCAAAGCAACTCAAACCATGGCCGGTCGCAGCCGATATTATCGACTGGTCATTGCCCTGCCCGTCGATCTTTATGGACCCGATAGACGCCAAGAAACTTAGACTTAAACGGCCCTTGGCGGAAAACACGATGAAACGCATCGCCCGCGGATTGCAAAAATTCGTCTTTGACGCCAAGAAACCATTTGTCGTGACGGTAAATCACAGCGGCGATTATTTCCGGGGGCAAGGTATCGACGAGCCCTTTAAAACGGTCACCGCCGCCCGCGATGGGCACGGGCTGGTTCAACCCTTTATCCAGCACATCCAACACAGCAGCAAAGAAAACGGAACCATGCCGGCCAATGAACCGCTGCGCACCGTGACGGCCACGCCAAAGGGCGGCGGCATGGCGGTCGTTAGCGCCCGGATGGAACCGGCAGAGAAGGAATTACCGCATTATCATTGCGAAGAATGCGGCGAAACCTTCCAAGACCCACATTCAACCGGCATTGCAACCCTAGCACCTGCAGAATGCCCACGGTGCGGCGAAGAGGAACACCTGACGGCGGCCTTCATGGCACAACACAACAACACATCCGCCGACAGCCGATCGGCAACCGATCCGGTTTCCACCGTCACCAACACCGGATCACAGCAGGCCGTGGTCGCAGCGCACGTCACCAAGTTCCGCAATGGCGCAACCGGGCAGGAGATGGAAACCCCACTCGCAACCATCACCAGCGGCGGGAAAATGACCCGCCCCGGTGGCGCAAACCCATTGGGTGTGGTTGCAGTTCATCTTGACCGCCAATTTGGCGCAAGCAATGGCGCGGACGCAAAAGACCCCGTCGGCACGACAACCGCCGGCGGCGATGGCAAGACCGCCCTTTGCACATCACACCTGATCAAGCTGCGCGGGACGTCGAAACACGGACAACCCGTAACAGAACCCGCTCCAACCGTCACAGCAGGCGGGACACATACGGGCGAAGTCCGCGCCTTTTTGATGAAATACTATGGCAGCGGCGGACAAGATCAGAGCTGCAAAGACCCGCTCGGCACCATCACATCAAAGGAACGGTTCGGGCTGGTCACCATCAAGGGCGAGCAATACGAGATTGTTGACATCGGCATGCGCATGCTGGCACCGCGCGAACTCTATGCTGCGAACGGTTTCCCGGCAGACTACAAGATCGGCGACGATCCGGAACGTGATGGCTTCAAATTCAGCAAAAGCCAAATGGTCGCCAAATGCGGCAATGCGGTCCCGCCGCCGATGTCATATGCCCTTGCGCGCGCGAATGTTCCGCAAACAGCTTTATTCTCACCAGTGACAGAGAAATCAGCATGAGAAATCTGCCTGAATTCATCCCTGCCCCCCGGTATTGGACAGACTGGCAACTCGCCAGACGATTGGGCTGCACCCCAAGCACCATGCATCGAAAAATTGGGAAGCTTGACGGATTCCCCAAAAAGGACCCAGACTTCGGATGGGATAGCCTCTTAATTGAAGCGTTTTTCAATAGAAGGTCCGGACTAACATTGAACGACGCGACGAACGAGAACACCAAAACCGACACTTGGGAAGCACTAATAAATGGTCCTGATCAGCCTGCCATACGTTAAATCATACCAAGTCAAAGGCAAAAGCTACTGCTATTACAGGCGGAACGGCTCGAAAATCAGAATCAAGGGCGAGCTTGGCTCCGACGCATGGCGGGCAGAATATGAGCGCATCCATGAAGAGTTTCAGACGGGCGCGACGGACGGCAGGGCGATCAAGACAGGGTCCTATGACGACCTGATTGCAAGGTACAAGGCGAGCCCACTCTTCAAACAATTAAAGCCGCGAACCAAAAAAGAGTATAACCGGCATTTAGATACACTTGGCGATATAGCAGGCAAGATGGACGTGGCAACAACGCCACGCAAGTTCGTCACCATGCTGCAGGACCGCTTCCACGACAAACCAAGAACAGCCAACGCAATCGTCTCGCAGCTTCGCATTATCCTGAATTATGCCATCGACCTTGATTGGATGAAGCACAACCCAGCCGCCAAGCCCCGCCGCCTCAAGGAAGGCGAAGGCTATCGAGCGTGGGAAGAAGACGAGATCGATCAGTTCCGGATCACCTGGCCCATCGGCACCAAACAGCGAGCCGCGTTCGAATTAATTCTCTATACCGGGCAACGCGCAGGCGATATCAGGAATATGGTTCGAGGGCATATCAAAAATGGGTGGGTCAGCGTAAAGCAACAGAAAACAAATGCCCGCGTCGACGTTCCCTTGGCTGATAGTTTGAACATGGCACTTGACGCATGGCTACCGCAGCACGACCACCTAAACCTTATCCCCGCCCCAATGGGCAAAGCCTACCTTGACGATGCATTCTCAAAATACATGCGTAAGGCATATAACACGGCAGGACTGCCAGAAGACTTCAACAGTCATGGCGGCAGATACGCAGCGGCAACACGACTGCGAGAACTCGGATTGAGTTGGGAAGAAATCGGCGCGATCACGGGCCATGATACAGCCCAGATGGTCCGCAAATATAGCGAACGAAAACGCTCGGCCTCATTGGCCATTGAAAAATTAAATCGGATTGATCAAGGCGGGTAAGTGTCTAACTGCAACAGAATGCAGTGTCTAACGGAAAATTGGACAACTTACGAAAATCACGTAAAACACTGAAATATCAAAAGAAAAATGGCGATCCCTGCAGGACTTGAACCTGCAACCTACAGATTAGAAGTCTGTTGCTCTATCCAGTTGAGCTAAGGGACCGCTGTGGGGGCCGGTTGGTGCCCCGGGGCAAAGCATTGGACGCCTGCCCGGCATGATAGACATATCGTTTCAGTCTTTAACGTCTTCTGTCAGACGAACGGGGCGGAAACCGCCCCGATGATGGTGATCGGCCGTCTTGATGGCCGAAGGATCAGACGACGCGTTTGAACGCGAAGTTATCAGCATAGGCCTGCACCCGGCGGACGCGCGATTTCGGCTGTTCGATATCGGCAATCAGCTTGTGACGGGCGGCAAATGCCTGTGCTTCTTCAAGACTATCGAAATACATGCGAACCTGGCCACGGGTATCGGTCGATCCGATCCAGCCCATAAGCTGATCAGCAACCTTCTTTGCACCCGGTTCAAATTCCATCACCCAGTGTTTGGTCGCCGCACGACCGGACTGCATGGCGTTTTTGGCAGGTTTGTAAACACGGACCTTCATCGGGACCCTCGTCTTGACCGTCGGATAAGATGACAACAATTCGGGGCTCTCTAACACCCGCTGTCTCGTCATCTTTTACACCTTTTGCCGGCACATGAAAACGTGTCCGTATGGCAAAAGGGAAAAATGGTCGGGAAGGCGAGATTCGAACTCGCGACCCCCTGCTCCCAAAGCAGGTACGCTACCAGACTGCGCTACTCCCCGACGCGGATGTGGATTTAGCACCATAATTCCGCACGGGCAAGACCGCATTATGCGTTTTTTGCCCGGATTGGAAATAAAATGCAGGTCAAAAACCAAAGGCCGCAGAAATCATCCGCGGCCTTGCTATTGCTGATTGAGGATCGCGTGGCCGCAACGGGCCTGTCACGATTGCTGTTACTATGTCTTAGCGCGGCAGCCCCTCGACCTTCTCGCCAACTTCAAATCCCAACCGGTCCGCCGAACCGCCATTAAGCTCCAGAACAAAGCGCACCGGCTTTGGCCCCGGAATGATGGTTTCGGATTTCGGCACGGTGCGTTTTTCAATCCCGACAATCACGCCATTCTTGTCGATAAACAGCATATCAAGCGAGATGAAGGTGTTCTTCATCCACATTGAAATGTCGCTGGCGCGGCCAAAATCAAACAGCATCCCGGCATCCTCGGCCATTTCGGTGCGGAACATCAATCCGCGGGACCGTTCATCGGGCGTTACCGCCATTTCAACATTGAAAACCTTGCCATCCACCAGCAGGCGCGATCGTTCAAACCCTGTTGCCTTTGCATTCAGCCCCGCCATCACGGCAGCACTGATAAAGCAAACAACCAAGGTCATTTGAATGAACGACTTCATAACCCATACCCCTTCAGTCTTTGGACGCGTGTCCTGACTTCGTCACGTATGTCCCCGCCGCGCCACGGATCTTTAATGCTGGTCAGCATTTTTTCGTCCGGCTGCTTTCCACGGCTATGCGTCCATTTTACGGCACGCAGGATATTTTCCGCTGTGATGGTTAACACAGGTGGTATTTCGATTTCGTTTACAACCGCCCACACCCCGGACCAACAGCGCGCAACCCCATAAGGGTTATATCCTCCGCCCCCCAGTACCAGACACCTGGGTGCCATTTTGATCATGGCCCCGACCACGTCCCAAATGGCCTGATTGCCAAGCATCTGTCTGGATAATGGATCTTCTGCTAATATATCACATCCACATTGCAAAACAATGGCTTGTGGTGAAAACTTCTGCGCAAGCGACATGAAATATTCATGAAGGACATAACGCATCTCGTCATCATGCATGCCACTTGGCATCGGCAGGTTCCGCGCCATTCCCCCGGCGACATCATCAATCGTCCCGGTGCGCGGCCATAGCCCTTCTTCATGCATCGAAACCGTCAAAACACGGTCATCATCGGCAAAGGCAATCTGCACACCATCGCCGTGATGGGCATCAATATCAAGGTAAAGCACCCGATCCAGCCCCGAATCGAGCAGTTCAAGAATGCCCAGAACCGGGTCGTTGAAGTAGCAAAACCCCGATGCCCGATCACGCAATCCATGATGCGTGCCCCCCGCCGGATGATGGATGATCCCGCCATCGGCAATCAGCCGGGCGGCCATGATCGATGATCCGGCTGCTGTCGCCGGACGCCGGAAAATTTCCGGATAGATCGGATTGCCGTTTTTCCCCAACCCGTATCTGACCATCATGTCCTCGGGCAACATCTGGTCGCGTTCGGCCTGTGCCACGGCGGCGATATAGTCGGGATCGTGAAAGCGTGCCAGTTGTGCCGGCGTCGCCACCGGCCCGGTCAGGTAATTTTCCCCATCGACCCAACCCATCGCATGCACCATATCCACCACCAGCGACACCCGCGGGATCGACAGGGGGTGTTTGGGCCCGTAACTCGACCCGCGATAAATCTCGGCCGCGATCATGCGCGGACGGATATCATGGCGGCGACGATCGGGATAATTCAGAACAGGTTCATCAGATGGCATCATGACCGATCATGCTTCATTCGGGCTGGGCTCGTTGGGGCATCGCAGGATTGACGCGCAAACGCATCCGCGTAACTCTGCTCCCGGAACACTTTCTCTTTTCTTAAACGTCCTTTTTATAAACGCCCCTTTTCTTAAACGACAGGCCGCCCCATGCCGATCAAAAACTATGCCTTTCTGATCAAGGCCGACGGATATCCGGTACGTGGCACACAAACCACCCTGCCCGGCGATGGCTTCACCACCCATATCTTTGCCGCGTCAAATATCGCGGCCCTGATCGTTGCCGCACAGAGTTTTGCCAAGGACGGGATAGAGGTCATTGAAACCTGTGGCGGCTTTTCCGATACGGATTTTGATGCGGTCAAAAACGCACTTGATGGCCGCGTCGCCCTTGGCCGGGTCACGTTTGACGCCGCCAATCAGGCCCTTCTGACCCGTTTCATGACATCGTCCTGATCGCTCTCAATCCATCGTCATCACCAACCCGTCGGAGCCCCGCCCGTGCCCGGAAAAACGTCAAAACGCCGCCGCCTTTTCGCGGGGCTTGCGATCCTGATCATCGTTATTGTCATTGTCGGCGGCTTTGCCCTTTCGGGGCTTGCCGATTTTGATCTTGAAGGCCGCAATAGCCGCCTTGTCGAATTTGACGATCACGGCAACCGGCTTTCGGGCACCCTGATCCTGCCCGATGGTGCGGCGGCCAATACCGCCCCGATTGTCCTTCTGATCCATGGTGATGGCCCGCAGGACCGCTTTTCGCATGACGGTTACCTGCCGCTGATCAACAGCCTGCTGGATGACGGAATTGGTGTGTATAGCTGGGACAAAGCGGGTATTGGCAACAGCACGGGAAACTGGCTTGATCAATCCATGAATGATCGCGCCAACGAGGCGATGTCCGCCTTCGCCGCCCTTCGCAACCTTGATGGCAACGAAAACCGCAAAATCGGCTTTCTGGGGTTTTCGCAGGCCGGCTGGGTCATCCCCGATATCGCCAATCGCCTGCCCGATGCCGCCTTTCACATCCTGATCGGCGCGGCAGTCAATTGGCAGCATCAGGGCACCTATTACATGCGCACGCGCCTCGCGGCCCTTGGCACCCGGCCCGATGAAGTCGCCATGCGCATTGCAACCGCGCACAACATGGATAACCGGATTTTCGGCCCCAACAGCACCTATCAGGACTATCTGGCCATCCCCCATGATCAGGAAGTCATGTCACAGGACCGCTATGAATTTGTGAAACGCAATATCGGATCAGACGCAGCACAGCAGCTTGAAACAGTCACATCGCCCCTGCTTGCCATATGGGGCGAAGATGACCTCAATGTTGATGCGGCTTATAATGCAACGATCTATCGCAAACTTGCCCTGCCCAACAATCGTGCAAACAGGGTCATCACCCTTCCCGATGCGACGCACGGGCTGCTGCGCGCAAGCCTGTTTAATTATCAGCTTGCCGATCAGATGCCTGACATCGTCAAACTGGCCTTTGTCGTGATGGGGCGCCATGCCTATGCCCCGGGCGCGATAGATCACATCACCACCTGGATCAAACAGATCACGCAAAGCCCATAGCCCGGCGCGCTAAAGCGTTTTGTGTTTAATCCGCATCAAACCGGCAACATCATCGTCGTTGCCGTGCGAAACCCGAACAGATGACGAAGCAGGCCAAGCTCCTGCACCTCGCCCGCAACAAAGCCGCATCTTTCATAAAGCGCCCGGGCGCGCGGATTGGTATCGATCACGTCAAGCCGCACCTGCGCCAGATTGCGCGCCCGGGCTTCATGTGCAATCCCGTCCAGAAGTGCCGTGCCAACACCTTTGCCGCGCGCATCAGGATCAACAAAAATGCCGTCCATCAACAGCACCCCCTCGGACAGATCCCGTTCAAGAATATCGATCAGAACCCCGCGCCACAATCCGCCCCACGCGCCATAAATCGCGCAGATATCCGATAGCTTCCCGCCAATAAACGCCCCCGCGGGCGTTTTGAAACCGGCAATGCCAAGCAGATCACCATCGGACGACACCGCACTGATCGCATGTGCCGGATCAACAACCCGTCTCAGGAAGCGCAACGCCTTGTCCTCCGGCTTCAACACCGGGGCAAGCTTCTGGCGAAACGCCTGCCAGAAAAGATCAAGCGCCTTGTCGATATGGCGATCTTCGATGCCATGATGAATGGAAAATCTTTGCCGGTCCTGCATCTGTACCTTCCGCGATCCTGTCGATCAGAAAAAGATAACCGGACGGCCTGATTTCACAAGCCAGGGATGTGATACCGATCACGATCCCGACTTGGATTTATGCTCCGGCTTGCCCTTGCGCTGGCCCGATGCCAGTTCCTCAAGCTCCTCCTCGGACATGCTTTCTGCCATCTCGCGCGCAGCCCCGGTCAGTTCGCCCTTTTTCTGCTCGCCACGCTTGACCGAAAGCGCCAGACCGGCGGCTTTCTGCTGGGATTTCGATTTTGCAGGCATTGTCTCGTCCTTCGTTACCGTTTGCCCTGTTTATCAAACAAACCAGACCGGCACGTGTTCCGAAATGACGATAAAATCGTTGCATGAACCATGATGATAAAGCTCGCCAGCGGGCAGATACACCTTCCCGGCTTGGTCCGATAAAAACGCGCGCGCACTGCCCGCTATCTTGATTCCCGCACAGGTAGGAACTGATGACGATATGAGTTGGATGATGTATCGCCAGCTAAATACGCCAATAGCAATAATTAAACAGAGCATCGAGCTCCATCATATCATCGAGATTTAACTTAGCTTTTACTCTTTCAGCCGTTTCACAGAACAACGCATATGTTTCAGGCTTGATCGACGTTTTATTCAATATGGTTGGGAAGTGATAAATATTGGCAAGGTTCATGCCCCTTGTCGCATTCCCATTCATAACAGCAAATCGCTCAGCATCCAATGCATGCAGGATTTCTGTAAGCAGATTGACTCCTGCCCCAGTGATCCCTTGAAAGCGGCTACTCAGAATTTCATAAGCTTTCGTAGGCTTCAGGCTTTTAATCTCATAGGAGAGGATTTCCTCCATGGCCGCAGCAAAAATGTTAGCCTGCTTGCATACTTCCGACTTGCTTCTAACTATACCGCTTGAATGGAAACAATTCAGCAATTCTCCATAGAGTTTATCGAAAGAAATATCCGAACGTTCCGAATATTGTGCGATATTTGCTATAATGTCTCGCGCAGTTCTTGCGTTTCTAGCCCGAAGCGCGATCTCTTGATCAAACCCCTCTTTGGTTGTGTCCTTTCGCATCTCAGCGAGCATTGCAACCAGCGTCCCTGCTTCAGGGGTCTGTTGCTCTATCCGCATCTGTTGTCGTCTGATCAAATTCTGCCAAACGCGATTTTTCTCATAGGCCGCTTCATATTCTTGAATCAAAGATTTGCTTGCCGGAAGCAAAACTTCTTCATCAATCAAGTCATCGAACCAGTTCTCAATAGCAGCCAGAATTTCTGAATTGTCGACAACAGCGGAAGCTTCATAATTCTCTTTAAATCCCCCGCCTGTCAGATTTGCCGAACCGATCAGGACTCTTGTGCGTTTCCCCTTACGAAAACAATAGATTTTCGGGTGAAATATTTCGCTATCCATATGTGAGAGATAGAGCTGAAATGCATTATTTTTCGTCAGGGACAATAGAGACTGCAAAAGCGCTGGCTGGGTAACATAGGAACTTAGACCTATCGCTATACGTGCGGTCATTCCGCGCTTGAGTGCAGCCTTAAGCTGATCGGCAAACCCATCTGCCGAACCTGTTGCAAAGGCCGCCAAGCATTCAAAATGATCCGCATCTTCGAGATACGAGATTATTTCTTGCCCATGATCTCTGTCGTAGCCGTTCACTAGAAACTGTATTTTTGATGACATAACATCCCCCATTGTTTTGCAATCTTAAATAGATCATCAGAATAGATGATTCATTGCAAGCTAATATAAGAAATTTATGCCCGTACTGTTTCGTTAAGCTGTTGCCGCCCGGGGCCGAATGATCTTGCCGCTTTGGCGTTGTTCAAACAGATGCGCGATCCAGCCCGCCATGCGCCCGACGGCAAAAATGCCAAGCCCGGCCCCTTTCGGAAGATCAAGCTCGCGTTCGAGCAACGCCAACCCGAAATCAAGGCTGGGATATTGCCCGGTTTCATCCGTCACCCGGTCTGCAATTCGTGCCCAGAACGCATCCCCCACCTGCCCGCAGGATTGCATGATCGCGCGCGTGCGCGGATCGCCATCGGGATAAAGCGGATGGCCGAAACCGGGTGGCACGCCACCCTGCACCGGATCAATCTTGCGCTTTTCCACCCGGTCCATCCATGCCCGGCAACGCGGCGTTAACCCGCCATGCCGACTGCCCGATAATGTCGCCAACCCGGCCAGAAGGGATGCCGGGACACTCGCGCCTGCCGATGCTGCCACCCGCACCGCATAGGCCGACGCATTCAATTCATGATCGGCACACAGCACAAGTGCGCGGCGCAGCAAATCCACGGCCTCTGGCCTCTTTGACCACGCACGCGCCAGCATCACATGGATCGGACTTTCACCGTCATCGCGCATACCGGCCGCCGCCAAGGCCGCAAGCCGCATCAGCTTCGCCGCCACCGGGCGACCATCCCCGGCAGGATGGCTTGTCACCTCGCCCGCCATCATCGCAATCATCCGGTCAAACGGTGTGGTGTGATTGGCCGGGATGAAATCGGGCGCGCAACACCGATCCTGATCGACCCGCAATCCCGCCAGAAGCCGCGCGGCATCTTCAAGCGTCATGGTGTCCGAAAGCCCCACCGCATCCTTGCCGCGATAGAAAAACCGCCCGTCGGCAATGCGGGTGATTTTCGACACCAGTATCGGTTCGCCCCAGTCAATCGTCGATGCCGCCACCGATTGCCGCGACCGGCCGCGTTTTTTGCTCTCAATGATTTTGCGCACATCGCGATGGTCATAAAGGCTTTTGCGTGCATCACCGGGATGGGCAATGGCGCGCACGATCCCGCGGCTGACATAGGCATAAAGCGTATCACGCGATATGCCGGTCGCCGCACAGACTTCCTGTGCTGACAGCGTGAAAAATGCCGTCTCATTCATCGGATCATCAAGATTTTTCATATTGATTATCTTGATCAAGATTGACGATTTGTCCAGCCCCGCGTGATCCTTGGCCGATCAATCCCCCCCCCCCCCC
>TARA_R100000049_G_scaffold5438_1_pt1 | contig 67880 bp, 56 predicted proteins | sample TARA_R100000049 | Tara Oceans TARA_R100000049 (sample SAMEA2619992) | marine metagenome | biome: marine biome (ENVO:00000447); feature: mesopelagic zone (ENVO:00000213) & marine oxygen minimum zone (ENVO:01000065); material: "saline water (ENVO:00002010), including plankton... | reverse complement strand
TGGGGAAGATAACAGGACGTTGCTCTTGAACGATTTTTCCGCACGCCCAATTCTTCCCTCAGTTTGCTCGTAATTTCGAAGTAATTTCAAAGTATTTTTATTTTAAAATTACTTCGTATTCTTCTGTTTTTACATTGTCAGATCATGAACATGAGATCGACATATTTGATTTTATTGTAGATCATCATGACATCGCAACTATGTGATTAGATTGCGGAAAAACTATGACTTTTGGCTGATTGGATGAAAATCAATGCATTTTGGTCGTAAAAACACGCCAAAAACCGCAGAAAGCAAAGCTGTCAGACCATCTCTGGATGCAAAATCGGTTATCCGCGAGGCGAGATTCACTTTTGTACGCGGTCTTGGATGGGCCGGGGTCTTGAGTGGCTTTATCAATGTTCTGCAACTGACCGTGCCGCTTTTCATGCTTCAGGTGCATGATCGCGTGATTAACAGTCAAAGTACCGATACGCTTAAATTGCTGCTCGCAATTGCGATTGGTGCCATCATTCTATACGGCATCCTTGATTTCATTCGGGCCCTGATCTTTCAGGAAATGGCCAAATCATTGTTGCGTCGCCTGAACTTGCCGGCCATTTCGGCGGCAATGAGCGTGGCGCTGGAAAAAGGATCGATACAGGGCACGCAGGTTCTGCGCGATTTGTCGGATTTGCGCAATTTTATCAATGGCAATACCATCAGTGCGCCACTCGAAGCGATCTGGTCGCCGATTTTCCTTGGTGTGATGTTTGCCCTTCATCCGTTTTACGGTATTGCGGGGCTTGTGGCGGTGCTGGTCCTCATCGGGCTTAGTCTGTTGGGTGATTTGCTTGTGCGACAGATCACCAAGGAAGGCACCGATGCCAATCTGCGTAATATCGGCGATATCGGGTCAACCGTATCAAATGCCGAGGCGATTGAGGCAATGGGCATGTTACCCGCACTTGCCATGCGCTGGCGCCAATCGCAGGTCCATGCCAGTGAGTTGCTTGATATCGGGAATGTCCGAAGTAAAGGCATGTATTCCGTCACGCGCTCGGCCCGTTTCGGCATGCAGATTTGCGTGCTGGCGATGGGGGCGTATCTGGTTATTCTGGGGGAAACAACACCCGGGGCGATGATTGGCGGTACGATTATCATGGGCCGTCTTCTGTTGCCGTTTGATAATGTTACGCGCGACTGGCGGGCGTGGGTTTCTGCTCTTTCGTCATGGAAGCGCATCCGGAATATCCTTGAGGAGCGTCATTCCGAGCGCGAAATCGAACCAACACCGCGTTCCGAAGGGCCGCTTGTTGTCGATAATCTTGTATATGCGGTGCCCGGCTCGAACGTGCCGGTTCTACGCGGGGTGAGCTTCGATCTTAACCCGGGCGAAATTCTGGGCGTGGTCGGGCCGTCGGCTGCTGGTAAATCGACCCTGTCGCGTCTGCTGGTCGGATCGGCGAAACCGACTGCTGGCGGCGTATTTCTTGACGGGCATAGCACCTATCTTTGGGAGCGCGGTTCGTTTGGCAACATGGTCGGTTATCTGCCGCAATCCGTTTCGCTTCTGAACGGCACCATCCGTGAAAACATTGGTCGCATGCGTGAAGCCAATCCGCGCAAGGTGATTGATGCGGCCCGCGCAGCCGGGGTGCATGAAATGATCGGCCGACTGCCACTTGGTTACGATACGCCGATCGGGGCGGGGCGACATACCCTGTCTGGTGGGCAGCAGCAACGCATTGCACTTGCCCGTGCTCTTTATGGCTGGCCACGTCTTCTGGTGCTTGATGAACCCAACGCCAACCTTGATGCTGAAGGTGAAGCATCACTGATCCGGGCGGTCCGTCAGGCAGCAGAAGGTGGGGCAATGGTTGTTCTGATCGCACACCGGCAAAGCATCATGCAATACGCCCACAAGCTGCTTGTCATGCAGGAAGGGCGGGTCAAACAGTTTGGTGAACGCACCAATGTGATCCGGGCGATGACGCAGGATGATAACGACATCAAAAACCTGCCCCCGGTTAAGCGCAATCAGCAAAACGGGGGTGCAGCATGAACCGAGTGATCAATGTCGACAACCGTGGCGAGGTCATGATTCCCGAAGACCCGCAACCGGCATGGTATCAGGTCCTTGACGAAGAGCGCACCGCGTCGCGTCAAAGCCTGCGAAAGCCGATCATGGCGGGAATCATCGTTATTGCCGTCGGGTTTGGCGGCTTCTTTTCCTGGGCTTTTACGGCCGAACTCGACAGTGCTGCAGTGGCATCGGGATCTGTCATTGTGGATTCCCGCAAAAAGGTTGTGAACCATTTCGAAGGCGGCATTTTGAAGAAGCTGCTGGTTGAAGAAGGTGATCGCGTCAAGGCGGGGCAAACATTGATGTTGCTGGATGGAACACGCAGTGAGTCCGAGTTGGGCCAGCTGCGCGGTGAACGATATGGGCTTATCGCCAAGCTTGCCCGACTTCGCGCTGAGCAAAGTGGCCGTGGTGAAATCGATTTTCCCGAGCAAATACTGAATGCGGAGCAGGATTATGTTGCCGATATCTTGCTGGATGAAAAGCGATTATTCGGCAAGCGTAATGAGGTTTACGATGCCAAGCGAAATGCCCAAGCCAAGCAAATAGAACAATTTGATGCCGAGGCGCGCGCACTGGAATCCCAGATAAATGCCCGCACCCGTCAGGAAAAGCTTGTTGCCGAGCAGCTCAAGGGCATCAGGCAGCTTGCGGAAAAGGGCTTCGCGACGCGCACCCAGTTGGTCGAGATAGAAAACAATTGGTCTGACCTTGTCGGGGATATGGGCGAGTTCAAGGCCCAAAAAGCCGCCGCCGAACAGCAAAAGGCTGAGGCCGAAATCAATCTTGCCTCGATTGAAATGGAATGGCAAAGCGATATCGCGACAGAAATCCAGGAAGCGCAACTGGCACTGAATGATGTGACCCAGCGTATCCGCGCCAGCGAGGATGTTCTGAACCGGCGCGAAGTCAAGGCACCGCAGGACGGTATTGTTGCCAATATTCAGATCCGCACGCCGGGTGGCGTGATCAGTCCGGCGGAGCCCATCATGGATATCATCCCGGAAAACGAGCCGCTTCTGATCGAAGCCATGATCAACCGTCAGGACATTGATTCGGTTCATGTCGGATCAAAAGCCCAAATCAAGCTTACGGCATATAGTCAGCGCCGGTTGGCACCGCTTGACGGCGAAGTCCGCTATGTTGCCGCCGACCAGACGGTCGATGAGAAACGCGACTCTTCCTATTACATCGTTCGGGCCGCAATTAACCCCGATGCATTGGCAAAACGCGATGATATCGAAATTCGACCGGGTATGCCGGCCGACATTCTGATCCTGAAATCTCCCAGAAGGGCGATCGACTATCTGATTGATCCGATCACTGAAAGCATGAGCAGGGCCTTCCGCGAGGACTGATTTTTGCTGATGCTGCGGGTGCGAAGGCCGCGGGCTGAAAGGTCTGCGGCCTTTTTCTTTGAATTATTGTTTAAAAGTAAAACTAAATAAAAATTAAACAAACAACAAATACTTATTAAATAAATATAGAAATATAATGTGATTATTGCCTTAATCCATAATATTGACACAATAAAAACACGAGAATATCTTCCTAAGATAAAAGAAAAGAATATAGGGTTGCTGTGTGGCCGATCTCAGGGTGGCCTCTAGCTGCCTTGAGGGAACGGCCAGCCTCTCGTGAGGGGATAACCCCCGCGATGTCAATAATGTTGGGACACGAAGGAGGATACCATGGCAACTCTCGAAGGCGGCGCCTTTGATGATGCGCTTCTAGGGTCTCGTTTCAGCGACGTGATTTTCGGACGTGGCGGTGACGATACAATCTTCGGACAAGGTGATGACGATGTTCTGTTCGGTGAAGAGGGCGATGACGTTCTGTTCGGCGGCGCAGGAAACGATGTCGCGATTGGTGGCGAAGGTGACGATATCCTGTTCGGTGGATCGGGTGACGATGTGCTGATGGGGGATTCCGGCAGCGACCTGTTGATAGGTGGCTCTGGCGAAGACGTACTGTCAGGTGGTGCCGGTGACGACACCCTGCTTGGCGGTTCGGACAATGATGTCCTTGATGGTGGCGCAGGCGATGATCTTATGGTCGGCGGTGGCGGCGATGACATCATGCTGGGCGGTGCAGGCGACGATCAGTTGCTGGGCGGTTCTGGGGACGATGTTCTCCAGGGTGGCGATGGCAATGACGTCCTGCTTGGCGGCTCCGGGGACGATGTCCTTGACGGTGGTGCCGGGGACGACCTGCTGGTCGGTGGCTCGGGTAGCGATACCTTTGTCTTCACCGGTGGCGGCGGCAACGACGTCGTGCTCGACTTCACGGTTGGTGAAGACATGCTTTCCATTAGCAGCAACATCAATGATACCGGCATTGAAAGTGCCGATGATATTGCTGCGCGTGCATCGCAGGTTGGCGCCAACACTGTTATCGACCTTGGCAATGGGGATTCCATCACCCTCAACAATGTCGATGCAGAAGACGTCCAGGACAATCCGGACAGCTTCTTCAGCGTCCAGTAATCCGAATGTTGGCGTCCGCAACTTATGTTGCGGGCGTCACCCCGTTCTTCTTGTGAAGTGAAAATCGCCATGCTTGAATTTGCCTCGTCCGATGCTGTGCGGACGACCGGTGACGCGCCGGACGTTTGCCTGCTTAACCCGGAAACATTGCTTCTGATCTGGGATATGCCGACCCGCTTGTGGGCGGTGCCCAAACTTGAAACTACCGAAGGCAAGGCAATCTCGCCGCAAGCCACACTGCGTTTGCCGCTTAATGGTGGCGGCACGCGACTTCTGCGCCTGATCCGTCGGCCTAAGGACGAACCGGTTTCGTTCCTGGCAGAAGCAGGGACTCTTGGCCGCAAAGATGAAATCACCATCGATCCGGAAGGTGATTTTGAATTTGCCAATGCGAGCATGCTGCTTGAAGACGTGACGCCATCGGGACGCTTGTCTCTTATGTCTGCGCTGCTTGGTGCGTGGGCAAGCATGTTTCGTACCCGCCGAAGCAAAAGTTACACCGCATTTCTCAATAAACTGGTTTCCGAAATTGTCGATACGCCACAGCGCGCCAAAGCGGTCGCAAAACTCTCAGATCAGCAGATACTGATCTCGGCTGGGCTGCCGGTGGCGTTTGGTGACATCGAAGCTGTTTATATCGTGTCCTCGTTCGGATTCCGCCGTCTGGCTGTTCCGCCACATGAAAGCAGCGAGGGGCCCCAAGGCAAAAAACAGACCTACATGATCGCTGATCGCGACGGCACCGAGAACGGTGCCTATCTCGTCGTGACCGGCGGACGCGCGCTGGCCATTCGCCATCTGGCGGCGACGCCAGTTTTGCCCTCGTTGTCGCGATGGTGGCTGGCGCGCGGCAAATCTGATGCCGATCTGCGCGAATATATCATTGGCGCAATGGCGCGTGGCGATACCAAGGCCAGAAAGGCCGCGCTTGAATTCCAGCTACGCTGTCCGCTTTCAAGCCAGCGGGTTACGGGTGGCGGTGGCTTGCCCAGTGGTGAGGTCGACCTTGCCGTAACTACTGCGCGTGGCACCCTGATTGGCGGCTGGTATCGTGATCCGGCTGAAATGATCGCCAGCATTGATATTCTTGACAGCAAGGGCACAGCCCATCCATTCGGCGATGGTTTTTATCGCTATGCCGGGAATGTCATGGATGACGACCGAACGGTTTCGGCCACCGGGTTTGTCGGGTTTTATCGTGACATTCAAAGCCAGGTACCGATCCTTCAACCACGCAGTTTGATGCGACTGACCTCGGGCAGTCGTCACCTGATGGTGCCAACCGCCCAGCCGATTGACCCGGCAGAGGCGCGGGCACGTATCCTGCGTGCGGTCCCACCGCAGCACCTGACTGACGAGATCATTGAAAACTGTCTGGCTCCGGTCATTGGTGATTTGCAGCAGAAATTGCTTGCTGCTGCCAAAGCGGATCGAACCATCGAGTTTGGTGAGCAGCTTAAAGAGCCCGCTGTTTCGATTGTTGTGCCGCTGTATCGGGTGCTCGATTTCCTGCGTGCCCAGGTTGGTGCCTTTGCCTGTGACCCCTGGATTTCACGATATTGCGAAGTGATTTACGTTCTGGATTCTCCGGAACAGGCAGAAGAGTGCGAACATCTGCTGCGTGGGTTGCATCTGCTTTATGACATGCCGATGCGTCTGGTGGTCATGACCCGAAATGGGGGGTATGCGCGGGCCTGCAATTCAGGTGCCGAACAGGCTCGGTCAGACCTGATCGCGATGCTGAATTCGGATGTCATTCCCTATCAGATTGGCTGGCTGGAATTGATGGCCTCAAAAATGGGCGGTCCGCAGGATGTCGCCGCGGTCGGGCCAAAGCTTCTGTTTGAAGATGGCTCGTTGCAGCATGCCGGAATGTATTTTGCCCGCAATGAACGCGGACAATGGCTGAACCATCATTTCTATAAAGGGCTGCCCGATCAGTTCCGTGACGCCAATGTTGAACGATCCGTTCCCGGGATCACCGGGGCTTGCATGCTGTTGCATCGTGGCACGTTCAATGATGTCGGTGGCTTTACCGAAGATTACGTGATCGGCGATTACGAGGACAGTGACCTTTGCCTCAAAATCCGCAAGGCCGATTTCGATATCAAATATGTACCTGACGCCAGCCTTTATCATTTCGAGCGAAAGTCGATCTCGACCCACACCGATTACATGCTTGGTGTGGCGACGCAATACAACGCCTGGCTTCATGCCTCGCGCTGGTCAGACATGCTCGAAGATTTCCACAAAAACGATGTTCCACAGAACCGGCCGCAAAACCGTGTTTCAGATAAAGACGATCAAGGAGAAGCGGCATGAGCCAGGTTCTGGCATTTTCCAACCATGATGAACCGGTGCTCGACGCCAAAAGCGAACAGCATCTGGACTGGCTTTGCAAGCAGATCATCGCCAATCGTTTTCTGCCGGTACCGCCCGAAGAAGCCGTTTTTGTCGGCGATGGCGACTATCGTGCCATCGGTGCCGAATTTCTGGGGCATTTTGTCCGCCGGGCGGGCCTTATGCCTGACCATGATGTGCTTGATATCGGGTGCGGCATCGGGCGGATTGCGGTGCCACTGACCCAGTATCTTGATGCGTCCAATGCGATCTACGAAGGCATTGACCCGGTTGCAAACGGGATTGAATGGTGCAAGCGCACGATTTCACCCGCTTATCCAAATTTTGGTTTCCAGACGCAGGACGTCAAAAACGCGCTGTATAATCCCGAAGGATCCATCGGCGGGCGTGGCATGCGGTTGCCTTTTCAGGATGGTGCATTCGATTTCACCGCAATGATCTCGGTGGCAACCCACTTGCCGCCTGAAGAAATCGAAACCTATTGCACCGAGGTGTTCCGCGTGCTGCGCCCGGGCGGGAAGCTGTTTCTGACGGCATTCATCATTCGCGATCCAGAAGAACTTTCAAAGCCCGGTTGCGATCCGCGACTGACCAGTCTGGAAAAACTTGAAAACCAGCCGTGCTGGCATCTTAAGGGTGAAAACCCGATGGCGGCCGTCGGCTTTGATGATGGTTTCATCGACGGCGCGATGAGTGCCGCCGGATTTACCCTGAAATCCAAAAGTTTCGGAACCTGGCACGGTGATCAGGCCGATCATTACCAGGACTTCCTGATTGCAGAAAAACCGCGGAGGAACGCATGAACCCGCGCATCATGGTTCTGGCTCATAATCATCCCGATTTGCATCCCGGCGGCACCGAGATTTTCGCCCACGATCTGTTTAATGCCTATAAGCGGGCAGGGTGCGAAGCCATTTTCATTGGCGCGACCAACGATATCCATCGTGAACGTCGCCCTGGCACCAGCTTTCAGGCGATCAATGATGCCGGTGATGAAATGCTGTTCTGGGCGGGGCATTTTGACCGGTTTAACATGTCGCAGACGGATCTTTATGCCGTCGCGCCGAATTTTACCGAGCTACTGAAAACCTGGGATCCGGATGTGGTGCATATCCATCATCTGGTTCTTTGGGGGATCGAGTTGCCGATTCTGATCCGCCGTGTTTTGCCGCATTGCCAGATCGTGATGACCTTGCATGACTACTATGCGATTTGCCCGAATGACGGGTTGATGATCCATCGCGGGACCCGTCAGCGTTATCTGGAAGCGGACCGGATTGGCAAACGTTGTGGTCTTGATGGCATTGCGCCGGAACGGTTTTCAATGCGGACGGTCAATCTGCGCAATCATCTTCGCGTTGTTGATCGCTTTCTGTCTCCAAGCGCGTTCCTGCGTGATCGCTATGTCGATTGGGGAATTGACCCGGCAAAGATCGAAGTCATGCACAATGGTCGCCCGTCCGTACCGGCCGCACCCAAACGCGATATGGGGGCCGGGATGCCAAATGTGTTTGGTTATTTCGGCAATCTGAACCCATGGAAGGGGGCGGATGTTCTGCTTGAAGCCAGTCAGAAACTGGCAGCCGATGATGTTGATTTTGAATTGCGTATTCACGGCGGGGCACCGTTCCAGACTGTTGCCTTTAATGAAAAGATTGATGGTCTTTTCGATGCAACCGGTTCGAAAGTTCACCGTATGGGGGCCTATGAACGAGCCGATATCCCCGAACTGATGGCACGCATCGATTGGGTCGTCGTACCGTCGATCTGGTGGGAAAATGCCCCGCTAGTCATTCAGGAAGCGTTCCAGCATGGCCGTCCTGTGATCACAAGCGGCATCGGCGGCATGGCTGAAATGGTCCGCGATGGTCATGACGGTATTCACGTGCGCGCCGATGATCCGGCCGATCTTGCCCGTGTGATGAAGGACTGTGCCACCAATCCGAAACTCTGGAAGAAGCTGTCGGGGCATGTGCGTCCGCCAGCCGGTATCGATGAAGTTGCGCAAAAGCACCTTGTGCTGTTTCGCAAGATGATCCGTCCCGATTTCGTCGCGGCCTGACACAGATAAAAGGAGGCATTCATGGCGATTGCCCAGAAAGACCTATCAGAAACATCTGCAAAGCCCGTTGCCAATGATGCGGCAAAAAACGATGTCGAACCGGCGATCCCGACAATCGAGGGACGCGTTGATGCGATTGATCGTCAACGGTTGTTTGGCTGGGTCTGGTGCCCGGAGCGCCCGGATGCGCGCATCGAAGTTATCGTTCGTCTGAACGGGCATACCTTGTTGCGGATGAAGGCCGAAAACGAGCGTGTCGACCTGCGCCGTAATGGCATAGGCGACGGTGCCCACGCATTCGAGGTGGAGCTTCCCGAAGCCGCCTTGGCAAGTGTTGAAAATGTTAGCGTTTTCGCGATTGCGCCTGAAACCGGCGATCAGATCGAGTTGCGCATTCCGTCGCAAAGCGAACAGCAGGCGCAATCGGCCGTCAACGCGCCGCTTTCGAAAATTCTGGACCGGCTTGATCGTTTGCTGGCGGCTCAGCACATTTTACAAAATGGTCAGCGTGAAGCCGCCAAGCGCCTTGTTGATGCATCCAAGCGCATGGATGAACTGGCGTCCGCCGATGACGGGATCGAGGCCGGTGTGAAGCTTGTTCGTACCGGGCAGGACGAACTGACCCGTCGTGTTGAGGAACTCGAAGTTTTCCTGGTTCGCTTCGACAAGTCACTTGGCGGATTTGACGAACGTCTTTCCGTATTGACCGAGCGGCATCGCAACGATCTGAAAACGCCGCTTTTGGTGCTGTCCTGCCTGATTGGTGTGACGGTCGGACTTTCCATCGGCGCAATGGTTTGGTGAGGCAGGGCGTCATGACAAAGGCCAACAATCATCGCGAATTGCTCGAAAGTACCGGCAGCGCGGATTTTTCGGCGCCGTCATTTGTAATGACGGTGCCGTTCGGTCTGGCTGAACTGTTTTTCAATTCACAATCACAAGAAATGACAAGGAGGGCAGGGCATGACTGAACCGTCTGGAATGCCGCTGGACGGCAGGACCGTTGTGGCCGCTTTGGTCGATGACGGGCTTGCGCTTATGGCGGGTGTCGGTGCTGCGATGCCCGCGACAATCGATGTATTCCTGAACGGTCAATCTGATGCCAAGGTTCAGGCATCAATCATCAGTTGGCGTCGTGCCGATGGCCCACCCGAGGCTGCTTTTGGTTTTGTCGCACTTCTGCCGATGCAGAATGTATCGCAACGCCGATTGAAAACGGCCCTGTTCAAGGCACCGGGACAGCCCGGCGAATATCGGATTGAAAGCCGCTCGCAGGGACTTGAATCCATTCTATCTGCCGTGGCCGAGCAATCCGGGTCGGCATTCGCGACCGTGATTGACGGCGTTATCGAGGCGCTTCTGGCCGGCAACCCGAACAAGAAGCGTTTGCGCACTGTGGCTGCCCTTGTCCGGATTGCTGCACGAAGCAACGGCTTTATCGAAGTTCTGGGCGGTCTGGAAGAAGGCGATATTTACATTCAGGGCTGGTCGAGCAATTTCCCGACCGGCCGCACCCGCGTGATCGCGATAGACGAAGGCCCGGTTCTTGCCGAACTGACCAGTGCTGAATTTCAACGCGATGATCTTGGTGAACATGCATCGGGCGTTACCGGGCTTATGGCTGGCGACACCAGGATCAATCCGAGCAAGTTGCAGCGCGTTTATTTCCGTGGTCGTGATGGCTGGTTCTCGATCGAGGTTTATCAGCAGCGCGTGCTGGTTGCCTTGCAAGATGTGCCTGCGCATATCCGTTCTGTTCTGGATCGGGTAAAGGCGCCCGATAACATCCTTGCGCAAATCCGGATGGCAGCCCATCGCTTTGACGGTCGCGATACTGTTTCCGAACTGGATCGTCCGGTGCGGATCGGGATCGACTTTTCGCTGGTGATAGAAGGCAGTGGCATTCTGGTATCGGGCTGGATGCTTGACCCTGATCGTGCGGTTGAAACCGTCATGTTGCGCGTTGGCGGTGAAGCGGTTCGGATTGATGATCGCTGGACCCGGCAGTCACGGCCCGACGTTACCAATGCATTTCTGAACGATCCGATGTTTTCGGGGCTTAACCCGGCACGTAACAGCCATGGTTTTCTGGTGTTCTGTCCGCTGGAAGATACACCGTCATCCGATCAGCCGGTTTATCTGGAACTGGCCATATCCGACGCGTTCCCGGCCTATTGCCCGCTAAACCCGACCCGTGCGTCGGCGCGACAGGCATTGTCGCGGGTTCTGCCGTCCCTTGATCCGCGTTCGGTTACGGCATCAAACAGCATCGAACGACAGTTTGGCCCGATGTTGCAGAACATGACGGCGCAAAGCCCGTTTGCCATCGATACCCATGATATCGGCAATTTCGATGAAGACGCGCCAGTTACCCTGATCGTTGGTGTTGACGACACGATTAGCGATATCGGTGTGACTATTGCCTTGCTTGGCCTTGATGAGGTCACGCGCCATCTGCCGATTGTGATAGCAGGCCCCGCCGAAAGTTTTGATCAGGTCGGCAGCGACATGATGAGGCTGGCGGCCTTTTATAAACTTAATGTCCGCATCGTTTTTGCCGAGGGCGTCGAGGATTTCTGCGACGCGCTTGAGGTTGGCGTTGCTGCAACGAATTCCGAAACAATCGCGTTGGTGTCAGCACACATCCTGCCACACGACACAGGCTGGTTCGAGCCATTGCTGGCGGCTTATCGCAAACGCGGCAGCAAATGCGTCGTCTGTCCGACGATCCTGTTTGAAGATGATTCCGTCCGTTGGGCAGGCACCTGGATCGAGGGCGATGTCGACGGGCAGTATTTGTCGGATCGTTATGTCGGTTATCCGCGTGCCGTTCTGGCCGATGCCGAACCGACCGAAGTCAGTGCCGGAACCCCGGAATGTTGCGTCATGCCGCGCAAGGCATTCGAAGACATAAACGGTTTTACTCGTGGCTATATTGGCCCGTCGGAAAAGGGGCTCGACCTTGCGCTGAAACTGCGCATGGGCGGGACGGCGTCATGGTGGATTCCGGAAATCGAAGTCCTGGGGAGCGAACAATCGATAACAAGCGCCCCCGCCTGGGAGGAACTTTCGCATCGTCTTGACCGCTGGGCGTTTGATCGCCGCTGGTCATTGGTCGTCTCAAATTTGCGGAGCCACAATCATGCCGTCGACTGACCTGCGTGTCCTCATCATTTCGCACGGACATCCCAGCATGTCGCTGGGCGGGGCCGAAGTGGCCTCCTACAACCTGCATAAAGGCTTGAACGAACTGGACGGGGTGGAAAGCTTCTATCTGGCCCGTGTCGGTCATCCGGTGCCGCGTCACGGTGCGTCTGCACTTATGAGTCTGCGCCAGAAAGATAACGAAATCCTGTATCATGCAGAAAACTATGATCATTTTCTGCTGTCGAACGGGAATACTGACGAAATTGATCGCGATCTGTTGCGCTTTGTGCGCGATTATGAGCCGGATGTTGTGCATTTTCACCACTATCTCGGCCTCGGTTTGGAAACTATCTATGCGATCCGTGAAGCCATGCCGGATGCGGCGATCTTCTTTACCTTCCACGAATTCCTGACGATCTGTCACAACCACGGACAGATGGTAAAAAGCGGCGGGACGAAGCTTTGCAACCGGGCAAGCCCCATCGAATGCAACGGCTGTTTCCAGAACATCTCGCCGGCATCCTTCCTGCGTCGCGAGCGGTTCATCAAGGCGATGCTTAATCTGGCCGATCATTATGTGTCCCCCAGCGATTTTCTGGCGGACCGGTTTGTCGACTGGGGATTGGATCGTGACAAGATGTCGGTGATCGAAAACGGTCTGGACGTCAAGGAGGCGGCAAATACCCGGGCACTTTCCAAGGCGCAACCACGCCGGTCGCGTTTCGCGTTCTTTGGTCAGCTAACCATGTTCAAGGGTGCTGATATCCTGCTGGATGCGGTGGGCCGTGTGCCTGATGAAATCTGGGGGGATGATGCCCGGATGATGATCTTTGGTGGCAATCTTGAGCGGCAACCCATTGAATATCAGGAAAAAGTCCACGACCTGATCGAAAAAGCCGGTGAACGTGTCCGGTTCTATGGCGCTTATCAGAACAGCGAAATGCCCAAACTGATGGAGCTCGCCGACTGGACGATCATTCCGTCGATCTGGTGGGAAAATTCACCGATCGTCATTCAGGAAGCCTTCTTCCATGGGCGTCCAATGATCTGTTCGAATATCGGTGGCATGGCCGAAAAAATTACTGATGGCGTCAATGGTCTGCATTTCCGTGTCGGCAGTGCCGAAGACCTTGCCGACCGTCTTGTTGATGCCCTTACCGACAATAAAATCTGGGATCGGATGCGCGAAGGAATTCCCCGCCCGCCGACCTATATCGATTGCGCCGAGCAACATCTCGCGCAGTACCGGGAGGTTCTCGAGACCCGCCCGATGTCTGTGACTCCTGTGTCGCAGCACTCCGTCGCCAGCACGGCATAACGATAATCAGAAGTCACCTAGCCAAGGAGAAATACTATGGCGCGCGTTCTCGTAATGATTCCATCGGGCGAAGTCTACGACCATGATTGTGTCCGCTGGTACAATTATCAGGATATTCAACGTAGTATCGACCACTATCACAATATTGGCGATGCGTTCGTATACGATTCATCACTGAAATTGATGAATTATGACAAGCTCGGCGTTCTGCCGATTGCAGAGCCCAAAATGGAAGATATTGATCGTCTGCGTGAAGAATACGATTACGTCTTCCTGCGTGGGTCGAACTATATCCATTCTGATATGGATTGGCGCAATACCATCGAAGTCCTCGAACGGCTGCGCTTGCCTGTTCTGGGTTTTGGTATCGGTGCGCAGGCTCCGGTCAAGGGCAAGCTGGAATTGTCCGACCAGACCAAACGCGTCTTGCGGATGATGGCCGATTCCACGACTTCAATCGGTGTGCGCGGGGCTTACACTGCCCAGGTTCTTTGGGATCTGGGAATTACCAATGTTCGCATTGTCGGGTGTCCGACGGCCTTCCGGTCCAATAATCCGGACATGCGCATCAAGCTCCCGTCGCTTGACGCTGTACGCAATGTCGGTATCACCCTGCGGCGCGAAGTTTCCCCAGCCTACGCACAGAACATTGAACGGTATCTGACTTTCCATCGCGATCTGGTCAAGGAACTGGCACATCGGTTCGATGACATCACCCTGATGGCCCAGGGCGAACCCGAAGAAAAGAAACTGGTTTTCGGGACCAATGCCCAGAAAGAAGAGGCAATGCAGGCCCTTAAAAACAACGATTGGGTCAAGAACTGGTATCTCGATCCGACGATGGAAAAGCTGTATCGCGAAAAGCTATTCTATTCCGATGTCGTGGCCGATTACGAACATCTGGTCCGCACCAAGGATTGTGTTCTGGGCTATCGCCTGCACGGCAATCTGATGGCGTTGTCGAACGGTGTTCCATCGATCTATTTCACCTATGACAGCCGCACGGTGGAATTTGCCGAAACCTATCAGATTCCTTCCTACGACGTGTTCTCGAAAAAGGAATTCGTGCTTGAGGATTACTGGAATCAGGATCTGTTCGACAAATTCAATCGCGCCTGGTTCCAAACCTATCGCGAGATGGCAACGTTCCTTACGGAAAACAATATCGATCACAAGATGGTCGATGTGATGGCCCGAGACGCTCAGCCCGAGCGCAAGGTCGCCTGATTAAACCCGGTGCAGCCATTTCGCACCGTACTATCGGGCGGGATGGCTGTGCCACCACAAGCATGTCCGCAAACGGGCAGCGATAACAAGGAGACACGGCAATGACTGTACTTGTAACGGGTGGCGCAGGTTATATCGGTAGCCACGCAGCGCTTGCACTTCTGGATGCCGGGCGACATGTCGTCGTCCTCGATAACCTTAGTCAGGGGCACCGCTGGGCTGTTCCGGCCGGGGCTGCCTTTGTCGAAGGTGACTGCGGCGATTATGAGCTGGTTGGCAAACTCATCACCGATCACGATGTGACGGCAATCATGCATTTTGCGGGCTCGATCATCGTGCCGGAATCGGTCGTTTATCCGCTTGATTATTACTACAACAACACGGTGAATTCCCGTGCGCTTGCACAGGCCACTGTTGATGCCGGTATCCGGCATTTCATCTTTTCCTCGACCGCAGGTGTTTATGGTGAACCGGCCAAAACCCCGATCCTTGAAGATTTCCCGTCAAAACCGATTTCGCCTTATGGCACGTCGAAAATGATGACGGAAAAGATGCTGGCCGATGCCTCGGTTGCCCATGACATGAATTATGTCGCATTGCGCTATTTCAATGTTGCCGGTGCGGATCCCAAAGGTCGGGCAGGGCAGACGTCACGCAAGGCGACCCATCTGATCAAGATCGCAAGCCAGGCCGCGACCGGTGTCCGCTCGCATCTGGAAATCTATGGCGAAGATTACGAAACCCCCGATGGCACCTGTATTCGCGATTACATCCATGTTTCCGACCTTGCCAATGCGCATGTTCTTGCATTGGAATATCTGGAAAATGGTGGCGAAAGCGACGTGATGAATTGTGGTTACGGTCGCGGTTTCTCCGTCAAGGAAGTGATTTCGGCGGTCAAGGAAGTATCAGGCGTTGATTTCCCGGTCAAACTGGCCGAACGCCGGCCGGGTGATCCTGCGGCGCTGATTGCCGGAGCAGACCGTGTTCGTGAAAAACTCGGTTGGGTGCCGAAACATGATGATCTTGAAATGATCGTGCGTCATGCCCTTGACTGGGAGGAAAGCCTGAAAAACCGTCAGGTGGTCGACGCCGCATAACACCCGAGCGCCAAGAAGGGAGGAAACGTCCATTACGAGCAAGCGGTTCAGAAGGATCAAAATGGCCCGAACCGCAATAGCAGGAGTACCAGAAATGAGCCAGATAACCCCCTCCACTGGCCAGAGGCCCCGTATCGGCGTTCTCATGCCGGCAGGCAGAGTTGTCGAAAATGTCGGAGTGGTAACGCATACTTTTGGATCCCCGGAAAAAGCCACTCGGCTATTTACCAATATCGGTGACTGCTTCGTCTATGACTCATCCCTGAGAATTCTTGATTACGCTGAACTCTATCCTATTTATGCTTCGGCCAATGGCGATATTTCAGAAGCCCAGATCGAAAAAATCAACCTGCTTGATTATCTGTTTCTGCGCGGATCGAATTACATCCATACCAACGGTCAATGGGATCCGATCATTCGGGTGTTGGAGCGAACCAAAGTTCCGGTAATTGCATTTGGTATTGGTGTGCAAACACCTGACAATTCGGAAGACTACGTCAATGAGTCGACCAAGCGTTTCCTTCAAATCGTATCTCATCGGTCGGCAACGCTGGGGGTGCGCGGGAATCTTTCGAAAAAGGCGCTGAACTCGATTGGGATCAAGAATGTCCGCGTTTTTGGGTGTCCGACGGCGTTCCGCCACTGCAAACCGAAACTCAGTCTCCCCCGCATCAAGGCCAACGAAATTAAAAGGCTTGGTTTTACCCTAAGGCGCAAAACACATGGTTTTGGGACGCTGCAACGCTATTTGATGCGCACACTTGCGGAACGATATCAGACCGAATTCCTGTGTGCGGGTGAACTGGAAGAAAAGGCCATTTTCTATGCCCGCTGCAACCAGATTGCCAACGCGGACGAAGTGATGGCAAAGGCCGTCAACCAGCTTATCAAGGAACGCTGGCTTTATGGTGAAAACGACCCGATCTTGCAACTGTATAAATCGTCACTGGCGGTTTTCGAAACGGTGGCAGATTTCGAGGAAGCAGAACAGCATCTTGATGCCGTAACCGGCTTCCGTCTGCATGGTAATCTTCTGGCGCTCGCCAACGAAGTGCCAGCGCTTTACATCACCTACGACACGCGAACTCGCGAATTTGTCAAAACGCTGGGCATTCCGCATGTCGACGGTCGCTATATCGACAAGTTTTCCTTCGAAGAAGCCTGGGATCAGGCAGATTTCGGCCATTTCGAGGAAACCTACCAGATGCGGTTTGGCGAACTTAAAACCTTCCTTGAAGAGAACGGCATGGCGCACCGCCTTGGTGCAACTCCGACCCCATACGTGGTCGAGGCGGCGTGATCAATGCTGCGCGGGCGTGGCCGGTTTTCCTAGTGCCGGTCATGCCTGTGTTTCTTTTCGTTTCAAACGGTAATGGATGGCGACGTGTTAACCAGATCGCATTTCCGCTACGCGGCAGTATTGATTGCGACCGTCTTTTCCGGCGGCAGCATACTTGCTTTCTCATCTCCGAATTCCTCGGCGCTTGAATTGACCGTCAAGGGACCGGAAAAAGTCATTTTTGACAGTGACGTTGCGGGTTGTGATTCACATCATTTGCCCGATGCGCCAGCACGTGCCTTTCGCGATGATAAGGGGCGCATGATCCTGTTTGCGCCGAATTTTCAGAACCGGGCATTTGTCGGGTATGGTTTCGATAGCCTGAAACCCGATTGCGACAGCCGGTTTATGGCGGCAGGCAAGGCGCGGCCCGATCTTCTCGATGACCGCACCTGGATCCACGCCATTTACACCAATGATGGCAGAAATGTTTATGCACTGGGCAGTGCCAGCTTCATGCCGTATCGGCACGAAATGCCCTGCAAGGGACGGACAAAGCGGATTGATTGCTGGATCAACGGATTGGTAACGCTGAAATCGACCGATGGTGGCAAGACATTTGATTATCTGGGAAAACCGCCTCATCACGCACCCTTTCCGCCACCCGAACCTTATCGCGATGACCGCAAACGTGCGCCAAGCTACGTAACCGTGACCAACATCATCAATTGGCAGAATTATCTTTATGCCATTGTCTGGCGACGGGAAGAGGAATGGAAAAATTCGCGCAATTGTCTGGTCCGCGCCCCCGCCAATGACCCGTCAAGCTGGCAGGTTTGGGATGGCGAGGATTTCATCGACGCTGCCCGCCTGACTGAAAACGTATGGCATGTCAAACAGACTGATTGCGCCCGAGTTGGTCCAAGAGGCATTACCTCGATCCGGGGGCTGGTGCGACACGAAGGCACCAATAACTTTATTGCGATCTATCAGCACCGGCAACGCAACAAGGACGGTACAGATCGTCACGGAATCTTTTATTCGACGTCGGCAGATATGAAAAACTGGTCGGATCCGCAGTTCCTTCTGGATGAGGATCTGGACCCCGATGCCGGACCGGGGGATCCGTTTGCCGCCTATGCCACCATGATTGATGAAGACAGTCAGGATCGGCTTTTTAGCACTGTGGATGACGAGGCCAGCCTCGTGTTCGTGCGTTTGATCCCAAAGCCTCATAACGGGAAGTGGCGGGTGCCGCGACAGTTGGTACGTTTTCCCGTTTCCATCAGGAAGTAAAAGGATAAGGCCATGGAATTTGATCGTTTTGACATTGACGGGCCGGTGCTTTTTGTCCCCAACCGTCATCGTGACCCGCGTGGAACATTTGCCGAAACCTTCCGCGAGGATGAATTTCGTGCGGCAATTGGCGATGTAACACTCGTGCAGGAAAACCAGTCCATCAGCAAACCGATCAACACCATTCGTGGTTTGCATTACCAATCTGAACCCCATGTTCAGGGTAAGCTGGTCCGGGTGACAACGGGGGAGATCATGGATATCGCCGTTGATATCCGCCCGCATTCACCGACTTTCGGGCAGCATATCAAGATCAAACTGTCGGCGGAAAACTGGTATCAGCTATGGATACCGCCGGGATTTGCCCATGGTTTCCGTACCATGCGGCCCGACACCACCGTGATTTACAAGGTGTCGGATTATTACAGCCCTGAAAATGACCGTGGGATCGCGTGGAATGACCCTGATCTTCAGATCGATTGGGAATTATTTGGTCAGCAGCCCGTACTATCGGAAAAAGACAGAGCGCAGCCCGCATTGATCGAACTGTTTTCAGTTGATGTTGCGCGTGCGGCGGCGGCGCATCATGCTCTTGCCAGGGATATCGGGCGTTATCACGCGTCGACGGGTGATTGATATAGCGGGGCCAGCGCAATCAGGCTTTCGTCCGGGATTTTATCGTTGATTGCGTTGATGTTCTTTTCAAGCGTCCTGCCCAGGGCGTGCACCAGGACCTTTTCCACTTTGCCGTCATTGGCCATTTGCAAAAGGATGGATAAAGATTCTGTGACGCTGAAGGGTTCTTTGTAGGATCGCCGTTCAAGCAGCGCACCCATGATATCGCAAACGGTCAGAATACGGGTCAGATCGCGAATTTGGTCACCTGACAGGCCATCAGGGTAGCCAGTGCCGTTCAGGAATTCATGATGATGCAGGATGGCATCCAGAACGTCTTCGTCAATGCCGCCTTGCCGGGAAAGGAACCGGTAACCCGCCAAGGGATGGGTACGGATGACGTCAAACTCTTCGGGGGTTAATTTTCCCGGCTTATCAAGGATTGCAGCCGGGATATCGACCTTGCCGATATCATGCAGCAATCCGGCGATGGTCAGCTTTTCGATATCGCCGCGCCGCATTCCCATTGCAGTAGCAAACGAGCAGGCAAGACCGGTTACGATCAGGATGTGCTGGAAGGTTGTCTGGTGATATGCCCGCACCGTCGATAGCCATTCATTTACACCGACATCGCCAATGGTTTTTGCAACTTCCTCGCCGGTTGCCGCAACTTCGTCAAGGTCGACGGGCCTGTTTGCTCCGAACTGGGTAAAGGTGTTTTCCAGTGTCTTTGCTGCTGCGTTTATCGCTTTGGTCGCTGTCGGGGTAAATATGCCCTCCGCCTCGCGAATGTCTTCGATAATCTTTGCCAGCCCGACATCGTTTAACGGTTTGTGCGTTGTCTTGCGCGCGCCAAGAGTGGTCGCCTGCAATTCTTCCTGCAGGTTGCCTTTGGTGATCGCGAAAATCTGTTTGCAGCGGGCAGGAGCCGTTTTGCGAAACGCTGTCAGCTTGGTGATATTATCGGCCTTCGCAAGATCGATATCCAGAACGATGGTTTGCGCATCCAGCGGAATTTTATCAGCAATGGACGAGACCCGAATGTCAAAACCAAGCAGGGATACCGGCATCAAAGCCGTGCGGTCGCTTTCGCACACGACATGCAATATGTTTTGGGTTCCGGTGGTCAACGAAGTGCCATGAGACTGAATTCCTGCCCGATATTATCGCTTTTATTCGTATGAATATAAGATTTTATCAAGCAATTAGAAGCCTCTAATCAAAAAATTATGCGGCCAGTGCTGCAATCACCTGTTGTTTGCTTAAGATGCCGACCGTTTCTTGCCTGTCGTTAATCACGGCCATTGATCCCTCGGTCGCCAGTGCGACGGGCAGGATATCTTCAAGGCGCATGTCCCCGGCAATCCTGGGCCAACCCGCATTGACGTCGCTGCCATTTGCAACGGGCTGCATCAAGGTACGGGCACGCAGTACCCGTGATCTGTTCACATCGCGGGTGAAGGCACGTACATACGCATCAGCGGGCTGCATGATGATTTCTTCGGGTCGACCGACCTGAATGAGTTTGCCATCCTTCAGGATCGCAATCCGGTCGCCCAGTTTAAGTGCTTCGTCCAGATCATGGGTAATGAACACGATGGTTTTATGAAGCTCGCCCTGAAGTTTCATCAACTCATCCTGCATGTCATTGCGGATGAGTGGATCAAGGGCTGAAAATGCCTCGTCCATCAGAAGGACTTCGGGATCGGTTGTTAAAGCACGGGCAAGGCCCACGCGCTGCTGCATGCCGCCTGAAAGCTGATCGGGGAATTTATCTTCGTATCCGGCAAGGCCGACCCGTTCGATCCAGTTGCGAGCCGCATCGTCGCGTGGTTTGCGATCAATCCCCTGAATTTCCAAACCATAGCCGACATTGTCGATCACACTGCGGTGGGGCAAAAGCCCGAAGCGCTGAAACACCATGCCAAGCCTTTTGCGCCGAAATGCATTCAATTCACTGATGCTCATGGCAAGGATATCAGTGCCGTCAAAAAGGACTTCGCCTGACGTCGGATCAATCAGACGGTTCAGATGCCGGATCAGGGTTGATTTTCCTGACCCTGAAAGCCCCATAACCACAAATGTTTCACCCCGTTCGACAGAGAGTGATACATCATGCAGGCCGACCGTATGGCCGGTCTTGGCAAGGATTTCATCCTTATCGGCACCGTCCTGCGCCAGTTTAAGTGCTGTTTGCGGATCCGGGCCGAAGATTTTGAAAATATTGCGGATTTCAATATAACTCATGGCTTTTCCTCCGCCTTGTGACTGCGTTGGGACCGTCTGCCATAAGCCTGACCGATCCGGTCAAACACCACCGCCAGAAGCACAATCGCAATGCCGGCTTCCATACCCGCACCAACATCAAGGCGCTGGATGCCCATCAATACCTGTTCACCAAGGCCGCGCGCACCGATCATGGACGCAATCACCACCATCGAGATCGACATCATTGTCGTCTGATTGATCCCGGCCATGATGTTGGGTAGGGCGAGGGGGAGTTGCACTTTCCAGAGGATTTGCTTGCGGCTGGCTCCGAATGACCGGGATGCTTCAAGAACTTCGGCATCGACCAGCCTGATTCCCAGATCGGTCAGACGGATTACCGGCGGGGCCGCGTAAATCACAGTTGCAAGGATAGCTGGTACCTTGCCCAGACCAAACAGCATCAAAGCTGGAATCAGATACACAAAGCTTGGCATTGTCTGCATGGTATCAAGGATCGGCAGCATTACGGCGCGTAGCCGGTTGGACATCGCCATCGCAATGCCGACCGGAACGCCGATGATCACCGAAAATGACGTTGCCACGATCATCAGGGCAAGGGTCTGCATCGCCTTGTCCCAAAGCCCCAGCGATCCGATGGCAACCATGGCAATTGCCAGTCCGGCGGCAATTTTCCAGTTGCGGCTGGCATGAAATCCGATGACCGCAACCGCGATCACCACGATCCACCAAGGCGTTCCGCGCAGGATTTGTTCAAGCCAGACCAGAATTGTCAGCAGGCTGTCGGCAAACGCTTCAAAGGCATCGCCATAATTCACCACCAGCCAGTCGACAAAGCGATTGACCCATTTGCCCAAGGGCACATTCAATTGTTCTGGAAACATCGTGTGCGTCCGGCCGGTTGTGTTCAGAAAACCAATGAACGTAGGAGCCTAGCAATATGATCCCGCCTGCGCACGATTAATTGCTTGAGGGACTGACATCTCCTGACAGTTTTTTGCGTCAGGAACTGATAATAAAACAGCCCGCCCCATTCAGGCGGGCTGCTTTACACGTCAAAGACGTCAGAGCTTAAAAGCCTTAACGCGATTACATCGCAGCTTTACGTGCTTCTTCAAGCCAGCCGTCGAATTTCGCCTGATTTGCCTTGATCCAGGCATCGGCATGACGGTCGATATCCTCGGCCGATTTTTCGCCATCGCGCATGCGAAGGTTCTGGGCCGAGATGTCGTTGGCTGACAGTTCCATGATCGCAAACAGTTTTGCCGCAGCCGGGTTTTCTTCGGCCCATGCCTTGTTGGCGATGATCTGCTGGTTGTTCACCTGGAAGCCATAGTTCGAACCGTCCGGAAGGGCGGTATCGGCTTCCTTGTTTTCACCCGGAAGCGACGAGAACGGAACCTGAAGCCAGGTAACGTCTTTGCCCGGTACGAGAACGCCCGAAACCCAATAAGGGGTCCAGGTGTAATACAGGATCGGCTCGCCAGCCTTATAACGGGTGATGGTATCGGCGATGATCGCCGAATAGGAACCCTGATTGTGGGCCACCGTGTCGCGCAGGTCATAGGCATCAAGGTGATGTTCGATCACACCTTCACAGCCCCAACCCGGGTTGCAGCCCGCAAGATCAGCTTTGCCGTCGCCGTTATTGTCAAAAATCTTGGCGATTTCCGGATCGGACAACTGGCTGATATTGGTGATGTTGTATTCATCAGCTGTTTTCTTGTCGATCAGGTAACCCTGCAACGCGCCCGGTGAATATACACCTTCGCGATAGATTTTCTTGTCACCGCCAGCAGCCTTGTAAAAATCGGCATGCAGCGGGTTCCAGTGATCGGCCAAGAAGGTCGCATCGCCATTGCCGATGGCAACGTGGCCCGCAGCATATTCGATTTCCTGGATATCCTGGACGTCATAGCCAAGTTCTTCAAGCGCCTTGTTCACCAGAACGGTCTGGAATGTTTCTTCGGCGATCGAGCTTTTAAGCGGCTGAACTTCAACGCCTTCGCCCGGTTTCATGTTGTCGGCAAAAGCAGTGCCGCTGATCAGAAACGAGCTGGTCACAGCAATGGCTGCACCGGTGGAAAGTTTCTTCAGGATCGTCATTAGCTTCTCCTTGTTGGTTGATTGGGGCAGTTTTCTGCCCTTGTTTTCAAACCGGCGTGCCGGCTATTTCTTGCCCATAAGGGAACGGATAGCTGCGGCCGGGCCGCTTTCGTACCAGTGGCGGGTGCCTTTGCTGCGGCTATCCTGACCAAGCGCCTGCGTCATGCGGTCAAGCACGATGGCCAGAAGGACAATCCCAACACCGCCAACTGTGGCAAGGCCCATGTCAAGGCGACCAATGCCGCGCAAAACCATCTGACCAAGGCCACCAACAGCGATCATCGAGGCGATCACCACCATCGAAAGGGCAAGCATCAGGGTCTGGTTCACGCCTGCCATGATTGTCGGCATGGCAAGCGGAAGCTGAACACGGAACAGAAGCTGTTTCGGGCTGGCGCCAAAGGAACGAGCCGCTTCGACCAGATCGCCGGGCACCTGACGGATACCCAGAATGGTCAGGCGGATCAGTGGCGGCAGGGCAAAGATGATGGTCACCACCACGCCCGGAACGTTGCCAATACCAAACAGCATCACGATAGGCACAAGGTAAACAAACGCAGGTGTTGTCTGCATTGCGTCAAGGACGGGGCGTGCCGTATTTGCTGCCCGTTCATTGCGTGCCAGCCAGATACCGGTCGGCAGGCCCAGGACCACGCAGAACAGAACCGATGTTATAACCAATGATAATGTCACCATGGCTTCTGACCAGGCACCGATCAGACCAACGGCAATCATCGAAATCAAAGTACCAATCGCAAGGCGACGACCGGCCAACTGCCACGCAATCAATGACAGGATCAGAATGACAACGATGGCTGGTGTTGCCTGCAACCCAGTTTCGACACCCGATAGGACCGCATCAATCGGCCAGCGGATCGCCTGAAAGACGCTGCGAAAGTTATCGACGACCCATTCCAGCCCATGATTGACCCAGATATCAAGTGGAATGACCGCATCCTGAAACGGATGAAGGATATCAAAATGATGTTCCGGGGCAGGGGCGGCATTCGAAAGCCAGTCTCCTGCCGTGTCAGAAGCGTCACCGCCACCCCATGGATTGGACGCGCCGTTCCGGGCTGCATCAGCGGCACCTGATGTGGTTGCGTCTTTTGCTGCATCTGCCGCGCCGGTATCGGTGGCAGCACCCCACGGATTGCTGTTATCAGCCATTTGCGCCATCTCCTTCGCGGTCGAGAGTCGCCAAAAGATTGGCTCTGTTGATTACGCCAAGATATTTGCCGTTTTCATTGACGACCGGCACGCCGCACGGTGTATGTGCCACGGTTCCGATCAGGTCAGAAAGCTGGGTGTCATGGGAAACGGCTTCGATATCAGGCAGGAAAGCTGCTGAAAGTTTGTCGGCACCTGATTTGATCGCCTGATCGACGCTGTCGACGGAAATGATCCCGTGGAAATCAAGCTTGTCACCAACGATATAGCCATATTCGCGGTCTTCGTTACGCAGGCGGTTAAGGGCTGTTTTAAGGCCAACGCCTTCGCGTTCGATCACAGTAACCTGGCGTTTTACGACGATATCCTTGGCCGTAAGAATTGTTGAGACATCAACACCGCGGAAGAACGATTTGACATAGTCATTGGCCGGATTGTTGAGGATTTCCTCAGGCGTTCCGACCTGAACGACAATGCCGCCCTCCATGATCGCGATACGGTCACCGATGCGCATCGCTTCATCCAGATCGTGCGAGATGAAGATGATGGTGCGCTTGTGTTCACGTTGCAGGGTTAGAAGTTCGTCCTGCATTTCTGTACGGATCAGCGGATCAAGGGCGGAAAATGCTTCGTCCATCAACATAACGGATGGGTCGTTGGCAAGGGCACGGGCAAGGCCGACGCGCTGCTGCATGCCACCCGAAAGTTCATCGGGGTATGAATTGGCCTGTGCTTTCAGTCCGACCTGATCAAGCGCATTCAGGGCGCGCTCATGGCGTTCGTTTTCGGCAACACCCGCCAATTCTAGGCCAAATGCTGCATTTTCGACGACGCTCATATGGGGCATCAGTGCAAAGGACTGGAATACCATGGACATGTCCCTTCGGCGTAATTCGCGCAATTCCTCGTCATTCATGGCGGCAATGTCGGTGCCGTCATAAAGAACCTGGCCCGACGTCGGCTCGATCAAACGGTTCAGCAGGCGAACAAGTGTCGATTTTCCGGATCCCGAAAGCCCCATCACAACGAAAATCTCGCCCTGACGGACGGTGAAGCTGGCGCCGCAAACCCCGACGGTTTGTCCGGTTTTGTCAAAAATTTCGGCTTTGTCGATCCCGTCATTGATCATCTGCATTGCCTGATCAGGACGGTCGCCAAAGACTTTATAAAGGTCCTTTACAACGATTTTATCGGTCATTGGCCCTTGTCATTTGTTGTTGTCGGACAACAAGCGTCGTCGATCCCGGGGTGCGGAAACCGCGCGATGTCATCCATTGAAAATGTCATGTCGAGACAGGTGTGATCTTTGCGCCGGATCGCGCCTGCTCCCCCAATTTCGTCACATTCTGTGTTTTGATAGTTACAGATCAAAACATTTGATGTCAAATTATAATGGCGCTAAGTTGGCCCGATAACATGACAGGGAGAACGGCGCGTATGATCACGGATCAGCAGAAAAGAAGAGAGTTTCTCGATGTTCTGGTCGCGCTGAGGCAGATCATTCGTGCAACCGATCTGCATTCAAAACATGTGATGAAGGTTTGTGGTCTTACTGTTCCGCAGCTTGTCGTGCTTCTGGCAATCGAAGAATTGGGGGCGGTGACGGTCAAGGAAATCTCGCGGCACGTCTCGCTTAGTCAGGCAACCGTTACGACGATCCTGAACCGGCTTGAAGATCGCGGTTTTATCGAGCGGGCCCGCAACGCGGATGACAAGAGGGTGGTCAATAGTCGCCTTACCGACAAGGGGCTTGCCGTACTGAGCGATACGCCACCGCTGATGGACGGTGAATTCATGCAGCGCTATGAAATGCTTGATATGAACGAACGCAGCCGTATCCTGACCTCATTGCAGCATGTTGCCCGCCTGATGGATACCGAAGAAGTCGACCCTAGGCCGCCGACCGGATACGACCGGTTTTCCGTGGACTAGAATGGGGCAATCCGGATTGCCTCGATTGTTTCCACCCCTAACCAATTTTGCAGGCGCAGCAAAAAGGGGCAGATCGAAATCTGCCCCGTGATCAATATTTGCAAGACCGCATTGCGATCAGGTTGCTACCTGTTTTTAAAGCGCGGCCTCAACCCGCTCTGCCACTTTCTCCGGCACCCAGGCTTTCCAAACGTCCGGCTTTTCTTTCAGGAAATAAAGTGCTGCATCTTCGGGCTTTTCTTCGTTTTCCTGCATATAGGCCAGCATTTCCGAAACCATGGCGTTGCTGGTTTCATAATGCGTCAGGAATTCGATCAGTCTGGGCGCTGATTTCATGAATTCCGTATTAACCCCGACCGTAACCGTGCTTTCGGGATAGGCCGTGGCTTTTTTCGGGTTTGTATCTGTTTTCAGCTTGTCGAAAATCGACTGATCATAGGCCGGTTCTTCAAGGCGATAGCTGTCATAAAGACCCATCACCCATGTCGGCCCCCAATAGTAATAAAGTGCCGGCTCGCCACGCTTGTGCGCAGAGGCGATTGCCGCAGAAAGCGCCGCACCGGTGCCCGGGCGGAAGTTGGTGAAGCTGTCATCAAGGCCATAGGCCACGAGTTTCGCCGAATTGACCTTTTCGCAAACCCAGCCCGCCGGGCAATTGTAAAAGCGGCCTTTGTTCGGTTCTTCGGCATCTTCGAACAGTTTGGCGTATTTGGGCAGATCATCGACCGACTTCAGATCGGGCGCCATCGGCTCGATCCCGCGTTCCTTATCGCCTTCGATCACATAACGCGGCACGAACCAGCCTTCGACCGCATCATCGAAATTCACCCCGATTTGGGTAACATTTCCGGCGGCCTCTGCCTTTTTCCATGCGTCCGCCACGTTATCGCGCCAGATTTCCATGACAACGTCGATGTCGCCTTTACCCGCACCGGTCAAAAGCGGAATCACATCACCGGGCAGGGCGTCGGTCTGGCAGCCATAACCCTTTTCAATGATAAAGCGCGCGACAGCATTGTGGAAAAGCGCGCTGTCATAATTCAGCCCGGCGAACATCACCGGGCGATCAATCTCGCAACTGGCATCTTGTGCCTGTGCGCTTGTGTGCGTGGAAAATGCAAGGCCAGCGGCCATAAGCATTGCGGCTCCGGTAGGCAGGATGTTCATCATTTTTCCCTTTGATTATCTTCTACGGTCCGGAAGCGCATCAAATGCAATGTCCGACGGTTGGATGCCGTCATGTCACCAGTGGTTGTTCATTTGGTCCCCTGACTGGACTTTGCCCCTGATACAGGTAGGTCAAAGTTTAACCTCGGGCCCAAAGATGACGCAACCCTGCTTGCCGACATTTGTCGGACTTGTGATGTGCCATGATGGGTTGCAGTCTAAAACGCTCCTCCTGACAACGATGTCAGGAGATGTCAGTGTATTTACGATTGCGGGGGTGGAATTTTGACCGGAAGTTCGTGAAACTTTCCTGTGGCATGTTTATGCTGCGCCAAACGCATTTTCGCCGGGGGCACCATGACGCATGACAGTCTGTTTGTTTTTGATATCGAAACCGTTCCCGATATCGATGTTCTGCCACAATTGACCGGCGAAACCGCACCTGATCCGGCAACAGGTCGCGAGATGCTCGAAAAATATCATCTTGATATCACCGATGGTCGAAACGGGTTCCCGCGCCAGCCGTTTCACAAGGTTGTCGCGATCAGTTTCCTGCGCGCCACGATCCAGCGCGACGGAAATCTTGAAACTTACGAGATCGAAGAACTGCGTTCCGGTGGTGATCTGACCAGCGAGGAAAAGGACCTTGTGAATGGTTTCTTTGCCTATTGCGGTAAACTTTATCCCAGGCTTGTTAGTTTCAATGGTCGTGGGTTCGATCTGCCGGTTTTAAAATATCGCGCGATGAAGCATGGGGTGAGTGCGCGGTGGTTACACCAATCTGCCAACAAGTGGGAAAATTATACGTCGCGTTATGCGCCAAACTGGCATTGTGACCTTGGCGAAGTTCTTTCCGACTATGGTGCATCCGCAAGAACCAAAATGAACGAGGTCTGTGCCGCCCTTGATCTTCCGGGCAAGACCGGCGTTGATGGTAGCAAAGTTTCGGACATGTATGACAATGGCGAGATTGAAGGCATTCGTCGTTACTGCGAAACGGATGTTCTCAACACCTATCTTCTTTATCTTCGCTATGTTCTCCACACCGGATTAAGCGATCATGACGGTTATAATCACGCCATCAATCTGACCGTCGCATGGCTTGAGGAACGGGCAGGGGATATTCCGGCTTATCAGGAATTCCTCGACGCCTGGCGGGCTTCAAGCGCCGGATCATTCAATCTGCTTTAAGATATCCCGGTTTCGGTAAAGTGAAACGTTTCACACCGACGGGATCGTTCTGTGTGATCTGTATTGAATTGCGAATCATTTGCGATTAGTGCTGGTGTTTGGTTGCAAGTGACTTGCAAACGCATGTCGTGGTGAAAAGATTTCAAGGGAAACGTTTCGATGGATATCAGGAGAATCATCTGTGGCACGGTGTTGGGTGCTGCCGCCGTTACGGCTTCGGCCGCCTCTGCACAGGAAGTGAATGTCTACTCCCTGCGCCAGCCTTTCCTTGTTGAGCCCCTGTTCGAGAGCTTCACCAAGGAAACCGGAGTTAAGGTCAATGTGATCTTCGCGGAAAAAGGTCTGGTCGAGCGGATCAAGCAGGAAGGTGCAAACAGCCCGGCGGATGTCCTGATGACCGTCGATATCAGCCGCATCAAGGAAGCCGTCGATGCCGGTGTCACCGACGCCGTCAATAGTGATGTTCTGGAAGCAAATATTCCGGCCCACTTGCGCGATGAAAACGATCAGTGGTTCGCGCTGACCCAGCGTGGTCGCGCTCTTTATGCATCGAAAGACCGTGTGACCGAGGGCGAAATTGCCACATACGAAGATCTTGCCGATCCGAAATGGAAGGGCCGCGTTTGTACCCGTTCTGGTACGCATGATTACAATATCGCGCTGGTTTCTTCGATGATTGCGCATCACGGCACAGAAGAAGCCAAAACATGGCTCGAAGGGCTGAAAGCAAACCTTGCACGCAAGCCACAGGGCAACGATCGTGGTCAGGTCAAGGCGATCAAGGAAGGCGAATGCGATGTCGCGATTGCCAATACCTATTACTATGGCAAGATGCTTGATGATCCGGAACAGCGCGCATGGGCGGAATCGGTAAATATTATCTTCCCCAATCAGAATGACCGCGGCATGTCGATGAACATTTCCGGCATGACCCTGATCAAAGGTGCCCCGAACAAGGAAAACGCCGTCAAGTTGATGGAATTCCTTTCGGGTGACGAGGCACAGAAAATCTATGCCGAAGTGAATTACGAATATCCGGTCAAGCCGGGTGTTGAATGGTCCGACTATGTGAAGTCGTGGGGCACGTTCAAGGCTGATGAGCTGCCGTTGTCTGAAATTGCGCGTCTGCGTGCGGATGCCGTACGCATGATCGATGAAGTGGGATACAACGAATAAACGAATTTTCGTTTTTCGAATCATTCCGGAAAGGGGCGGTAACCATTACCGTCCCTTTTTTTATGTCTGTAAACCCGGCAATTCCGCGGCGCAAACCGACATGGACAAGGCGGTTATGTTCTATTGGCTCTTGCAAAACAGGGTAGCAGCCCTTTAATTTCCCCGACAGCGAGTACAAATCATTCTTACTTGCCCCATCGCTTTGCGACCATTTCAGGAGATTCAAGATGACTTCACTGCGCAACAAGGTCTTTGGCATTATGGGCGCGGTGGTCGGATTGACGGCATTTCAAGCGAATGCTGCCGAGGAGGTGAATGTATATTCGCTTCGCCAGCCTTTCCTGATTGAACCGATGTTCAAACAATTCACTCAGGAAACCGGCATCCGGGTCAATACGCTGTTTTCGCAAAGCGGTCTGGTCGAACGTATCAAACATGAAGGCCGCAACAGTCCGGCCGATCTTTTGCTGACGGTTGATATCGGGCGCATCCAGGATGCTGTTGATGCCGATATCGCAACACCGCTTCAAAGCGATGTGATCGATGCCAATATCCCCGAACAATTCCGTGATCAGGACCATCTGTGGGTTGGTCTGACAACTCGTGCACGTGTTCTTTATACGTCGCTTGATCGTGTGAAGCCCGACGCCATTTCGACATACGAAGAACTTGCCGATCCGGAATGGAAGGGGCGCATTTGTCTCCGTTCTGGAATGCATGTTTACAATATCGCACTGGTGGCCTCGATGATTGCCCATCATGGCGAGGAATACACAAAAACCTGGCTTCAGGGACTGAAAGACAATCTTGCTCGCAAACCGCAAGGGGCCGATATCGACCAGATCGAGGCCGTATCGCAGGGTGTTTGTGACCTGGCAATCGGCAATTCCTATTATTACGGCAAGATGCTTGATGATCCGAACAAAGCCGATGCCGCCAAGGATGTTCGGATTGTTTTCCCCAATCAGGGTGACCGTGGTACGCATGTGAATATTTCGGGCGTTGCGCTGATCAAGAATGCACCCAACAAGGAAAATGCGATCAAGCTGGTCGAATTCCTATCGGGGGACGAAGCGCAGCATATGTATGCTGACGTCAATTTTGAATACCCGGTCAAGCCGGGGGTGGCATGGTCGGAAATGGTTCGTTCCTGGGGAACTTTCAAATCCGACACGCTGCCGCTTAACGAAGTTGCCAACAATCGTGGCGCCGCCATTCGTCTGATCGACGAAGTCGGCTTTAACGAATAGGGCATTCTTCGCGTGAACAATTCCTGTCAGACCAAAGATGATCGCGATATCCGGCCGTCGGCCGTGACCGAAACGCTTGATCCGTTGCGCGAACGGTCGCTTGGAACCTCGATGCGGTGGTTGCCACGTGGCCAATCAGGTCTTTGGTTGGCCGGGGCGTTCATTATAGCGCTTCTTGTGGCGACGCCGTTGATTGCGGTTGTCTATCTGGCACTGTTCCCCACCGAAAATATCTGGCCGCATCTGGCATCAACCATGTTGCCCCGATACCTTAAAAATACCGGCATTCTGATGCTGGGCGTCGGTGTTGGTGTAACATTGATCGGTGTGTCGGCGGCATGGGTCGTAACGATGTGCCGCCTGCCCGGCAAACGGTTCTTTGAATGGGCAATGCTGCTGCCGATGGCGGTTCCGGCCTACATCGTTGCTTATGTTTATACCGATCTTCTGGAATATGCCGGGCCGTTTCAGCGTCTGTTGCGCGAAATTTTTGGCTGGCAATCGGCGCGCGATTACTGGTTCCCCGATATCCGGACCAAGGGCGGGGCAATTCTGGTGCTCAGCCTGACGCTGTATCCTTATGTTTACATGCTGGCCCGGGCTGCCTTTTTGGCGCAATCGGTCTGTGTCCTTGAAGCTGCGCGCGTTCTTGGGCGTTCGGCGTGGAATTCGTTTGTGACCGTTGCCTTGCCATTGGCGCGGCCTGCCATCGTGGTTGGGGTGGTCATTGCATTGATGGAAACGCTGAATGATTTCGGCACCATCGATTTCTTTGCGGTTCATACCCTGACTGCCGGTATTTTCAACGTCTGGCTTGGTATGGGAAATGCCGGTGGGGCGGCGCAGATTGCGCTGACCATGCTTGCGGTTGTGATTGTCCTGATTGTGGCCGAACGCTATTCGCGTCGTCGCCAGCGCTTCCACGACACAACCAATCGTTTTCAGGAATTACCGGGTTACGAGCTTGGCCCGGTCGCCAAGTTCTTTGCACTTGCGGTTTGTGTTCTGCCGATTGTGCTGGGTTTCGTGATCCCGTCGCTGGTGCTGATCTATTATTCCGTTGGCTATTTTGACCAAAGCTGGACATCGGACTTCTTTGAATATGCGGGCAACAGCCTTCTGGTTGCTGGTCTTGCAACCTTTGTTGCGGTCGGATGTGCTGTGTTTCTGGGATATGCCCTGCGGCTTTTCCCGCAGCCGCTTTTGCGGTTCTGCATCCGCATGGCGTCGGTTGGCTATGCCGTGCCGGGGGCAGTTCTTGCAATCGGGGTTCTGATTCCATTCGCAAGGTTTGATAATGCGGTTGACGCCGTGATGCGCGAAACATTCGGGATTTCAACCGGTCTGCTTCTAAGCGGTACGGTCTTTGCCATCGTGTTTGCCTATGCCGTGCGGTTTATGGCTGTTTCTTATGGATCGATCGAGGCCGCCCTTGGCAAGGTCCGGCCAAGTATGGATGACGCCGCCCGGACATTGGGGGAAAGCCCGTGGGGTACGTTGAAACGTATTCATTTCCCGATGGTGCGTGGCGGTATTCTTGCCGCCGCGGTTCTGGTCTTTGTTGATGCGATGAAAGAACTTCCGGCGACACTGATCCTGCGGCCGTTCAATTTTGAAACGCTGGCAACGCATGTCTATCAGTTTGCCAAGGACGAAATGATCGAGCAGGCCGCACTAGGTGCCTTGACCATCGTCATTGTCGGCGTCGTGCCGGTGGTTATGCTCAGCCGTGCAATTTCTCGGTCCCGCCCCGGGCATGGCAGTGCATCTTCGCCCCATTGACGTTCCTGTTCCGGCGGACCACTATCGCTGCTATATGATCCCGATAAATTCGACAGGCTGCCGATGACCACGTCGCAAAAAAATCCTGCCAAGACCGACCTTTGCCATCAACCGGGCCTGACCCGGTTGGAAGATGCACTGCGTATTGCGTTTAACGACGTGGCTGTTCGCGCCCCGGTGATTGAGGCACCACTTTCTGATTGTTATGGCGCAATCCTGCGCAAGGATATCGTTGCCAGGGTCGATGTTCCGTCTGCTGATAATTCGGCGATGGACGGATATGCATTTTGTCATGCCGATTTGCAGGAATTTGTCGGGGCGTCGGATGCACAAATCATTGTGGGCGGCGTATCACTGGCAGGTCATCCTTTTGCTGGAGAAATCCCGCGCGGGCAGGCAATCCGCATTGCGACCGGGGCCTCCATTCCTGATGGTGCGGATTGCATCATCATTCAGGAAAATATCACGGCCAATGCCGATGAAACGCTTTTGACCATCCCGCAGGACGTGATCGCCAAAACCCGTCTGCATCAACATATCCGTCGGCGCGGTGAAGATGTTGCAACCGGTATGGTTGTCCTGCCAGCCGGTAAACGTCTGCGCCCACAGGATATCGCAGTCGCGGCCGGGCAGGGGTATCAGTCCCTGCCGGTTGCCAGACCATTATCAGTTGCCGTTTTCTCGACCGGGGATGAGCTGGCAAGGCCGGGTGATCCACTTCCAGCCGGTGGCGTCTACGATTCCAACCGGTTTGCCATGATCGGTATGCTGCGCGCTTGCGGGTGCAGGGTAACCGATCTCGGTCTTCTGGCTGATGATTTCGACGTTCTGAAAACGGCCTTGAAGGATGCGGCTCAAACCCATGATGTCATCTTGACGTCGGGTGGGGTTTCGGTTGGCAAGGCCGATCTGCTTAAACCCGTCGTGGATAGCCTTGGCGAAATTCAGGCGTGGAAACTGGCAATCAAACCCGGAAAGCCCTTGATGCGAGGCCGTATCGGGGATTGTGTGGTTATTGGTTTGCCTGGCAATCCTGTTTCGGTGATGGTGTCAGGCCTGCTTTATGCCGTGCCATTGCTTTTGCATATGATGGGGGCTGCTGATCAGGTTTGTGCCCCCGTGCGATTGCCCGCAACCGCCGGATTTGATTTCAGGCGAGGTACCGGGCGCCGTGAATGGTTGCGCGCCCGTCTTGTGGAGGATGATGGTCAATGGGTTGCCAGGCCTTATCATTCGGCAAGTTCCGGTATGTTATCCTCGATGGTGTGGGCAGAAGGCCTGATTGAAATCGCCGAGGATTGCGGACAGGTTAAAAAGGGTGATCGCGTGCTTTATTTGCCCTTCGGTGGTTTGCAGGCGTTTTAAAAACTGATCCAGATCATGGATTTGCTGCCTTTTTTCGCAGATGTATAACAAAACAACGGATTAAGGGTGGAAAGCAGATGACTGTATCAGTTACTTTTTGCGGGGCTGCGGGTGGCGTTACCGGTTCGTGTTATCTGCTGCGTACCGACGGTGGTGATATCATTGTCGATTGCGGCATGTTTCAGGGCAGCAAGACGGTTCGCGAACTGAACTATGGAGCTTTTCCGTTCAAGGCTGCGGATATTCGTAGCGTGCTTCTGACCCATGCGCATATTGATCATTCCGGGTTGCTTCCCAAACTGGTGAAGGCCGGTTTTAACGGGCCGATCTACGCGACCGAACCCACCTGCGATCTTCTGACCTACATGCTGCCTGATTCCGGCTATATTCAGGAAACCGAGGTCGAACGTCTTAATCGCCGCAATGTTCGGCGTGGCCGCCCGGAAGTCACCCCGATCTATACCCGCGAAGACGCGGAAAAGACCCTCAAACGTTTGCAGCCTGTCGATTATCATGAGTGGCGCGAAGTTTTACCGGGTTTGCGGGCACGCTACTGGGATGCAGGGCATCTTTTGGGATCGGCCTCGATCGAGGTCGAAGTGGATGACGAGGCACCGGACGGCGAACCGCGCACCTTGCGGTTGCTGTTTTCAGGTGATATCGGCACGGGAGAGGCGGTGTTTAACGATGCCCCCGAAGGCCCGAAAAACATCGATTATCTGTTTGTTGAATCGACCTATGGTGATCGTAACCGTCCTGAAGTCAGCGACGCCGAACGTCGTGAAATGCTTGCCGTGGAAGTTCGCGCTGCCATTCAGGCTGGCGGCAACCTTGTCATACCAAGCTTTGCTGTTGCCCGAACGCAGGAATTGCTGGTTGATCTGGCAACCCTGTTTAACCTTGGAAAGCTGCCCAAGGCGGATGTTTTCGTCGATAGCCCGCTGGCTCAGCGCGCAACCGAGGTTTTTGCCAAACATCTGTCTCATGACGATGCTCGTGGCTTGGCGCATCCCAATTTCCATATGGTGCCCGATGCCGAAGCCAGCATGCAACTGGCACGGGTTAAAAGCGGGGCGATCATTTTATCAGCAAGCGGCATGTGCGATGCCGGGCGTATTCGGTATCATCTGAAAAACAATCTGTGGCGTCCTGAATCTACGGTGTTGATGGTTGGTTTCCAGGCTGCCGGCTCGCTTGGTCGTGTGTTGCAGGGCGGGGCAAAGCACGTCCGCATTCACGGTGACGAGATTGATGTCCGTGCCCGGATCAGAACGCTTGATATCTATTCCGGTCATGCCGATCAGGACATGCTTCTGCGCTGGACAAAAGAACGTATGCCGGTATCGCGGCGTATTTTCCTGACCCATGGTGAAGATGGCGCACGTGCCGGTTTGCAGCAGGCGATGATTAATGCCGGTATCGAAGAAAGCAAAATCGCCCTTCCGATGCTTGATGACACCGTTATGCTCAAACGCGGGCAGGCAAAACAGGCCGAATTCAAACCGCGCCTGCCGGCTGGCGAAATGTCCCGGGACGACTGGCATAACCGCTATGCCCATAGTGTTACAGAGCTTTCTGAAAAACTTCGCGCACTCGACAGCAACGAAAAACGCGAGGCCCTGCTCGAAAAAGTCTTGCAAGATATCGCATCGGCATGAGAGCAATAGCCCGATGGCAGGTTTTAAATACCGTAAAATACGGAAATACTTGCCAACGGGCGATATCGTGTCACCCTATATCGGGTTGAGAAGGTATCGAAGGACACTACGAGAGCGGGCGGATATATGTCGATCGTGGGGAATACCGGCTATCGTGTTCTGATCTATAGCCACGATACATTCGGCTTGGGCCATCTGCGCCGCTGCCGAACCATTGCGCATGCGCTTGTTTCACGTCGGGACGATGTATCTGTGCTGATCCTTTCTGGATCGCCGATCATTGGCAGTTTCGAATTCCGTTCACGAGTCGACTTTGTGCGCATTCCGGGCGTGATCAAGCTCTCGAATGGTGAATACACGTCACTTAATCTGAATATTGATGTTGATCAGACTCTGGCGATGCGTGAATCCATTATTCAGCATACCGCCGACGTGTTTAACCCTGATCTGTTCATCGTCGACAAGGAGCCGCTTGGTTTGCGCGGGGAAGTTGAATCGACACTTCAAATGCTTCGCCATCGCCGCACGCGCCTTGTCATGGGCTTGCGCGATGTGATGGATGACCCGGTTAATCTGCGCGAAGAATGGGACCGCAAAAAATGCGTTCCGGCCCTTGCCGATCTTTACGATGAAATCTGGGTCTATGGCCTCAAGGACATCTGCAATCCGCTTGAAGGTATTGATTTGCCACCGGGTGTCGAAGAAAAAATGACCTATACCGGCTATCTGCCGCGTACAGCCACCCGCAAACCAACCCCGGAACATGGCGCGCTTGGTCTTGAGGAACCCTATTACCTTGTCACCACCGGTGGCGGTGGAGATGGGGTTAATCTGGTCGATTGGGTTATCAGTGCCTATGAAGCCGATCCTGACATTCCGGTTCCGTCGCTTGTTGTGCTGGGCCCGTTCATGGCACCAAATGATCAGCAGGCGTTCATGGAACGCGCCGAAAAGATCGATAAGCTCTCGGTCATCACCTTTGATGCCAATGTTGAAATGTTGATGGATCGGTCCGCTGGCGTGATTGCGATGGGCGGATACAATACCTTCTGCGAAATTCTGTCTTTTGACAAACCGGCAATTATTGTGCCGCGAACCGTTCCGCGGCTTGAACAATATGTCCGCGCATCGGCGGCCGAAAAGCTTGGTCTGGTCAAGATGCTGACCGAGGACGGTGGTCGTCCGCCGATGCAAATGGCCGAGGCCCTTCGCAGTCTGATTGATCAGCCAAAGCCGTCGCATGTGACCGTGCCAAACCTGATGGGCGGCCTTGATAGTGTTGGCGATCAGGTTGAACGCTGGCTGCCGCCGCAGCTTGCTGCCGAGTAAGATTTTCCGGGATAACAACAGATGTCATGCGACAAGCTTGCAATCGTGGTGAAAGGTTATCCACGATTGTCGGAAACCTTTATTGCCCAGGAAATACTTGGTATTCAGCAGGCAGGTATTCCTTATCGCATTGTATCCCTGCGTCATCCGACCGATAAAAAACGCCATCCGATCCACGAACGGATCATGGCTGAAATCGATTACCTGCCAGAATATGTTTATCAGGAACCGATGCGCGTGTTTCGCGGCTGGTTAAAGGCGCGCAAAATGCCGGGATATCGTCGGGCCAGAAACATCTGGTGGCAGGACTATCGCCGGGATCGCACGCCGAACCGTGCCCGTCGTTTCGCCCAGGCATTGGTAATGGCGGCGGAGCTGCCGAACGATATCACACGCATCTATGCGCATTTCCTGCACACCCCGGCATCGGTTGCACGATATGCCGCGATCATTCGCGGTCTTCCATGGTGTTGTTCGGCGCATGCCAAGGATATCTACACCAGCGAAGATTGGGACATGCGTGAAAAGCTGGCAGATATGGATTGGCTGGTGACCTGCACGAAGGCAAATGTCGATCATCTGCAAAAGCTTGCCGATGATCCGGCCAAAGTGAATTTGCTTTATCATGGATTGGATTTTTCACGGTTCCCCGAAGAACTGCCCGATCGGTCCCCCCGTGACGGGCGTGATGACAATAACCGGGTGACAATCCTGTCGGTTGGTCGGCTGGTTGGCAAAAAGGGTTATGATGACCTTTTACGAGCACTTGCCGACTTGCCAAAAGATCTGCACTGGCGGTTTGTCCATATTGGTGGCGGTAATGGCGATAAATATAAATCGCTCGCAGCGGACCTTGGAATTGCCGATAATTGCGATTGGCAAGGGCCGCGTGACCAGAAGGAAGTGATTGCAGCCTGTCAGTCTGCTGATCTGTTCGTGCTGGCAAGCCGGGTGGAAAAGGATGGTGATCGTGACGGATTGCCCAATGTCCTGATGGAAGCCCAGCTTTGCGGGCTTGCAGCGGTTTCGACCGCAATTTCAGCGATACCGGAACTGATCACGGATGGCCTGAATGGCAAACTTGTTCCCGAACGTGATCCAAAATCATTGTCGTTGGCAATGGCTGAACTGATCGTTGATCCGGCTCTGCGCGACCAGATGGGGCGCAAGGGCAATGAAATCGTCCGACGCGATTTTTCGTTCTATACCGGGATGAAGGAACTGGCGCGTCGATTTGGCGCTGATCGGGCTTTCGATACAAGCACATTAGAACAACCGGCGGCGGAGTAGGGGGACGGCAAACGTGCAGATCGCCTTTTATGCACCGTTAAAGCCGATTGATCATCCGACACCATCGGGGGATCGCCTGATGGCGCGCCTTCTGTGTGACGCGCTTTCGCAAGCCGGACATAAAGTTGATATCGCATCTCGTCTGCGCAGCAGGGTTGGCGATGGCAATGTCCTGCGTCAGGCGCAAATTGCCGAACTGGCGTCAAAGCTGACCGCGCGGCTGTTGCGGCAGTATCAGAATGGCAAACGCAAGCGCCCCGATATCTGGTTTACCTATCATCTCTATTACAAGGCCCCGGACTGGATTGGCCCGGTGATCGCGAATGTTCTTGGCATTCCCTATGTCGTGGCCGAGGCATCCTTTGCCCCCAAACGCGCAACCGGTCCCTGGGCGCAAAGCCATATAGCCGTTGAACATGCCTTGCGATGTGCCGGTGCGGTGTTTTCACTTAATCATGCGGATATGGAATGTCTTGCGCCAATATGCGGTCAGGATCGGCTGCATTATCTGCCACCCTTTACCCATACCGAAAACTGGCATGCTGCTGATCGTGGCCAAATTGATCTGGATAAACCGGTTCAGTTGGTAACAACCGCCATGATGCGACCGGGCGACAAGCTGAAATCTTACGAATTGCTGGCAAACGCACTCGGCAGGCTCAATGCACGGAATGTGACGAACTGGCATCTGACGGTGATCGGCGATGGTCCCGCACGCGCGGATGTCGAGGCAGCCTTTGAACGCCACGCAATCAAATACGATCAACTTGATTTCGCCGGTCTTTGCGATGCCGATCATACGCGCATTCTTTTGGCGCGATCTGACATGTTTGTATGGCCGGCGATCAACGAGGCCTATGGTATGGCAATACTTGAAGCACAGGCGGCAGCATTACCTGTTCTGGCAGGCGACTGTGGCGGTGTTTCAGGCATTGTAGCGGATGGCAAAACCGGATGGCTGGTGCCGGTTGGGGATGTTGATGCCTTTGCCGACAAACTTGCCGAATGCTTGGCATCGGATCGGTACAGCATATTGCGCGATATCGGGCAGTCGGCCGCGCAGAAAGCCGAACAGATGCATACCGTCACCGCCGCCGCCCAAAAGCTTGATACTGTCCTGGGTGGCGTGATGGAAAGTCACATGAAACGGAAACAGGGATGAGAAACTTTCATTTTGCCCTGTTGCGACATGGGATTACCGCGTGGAACACGGAAAAACGTATCCAGGGCCAAAGCGACATATCGTTGCTTCCCGAAACCATTGATGAGTATGGCCGCCTGCAATTACCGGAAAAATGGCGCAAAGTTCCTTGGCGTGTCAGCCCGCTGATCCGGACAATTCAAACAGCCGTTAGCCTTTCGATTGAGGGTGTTTCACCTGACGAACATTGGATTGAAATGAACTGGGGGGATTGGGAAGGTAAAAAACTTTCCGACTTGCGCCGCCAACTCGGCCCCAGAATGCAGGAAAATGAAGGCCGTGGTTGGGACTTCCGCCCGGAAGGCGGCGAAAGCCCGCGTGAAGTTCTTTCCCGGGTCGAGGCCGCCTTGGCCGGGCATCGTGACGGTGATTTTGGCGTCGTAACCCACAAGGGTGTTATTCGTGCGGTCTATGCTGCGGCAAGAGGCTGGGACATGATGGGGAAAATCCCTGACAGGCTTGATTGGAAAAGCATTCATGTCTTTTCATGGTCTTCGGATGACGGGCTTGGCGTCGTTGATCTTAATTGCCGTCTGCTTGAACGGGACGGAACAACCTCATGACCGACATCCTGATATATGTTCAGCATTTGCTTGGTATCGGTCATGTGCGCCGTATCGCCCTGATCAATGCGGAACTGAAAAAGCTCGGCATCAAGGCAACCGTTATCACCGGTGGTATCCCCGATGCCGCACTGGATTTCGGAAGCGATGATGTGATCCAACTGCCGCCTTGCCGAACCGCAGATAGCGGTTTTTCCGGATTGGTCGACGCGGCGGGAAATCCGGTCAATGAGGCATGGAAGCAGGCGCGAAAACAGGCATTACTTGATGCGTTCAAATCCGTGGCACCCAAGCTTTTGATGATCGAAATGTTCCCGTTTGGCCGCCGGGCCTTCCGGTTCGAATTACTGCCGCTGCTGGAACGGGCTGGGCAGGCGGGGATTCCCCGTATCTGTTCCGTTCGTGACCTTCTGGTTCGCAAATCTGACCCGTCAAAAGAAGTCTGGATGCGCGATATTGCGCGCAGTCATTTTGACCACGTGCTGGTTCACGGTGATCCGATGCTTTTTGGTTTCGGGCGTAGCTTCCCGTTTGCCAGCGATATTGCTGATATGATCGAATATACTGGTTATGTTGCGCCCAAAGCTGAGTTCTTGGGCGGCGAACGACAAGGTGTTCTTGTTTCTGCTGGCGGTGGTGCGGTCGGGGCTGCGCTGATTGAAGCTGCAATTGCTGCGCGTCCGCTTTCAAGCCGGTTTGCCGATCAGCCATGGGATATTGTCACAGGGCCGCATTTCCCGACCAACACATTCCATCGCCTTGCGCAAAACCTGCCGGCCGGGGTCACGTTGCATCGCTTTTTGCCTGATTTCCGCGAACGGATGGCACATGCCTGTGTTTCCGTCTCGCAGGCAGGCTATAATACCTTGATGGATGTTCTGGCGACGGGGACCGCGTCGGTAATGGTTCCATTCGCCGATGGCGGTGAAAGCGAACAGACTGAGCGCGCTGCTATTTTAGCGGGAAAGAAAGTGCTGTCGTTGCTTGATCCCGATGATTTAAGTCCACAATCCTTGGCAAATCAAATAGATCGGGCGAAAAATCCTGTTAAATTAGATATATCTCTGGACGGGGCAGGGATAACTGCGGCTAAACTCGCAGAAAGAATAAGAGGGAAGGCATGAGTAGCTGGGATCAACTTCGCGCAGAGCTGGATTTGTGGCAGTCCGAAGAATGGATTGCCACGATGTGGTGGCGCGACGATGACGCAGTTGCCGTTACATCGGCACTTGAAACGTTGCTTGCCTTCGAACAGGATTATCGCGTTCCCTTGGCCCTTGCGGTGATTCCGGCTGATCTTGAACATGATCTGGTGCTGCGTCTGGCAGAAACACTTGATACCCGTGTTTTCCAGCATGGCTGGTCCCATACCAATCATATGCCTGCTGGCCGAAAAAAGCAGGAACTCGACGATGTTCGCGATATTGGTACGGTCGTTGCCGATATCCGCCGCGGCTTTGATATCCTGTCATCCCAGTTTGGCAATCGTTTCCTGCCGGTGATGGTGCCGCCATGGAACCGCATTGCCGATGACGTCATGCGGGCTTTGCCATCGCTTGGCCTGCGCGGCATCAGCACGTTTAATGCGAGACCGGATGCATATCCCGTTTCCGGCCTTCTGATGGTCAATACCCATGTTGATGTTATTGACTGGCGCGGTACCCGTGGGTTTGCGGGCGAAGACCAATGCATTACGGCGATGATTGCGCATTTGTCGGCCCGCCGAACCGGGCTGGTTGACGCCGCCGAGCCCACAGGGCTTCTGACGCATCATCTGGTTCATGACGACGCCACAACACGATTTCTTGAAAACCTGTTTTCGTTTGAGCACGCAGCGCTCAAATGGTTGCGAATTCCCGGAGTTTTCCCATGGCAATAAGCCCTATCGAAGAAACCGGCGGTGTCGAAACAGTCGATCCGGTCAAGCCTGCCGGTGTGCGTGATCGTGATGTTCAGATCATGGGATATCCGCCGCGGCTTATGGCACCTGATATGGCGAAATCGGTTGCCGGATTGCTGATTTGCGGTGTCATTGCCCTGATTCCCGAAATGCTGCCGATTATTCAGTGGACGGCAGCCGGGCTGGCGCTTTTGTTCATTCTTTATTTTGCCCGCACATTAATGCGGTTTCAGTCAAAGATTTATGTTTCGGAATATGGTATCCGGATCAGCAACTTGCGCGGCGGAACCGCATTTGCGTGGTCGGAACTTTCCAAATTCCGTTTGCGTTATTTCTCTACCCGTCGCGATGGCAGGAAAGGCTGGTTTGAACTGACCCTCCAGGCCGGGGATGCGAAAATCGTCACAGAATCAACATTGGACGGTTTTGATGATCTGCTTGAAATTGCGCGGGATTGGGCCAAAGATAACCAGTTACTGGTCGACGATATAACAAGAACCAATCTGATGCGTATGGACGAGGCCGAAACAATGGTCCAGGCAGCCGCATCAAGTCGGGCAGGCGGCATTGGCGAGGGAAGATGACCGATATTCTGCGTATCCGCGATTTGAAAGTCGAATTCGTTTTGCCGCATATGCGGGTCAAGGCGGTCGAAAATGTCAGTTTTCGCATTGGTGCGCAGGAAACCGTCGCCCTTGTCGGAGAATCCGGTTCTGGCAAAACCACCATTTCACAGGCGATCATGGGGTTGTTGCCCAAATCGGCACAGATCACCAACGGATCAATTGTTTTTGCCGATCCGAAAAAGCCGGGAACCCGCGTTGATATCGCGATGCTGGATCGCTCGGGTGCTGAAATGCGTTCCATTCGCGGTGGCCGTATTTCCATGATTTTTCAGGAGCCGATGAGCTCCCTATCACCTCTTCATACCATCGGTGATCAGATTTGCGAGGCCGTGCGCCTCCATCGCAAGGTCGGCTCCAGCGAGGCCAAAGAGCTTGCCAGTGACATGCTGGGACTTGTCGGTTTTCCCAATCCAAAAAGATCCTTAAAGACATATCCGTTCGAGCTTTCAGGTGGTTTGCGCCAACGTGCGATGATTGCCATGGCAATGGTTTGCCGGCCGGCACTGCTGGTTGCGGACGAACCGACAACGGCACTTGATGTGACGATACAGGCCCAGACACTTCGTTTGATCAAGGATATGCAGGCCGAATTGCAAATGTCCGTACTGCTGATCACCCATGATCTTGGGGTGGTGGCCAACATGGCGGACCGCATGGTCGTGGTTTATGATGGCCGTGTTGTCGAAAGCGGTCTGACCCATGATGTGTTCGTCAATCCCGGTCACCTCTATACACAGTCGTTGCTGGCTGCGGTTCCGCATTTCGATATGGGACCTGACGAACGTTTGCGTCCCCTGCGTGAAATCAAGCCGAAGGTCGATAGTCTGCTGACTTTTTGCGGCGACAAAGACACATCTGAGCAAGGCGGGGATGTTCCACCGTCGCTGGCATTGCATCCGACAATGGCAAGCGAGCCGGTTCTGGCTGTGCGCCACCTTTACAAAAGTTTTGCGGTGCGCAAAGGCAACTGGCTAAAGACCGAGGAACAAGAAATTGCCGCTGTGGCGGATGTGTCTCTGACGGTTAATCGCGGCGAATGTGTCGGTCTGGTTGGCGAAAGTGGATGTGGCAAAACCACGCTTTCCAAACTGATCATGCGGGCGATGGCACCCGATAGCGGATCGATCCTGTTCCGGGGGGAAAGTGGTCAGATGACCGAATTGACCGGCTTGAACGAAGATCAGCTCAACCCGTATCGCAAACGTATCCAGTTCGTTTTCCAGGACCCGTTCGGGTCCCTTAATCCACGGATGACCGTGCAGGACATAATTACCGAACCGTTGATTATTCATGGTATCGGTGATGCATCCTACCGTAAGAAAATGGTGCTGGAACTGATGGAACTGGTCGGGCTTGATCCCCGGTTCCTGAACCGGTATCCGCACAGCTTTTCGGGCGGCCAGCGCCAGCGTATCGGCATTGCACGCGCGCTGACGCTTAAACCCGACCTTCTGATTTTTGATGAACCGACATCGGCACTTGATGTATCGGTTCAGGCGCAAATTTTAAACCTTCTCAAAGATTTGCAGCGTGAACTTAAACTGACATACCTGTTTATTTCGCACAATCTGGCGGTGGTTGACTATATTGCGGACCGGATTGCTGTGATGTGTGCGGGGCGTATTGTTGAATCCGCACCACGCGAACAATTGTTCAGAAATCCGGTCCATCCCTATACCCAGGCATTGCTTAACGCCGTGCCGTTTGCCGATCTCGACCATCTTCTGGATTTTACCAAGATTGTCGACGGCAAGGCTTCCGATCCGCGCCGCTGGCCTGCGCCCTTTACCATTGATCCCCAATCTGATCCGCGGATGGTCCAGTTTGCCGAGGATCACTTTGTCCGTGCCGCACGTGCCGATTATCAGGAGATGGCCATATGAAGCCGACTATCGTTCCTGCGTTCTCTGCGGGTTGGTTTAACAAATCGCGCATGGCGTTCGTATGTGTGGGGTTCTCGGCGGCAATGTTTGCGGGGATGATATCGGCGGTCGGCCCGGCAAAGGCTGAAATTCCGTATTTCGAGGATGCCGTATCAAAGGGGGAATTGCCCCCGATGGCGGCACGTCTGCCTGAACATCCCAACGTCATCGACTTCACTGCCGAGAATAAGGAAATCGGCAAATATGGCGGTGATCTGGTGACCATCATGGGCCGTTCGCGCGATATTCGCATGGCGGTGGTTTATGGCTATGCCCGGTTGATCGGATATGACGAGAACCTGAACCTGCAACCCGATATTCTCGAAAGCCTTGATGTCAACGATACCGGTAATGTATTCACCCTGCATCTTCGCAAAGGCCATAAATGGTCCGATGGTGAACCCTTTACCGCCGAGGATTTCCGCTATTTTTGGGAAGACGTCGTCAATAACGATGAACTGTTTCCGGTCGGTCCGCCGCGTTTCCTGTTTGTTGGCGATGAACCGGCAACATTCGAGATTCTCGACGAATATACCGTTCGTTACAGTTGGTCCAAACCCAACCCGTTTTTCGTAACGGAACTGGCTGCAACCCGGCCGCCCTTCATTTATCGGCCTGCACATTATCTGAAACAGTTTCACGCGAAATATCGCGATGCGGCCGAGTTGGATGCGATTGTCAAAGAACGGGGCTTACGCAGCTGGGCGGTGCTTCATACAGATAAGGACCGTCCTTACCGGCTTGAAAATGTCGAACGTCCATCGCTGGAACCATGGCTGATCAGGACCGAAGAACCGTCTGATCGCTTCATCTTTGAACGTAACCCGTACTATCATCGCGTTGATCCGGATGGCAATCAGCTGCCTTATATTGATCGGATGATCTTCAATATCTCGAATGCCAAACTGGTTCCGGCCAAGGTCGGCGCGGGCGAGGTTGATCTGCAAAGCCGGATTCTGTCCTTGCAGGATTACACCTTCCTTAAACAGTCCGAGCCGCAGCAAAACTTCAAGGTGAACCTTTGGGATGTCGGTTACGGTGCCTATGCGGCACTTTATCCGAACCTGACCTGTTCTGATCCGGTCTGGCGGAAATTATTGCGCGATGTGAAATTCCGCCGGGCATTGTCGCTTGCCATCAACCGAACAGAGATCAACCGGGTGATGTTCTTTGGTCTGGCGGCACCAACCAACAATACGGTCCTGCCCAAAAGCCCGCTTTTCAAACAGGAATACCGCGACAGCTATATTGAGTTCGATGTCAAGAAGGCCAATGCGCTGCTTGATGAAATGGGCCTGACCAAGCGCAATGGCGATGGTATTCGTTTGATGCCCGATGGTCGACCGCTTGAAATCATTGTCGAAACCATGGGCGAAAACCCCGAACATGACGACATGCTTGAACTGATCGGGGATAGCTGGAAACAGATTGGTGTAAAGCTGTTCGTCAAGGGATTGCAGCGCGAAGTTCTGCGCAATCGGGCCTATAGCGGCGAAACCATAATGTCGATCTTTAATGGTGTCGATAGCGGCCTTGCAACGCCGGGTACAGTTCCGGCGGAATTCGTTCCGATCCAGCAGGACAGCCTGCAATGGCCGAAATGGGGACAGTATTTCCAGACCAATGGCGAGGCGGGCGAAGCACCGGATATGCCCGCCGCCAAGGAACTCATGGACCTTTATGGTAAATGGGCCAATGGCAATGACGCGGCCCGAAAGGACGCATGGCAGCGTATTCTCGATATCAATGCGGAAAACATGTTCTCTATCGGTCTGATCGGTAATGTGCCGCAGCCGGTCGTGGTTCGCAACGATCTGCGCAACGTGCCGGAAAAGGGCATACATAGCTGGGAACCAGGTGCATTCTTTGGCATTTACCGTCCCGATACATTCTGGTGGGACCGTTGATCGCAATGATCTGAAAACGAACGCATCATTCCGGATAGGGAAACCGGAGCCGATGCGACAGGGGGAGCTTAACCGCCGATGCTGACTTTCTTGGCAAGACGGCTTTTTGTCATGATGCCCACGCTGTTTTTCATCAGCGTGCTGGTGTTTATTATCATTCAATTGCCGCCGGGCGACTTCCTGTCCACCTATCTGAATGAATTGCAGGCGCAGGGCGAGGCGGTCGATCCTGCCAAAATTGCTTTCCTCAAACAGCAATACGGTCTTGATCAACCGCTCTGGCAGCAATATTTCGATTGGGCGTGGGGGCTGTTGCACGGCGATCTTGGTTTCTCGTTTGAATATAACCTGCCGGTTACCGAGGTGGTTGGGGATCGTCTGTGGTTATCGGTCGTTCTGAATTTCAGCACGGTTCTGTTCATCTATGTCGTCAGCTTCCCAATCGGGATTTATTCTGCAACCCGCCAATATAGCTGGGGAGACTACGGCTTTACCTTGCTCGGTTTCCTCGGCCTTGCCATGCCGAACTTCCTGTTTGCGCTCATCCTGCTTTATTACGCCAATGTTGTGTTTGGGACTTCCATCGGTGGTCTGATGGACCCGGAATTCATCAATCAGGGTTGGTCTTTTGCCAAGATCATGTCGGTTGCCGAACATCTTTGGGCGCCGGTGCTGGTGATCGGGACATCCGGGACCGCGTCGATGATCCGGCGCCTGCGGGCCAATCTTCTTGATGAACTCGGCAAACAATATGTTGTCACGGCCCATGCCAAGGGCTTGTCGCCAACGCGCGTTTTGTTCAAATACCCGCTGCGCATGGCATTGAATCCGTTTATCGCCGATATTGGCAATATCCTGCCTCAGGTCGTATCGGGTTCTGTTCTGGTATCTGTTGTGATGTCGCTGCCAACAACCGGGCCGATGTTGCTTGCCGCCCTACAAAGTCAGGACATGTATCTGGCCGGGTCGTTCCTGATGTTTCTGGCATTGCTGACGGTGATCGGCATGTTTGTGTCCGATCTGCTTCTTGCATGGCTTGATCCCCGAATTCGTCTGCAAGGAGGGGTATCGCAATGAGCCGCAGCGACGATAAACGTAACGAGCATTTCGTTGATACCGCGCCCTTCGATCCCTGGGATCGTGAGGAACTGACACGCGCGCAGGAAAAATACTATCTCGCATCGCAGTGGAAGCTGATCTGGTGGCGGCTTAAACGCCATCGGCTGGCGTATGTTTCGCTGATCATTCTGGCGATAATGTATGCATCCGTTTTCATTGTCGAAATCCTGGCACCCTATGCACAGGAAACCCGGAATTCCGAATACATCCATCATCAACCGCAAGCGATCCACCTGTTTCACGACGGGAAATTTGTCGGGCCGTTTACCTATGGCACCGATTTCTCGATTGACATGGAAACGCTGAAACCGATCTATACGCCAAGCGACAGCCGCGTTGAAAAAATCCGCTTCTTCTGTTCCGGCGATCCCTATGAATTCTGGGGCCTGTTCGAGGCCGATTTTCATGTCATGTGCCCGGCCGAGGACGGAACCCTGTTCTTGTTGGGTACGGATCGTCTGGGACGCGACATGTTGTCGCGCATGATTTACGGCGCGCGTGTGTCGCTGACCATCGGTTTGGTCGGTATCGCCGTAAGCTTCATTCTGGGCATCCTGATCGGCGGGGCGGCGGGATATTACGGCGGCTGGGTCGATGCAAGCGCGCAGCGCCTGATCGAAGTCATCCGCTCGATGCCGGAAATTCCGTTATGGATGGCACTTTCAGCAGCATTGCCGGTGACCTGGAGCCCGGTTTTGATCTATTTCGGGATCACGATCATTCTGGGCTTGATCGACTGGACGGGGCTTGCCCGCGCGGTACGTTCGAAACTTCTTGCACTGCGTGAAGAAGACTATGCCCTTGCCGCCCGTCTGATGGGGGCCAAGCCAAAACGCATCATTGCCCGTCATCTGCTGCCAAACTTTGCCAGTCACCTGATCGCGTCGGTAACCCTCTCGATCCCGAACATGATCCTTGGCGAAACCGCGCTCAGTTTCCTTGGTCTTGGCCTCCGGGCACCTGTCACCAGTTGGGGCGTGCTGTTAAACGAGGCACAGAACATCAACGCCGTTGCTGTCTATCCGTGGCTGATGTTGCCGGTGGTGCCGGTGGTGATCGTTGTTCTGGCGTTCAACTTCCTTGGCGATGGCCTGCGCGATGCGGCCGATCCCTACAAGAATTAACTGTCCTGCCAAATCAAGCAGCCCGCCATCTAATGGCGGGCTGTTCTGCTTTAATGCACAATCGGTTTTGATCGCAGTTGCGCCATCGAGGGCACCATCGCAATCACCGAAAGTGCGAGCCCGAAACCGCAAACCGCAGGCCAACCGCCCAGTCCCCATGCATAGGTCGCCCCGGCCGAGCCGAATGAACCGCCAAGGAACATACCGGTCATATAAACGGTGTTGATCCGGCCGCGGGCCTCTGGCAGCAGGCCGAAGATCACATGTTGGTTGGAAATCATCGCACTTTGCACGCCGAAATCCAGAATGATCACCCCGACGATCAACCCTGCAAGAGCTGTCCAAAGCCCGAATGCCAGCCACGAAATCACGCAAATGATGACACCAGCGGCAATGACGCGCGCAGGACCATATCGGTCTGCCAACCGGCCCGAAAGGGGGGCTGCCAGAACGCCAATCGCGCCCAAAACCCCGAATAGCCCGGCGATATCGGCACCCAGCTGATAGTCGGGTTCCTGAAGATGCAGGGCCAATATGGTCCAGAAGGCCGAAAATGATCCGAACAGGGCGGCTTGCGTCAATGTCGCCCGGCGAAGGGCAGGCAGCTGTTTACACAGGAACAGCACGGATAAAAGCGCCTCGCCATAGCCGATGGAGGTCCGCGCCTTGTCCTTTGGCAACATCACGGCCATCACGATGGCGGCAAGAACGGCCACCGGGGCGGCAAGCCAGAACATCTCGCGCCAGCCAAGATGGGTCGACACAAACCCCGCCAGTGTCCGGCTCAGAAGAATACCGCACAGCAAACCCGCCATGACCGTGCCAATGGTTTTTCCGCGGTTTTCGGGAGGGGTCAGTGCGGTTGCATAAGGAATGATTTGCTGGGCCACCGTCGAACAGGCACCAAGCAATATTGACGAAATAAACAGAACATAATCCGTTGGTGCCGATCCTTCGACTACAAGAACCAGTGCCAGCAACAGGAACAGGATAACAATCAGTTTGCGCCGGTCAAACAGATCGCCAAGCGGGACGAGTAAAAACAGACCAACTGCATATCCCAACTGCGTTGCGGTCGGGATCAGGGCCGCAGTGCCGCTTTGATTGAACTCGGCCATGATGATGCCAAGCATCGGTTGGTTATAATAAATATTGGCAACTGCAAGACCGGCAGCAACCGCCATGACAAAGGCCAGTCCCCGGCCAAGACCCGGAGCATCTGTTCGCGACATCGATTTAATCCTGATTAACCGTGGTTCGGATGGAAAGACGTTTTCCCGGCAGGCTTGCGGGGCTTTTGCCCCGTCATTTCCGTCAATACGGTTTGAATGGATCCTGATCCTGTTTGAACTACTTTTTACGCAACCACAAGCTGGTTTCATGTGCCCCATCAGGCAGATGAATGCCATTGGCGATGGAGTTTGCAATAATGTTATTCAGGCGTGTACTGGCATAGGCACTCGACCACAGGATTTCAAACCCGTTACCTGCCAGCAACGCTGCAACACCCTGCTGTTCATTGTATCCGCGCCATTGCCAGATTTCCGGATAATCATCGGGCAGGGTGATGTCATGGATATGAATGATCGCCCCACTGGGCAATGCCGGTATGACCGTTGAAAACAGCAGATCAACATCCGTGCCGGGCATCAGGATATGGCTTGAATCTATCGAAAGAATATCCGCACCCGACAATGTCTTGAACACAGCCGGATCGGCCTTTTGCACGATGGTTCGTTCGACCGTAATCGGCAAGGCGGCAATATCGGCGCGTGGTACCGGATCAATTGCGTGAAAGATGGTGTCGAGTTCACCATCAAGAATGGCGCGATAGTAAAACCGTGTTGAATGGCCCGATCCAATTTCAATAATCCGTTCCGGGCGAAATTCACGCGTCAGGACATAGGCCATCATCCCGTCTAGTCGCGGGAACCAGCTTTGTTGCCAACGTGGATCGGGTGGGGTGGCATTGCCGAAACTGGCAAATGCGTCCTGATATTTGTTGGCCTTGGTCAGCCACGCCTTCATGGTCGGTGCCGCGTGATCCATCATGGCCTCTATTGCCGGATAATGCGGTCGGCCAACGGTACTGGCCGTTTCGGCGGCATAGCGATACGGAATGAAATAACCGGCTGGCGACGCCGTCAAAAGCGTCCTAAGCCCCAGTTTCAAACGGCGCCATTTCCGTGAAAGCGGAAGATTGCTCATCAGATTTCCCCCCGGCATGTCCCGGTCATTCACAAAACGTGTTGTCTTCGCCGCGCCAACGCTTGATTAGCCAAAGCGCAAAGAAGAACGCAACAATCGAAAGTCCGCTCATGGCGTAATAGGCATGCGATCCGAAATGATCATAAAGCGGTCCCGATGCCCAGATCGCACTGCCAAGGAAAACACCCATGGATAATGTCGCCATCAGGCTTTGAGCCGATGTTGCAAGCTGGGTCGGTACCGCGCGTGCAATAAAGCTGACAGCCGCCAGATGGGTAATGCCAAATGTCATGGCATGCAAGGGTTGCACCAGAACAATCAGCCAGAAATTATCGGTCATGCCCAGAACAGTCCAGCGCAGCACGCCTGACGCCGCTCCGATGGCAAACAAAATCCCCGGATGCCGACCGCGCACATATTTCCCGGCAAAGGCAAACAGGGCTATTTCGGCAATCACCCCGATGGACCAGAACGCCCCGATCACATCATGGGGATAGCCGACATTTTCCCAATGGACAGACGCAAAGCTATAATAGGTGCCGTGCGACCCTTGCGCAAAACCGATGCAGCCGAGATAAATCAGGAAAACGGGTTTGCGCAGCAGATAAATGATTGACGAACCGGACCGCAACGGACGGTCGGTTTGTGGATCGGGCATGCGAGTGACGATGGCAAAATTTACAATCCCGGCAATAAACAGCATCCAGACAATCCAGGCCGTAGATGTGCCATCAAGAACCCATCCCGCGCCATAGGATGCCGCGATAAAGGCAAGCGATCCCCAAAGCCGAACCCGGCCGTAGTCAAGTTCCTTGGCCTTGCATTCATGAACCGTAATCGTTGTGCCCAGTGGCAATAACGGTGCAAAGCTAAAGCCGATGATCACGGATAATCCGGCCAGCCACCAGAAATTGCTCGATACCGGAAAGGCAAGAACCGTAACGACATAAATCCCCGCCAGCCATAACATAGGTGTCTTACGATTGCCGGTGCGATCTGCGCGCTGCGCAATCAATGGGTCGGCAAAAACCCGAACCCAGTTGGGCAGGGACAGCAAAATACCGATCTCGCCCGCCGATAATCCCTGACTTTTCAACCAGACCGGCCAATAGGGCAGAAACACACCCTGAATAAGGAAAAGCCCCACGAAAAACAGCGCAAGCACGGTTGCGGTTTTCATATGCGGGTCGTCAAATGACGGAAGGACGTGCTTGTTGATCATGCCGTGATTTGCCGCCGTTTAAGACCACGCACGATGAACCGTGCGGGATGGATCGCATCCATCAGGGACTTTTCGAGCGGCAGGGGCATATTGCAAATCTCGCTGGCAATTATTTCGGCGGCAAGAGGGGCTGCGATCAGCCCACGCGCGCCAAATCCGGTACAGATATACACGTCTTTATGGTAAGGCGCATCGATATATCGCGCCGCCTTTTTCCCTTTGTCTATATCGTGATAGGCCGAAAGATAGGCATCGTAATCCGGTGCTGGACCGATCATTGGCAGGTGATCCGGGGTTGTGGTCCGCAATGCCGCCCGACCGTCAAGTTTTATCGCTTCCAGCCTGTCGGCAAGCTCGGGCAGGACGCGGCTCAACTGTTGGCGGTTATGGGCATGGTCAGTTTCGCGCAGGTCTGTCTGATCATCATTGCGATCAAATGTCGCACCAAAAACATGGATACCCGCACGCGCCGGGGTCAGGTAGCCTTTATGACTGAGCACGCAGCGAATTTTGTCGTCGCCATAGCATTCGCGCAATGCGCTGTCGTCAAAGTAACTGATCTGTCCACGTACCGGGCGCAGATAGTCTGAAAGCCATGCGGTTTGATCAAGCCCCGTTGTTTCGGTCGCACCGGCAATGATCACAGCGTCAAAGGGGCCAAATTCCTGCCCCCCAACCGAATGCAGGACCTTGTCCGTACCATCTTCGGAAATTGCAGCAATCGGTGTGTTGGTGTGGCACTCGATCCCGCTGGCAAGACAGGTCACCAGCGATGGTGGATTGACCCAGCCAGCACCAGGATAAAACAAACCACCATGGGGCAGCGGCAACCCAAAGGCGCTACTCGCAGCTTCACGGTCCAGAACATGAACCAGATCGGGGCTGTCCGGCAGGCGCTGCATCATGCCTGCCTGACGCTCTTCGTCGCGCTGACTGCAAATCAAATCCAGTACGCCGCAAAAATCGGCTTCGATCTTCCCTGCATCGGACAGGCGGCGCACCAGTCGTTGGCTGTATCGAAAGCCCGCTTCGTAAAAGCGTCCTGTTATGGCGTTATCAGCGGTGAAATAGGGTTCAAGCATCCCGACGGGATTGCCTGATGCCGCATTTGCCAAGCGTTCGGATTTTTCAAAAAGCGTAACCGCGCATCTGCGATTTTGAAGCGCCCGTGCACAGGCGGCCCCGGCCATGCCGCCGCCAATGATCGCGACACGTTTGTTATCCGTCACTTTTGGCAATACAAACCAAGGGTTTTCGTCCATTCCTTTGCCGCGATCTGCGCTTTCATCGGTCCCTTTCGGGGCAAGGCGGGCCGTGATCATATCGCGCTTATAGGCATATCCCTTGCGCTTGGCGACTTCAAACCCGGCCTGTTCCAGCCCGTCACGCACGATACGTGCTGCACTGAATGTCGAAAGGGTCGCGCCATCACGGCTTGATGCCGCGGCAAGGGCGGTGAACAATTCCGGTCGCCACATATCGGGATTGCGCGACGGGGCAAAACCGTCAAGGAACCAGCAATCGACCATTCCGTGATAATCGCGATAACAGTCAATCGCATCCCCGATCAGGAGTGTCAGCGTGACCGAACCATCGCCCAGATCAAACCGGTGCACACCGGGCAACATCGTTCCGGTTGGCCACTGCGTGACCAGTTGGTCTGAAATTTCGGCCAATTCCGGCCAGTTCTGATGCGCGCGTGCCATCGCATCACGCGTCAGCGGGAATTTCTCGACCGATACGAAATGAAGCCGTTTGGACCGCGACGGGTCCTTTTGCCCGCAATCCCACGCGGCAAGGAAATTTAGTCCTGTGCCAAAGCCGGTTTCACCAATCGTGAAATTCTCGCGGTTTTGCCATGCCTCGGGCAGGTTATTGCCCGCAACAAACACATATTGCGTTTCGGCCAATCCGTTTTTTGGATTGTAATAGATATCACCAAATTGCGGGGAAAAGGGGACGTTGCCTTCCCGCCATGTAATGCCGCCGGTTTGTCTCGCGGCTTCGGGTGATTGTTCATCTGCGCTCATGCAGACAATGCCTCGGCATCTTCTTTGGAAACCAGTGCCAGTGCCCCGCGCACCGTATCAACACCCGCGCCCTTGCGATGGGCATTTTCGCTTAAATACCGGCGCCATTGTTTGGCTCCGCGCATCTGCTGAAACAGGCCAAGCATATGCCGCGTCACGTGGCCAAGCGTCCCGTTGTTCGATTTCAGATGTTCGTCGATATAGGGCAACATCGCCTCTGCCACCTGATGACGGCTTAAGGGCTTTGTATCATCGCCATAAAAACGCCGATCCACATCCGAAAGCACATAGGGGTTCTGATAGGCTTCCCGCCCGATCATCACGCCGTCCACCTGTTTCAGATGTTCTTCGGTTTCATCCAGTGTCTTGATGCCGCCATTGATCAGGATTTCAAGTTCCGGCAATTCCTGTTTCAACTGGTAAACCAGTTCATATTTAAGCGGCGGGACTTCGCGGTTTTCCTTGGGACTAAGCCCGTTCAGCCATGCCTTGCGGGCATGCACGATGAAAGTTCTGCACCCGGCATCCGCCACGGTTTCCACAAACCGTTTAAGCGATGGGTAATCTTCCTGATCGTCGATACCGATACGGTTTTTAACCGTTACCGGTGCGTCACTGGTGCCAATCATCGCTTTGACGCAATTTGCCACCACATCGGGGGTCGCCATCAGACAGGCACCAAATGCCCCGTTCTGGACGCGATCCGACGGACAACCGCAATTCAGGTTGATCTCGTCATAGGCATAATCATTGGCAATCTCGCAGGCACGCGCCAGATCATCGGGGTTGCTGCCGCCCAGTTGCAGGGCAACGGGATGCTCTGCCGTGTTATAGCGCAAATGCCGGGCCGCCCCACCATGGATGATCGCACCCGTGGTAACCATTTCGGTATAAAGCAGCGCATGCCGACTGATCTGCCGCAAGAAATAGCGATCATGCCGATCTGTCCAATCCATCATCGGGGCGACGGAAATACGCCGATTGACAGTCATACCGAGTTGTTCCTGAACCTGAGCACGTGAATGGGGTTGCCGATTTCCGGGCGCGGTCTTTATATATGTTCCGGGATTTAGGGTCAAAACCCATTCGGCGATGCATGGCTGCATCGCACATTGCGCGACATACAGGAAGCATTCATGATTACGGTCTATGGCATCAAAAACTGCGACACAGTCAAAAAATCCCTTAGATGGTTCGATGCCAAGGGGATTAATCACAAGTTTCATGATTTCCGCATTGACGGAATTGATGCCAAAACCATCGAAGGATGGCTTGCCGAAGTCGGCGGTAAAACCCTGATCAATAAACGCGGGCCAAGCTATCGTAATCTTTCCGATGGTGACAAAGCTGTGCTTGAAAATGACGATGCGGCCGCCGCCGTCATCCTTGCGGCCAATCCGACCGTGATCAAACGGCCGGTTGTCGATTTCGGCACAACCCGCACGGTTGCCTATGACGAAGGATGCTGGTCCGAACTGGCTGAGGCATGAGTGACAGGATGATGGACGCGATTGTGACTAAACCTGTCTTGCGCGGCGTGATCTTTGATTGTGATGGTGTTCTGGTTGATACCGAAAACCTGGCAAACAGGGTTCTGACCGATCTGCTGTGCGAATATGGCTGTGACATGACCCCGGCGCAAAGCCACCAATTCTTTATAGGTGGCACGCTGGCGGCTGTTGCACCCAAAATGGCCGAATCTTTTGGTGTGACCTTGCCTGACGACTGGATTAAGGAATGTTATGCCAGAACCTTCAAATCATTTGAAAAAGATTTGAAGCCATATCCAGACCTTGATCCTGTTCTCGACCTTCTGGATGCGAAGGGGATCCCGATGGCAATCGGTAGCAACGGCCCGCATGACAAAATGGATGTATCGCTTGGCAAGGTCGGGTTGCTGGATCGTTTTCGTGGTCGGATATGCTCCGCCCATGATGTGCAACATGCAAAACCGGCCCCCGATGTTTATTTGCTGGCTGCTGAAAAAATCGGTATCGACATCACCGAATGCGTGGTTATTGACGACAGCATTAGCGGCGTGCGCGCCGGTGTTGCATCGGGGGCCACGACAATCGGTCTGGTCGATCTGACATCGGCGGATGCTCTGCGCGGGGCAGGGGCGCATTATGTCGTAGAAAATCATCTGGCATTACGCGACTTTCTGGCTGATTGGCTTGCTTGACAAAAAAAGGCGGCATCGCAATCGATGCCGCCCGTCCTCAAATCATCGAAATCTATCTTTACTCGCCGATAACGATGCCTTCGCGTCGTGGATCTGCCCCGCCAATCAGACCCTGATCGGTAATCCGGATGATGTGCAAACCGGAATTAAGATCGCGGATCTCGGTTTTGAAACCGCGTTGCTGAAGGTATGGCTCAAGAGCCTCGGCCTCTGTTCCTGCCTCGATATCAAAGGTTCCGAACCGGTTGATCAGATGGGGCATGTTGATGGCCTGCTGCGGGTCCATGCCCCAGTCAATCATCCCGACTAGCGCCTGTGCGACATACCCGATAATCCGCGATCCGCCAGGTGACCCGGCGGCGATAACCGGTTTGCCTTCCTGCATGACGATTGTCGGTGCCATGGAAGAACGCGGGCGTTTGCCCGGTTCCAGCCGATTGGCAATCGGCACACCGTTGCTGTGTGTCTTGAACGAAAAATCGGTCAGTTCATTGTTCAACATAAAGCCGCGCACCATCAGGCGCGACCCAAAGCCGTTTTCAATGGTGGTGGTCATCGACACAACGTTACCCATGGCATCGACAATTGAAAAATGGCTGGTGCTGGGGAATTCGATTGCTTCATCATCGGCAAGCCGCATGGCGTGACTGAACGCGGGCATGCCCGGTTCCACACTTTCCAGCGCCTGGTCGCTTTCCAGAAGCTTCGATCTTTGTGCCAGATAATCCTTGTCCAGTAATCCGGTCAAAGGCATCGGCACAAAATCGATATCAGCCATATATCGCCCGCGATCAGCAAAGGCCAAACGTGATGCATCACCAATCAATCGCCAGCTTTCCGGCGATTTGGGGCCAAAATCACCAATATCAAACGGTTCGATCAGCCCAAGTATCTGCCCGACCGTCAGGGCACCGGATGATGGCGGGCCCATTCCACATATTTCGTATCCGCGATAATCGGCGCAAACCGGATCACGTTCCTTGACAGTATAATTGGCAAGGTCTTTCAGGGACAGAACACCGGGGTTCCAGCTTGCCCCCTGAACCTTGTTAATGATGTCATTGGCAATCGGCCCAAAATAGAACCCGTCAGTACCGTTTTGTGCCAACGCTTTAAGGGTATTGGCATATTCCGGGTTTTTCAGAAGCGCACCTTCTTCAAGCGGCGCACCATTGCTGTCAAAGAAATAGCCCTTTGCGGTATCATCGCGTGAGAGCTTTTCGGCATCCTCGGCGATCAGTCCGGCAAGGCGAGGGGAGACATTAAAACCGATTTCGGCGCGTTCTATGGCAGGGGACAGCAATGAGGGCCATTCCAGTTGACCCCATTTTTCGTGGGCTACTTTCAGTAATGCTGGTGTTCCCGGTGTCCCGACGGACCGACCGCCGACAACAGCATCATAAAATTCCATTGGTTCGCCTGTTTCGGTCTGAAACAGGGGCGGTGTGGCGGCCATCGGCGCCGTTTCGCGGCCATCCATGGTTGTCAGCTTGCCGCTGCGTGCATCAAAATAAACCAGAAAGGCACCGCCCCCCAGTCCCGACGACTGTGGCTCAACTAGTCCAAGCATCGTCTGAACGGCGACCATGGCATCAATAGCATTGCCGCCGCGACGAAGCACATTTGCACCAGCTTCAACCGCCAGCGGGTTGGCCGCCGTAACCATCCAGTTCGGCGCGCGAACAGCGTCGCGATGTGAGACCGGCGATGTCGCACTTTCGGGTGCAATCGCATCCGTGGCCTGTTGTGCGTTGGCCGACAGTGTCAGCAATATCGCCGTTGCACTGCTCAGCAGAAAGGACCGCAGACGAAAACCTTTGATCATGTGGGGCATGTCACCAACCTTTTTGTTGTGGTTCTGATGGCCCATGCTTCCAGAAATGGTGGTGATTGAAAAGAAAACAGTTGGGGACGTTCAGAAAAACAAAAGGCAGAATGCGCTAACATCCTGCCTTTAAAACTGAATTCGTTTTTTGTAATCAATCAGGCTGCGGTCTTCTTTGAGGTACTGTCCTGTTTTTCGATTACGTTTTTTTCAAGCCATTTGGCAATTTGGGATGCTGCTTTTTCCCATTTTGCGTCAAGCATCATCGCGTGTGCGATATCATCAAGCAGAATGCAATCCGCACCCAAACGCTTCGCGGTATGATTGACCAGCTCGCTTTGAATGATCTCATCATTGCGTGCCCCGATGGCCAGTATCGGCGGCAGATCTGTTTGCGATAGAAACACAGGATTGGCGCCCATCATATCCATCAGGGCGCGGTGGCTTTCCGTTTCAAGGCGACCGAAATAAATCATGCCTTCGTCCTCGGCGATGTCGGGCGACAGCATGGCACGCCCAAGTCTGTCTCGCAGCAGGGTGTGCGGTCCTATTGCCTGAAGCCAGAACATCTGAAGATAAAGATCGGGCTTTGCCATCGCCATCATGGTGTTGCTGGCAAGAAGGCCTTCCGGCGGGACGGATGCCATCAGTACCGCAGCGGTGACCTTATGTTTTTCAAGATATTTCTGTATGATGTAGCCACCCATCGAATGCCCGATCAGGATCGGCTTCTGTCCCAGCGTATCGACAACGGTTTCAAGGTCTTCGACATAATCATCAATTGACGCCAGACTGCGAAGGTCGCGTCCGCCGCTGCCACCATGGCCGCGAAGTGAAAACGAGATGGTTTCAAACCCCTGATCGGCAAACCAGGTCAGGAAATGCTCGTTCCAGCACCAGGCACCGGTAAACGCACCATGGACGAAAACAATCGGGGTTTTAGATTTGGGCTTGCTGCTTGGGTTACGGCGAAAAATTTCCAATTCGGGACTCATGGCAGGCCTCCTGCATGCGAATTGTGTAGGGATCCATATAATCTAACATGAAAATCGACAATTCACATCCGCAGCATTCGTTTGGATAGAGTATGGTCATACAATTGTATTGAAAATAGCCCCGAAATTGATTGCCGGTGATTGTCAGTGCCGACTGCTTTGCATATGATCCTAAGGGGATAGTCGGTATCGGTCACATTCGCGATGAACCGGTAAAACGATGAAAACGAGAGCATGGAAAAGCTGGGGTAGATGGTAGAATTATCGGTGGTCGGTATTCTTGCGGGGCTTGATCAAGCCGCACTTGCGGATGTCGAACGGCACATCAACCGAAAAACATTTTCGGCCGGTGCGCAGATCATTGAACCGGAATCGGACAGTTCGGATGTCTATCTGATCCTGTCGGGTAAGGTCAGAATCGTGAATTATTCGCTATCGGGGCGTGAAATCACGCTGGAGGAAATCGGGGCCGGCGGCTGTGTCGGCCATCTTTCGGCCATCGATGGAGAACCCCGTTCGGCTTGTGTGCTGGCCGTTACCAATACCGATGTTGCCATTGTCAGTCCGGCCAATTTCGAAAAAGTCGTCAAGAACCACCCATCTGTCGCCTGGAATGTCATTCATGAACTCGCGCGTATCGTGCGGACGTCGACCCGGCGGATTGTTGATGTGAGTACCCTTGGCGCGAACGAACGTGTCGTGGCGGAAATTCTGCGCTGCGCACAGATCGCGATTGCAGGGGACGGATCGGCAACGTTAAACCCGGTGCCGGTTCATTCCGACATTGCCGGGCGTGTCAGCACATCGCGCGAAACTGTTGCGCGCGTTATGGGCAGTCTGGCGCGCAAGGGACTGGTGACCAAAAACGATACCGGTCTTTACGTTCCCGATGTACGACGTCTGGAAGAATTCCTGAGTGAGTCGATCCATTGATTTAATTAGGTCGGTTGCGAAATGATGAAATGTCGACAGAAAGTCGAAATTGTTTCGTCAATTGTGACGGGTGTCACAGAAACCTTTGACCGTACAGGATAGAAAAACAGGGTGACGGGCATTTAAATGGTCCGGAACATCTCCCCCAAGAGAGTTTACTGGCCGTACAATTTTTTGTACGGCCATTTTTTTTGCGTTTGATCATGGCGCGCCCAGCTACCGGTCTATAAAGTATCGCCAGTTTAAGGCTTTATAAAATCAGGAAACATCTTCATGCGGTTATCTGTTGTTTTGGTGGGGCTCAATGGGGCAATTGCCGTCGCACTTGGTGCGTTCGCAACCCACGGCATGGCAGGCGAAGAAATGAGCCACGCCCGTGATCTTGTCGAAACTGCCGCACATTATCAGCTGGTTCATGCTGTGGGGGTTGCTGCCATCGCAGCCCTTGCCCATCAGGTGCCCGATGAACGGCTTTTGCGCTGGGCGGCATATGCAATGCTGGCGGGTATTTTATTCTTCTGCGGAGCGCTTTATGTCATTGCCTTTGCCGGGATAAGCGCCTTTGGCATGGTGGCCCCAATTGGCGGGCTGTCTTTCATTACCGGCTGGCTGATGCTGGCGGGGGCAGGGTGGAAAAGATTTTCAGCCTGACGGGAGTTGGGGCGTTTCACCAGGTCCACCAGACAATAAAAAAAGACGCGACCCGAAGGTCACGTCTTTTTAAAATTCCGGTAACCTAATCAGCCGAGGCTGAAAGATTACTTCATTTTCGCTTCTTTGAACTCGACGTGCTTGCGCACGACCGGGTCGTACTTGCGAAACGAGAATTTCTCGGTGGTATTCCGCGGGTTCTTCTTAACGACGTAGAAGTAACCGGTGTCAGCGGTGCTTACCAACTTTACGAGGATCGAAGCGGGCTTCGCCATATCTCAGCTTCCTGTGTTCAGGTGTATCTCAGGCCGCGGAACATAAAGGTTATGCGCCGGGTGTCAAGCCATTTTGGCAAAAATAATGCCATTTTTATTGCGAGGCAAAGGTATCGGCAATCTCATTGATCGGCAACTGAGCCAAATCCTTGTAACCCGGGAGGTTTTTGATCAATTCAAGCGCGATATCAATGTCGTTTTCATCAATGCCCTGACGGGCCGGGCACACCTTTCTAAGGTCCTGTCGTGCCTGTTCGTTCTGATAATCAAGCTTGCGCCATTTTGTCATCACGGCGACCATGTCATCGCGATGGGCCAATGCAGATTTGATCTGTTCATCCGGACCAACTCCGTCGGCGGTTGTGCAGATCGACGGGAAAAGTCCGATACGATCAAATGTGTAACCGGATGGAGCCGTCATCTGTGACCATGTAAAGGTCAGGGTACCCTTGTTCGAAAGATCATTGATCGCCTGAACCGATCCCTTGCCAAAACTGGTCGACCCGATCAGGACGGCGCGATTGCGGTCCTGAAGGGCCGCGGCGACCAGTTCGGCCGATGATGCCGTTCTTCCATCAATCAGAACCACAAGCGGGGCACCGCGGGTCAGGTCCTCGGCATCGGCTTTGAAGATATGGCGCGCGGCCATCACGCGTGATCGGGTATTGGCAATCGGGCCACCGGCAATAAACAGATCGGCAACCTCCACACCCTGCTGCAAAAGCCCGCCACGATTACCGCGAAGGTCAAGGATCACCCCGCGCAAACCACCGGGATAAAGATCGGCCTTCAGGATTTCATCGCCAAGCGCCTGTGCCGTCGCGCTGTTAAAACTGGCGATCCGCGCAATCAGAATATTGTCGCGAATTTCGGCAAAAACGGTCCGGCCGATAACGCGTTCTCGCATGATTTCAACCGGTGTGACGACCGGGCTATCGGCCCCATTGATCTCGATTGAAACACGTGTGCCTTCCTCGCCATGCAAAAGGTCGCTGGCGTAGGTCGCGGTCCGGTTATAAAGGTTGATCCCGTTCACCGAAATCAGTTGATCGCCGATATTAAGGCCTGCCTTGGCCGCCGGGCTGTCTTCGTGCACTTTCTTGATGACCGGATATCCATCGCCACCGATCAGTCGCACGCCAACCCCGATATAACCATCGCGCCGTGTCCGCGCCGTTTCGGCCTGGCTGGGACCCTCGTAACGGCTGTATCGATCAAGATTCTTGATTGATCCACTGACAAGGGCCGATTGTACCGAAAGCGGATCGGCATGGCGCAAGTCTGGTGAATAAACCCGGTAAATGCCAACGCCCTTAAGCGTCAGCTCCGTCCACAAAAGGGTGTCCTGTTCTTCGCTATCGGCAGCAGGCAGGGCAAGATTGCGAACGGTTTTACCGTTATATCCAAGGATGATTTCGTCAGGTGTCATGCCGATGCGAATGTTCGGATCAATGGTCGAAAGCCCGTCAAGCGCATTGACAACGATCTGTTCACGGCCAATTGGATCAATATATCGGGTCGCGACCAGTTCAATGGTTTGTGACATCACATCGCGGGTCTGCGCGTCATCACTTGAAATGATCACATCCGCACGCTGGGTCACACACCCGGCCAGCAAAAGGCAAATACCAACCGTCCCGGCAACACGCCTTATCGGGCGTAAAGCCGGACGGAAAGAAACAGTATCGAAGTCCTGCGTGGCTGATGCCAAAATGTGCTCAATCCGAAAGGAGATGGATCAATGTGAAAGTCATTCTACTGCGAATGATGTGCAGTCGACAATGACTATCCCTTGATCTTCATCGCCCACTGGGTTCCAAGCACCGCCCCCTTGATAAAGGGCAGGAAGCCGAGGCAAAGCAAAACAGTGATCGGTAGCCAGACCGACAGTTGCAGCGCCATGGATGGCTGCATGGATTGCTCCATCGTAAGCGCCCCGCCAACAACGATATGGCCGACAATGAAAATCGTGAAATAGGGCGGTGCATCATCACAGCGATATTCGCCGATCGGATGCGCACAGCAATCACATTCCTGACGCAGCTTCAGATACCCGCCAAACGCAAGTCCATGCCCGCAATTGGGGCATTTCCGGCGGAAACCACGGCTAAGACCGGTTAGCAGGCGCGACCCGCTGCTTTGTTCGCTATATTCTGGCTGCATGGTGGCATTCGTTCCTGTTTTTTGATCCAGCCCCTTGATCGGGCCGAAAAAAAGGGGCATTGAAACGGATATCTATCATCATGAAGTTGAAGTGATCGGGCAAGTGCTTTTCTGGCATGGCTGAAAACCCTGCGAAACGCCGTTATAATGCCGACTCTTTGATACTGATGTCTTCAACCCGGTACAGGAGCGCCCAGATGGGGAATGCAGACGATATCGTCGCCCGACTGAAACAGGATTTCATTGAAGACACTCTGGAACGCGCAGACCGCATTGAAACCACCATTGATCGTGTTGCCGGCGGTATGGACAAGGCTGATGTTGGCATCGCCGAACTGCGGCGCGAAGCCCACACAGTCAAAGGCCTGGCCGGATCGTTCGGTTTCCCGCTTGTCGGCGCGATTGCGCACCGCATGGAAGATTACATCGCCGAACTGACTGAAATTGATGATCTCGAAGCCGCATCGCTTGTCGATTTCACGACATGGATCCGCGAAATCATCGAAAGCGGGACCAATCCCCCGGCGGAGGAAGAAACCCGCATTCTGCGCTCATTGCCGACCCGAAGTGCAAAAAAGGGGGATGAGGATAGCGTCTCGAACACGCCAACAGCGCATGACAAGGAAGTTCTGATTGTCACTGCAACCACGGTTCAGGCGCACTTTCTGCAACGCGAATTGCGCGAAAAGGGGTTCCGGACCATCACCGCACGTAACGCAGTCGAAGCATTCGAGACCGTCGTGCAATCGCGCCCGGATGCAATCATCACTGCGGCGGTCCTTGATGGTCTAAGCGGGATCGAACTGATCCGCGCCCTTGCCGCAATGAAAACCATGAAGGACAAGGCGCTTGGCCTTCTGACCAGCTTCGAGGCATCCCACCCCGATCTGGAAGGTCTGCCATCAAATGTCGTGATCATTTCAAACCGGGGCAAGCAGACAGCCGAGCATCTGGCAAAGTTCATTGAAACGCTTGACTGATTGCAACATCCGATATCAACGAAAAAGGGCGACCATCGCGGCCGCCCTTTTTCTTTAACTATCGCGTTTGGTCGTGTTGCGTGCGACCCGGCTTGATGCCACCAGCTTGCGCTGTTTTTTGGGTGTGGTTTTCTTCTTGCCTGCAGCCTTGGCACCAGGCTTGCTGCCCGGGTTTCCCCCACGGGGGCCACCACCAGATGCACCGCTTTTATCCTTTGGATTGGCGCGGAAACCCGGTTTGGTGCCGTGACGGTGGCTGCGATCACCGGGGCTGCCACGGCGCTTGCCGCGTCCACGCGGCCGTTCGATCAGGTCACGGTCGGTGATATCGGCATGTCCCGCCAGACGCAGCGCAAGCGATCCGGTTGCTGCATCCGCCTCGGCAATGCGGACAACAACATCATCTCCCAGACGGAATGTCTTGCCGCGATTTTGCCCGACCAATGCATGTCCGATGGCATCATGCACATAATAATCATCGGGCAGGGTGGAAATCGGGACGAGACCATCGGCACCGGTTTCCTGAAGCGATACGAACAGGCCAAAATGCGTGACCCCCGAAACACGTCCGGGGAATTCCGCGCCGACCTTGTCGGCCATATAGGCCGCGACATACCGGTCAACCGCATCACGTTCGGCCATGGCCGCCCGTCGTTCGGTGCCGGAAATGTCTTCGCCGATCTGCTCGAACCGTTCGCCATCTTCGGGCGGTAATCCGCCTTCGCCGAGTTTCAGGCCCGCAATCAGTGCGCGATGCACCAGAAGATCGGCATAACGTCGGATCGGGGATGTGAAATGGGCATATTTCTTAAGGGCCAGACCAAAGTGCCCGATATTGTCCGGGCTATACATGGCCTGTGACTGACTACGCAGTACGACCGTGTTGATCAGCTCGGCTTCCGGGGTGTCTTTGGCCTGTTCAAGGATGCGGTTGAAATCGCGCGGGCGCAGGACCGCCCCCTTGTTCAGCTTGTATCCAGCCCCTTCAAGGAATTCATGAAGGGCCTCAAGCTTTTCCTCGCTTGGCGCATCGTGAATACGATACATGCAGGGTTGCTTGATCCGTTCAAGTTCCTCGGCCGCACAGACATTGGCCGCGACCATGAATTCCTCGATCAGCTTGTGGCTGTCAAAGCGTGCCCGTGGGGCAATGGCAATGATCTTGCCCTTGTCATTCAGCTCGATCTTGCGTTCCGGAAGATCAAGTTCCAGAACACCACGTCCTTTGCGCGCCTCTAGAAACGCTTCATACGCGCCGTAAAGCGGCTTGATAATGGTTTCAAGCAATGGCCCCGTTGTGTCGTCGGGATAACCATCCATTGCGCGCTGAACCTGATCATAAGTCAGGCGTGCTGCTGATCGCATCATTCCGCGACAGAATTTGTGTCGCAGTTTGGTGCCGTGCCGGTTCAACCACATCTCGACGGCCATACAGCCGCGATCTTCATGCGGTACCAGCGAACACCAGCCGTTTGACAATTCAAACGGCAACATCGGCACCACGCGGTCCGGGAAATAACAACTGTTGCCGCGCTTTACCGCTTCACGGTCGAGCGCATCATGAGGACGCACATACCAGGACACGTCGGCAATCGCGACCATGATGTGCCAGCCGCCCTCGTTTTCCGGATCAGGATCGGGTTCGGCCCAGACGGCATCGTCAAAGTCGCGCGCATCCGCACCGTCAATCGTCACCAGCGGAATATCGCGCAGATCGGTGCGCTTGCCCATTGGTGTTGCCTTGGACTCACGCGCCTGCAATTCGACCTCGGGCGGGAATTCAAACGGAATACCGCGCGCATGGATCGATACCAGACTGATCGATTTCGGTTCGTTGATATTGCCCAGAACCTCTGTAATCCGGCCTTTGCGCAGGCCAAAATGCTTGCCTGGGAGAATTTCGGTCAGAACCAGCGAACCACCTTCAAGATCGGGATGGTCATCCAGCGGCACGGCGATCTCGCCGCTATCCTTGCGGTCTGTCGGCACAACCCGGCCTTCGCGTTCATTGGGGCGGAAAATGCCCAGAACGCGTTGCGGGCCGCTGCCCAGAACCCGCATGATGCTGGCTTCATAGGTCTGCTTGCCGGTATAGCGCAGTTTGGCAAGGATTTTATCGCCAATTCCCGGTGCGCTTGGTCCGCCACGCCGGATCGTTTTCACGTAAATGACCGGTGGTTCGTAATCTTCTTTCCAGACATTGGGACGGGCAATTACCTCGCCATCATCATCAATGCCGATGATTTCCAGTACTTCAACCGGCGGCAGGCGGTCGGGTTTGTCAAACCGTCTGCGGCCCTTGACCACGTCACCACCGATTTTCAGATCCCTCAGGATCTTTTTAAGCTCGATCTTCGCTGCACCCTTGATGTTGAAGGCGCGCGCAATTTCGCGCTTGCCCACCGGGGTGGGGCTCATATCGATGAATTCCATGATCTGTTCCCGTGTGGGGAACGGGGTTTTATTTTCTGTGTCGTTCGCCAACTTCGCGGCGTCCTTTCAAATATATCGTCAAGAAAAGGAAGGCGGCGATTAGTTCGCCGCCTCTTTCCTGATTGTTTTTTTCGCTGCGGTTTTCTTTGCAGCGGTCTTTTTGGCGGCTGGCTTCTTGGCTGCCGCTTTTTTCGTCGTTGTTTTCTTTGCTGCGGTTTTGGTTGCCTTGGCCGGTTTTCCCGATTTGGCTTCCTTTTCCTTCAGTGCCGCAATGGCCATTTCCAGCGTGACATCTTCCTTGTTGGTGTCACGCGGCAGATTGGCATTGGTTTTCTTGTGTTTGACAAACGGACCCCAGCGGCCATCGGCTAGGAATATTGGTTCGCCGTCATCGGGATGTTTGCCGATTTCCTTGCCTGCTTTTTCGCGCTTATCCGCAATCAGGGCAATGGCACGGTTTTCTCCAACCGTCAGAACGTCATCCTCGGCCTTAAGCGATGCAAAAATGCTGCCCGCCTGAACATAGGGGCCAAAACGGCCGACATTGGCTTTAATTTCCTCGCCCGTATCGGGGAATACGCCCACCAGACGCGGCAATGTCAGCAATTCTTCCGCCTTGGTCAGATCGACAACCGATGGCTCCAGACCTTTCGGAAGCGACGTCCGCTTCGGCTTGACCTTTTTGGGTTTGCCGTTCTTGCCTTCAACTTCTTCTTCTTCACCCAGTTGCACATAAACGCCATACGGCCCTTTGCGCAGCGTGATTTCCTTGCCGGTTTCTTTGTCGATGCCAAGCACCTTGGGCCCGGAATCAAGTTCGGAATCACCGCCATTTTCATTGGCAACCAGCGGACGGGTAAAGTTGCATTCCGGATAATTCGAACAGCCAAGGAATGCGCCGAATTTACCAAGCTTGAGGCTCAGCGTCCCTTCGGAACATTTCGGGCATTTATGCGGGTCCGTACCATCTTCGCGCGTCGGGAACAGATAGTTTTCCAGCATCACCTGAAGCGCATCAAGCAC
>TARA_R100000049_G_scaffold5347_1_pt1 | contig 68028 bp, 65 predicted proteins | sample TARA_R100000049 | Tara Oceans TARA_R100000049 (sample SAMEA2619992) | marine metagenome | biome: marine biome (ENVO:00000447); feature: mesopelagic zone (ENVO:00000213) & marine oxygen minimum zone (ENVO:01000065); material: "saline water (ENVO:00002010), including plankton... | reverse complement strand
TGGCATTCCGTTATCCGTGTTCCATAACATCACCGTATCAAGTTCTACGGTAGCGGCAATCGGACTGGATTTAGCTAATGCCACGGTAGTGCTGCGAACCGTTTCCTTCTGCTCACTTTGCCAGCTGTATTTCACCTGATTGTTTTGCAGGTCCCATAGTCTGGCGGCGGCATCGACATCGGCTGATAGCAAAAATTTTCCATCTGCTGAAAAGGTAGCGGCATAGCTACCCTCACTATGCTGCCACTGATAAATTTGTTGCGGACGATCTTCACAACCAACCAGCAATAACAGCAACCCTGGTAAAACGAATCTGCTGATATTGCGCACAGTCATAATCTCAATCAGGATTTTGGTAAAGTCACGCCCTGCTGACCCTGGTATTTACCAGCCCTATCAGCATAAGAGGTCTCACAGACTTCATCAGATTCAAAAAACAACATTTGTGCTACACCTTCGTGAGCATAAATTTTGGCAGGTAATGGCGTGGTATTGGAGAACTCCAGGGTGACCTGGCCTTCCCATTCTGGTTCCAATGGTGTGACATTAACAATAATGCCGCATCTCGCATAGGTAGATTTTCCCAGACAAATAGTCAAAACATTGCGTGGAATTTTAAATGACTCAATAGTACGAGCCAAAGCAAACGAATTTGGCGGAATGATGCAGACATCAGAATTGATATCAACAAAACTACTGGCATCAAAGTTTTTTGGATCAACAATCGCCGAATTGATATTGGTAAAAATTTTAAACTCAGTTGAACAACGTACATCGTAACCGTAACTGGACGTGCCGTAGGAAATAATACGTTGTCCTTCTTGTTCACGAACCTGTCCTGGTTCAAAAGGCGAAATCATACCTTGCTGTTCGGCCATACGCCGGATCCATTTATCTGATTTTATGCTCATAATCCGTCAATTTGCTCAAAAGATGTTGATGATAGCTTGATTAGTCGTTCTTGATAACTATATTCGGGAATGCTGCGGAATAATTTTTGCCCTGCATTGCCAGGTTGGCGGCGATTCGGCGAGCTATCACACGATAGGCTAAAGCGATATCTCCATCTGGATCTTTGACTACCGTCGGCTGACCATTATCAGCATCTTCGCGGATATGAATATCCAGTGGCAAACTGCCAAGCATATTCACACCATATTGATCAGCCATTGATTGTCCACCGCCGGCACCAAAAATATGCTCTTCATGACCACACTGGCTGCAGATATGGGTACTCATATTTTCCACTACGCCGAGTACTGGTACTTTTACTTTTTCAAACATTTTCAATGCTTTGCGAGCATCCAGTAAGGAAATATCCTGTGGCGTAGTGACGATGACTGCACCGCTGACCGGTACTTTCTGTGACAGGGTCAGCTGAATATCGCCGGTACCCGGTGGTAAATCAATCACCAGATAATCCAGCTCTTTCCAATTGGTATCGCCCAGCATTTGCTGCAAAGCCTGCGTCACCATCGGGCCACGCCAGATCATTGGTTCTTCTTCATCGATTAAAAAACCAATCGACATGCTTTGGATACCATAGCTTTCAATTGGTTCGATTGATTTGCCATCAACTGATTCAGGACGTTGAGTGGTGCCAAGCATACGCGGCTGACTTGGACCATAAATATCAGCATCCAGAATACCCACGGTGGCGCCTTCAGCTGCCAGAGCCAATGCCAGATTAACGGACGTGGTAGATTTACCTACCCCACCTTTACCGGAGGCCACGGCAATAATATTTTTTACATTTTCCAGCGCTGGCACACCCTGCTGTACTTTATGTTTTACAATTTTAGTTGTGATATTGACGCTTACATTCGCTGCGCCTTCCGCTTCAATCAATTGTTTTAGGTTTTGTGCCAGTTCTGCAGCATAGCCTTTGACCGGATAACCCAAAGTCACATCGACCTGTGTCTGATTATCGTCCTGCGATACTTTGACCGTGGCGCGGGTGTCGCCCAGTGTTATCAGTGTTGATGGATCCTGATAATTTTTGACGATTTCCTCAATTTGCGCGGGGCTAGTCATGCACGACTCCTGTAAATTTCAAAGCTAAATTAGACTCAATATTTTATACCCTGCTAAAACTGGCTGCATCCACACTGCTTGCAGGGCTATTGGCTGATACAAAGAAAAACACCGCTATAACAGCGGTGTTTAAAGTGTTTAGCGAGTTTGCTCAGGTCCAGTTAATGTGTGTTGTAAAGGCCAATCTCGGTAATTAAAGACCTGACCTTCCTCGCGAACGCGGGCAATTTCAGTCAAATCCAGATCAGCACAGACCCAACCAGGCTTGTCAGCTACGCCTTCAATCAAGATACCGTTATCGGTAAATCCATAATCCACCGGGGTATAAATGCTGGCACGCCCGGTATTCACATCAACAGCTTCTGACCAGCGAGCTTCACCAAATGTAGGAGATTGCACAACATAACATTGATTTTCCAAAGCCCGTGCCTGACAGCCAATCCGCACCCGATGGAAACCAGCCTGCGTATCGGTACAACTTGGGGCCAAAATCAAATCGGCGCCAGCCTTAACCTGCTGATAGGTAATCAATGGAAATTCAATGTCATAGCAAATACTGACCCCAATACGCCCGACATCGGTATCCAGCACTTTAATCTGTTGGCCTGGATGAATTAACCATTGCTCATTTTCGAATCGGGTCATGATCAATTTATCCTGGAAACCAATCAGCCCATCCGGTCCATAGAGATTGGCACGATTACGGAATGTGCCGTCTTCCTGCAGAACCGGAAATGTGCTGGCCAGCATCATCACATCGTATTGTTTACAAAGTTGATGATGCAAATCCTGCCAGTCCGCATAGACATCCTGCATTGAATGTAATTGCTTACCAAGATCGGTATAGATGGCTTCACCAAAGAGTGAGGCCAGTTCCATACTGCCATATTCGGGAAACACCAGTAGTTTGGCTTTCTCTTCAACGGCTTCGGCTACCCACTGCGTCAATTTATCAGTGAATTGCGACCAGTCTTTGAAAAAACCAATATCGTACTGTGCTGCAGCGACTTTTACTTTGCTCATTTACATCAAACTCGGGAAATCGTTAGCGAGACATATAAGATTGGGCTTTTTAGCCTTACTTCAATGCCAGATAATATATTTTTAACGGCTTATTAACGTCTTTAATAACAAGCTGTTGTTATACAAACAAAATTACTAGAGTCTATCGTTCTTTCAGAAGCACTATTAATGTTCAACAGACTCTAAAGTTTTTTCATCCAGAAAGTCATCGGTTTAGGTGACTCATGCTCTTCATCCAGTTCTTTCCAGCTGAATGTCGTGTTGAGTTCAGGATGCTTTTCATAGCCGCGTCTACGCCAGAAGTTGTCAAGAGGCTTATAACCTGAGGGTCGGCGTGGATGGTCTTCTGGGCGCTGTACTCCACAAAAACAGCTGAATTCATATCCGCCCAGTTCTTGTGCATGTTGCTCACGATGTTCAAAAAACGCTACGCCGGCACCTTTGCCACGGTATTGTGACAACAAGACCGATTCACCACAATAAAATACGCTATCAACATCAATACCCGCTTTGATAAACGGCGCTTTAACTTCATCAGTTTCATATCTCAGCGGAATACCCGTCGATGCACCAACGACCTTATCGCCATCAAAAGCTAAAACAATCACGCTGTCAGGCGCTTCGATATAGGTTTGCAGATAGCGAGCTTCGTAATCCGGATCACCATCATAGAGATAAGGAAAATCACGGAAAACCTCAATGCGTAATCTGGCAAGTTCCGGGATAAATTGATTCAGTGCTTCGCCTGATAAGCGTTTCAATTCCAGCATAGTTATCTCACTTAGTGCAATGGAAAGGCAACCATAAAAAAGCCAAGCTGGATAGAACATCCCAGCCTGGCTGATTGGCCTGCAGTTTAACCGACGACTTGTTTAACCCAGTCTTCCAGGTTGTAGTAGTTTGTGATGCGTGCCACTTTGCCATCACGAATCACAAAAAACGCACCAGCAGGCAGATTGTATTTCTGGCCGTTAGCTTCTGGCAAACCTTCATCGGTGCTCAGATATTCGCCTAGCACGGTGAATTCAACAGCAGCACGATCGCCCGCTTCATTAGTGGTGATGGAAATATCCACGATTTGTTCTTTGTAATGGGCATTCATGCGATCCATAAATGCAGAGAATTTTTCTTTACCAATTTCGCGTCCGGCCTGGTTAACATCATGAATAACGTCATCAGTCAGCATATTTAAAAACGCATCCATATCCTGACGGTTGAACGCATCGTAGTAGTTTTGCAGCAATGTGATTGTAGCTTGGCTCATGTCGCAGACCCCAGAGAGTAAAAAAACCGCGAATTTTAACGTGTAAACGCTTCAAAGAAAAGCAAAAACTGCTAATTAACCACAGAGACACGGAGGGCACGGAGATTTTAAAGTTATCCGCAGATTACGCAGATTTTCGCAGATTATTTTTGTCGGGTTACGCTGCGCTAACCCGACCTACGTTTTTTAAGAAAGTGTAGGTTGGGTTGAATTTATGAAACCCAACAAAGCACAAATGCTTAGATGATGTTGGGTTTCGCACAATCAACACAACCTACAGTCCTGTTAAAAATTATAAATCTGCGTCCATCTGCGTAATCTGCGGATCTATTTTTTGTCTCTGTGCCCTCCGTGTCTCTGTGGTTAATTTTTTTAACCGCAAAAAATCATTGACGACTACGAGCAGTGATCCCCATTAACTTGTAGGTCAGCATTGATGCAGCAAAGTCATATGCATGAAACCCTTCAATTGGTGCAAACTCCATTACATCAAAACCAATAATTTCACGTTGTTTGGCAACCGATTCAAACAGATTCAATGTCTGGTACCAACTCAGGCCACCCGGTACTGGTGTGCCTGTTGAAGGAAACACACTCGGATCCATACCATCAATATCCACCGTAAAAAACACTTTTTTCGGGAAATCATCGGGCAAGGTAATGCTGTTGATATTATTCGGCACCAATTCATCGGCATCCTGGTAATACACACCAAACTCCTCTCGCACCTGCATCTCTTCTTCACAAAATGCACGAATTCCCAGTTGGTATAACGGGATACCCATATCCACAGCACGTTTCATTACTGAGGCATGGCTCAAAATATCGCCTTCATAGGCATGACGCAGATCAGCGTGGGCATCAATCTGCACAATACCAAAATCTTCGATGCCGGCATCTTTTAACCCTTTAATGACGCCATAGGTCACGGTATGTTCACCACCTAACACTACAGGAATTCCGCCATTACGGATGATTTCAGCGGTGGCATTAGCAATGTTATCAATCACCTGTTGCGAGCTAACGCTGCAATCGACTGGCGGGCAAGTATAGATGCCCAAATCACATGGATTACTTTTGCCGTCCCATTTTTCCAGCTGCCAGGATGCATTCAAAATCGTTGAAGGCCCTTTATTGGTGCCGCCACCATAAGAGACCGTTTTTTCATACGGAACAGGCAAAACATGGAACATCGCCTGTTTTGGATCGGCTTGGTCAATCTCGGAGCCCAGGAAAATCGGAAATTCTTCGTTCAATTCGGTGTTCATGACAGTCGCTCTTTAAAATCGCTGTAGCCAAAGCTTTTGACTACACGTAAATCATCGGTTTCGGAATTCCAAATAGCCAATGCCGGTAATTTGGTACCATTAAATGTCGTGGTTTTAACCATGGTGTAATGACTCATATCTTCAAATACTAGACGTTGACCAATTTCCAGTGGCTTATCAAAGCTGTAATCACCGATCACATCACCCGCCAGACAAGTTAATCCACCCAATCGATACGTATGTGACTTTTCATCAGGCAAACCTGCACCGGTGATATCCGGACGATACGGCATTTCCAACGTGTCGGGCATATGACAGGTAGCAGAGGTATCGAGAATCGCCTGATCAAGGTGATTCCAGCTGATATCGAGCACCTCGCAACTCAAAATACCAGTACCAATTGCCACCGCCTCACCCGGTTCCAGATATACTTCGACTTGATGCCGTTGTTTAAAATCCTGAACCAGTTGAATTAAACCATCGATGTTATAGCCATCAGCCGTAATATGATGGCCACCACCAAAATTCACCCACTGCATTTGTGGCAGCAAATGGCCAAACTTCGCTTCCATAGCCGCCACAGTTCGCTGCAATGGTTCAAATCCTTGCTCACATAAAGTATGAAAATGCAGCCCAGAAATACCATCCAATGCCGTTTCATCCAGTTGCGATAACGGAATGCCTAAACGTGAACCGGGAGCACACGGGTCATAAATTGGCACTGCACCTTCAGAATGTTCTGGATTGATTCGTAAACCAAAATGCAAATCTGGACGCTGTTTTTGCATTGCCTGGCACTGATCACGAAACCGCAGCCATTGGCCACAGGAATTAAACACAATGTGATGGGCAAAGGTCAGCAGTTCATCAATATCCTGTTGACTGAAGGCCGCAGCAAATACATGCACTTCCCCACCGTATTCTTCAAAACCAAGCCGAGCTTCATGCAAACCACTGGCACAAGTGCCGCTCAGATATTTGGCGGTCAACGGTGCCAAAGACCACATTGAAAATGCTTTCAAAGCAGCCAGAACTTTTGCACCACTGGCCGTTTGCACATGATTCAGAATGCGTAAATTACGCTCAACAGCCACCTCGTCCACCACAAAACATGGCGACGGCAATCGAGATAAATCCAGCTTGGTAAAATCAGTAAATTGCATTATTTTCAAATACCTGAAAATGATAGTTAATTTGTATTATTAACACTTATTAACCACAGAGACACGGAGATCACAGAGTTTTATCCGCAGATTACGCTGATTCTCGCAGATTATTTTTGCCGGGTTACGCTACGTTAACCCGACCTACATTCATATTAAAATTAAAAATCTGCGCCCATATGCGGATGTATACTTTTCCTCCGTACCCTCCGTGCCTCTGTGGTTAAATTTTTATAGATCCATAAGGTCAATCGTCGAGATTGAAATCATCCAGTTCGATCACTTCCCAAGGCAGTCCATATTTATTCATATCTTCCATAAATGGATCCGGATCAAACTGTTCAATGTTCCAGACGCCCGGTTTTTTCCATTTGCCTTCCAGCATCATCTTGGCGCCAATCATGGCTGGTACACCAGTGGTATAAGAAATCGCCTGCGACTGAACTTCAGCGTAGCAATCCTGATGGTCTTTTATTTGATAGAGATACACAATTTTCTCTTTACCATCCTTAACACCCTTCACTACGCAACCAATGCAGGTTTTACCTTTGGTGCGAGGGCCAAGTGTTGAAGGATCTGGTAACAAAGCTTTGAGGAACTGAATCGGTACAATCTGCTGACCGTTAAAATCAATTGGGTCAATACCGGTCATACCGACATTACCCAGCACTTCCAGATGTTTAAGATAGCTTTCACCAAAGCTCATCCAGAACTGGGCACGTTTCAAAGTCGGGAAGTTGACTACCAGCGATTCCAGCTCTTCATGGTACATACGGTAGATGTTGTAATTGCCGACTTCCTCCGGGCAGGTAAAACTGGCTTTTTTTGACATGGCCGGCGTGGTAACAAATTCACCATTTTCCCAGTGACGACACTCTGCCGTGACTTCACGAATATTGATTTCCGGATTGAAGTTGGTGGCAAATGGATAACCATGATCGCCGCCATTGACGTCAATAATATCCAGCTCATGGATTTCATCGAAGTAATGTTTGGCAAGATAGGCAGTAAAGACATTGGTGGCACCGGGATCAAAACCGCTGCCGAGTAATGCCATCAAACCGGCATTTTCGAATTTTTCTCGATAAGCCCACTGCCAGCTGTATTCAAACTTGGCGGTATCCAAGGGCTCATAGTTAGCCGTATCCAGATAATCCACACCAGCGGCCAAACAGGCGTCCATGATGTGCAAGTCCTGATAAGGTAACGCTACGTTGATGACCAGATCCGGTTTTTCTTTTTCCAGTAAAGCAGTCAGTTCTGGTACGTTATCGGCATCGATTTGAGCAGTGCGGATTGGGCGATCCAGCTGCGCTGCTATGGCTTTACATTTGTCTTCATTACGGCTGGCCAGAATAATCTCTGAAAACACTTCCGGTAATTGGGCACATTTATGCGTAACGACGCCGCCAACACCACCGGCGCCAATAATGATCACTTTTGACATTGTTGAATCCTTATAAATCTGCAGTTATCTTTCAAAGAAGGTGTAGCCATTCATGCTATCGCTGAAGGCACGTAACATTTGTTGACGCATTGGTACCGAAATCTTGCCATCCCGCACAGCTTGTTCAGCCAGTTTACGGAATTGCTCCTGCATCACTTTCGGGTCGTATTCAACGTAGCTGAGCACATCGGCAATGCTGTCGCCATGAAACTCACGGACAAAATCAAAGCTACCATCCTCATTAATATGCACACTGACCACGTTGGTATCACCAAACAGGTTATGTAAATCCCCAAGGGTTTCCTGATACGCTCCAACCAGAAATACGCTCAGATAATATTCCTCACCCTCAATTAGCGGATGTAATGGCAACGTTTTGCGAATCCCATCTTCGTATGAAAACGAATCAATTTTGCCATCACAATCACAGGTCATATCAGCGATAACCGCTGCGCGAGTGGGTTTTTCATTCAAGCGATGAATCGGCATGATGGGGAAGATCTGGTCAATCGCCCAGATATCCGGTAACGATTGAAACAGACTGAAATTACCGTAATAAATATCGGACAGTAACTCTGGCAAACTTTCCAGTTCAGCAGAAACCCGGCGTGCCTGGGGCAACAATTCTGAGATTTTTTCCAAAATGGCCAATGAAACATTCTCGGCTAAAGCCCGTTCACGGAGAGTTGCCTGACCGTGATGGAATAACTCACGTAATTCATCACGATAATATATGGCATCGTTGTAACACTCCTGCAGGTTCTGCAGTTTTACATTATTCAGTACGGCATAGAGGTTCACCAGCATATCGGGACTATCATCCGGAACAATTTCCGGAATCGTGCCAGGTTTATGATCACGGACTTCCAATACGTTAAATAACAACATGGAAGAATAGGCAATCAATGCCCGACCAGATTCAGTAATGACGACTGGGTGTTCGATATCCAGCGGATCCAGACATTCCTGCAAGGTTTCGATAATGTTGTAGCAATATTCGTCCAGGCCGTAGTTCATACTGTGGGTGCTGTTAGAACGAGCACCTTCGTAGTCAACTGCCAAGCCGCCACCCAGGTCCATATAGCCCATCGGTGCGCCTTCTTCGATTAAGCCAGTGTAAAAACGGCAGGCTTCCATTACCCCACTACGGATATTACGAATATTGGGAATTTGTGAGCCTAAGTGGCTATGCAGTAACTGCAGGCAATGCAACATATCGGCTTTTTTGAGCTGTTCAACCACTTCCAGCAAAGCATTGGTCGACAAGCCAAATATCGAACGATCCCCGCTGTCACCATTCCAGTGACCTTCAACGGTTGAAGCGAGGCGAATACGCATACCGATCAGTGGCTCGATTCCCAATGCTTTGCTTCGCTCCAGAATAGTGGTTAATTCTGTGGCGGTTTCCAGCACAAAGAAACACTTGATACCCATTTGACGGGCATATAAACCCAGTTCAATAAACTCTTCGTCTTTATAACCATTGCAGATAATCAGACTGTCATGGTCACGTAGTTGTGAAATAGCAATAATTAATTCGGCTTTACTGCCCGCTTCCAGACCATGATGATAACGACGACCATAATCTGCAATTTCCTCAATAACGTGGCATTGCTGATTTACCTTGATTGGGAAGACGCCGCGATAGTCATTTTTATAGCCAGCTGTTTTAATCGCCCGGGCAAAAGCCTCGTTCAGTTGGGTAATTCGCAAATCCAGCAGGTTTTCAATGCGTAATACAGCGGGCATATCCAGGCCACGCTCTTTCATTCCATTAACAATATCGATCAATGGAACATGAATAGTCTTTTCACCAAATTGCAAACTGACGACCGCATTGCCATCGGCGGAAATATCAAAATAATCCGTCCCCCAATCACGCACACCATAAAGCTTACTGCTATGTTGCGCACTCCACTCTTCAGGGGCAACATCAGGTGAGTGTGTATCAAGATTGGCATGGGTTTGTGTCATCAGTATGACCCCCTTTGGCTTCAGTTAAATCGCGGGATTGTCACTATTTTACGGATAAATTGCAAAAATATTATGACAGCACTACTACGTAACGAGATGAATCGCAGGCCTAGATAATTGGTTGCTCTTCTGGAACGCTGGTATCTGTTGATGGATCCAGATTGGTATTGAACGCCTCCACACTGTCCGCAACTTCGTCAGGGCGATTAAAACGCGCAATATGGAACAGCGCCTCACCCTCATTGACCAGAGGAATATTGGTTCTGCCAATGATCACGCCACTACAGATTGCGACCACTTTGGTTTCCGATTTTTCATCACCATATGGGGCCGCGACCATTCCCAGAATATCGCCTTTGGTCACGTGGGCTCCCATAGGAACCAGCATTCTGAAAATTCCGCTTTGCGGTGCCCTCACCCAACTGCTTGAACGCGCGACAAATGGTTCTACCGGTTTCAAATGTTTAGTACGGGATTCAGTCAACATGCCCAGCTTACGCATTACCGCCAATACGCCTCTGACACCAGCACGAATCGCCAGTTCATTAAAACGTAATGCTTCACCGGCTTCATAGACGATAACCGGCACATTGGCCTGCTGACAGGCATAACGCAGAGATCCCTCAATCAAGCCTGAATTCAAAATAACCGGGGCATTAAATGCTCTCGCCATTTCTTCAACGGCAGGATTATCCAACGCTGCACGAATCTGTGGCAGGTTATCGCGGTGAATGGCTGCAGTATGTAAATCTACGCCATGGGTACACTTATTCACCACCTCGCTCATAAAAAGATTGGCGAGGCGCGCCGCCAGAGAACCCTCTTCAGAACCGGGGAAACAGCGGTTTAAATCTCGGCGGTCTGGCAAATAACGTGTTTGATTGATAAAACCATATACGTTAACCACCGGGATGGTTATCAACGTCCCTTTAAGGCTTTTAAGCCGTTTACTTCGAACCAGCCGACGAATTATTTCCACACCGACGATTTCATCTCCATGTACCGCGCCGGACACAAATAAAACAGGCCCGTCACGTCGTCCACGCATCACCTGCACCGGCATACTCAAGGAGGTATGCATATACAAATCCGGTAGAGCTACATCAACTACTTTATTTTGTCCGGGGCCAATTTTTTGCCCGGCAATAATTAACTCGTCAGGCATCAACCACGGCCTTTGGTTTTAGTGGTTCCTGAAACAGAGTTCTTTTCAATAAAATCAATAATCAAACTGGCAATATCCTTACCGGTTGCTGATTCGATACCTTCAAGCCCTGGCGACGAATTAACCTCCATCACGACTGGTCCATGGTTCGAACGCAATAAATCCACACCACACACATTCAGCCCCATCGTTTTGGCTGCCCTGACAGCGGTAGCACGCTCTGCCGGTGTAATGCGGATTAAATTGGCACTGCCCCCACGATGCAGGTTAGATCGGAACTCGCCCTCTTTACCCTGGCGTTTCATTGCGGCAACCACTTTCTCTCCGACCACAAAACAGCGAATATCCGCACCACCGGCTTCTTTGATAAATTCTTGTACCAAGATATTGGCTTTCATACCCATAAAGGCTTCGATAACACTCTCAGCGGCCCCAGCAGTCTCTGCCAATACCACACCGATGCCCTGGGTACCTTCCAATAATTTAATCACCAGCGGCGCACCACCGACCATCTTGATTAAATCATCAACATCATCCGGACGATGTGCAAAGCCCGTTACTGGTAGACCAATTCCGCGGCGGGATAATAACTGCAGAGCGCGAAGTTTATCGCGCGAACGACTGATAGCCACCGACTCATTCAGTGGATATACATTCATCATTTCAAACTGGCGCAGTACAGCAGTTCCGTAAAAGGTCACCGAAGCCCCGATCCGAGGAATCACCGCATCATAACCGGTCAGATTCTCGCCCTTGTAATGGACTTCCGGTTTCATCGAAGTGATATTCATATAACAACGCAGCACATCCAGCACATCCACTTCGTGACCTCGTGCCTCCGCTGCCTCAACCAATCGGCGAGTGGAATACAGCTTCGAATTACGGGACAAAATGGCTATTTTCATGCAGATTCTCCATCAAGCGCTTCATCTCTTGGCGCTTGGGTAGTGTCGTGGAATGCGGGGCTTGCTTGATAGGACAATGCCGGATTAACCAATATATTACCAGTCGTCATGGCAGTACGTCCCAGTAACATTCGAAACAACATGGTATCGCGATTGGTCAGGGTAATTTCAATCGGCCAGCTATGACCGCCAACGCTCAGTGGCGTCTCAATTACATAACGTTTTTCTGTGTGACCACCTGAGTCAGTAACGTTTCGCTCGTCCTTAACTCGCGCTTCGCACCAGATTTCCGTCTCAGTATCGTGTTGATTGGGATGCACCCCGAATCTTACCCAAAGCTCACCGTTCTTATCAATCGGCTCAACCGAAAAGGCATGAATCGCGGAAGTTCGAGCACCAGTATCCACCTTGGCTTTGATTTGTTGAATACCCAACTCAGGCAAGCTCAACCACTCTCGCCAGCCAACGGTTATTATTTTTGGATGATTTTCCACGGGATTCCCCAATTAAGAATTTATGGGGCAATTGAAAGCAATTTATTGGTGAGTGTCAAAAAGGATTTTGGATATTAATGTTTAAAAAAGAATTAAATCCTAGCGATCAGTTGAGTTGAAAAGATTTACTAGAGGATAATTAATAAGTCAGATACAAAAAAAAGCCCCGATGAATCGGGGCTTTTTTTATGTTAGCTAAAAACTAGCAAAGTGCAGGATTATTAGCACATGCACCAGCCCATGTGACAACACCAGAGTTTGTATCATATGTACCAGTCATAATGTAAGTATCTGCAGCGGAGATATTTCCCGGTGCGTTAGCATCAGGAGTTACCGTGATAGTTCCAGATGTATTACTTGCAACAGCCCAGTTAATAGTGTTAGCAATAGATGGAGATGTTGTTACATCATTAGGTACGCCATTGGATCCTGCGGTACAATTTGAAAAACCACCTTCTACTTGTGCACATACTTCAACAGCAGATTTAACGCTAGTTGCAGCCATAACAATTTCTGTATATCTAGCTTTATCTGTATAAGTTTGGTATGCAGGCAAAGCGATTGCCGCCAAAATACCGATTATCGCGATAACGATCATTAACTCAATTAATGTAAAACCTTGTTGTGTTTTTTTCATCTTTCAATCTCCATTATATAGACGACAAGCTTTGTGCTCGGAATTAATAACGCACCCTCTATGCCAACTTAAATTTCACTTTAAAATTAATAACTTATCTATATGTGCATTACTTTTTAAGTTTAACAAAGGTCAACCTACGTCAACTAGTGACATTTTTTGTCAGTTTATGGCTAAACAATCTTGTTGAAGATTCTGTAAAACTTTATTTGCTGGGTAATATTGCAGACTTTTACCGATCGTCTGACAGCGTTGTTCAGACTGTGCTAAAGCAAAATAGCCATTAATAATATCTTCAAACACTTTCAATTCAGGTTTTTTAATCAGTTCTGATTCGAACCAATTCACTACCTGAACCAATTTATCAGCGTCATTTCTTCCGATTGCATCATGTAAGTGAGTTCGCATGACGATTTGCTCTGCATACGTTTTGTAATACAGATTATTTAACGCGCTATCCAATTGAGGCGCTTGCTGCGATTGTCTTATGAATTGATACATTTGTTGTTGGGCTTGTGATGTTTGCCATAAAAAAAGCAAAGTTACTGTAAGCAGAATAACCACCAAACTACGAAGTGATTTTTTTGCCATCAAGCTGATCAAATTTTGTCTAATGACTAAGTGATGATTAAGTAATACAAAAAGCAACGTTAACCAAATAAACCAGTGAAATGATGAAATATAAAAAGGGTGCTCTACCTGTGTATGAAAGGTAATCGGGAGTAATAAGGCCAAATTGGCTAATAACCTTTGTTGCCTATATTTAATTGCAAACCAAAGTACACTGATTACAGCAATTACAATCCCTCCCAATGCCAGCAAGCCCCCTTCAATTGCCCACTGCAAAAGCTCATTATGGGGATGCCCAATATAAGTTGGCATATCTGCATTTGGATGCTTTTTGTAAAACTCTGATGAAGCTAAACCAAACTGTTCAAGAAAACTGCCGATGCCATGACCACTTATTGGAGCTTCAGAAAAAGCATTAAGAGAAATGCGATAAATACTTAAACGCTGATCAGAATATTGCGCTTCAACCAATCGATAGGATTTATCCAAGGTTTTATGTAAGCCTTCTTTGGCTAACCAGCTTGCAGCTATGATCAATAACAGAATAGATAGAATCGTTTTCCAATTTTTTCTGACTTGATTTCGATAACCAATCAGCAGCATCAATAAGCCGAATATTCCAGATAGAAGTCCAATTCTTGAGCCAGTCGACACCATTACACACGTAGCCACACCGATGGTCAGCAATAAAAAAATTTTCAGATAAATCCGCTTATAGGAAATTGGTCGTAAACACAAATAAATACAAATCAATATGCCAGTCACCAAAAAACTCGCCATCACATTTACCTGCTGGAATACTCCAGTAGCTATTTGCGTGTTAGTTTTCGGAATCCAGTCCACCAAAATTGGCGGCTGGAAAAGTTGAATCATGCCAAAGAGACTATGAAGGAATGTCGCAACCGCGAGCAAAAGTAAAAGTTTGTCAGTGTTTTTAAGTCGAAATTGAAATAACCCGAATAGAAAAATCACACCCGCCATGACATATGTAATGCGAAATAACCATGTGATTGGGTCTTTTACCCCAGCTAGGGCAGCGGCCAGAAGGATCCCGACTGGTAATGCCAGCAGGCCTTTGTAATTTGCTGGAAGAATCAGCTTATCCTGCCCACAGAAATACCAGACTGAATAAGCAATAACTAACGTAGCGGCCGCCCAGACGGTGATATTAAATGGTAGATCAAATCCAGTGCCACCGAGACTGGAGGCCAGATAAAAGGGAGATACCAGGTAGAGTAATGCCAATAACCATTCAATTGGCTGCTGTGGCAATAACGGGTATTTTGAGAGAGTGCGCGACATAAGCTTCCCTGTTCTGGCGAATAAACAAAAAAGGATTATGTCGGCTGATTGATCGAGTGGCAAGGCGTGTTGGATAGAAACAACGACTATTTCATATCAGCTGTATTTTTATCCACAGATTACGCAGATGTGTGCAGCTTAAAAGAATACAAACCACAGAGACACAGAGAGCACAGAGATTAAAAATAATGTAGGTCGGGTTATCGCAGCGTAACCCGACATAAACAAGATGTTGGGCTTCGCAGACTCAGCGCCAACCTACGGAAAATAACTATTCAACCCGGTTTTGATTTACAGGGCTTGGTCTTTTGTTCAAAGGCTTAAATTAAAATTTTTCTCTAAATATCTGCGCCCATCTGCGAAATCTGCGGATATATTTTTAAACCTCTGTCCCTCTGTGGTTATATCAACTACAAAGGCACACCAATCCGTTGAGCAACTTCTTCGTAGGCCTCGATAACACCACCCAATCCCTGACGGAAGCGGTCTTTATCGAGTTTTTTACGGGTTTCAGCATCCCATAAACGGCATCCATCCGGGCTGAACTCATCACCGAGATAGACTTCGTCTTTGAACACACCAAATTCCAGTTTGTAATCCACCAGAATCATCCCGGCATCGGCAAACAGTTTTTTCAACACCTGATTGACTTCAAAGGTCAACGCTTTCATGCGTTGGACCTGTTCATCGGTAGCCCAGCCAAAAGTGGCGATATGGTATTCATTAACCATTGGGTCATGTAAAGCATCATTTTTCAGGAAAAACTCAAATACCGGCGGGTTAAGCTCCATTCCATCTTCCACGCCAAGCCGGCGGACCAGACTGCCTGAAGCCACATTACGCACCACACATTCCACCGGGATCATTTTCATGTTTTTGACCAGCGCTTCATTGGCACTGAGCAGTTTTTCAAAATGCGTCGGAATACCCGCGTTGGCCAATTGCTCCATGATAAATGCATTAAACTTGTTATTAATCTCACCTTTACGGCTTAATTGTTCGATACGTTCACCATCAAATGCCGATGTATCGTCCCGAAAACTGAGCACAACATAATCCTGGTCTTCTGTAGCAAAGACGCTTTTGGCTTTACCGGCATAAAGTTGCTGTAATTTTTGCATGGTGTTTTCTCTTAGGCTTTTTTAAGTTCGCGCCAGTCAAATCCGGCATCTTGTTCAGCGATGCCAATCCAGTCTGGTGTGCAGTTCAGTGCATCAGCAAATAAAGGACTCACCAAGGTCGGAGAATTATTTTTTTCGCTGATATGCATAGCAACAATGTGTTGCAAGCGTGTGGTGTCAATTTTCGCAAGTAATTCGGCAGATTGCACGTTATTTAAATGACCAAAACGTCCACCGACCCGCTGTTTTAAATATTCCGGGTATTCCCCCTGATCCAGCATTGCCATATCATGATTCGCTTCCAGCATCAGCCCATCACACAACGTCAAAGCTGACTCGATCACCGGTGTGATAAAACCAACATCGGTTAACAAGCCTAAGCGGAAATCACCGTTGTGGAACACAAACTGACTGGGTTCACGCGCATCGTGTGGCACCGGAAACGGTGAGACTTCAATATCATTAACATTGAATCGCTCATGACAGCTAAACTCGTGAATATGCGGCATCACATCAACAGGTAAACCTGCTGCCGTGCCGGGTGTAGCATAAACCGGAATATTGAATTTCTGTGATAGCACTCGCACGCCACCGATATGATCGGCATGCTCGTGCGTCACCAGAATAGCGGTGAGGTCCGAAGACGTCAGACCAACACGCCGCAAACGTTTTTCAGTTTCACGAGCAGAAAAACCACAATCCACCAGAATTGTGGTTTTTCCCTGTGAAATCAGTGTTGCATTGCCCCGGCTACCGCTGCCAAGTGATGCAAAGCGCATTATTGAGTCAATTGTTCCTGAATCAGACCCAGTAAACGTTTCGCTGTTTCTGAAGAAGTACGAACCTGTTCAGAATCCAGTACGGTTATACGGGTATCTGACGCATCTGAAATAAGTTTGATGTAGTAGTACTCTTCAGGCGCCACCTCATCGTCATCTTTCCAGAAAGCCATACGACCAAAGAAGCCAGGCTCTTCTCTCTCAGCTTCGTTAAATGGATCCAGGTAGCGCACGTAATATGTACCACGTGAACGGTCACGATCTTCAACAGCAAAACCACGGCTATCCAATACCCGACCGACACGATCCCAAACGGTAGTGAATTCCTGCTCCACCAATAAAGCCTGTTGACCTTCGGCTTCATCCAGCAAAATGACACGCGCTTCAGTTTGTTGTGCTGCTGAGCTTGGCAAAGAGGCCTCAGCACGTGCTTTATCCTGTTGGTATAAGCCACCTAGATATTCAGCCAACTGACGCAGCATCGCTTCATCTTTCTGATTGTTGCGATTGGTATCATCTACACCATTCACATAAACTCGAGCCGAACGATTTACATCTCCGCGCTCCATACGAACACGATAGGCATAGCCATCAACGTCCGGCTGAGTATCCATCAGACCAATACGCTGATCTTTACGGTGAATATTCATATTGATATCCGCCCAGAAAGCTTCAATACGTTGCCAGGTTTCTTCACGGTCTCCCGGAACGACCAGATGCCGATCATCCCCCTCGCCCGATAAAGCAGGTTTGGATTCTGGAGTGATGTTATAACGCGCTGCTAATGGATTGGTGCTGGCTTCTTCATATTCGGAATACGTTGCTGAGCTTTGCTGATTGCCAGCGATTTGATCGTTGATTCGTGATGTGCTCAAGTCAGGTGGAATGTCCAACGGTGGCATTGTTTCTGCTTTACGATACTTTTGGGTATTATCAGGAGCAACCTCATCCAGTGATGGCATTAACCCACAACCTGAAACGCTTACTGCGACCAGCACTCCACAGGCTTTCAACTTAAAACGATTTGTGTTCATTTAATTACATTCACTCACTTAGGGATTCAGAACACCGGCAGTGACCAGCGCCTCACGAACCGGTTGATGAAATTGTTCAGACAAAACTGTCATTGGTAAACGTATCCCTTCCGGTATCAGACCCATTTCATGGAGAGCCCATTTAACCGGAATAGGATTGGATTCAGAAAATAACCGCTGATGCAGTAAAGATAATTTATCGTTTATTTCACGGGCATTATCAGCATCACCCTTCAAAGCAGATTCACACATCTGGCTCATTAAGGCAGGTGCCACATTCGCAGTCACTGAAATGACCCCACGACCACCCGCCAGAATAAAATCAACGGTATTGGCATCTTCGCCGGTATAAAGTTCGAAATTATCGTCACACAGTTCCTTAATTAACGACACTCTTCGTACATCTCCGGTCGCTTCTTTAATACCGATAATATTGCCGATTTTGGCCAGACGACCAACGGTTTCCGGTAATAAGTCACACGCTGTGCGGCTGGGAACGTTATAGAGGATTTGCGGAATATCCACCGCTTCAGCAATCGCTTTAAAATGCAGATACAAACCTTCCTGAGTCGGTCGGTTGTAATAAGGTGTGACCAACAGAACGGCCGCAACACCTAATTGTTTAGCGTAATGGGACAGTTCAATGGCTTCTTCGGTAGAGTTGGCACCGGTACCGGCAATGACGGGAATGCGACCCGCAGCCTGCTCCACCACCTGACGAATTACATCTGTATGCTCATCAATGCTTAATGTAGCGGACTCACCAGTAGTACCGACAGCCACAATCGCACTGGTGCCATTTTGAATATGAAAATCAACGAGCTTGCGCAGGCTTTCACCGTCTAACGAGCCATCCGCCCGCATGGGTGTTACCAGAGCTACCATACTGCCGCTGAACATATTCATCAGACTCCGCGAAAATAAACTGGCATGGTACTTTGCCAGCCAGTAGATGACAAGACCGGACTGCTTTGGGTAAGGTACTGCCAGCAAAATAATCACTAATGGAGAACGTTTAATGACTACAGTTAATTTACAGCAAACCGTACCGGATTTTGAATTGCCTTCCACTGGCGATAAAACCATCCGGCTTTCCGACCTACATGGCAAGAATGTGCTTATCTATTTTTACCCCAAAGACAACACCCCAGGATGCACATTGGAAGGTCAGAATTTCCGTGATCATATTGAGACGTTTAATGCTCACAACACACTGATATTCGGGATCTCCAGAGACAGCGTGCGTGCTCATGAAAACTTCAAAGAAAAACAGCAATTTCCTTTTGACTTACTCTCAGATGCTGATGAAACAGTTTGTAACTTGTTTGGCGTGATGCAGCTGAAGAAAAATTATGGACGTGAATACATGGGCATTGTTCGCAGTACATTCCTTATCGATACCGAAGGAAAGCTGATCAATGAATGGCGAAATGTCAAAGTCAAACAACATATTGATGAAGTATTGGACGTCGTCAAAAACCTATAACATCCAACAAGAATCATAGATAATAGACTTGTAAAACAGGTATTTACATTACTCTTTTTAAGTGCACTAATAAAACCCGCTGCGCCTCCCCTACCGCACCAACCCAGTGCGGTATTTTTTTCTCTTTAACGATTAACCACTTGTTTTTAATCGACTTCACAGACTGGTTTAGAAATTGCCTACCCCTTTTGGAGTATTCCTAACTAAGGTATCAATTACTATGTCTTTAAAAAGTCAGTCGATGAATTTAAGTGTTGCTGAACGACGCTGGCTCCCCTGGTTTGGTCAAACGGGAAAGTTTGCCATGAGATGGAGCTGTTATCTCAATCGTGATACCTATGCCGAAGTTGAACATACATTCGAAGGAATTGCGGCAACTCGTGTCAAACTACTACAGCAATGGACTCATTCCCAATGGAATCAGCTCAAGCTACTCGCAGAGCAATTACCCGGTTCTCTCGGTGATATGGATAGCTCTCTGCTTGAACAACGGCTGAACTCTGCTAAACATTTTTCCGAGATATTTATTATTGAAAAGAGCGGTCGGGTGATCCAATCGACTTATTCAGCACATATCGGCCAGCATGATCTGAATAACAACGCCGTTGAACAAGGTCTGAAACAGCCCTTTTTGCATGGTCCCTATACCGATCTGTTAACGCTCGAGATTGGACCATCAAGTTCAAAGTTTCATGATGAAGTAACTTTGATGTTTTATCTGCCGTTAGTAAACGGCGATCAGGTTGTTGGTGCGTTATGTGGCCGTGTACCCAATGACGTAGTAAGTGATTTAATTCAACGCGAAGCAGGTCATGTTTATCCAGAGTCTGGGGACAACTATATTTTTATGGTGGAATCACGTTTTGACCCGATGATTCAGCAAGGCGTTGCTCTGTCCCGATCACGGTTTGAAGATAACACTTTCTCGCATGGTGAAAATCTTAAGTCCGGCATAAACACCCATTGGGGAGTGGTTAAAGTTAATCGGCATACCGAGTTCGAAATTCGGTTTACCGATCCGGCGACTGGCCAATTACATCCGGGGGTACGCGAAACTATTCGCAATGGCGAAAACCTGTTTGTCACTTATCCTGGTTATTCAGATTACCGGCATATTCCCGTCATTGGTAAAGGTGTGACTTTTCAATTAACAGGCTCTCCTGATCGTTGGGGAATGATGTGTGAGGGCGACCTGGAAGAGGTTTACCGTCGCCGTTCAGTGAATGTCAGCTTATTGAAAAGCTTTGTCTCAGGCATGATAGCCTTGGTGGGGGTCAACAGTGCTTTACACTATTTCACCACGCTACCTCAATTTGCTATCGACACGGTATCCGTTTGCATGATGATTATCATTGCATTACTGATCCGTAAATTCAGTACTAAACGACTTGCAGATCGAATGAATGAAATGACACGAGTTATCCAGGAGATTGCTGAGGGTGAGGGAAATCTCCGGCAACGCTTGAATAATGAAAAAATGATGGCCGATGAAACAGGCGACATGGGTCGCTGGATTAACAGTTTTATCGATAATCTGGATGGCATCGTCGGACAGGTGATTTTTTCCAGTCATGACGTACACCAAACCAATAAATCCATGTTAGATACCAACCGTGAGGCCTATCAGGTATCAGCAGAAGTGACCGACGCGATAACTAAAATGCTCGATCTGTTGAAAGAGCAAATAGAGGATATCGGCCAGGCTAATCAAACCGCCGAGACCATGAAACTTGAAATGGACCGAGTCGTGGAAGACGCTCGGGTTCAATTTGAAAGTGCCCGCAAAGGCACTCAAGAGATACGCAACGTCGTTGAAAATACGGCTAATTCAGTCAGATCACTGAATGACCGAACCTCTGAAATCGGCAAGATAATCAATGTTATCACTGAAATTACTAATCAAACCAATATGCTGGCATTAAATGCTGCTATTGAAGCGGCCCGGGCCGGCGAGCATGGCCGAGGTTTTTCAGTCGTGGCCGATGAAGTTCGCAATTTGGCCTCACGCACAGCGAATTCTGCCGACGAAATTCAACGCATGATAGAAGGCATGCAACAGGAAACTCAGGAAGCCATGCGCTTTATGGAAACTGGAGTAGAAAACGTCGACAGAAGTTTGAAAATGACTGAACAAGCTTCAAGCGATAATGGTGAGTTGCATATTCTGGTCGAGCAGATGTTCTCCACCATCAAACAATTGGCAAACAACAGCCATATACACGGCGATACTGCCCGACAAGTAGGGGTATCTGCTGAACAATTAAAGTCAGCGGTCAGTGCTTTGCAATCTCGTTCGACAATGGTTCGTAATACAGCCCAAACATTATCCCAATTAGTGGGTGTATTTCAGGTCAGTCCACGTTGAACTGGCTCAGGCTGGTTTCAGATCAAAGGCAATGCAAATCCGTTCCTCATCCGAGTTGAAGGGAATCGTACGATGAAATACCGATGAGGGAAACATCACAATATCCCCAACCTCAGGTGCGATGGTTTTGCTGGGAAAGTTGTCATGTTGTTTGGGATAATCATCCCCATGAGTGCTGAGCTCAATGCTACCTTCATCAGGATGCGTTTTTTGCTTGGGCACTGCCAGGTACAATGCTCCGCTTACCCAACCTTCCTCATGAATATGGGAGGTTAAATGCCCGCCGGTTTTCATTTTGACGTACCAGGAGCTGGCAAACACGGTTTGCTTAGGGAACCCTTTGGCGAAAATACCGCTTTCACCTTTTAGATTTTCGCGATAATCATCTATGGCACGCGCTACCAATTTGGCGATTTGCTGAAAGCTGGCCTCTGAGCGTTTAAACAAATTTCCTGCAGACTGCACACCATGATGCAGACGGCCCTGACTTTTTTCTTCAATATCGGCCTGTTCGATATCCGCCAGTAGTTGTTTTAGCAGTTCGCTATCGCCTTTTAATTCCGGCACTTGCACATGACAAACCAGATCCAACGGATTTTTACAGAAATTATAGTCATTCACCGTGCCAAAGTTTTCGGCGTAATGTCCTGCGAGTGTCGCCAGAAATGGCGAGCTATGGCGGGCTTTTTTCAGTTGATCCAAGCCCTGTTTGAATTCATCAAATCGCTCAGTTTTATACAGACAATATAAAGAACGTTCTTGCCAATCCGCGTACTGCGATTGTTGAAAATAGCGTAAAGCCAGCGGCAAATCGCCACTGTCATAGAAATAGACTGCCAGACTGTAATTTGCCAAAGGTAAACTGGGATCCAGCTCCAATGCGCGTTTGTAGGCAGCAACTGATTCATCATAACGTCCCTGATCGCGCAAAACTTCACCGATATTACTATGCACTTCAGCATAGTCTGGTTTTAATTCCAGCGCCTGATTATAGACAGCAATGGCATCAGCCAGTTTTCCCTGATTTTTAAGTGCTGTACCAAGATTAAAATACAGTTGGGCATCCTGTGAAATTGTTAACGCACGCTGATATATCGCTACCGATTCTTCCAACCGCCCCTGTTCCTGCAGACAAACGCCAAGATTGGCAATGGCTTCCAGGAAATTCGGCTGTTGTTCAATGGCTTTTTGATAATACTGACCCGCCTCTTCAAAGCGGTTTTGGGATTGCAATGCATAGCCCAGGTTATAAAGGGCATCTGTCAATTCGGGTTTCAATCTCAGTACTTTTTTATAGCTGTTAATCGCTTCATCAATACGATTCAAGTTGGTCAATAAAATGCCCATGTTGAAGTAAATCTCGGGTACATTAGGGTCAATTTCAGTAGCTTTACGAAACACACTAACCGCATCTTTAAATTTATTTTGCGCTGCCAAGGCATTGCCATAAAGATTTAATACCGGAAAAGAACGCGGATAAGATTTAAGCAGTTTTTTTGCTGCCGATTCAGCAAAACCTGCCTGCCCGGTGTTAAGGGCTTGAATAATAGGTTGTAAATCGGCCTGTCCCGGCGTTGGGCTTGGCATTGGGTGTTTCATAACTGAGATTCCAATAAAGCAGGAGATATTTCCTGCAATTTACAGGACTAATTCCTATCAGCGCAAGATATCTTCCCAGAATTTTTATCAAGATAGATTTAAAGCTGATCAACGAACCATAATTCCGCTGTTCAGGTCTGCTTAACAGTCACAATAAGGAGTCATTACATTCATGGATACGATTACGCAGGCGTTACTTGGCAGTGCAGTGGCTTACAGCGTTGCAGGACGCAAAGCGCCCAGAGCTTCTGTTTTGTATGGTGCTGCTTTCGGTATCTTGCCGGACCTTGATGTATTCATCCAATATGCTAATGACCTGGACACCATGACTTTCCACCGGAGCTGGACCCATTCATGGATTGTGCACAGTTTGCTTGCACCGTTAGTAGCCTGGCTAATGAGTAAACTGGATCAGGGAGTGGATTTTCGACGATGGCTGGCGTTGATCTGGTTGGTGTGGATTACCCATAGTGGACTGGATGCAATGACCGTTTATGGAACGCAGCTTTTCTGGCCCTTTATGCCTCCACCTGCGTCGATTGGCAGTATATTTATTATCGATCCGCTCTATAGTCTGCCACTCGCTGCAGGCTTCCTGGCAATACTTCTGGCCGCCGGAAAACGGCTGAGCCATGCTGTCATGATCGGTAGTCTTATCTTCAGCACGGCTTATCTTGGCTGGAGCTATGCAGCCCAATACTGGATAACACAGCAAACCGAACAGGCATTACAAAAACAACAGATTGACTATCAGCATATTAAAATCACTCCGGCACCGTTAAATACCCTGTTATGGCGGATAGTGGTGATTGATGAAGAGGTTTATTACGAAGGTTTTCGTTCGATTTTTGACGGCGACACAGCATTTTCATTTACCCAATTCGAGCGCGGCATGGAGCTGAAAAAACTTCTGCCCGATCAAACCTATATCAAAAGAATAAACTGGTTTACTCAGGACAACTTCAAGCTTGAGCAACAGGACAATATGATTGTTGCGACAGATTTACGTATGGGCATGGAACCCAATTATTTCTTTCGTTTTAAACTAGCAGAGATACGTGATGGCAATGTTATTTCAGTAGGACCACAACAATTGGGTATGCAGAGAAATGCAAAAGAAGGCTTAAATTGGGTGTGGCAACGTATATGGAACCCACAGCTAAGTCCACTGCATTAGCAGTGACTCGGAAAACAATTGAGATTCCAGCTTACCCTAGGTTTTTTTCATCTTCAGCCAGACTGGATGGCAGTGGAATTCTGATGGTGACCCGCAAACCGTTGGTGTTGCCATTTTCGATATTAAGCTCACCTTTAAAACGTCTGACAATGGCATCAACAATTGCCAGCCCCAGACCGCTTCCATCACTATGGTGACCATGGACAAAGCGTCGGGTTAGCTCAGTGAGCAATTTTTCCGACACGCCAGGGCCCTCATCTTCTACCGTCCAGCATAATTGCTGTTTATCCAAATTAACTGACAGGGTAACTACACTATTCTCTGGTGCATGACGGATGGCGTTTTCCAGCAAATTACGTAAAGCAGCCGATAATAAGATTGCCGAAGCATGGATCTTTTCATCCACACCATCATTACAACGCAATGTCACTTGGTGTTGTCTTGCCAGATGTTGAACATCACTCAATGCCATATTATTAATTTCAGCTACTGGTAAATGGGTACTTTCAGCTAATTGCCCATCGCCTTCTACTCTGGCGAGTAATAAAAGCTGATCCAGCGTTCGTTGTAACCTGTCCGTCGCCTTTTCTGCCTGCACCAGGGCATGCATGGCCTTGCCTCCCTGCGTCAGTCTCGCGACCTGCAGCTGGGTTTTAATTCCAGCTAATGGCGTACGTAATTCATGCGCCACATCACCGGTAAACCGGCGTTCCCGTAACAAAGACTGCTGCATGCGTTGCAACAGTCGATTGATCTCATCCACCAGCGGGCGTACTTCGGCCGGGCGTTGCTCCCAGACTAACGAGGTAAGATCTTCGGTATTACGTCTGGCCATATTCTGAGTCAAGCTATGCAATGGTTTAAATCCATGCAAAATACCAAACCAGACTACGGCCAAAGTGCCTGCCAGACTGAGGAAAAACGGTAGTCCAGCGGCGATCACCACCGACCGCATCAACGTATCTCTGGTTTCCAATCGTTCAGCGGTGGTAATGGTCAATCCCCCCTGAGATAGATTAAACACACGCCACGGCTCTCCATCCTGCAATCGATTTTGGTAGCCTTGCTGCGTAGTGGTCAGTACGTTTTCAGGAGCATCATGGGATACCGCGATAATATCTCCCGCGACATTGGCTACCTTGCAGGCAAGTGTCGCAGGTAAATCAAGATTTTCAGCCGGATCAAATAAAGCATTGCGTTGACCGCCATTTACCAGCGGATCCAAATCATATTGAGACATTAAAGACATCAGCATTTTGGCGGAAGCGGCAAGACGGTTATCCAGAGTATTCTGCATTTCCTTTTGCACACTCATCAGCAACCACGGAGCCAATAGCAGCCACATCAACAGCACTGCAATACCAATCCGCCATAGTAACTGCCAGCGTAAATAGTCCTTGGCTTTAGCGGGGCTCATTGAGCGCTCCCAATCGATATCCCATGCCCCGAACCGTTTCAATCCAGTCATCACCCAGTTTACGACGTAAATTATGGATATGTACGGCTACAGCATTACTTTCAATGCCTTCGGCCCAGCCATAAAGACGATCCTGCAACTGTGCAGCGGTAACCACTCGGCCGGGTTGCTGCAAAAGGGTTTCCAATACGGTAATTTCACGACGGGATAAATTCAGCGGTTTATTGTTTAGCAAGACTTGTAAAGTGAAGGGATCAAATTGCAGACTACCGTGCTGAATCGTCTGGGTGGCACGTCCTGCCGCTCTGCGACTTAAAGAATGCAGGCGAGCGGCAAGTTCTGTTAAATCAAATGGCTTACTCATATAGTCATCCGCACCGGCCTGTAAACCACTGACGCGATCAGGTACTGCATCTCTGGCAGTTAATATTAATACCGGTAAGTTATTTCCACGCTCCCGCCAGCGATTGAGTAAATGCATGCCATCTTCGTCTGGCAAGCCCAGATCGAGAATAACGGCATCAAAACTGGCGGTGGCCATGGCCGTTTCAGCTCCTCCGGCATTCATTACCCACTCGGCCTGAATGCCTAATGCCGTCAGACCGGCCTGTATGCCCTCACCCATTAAAGCATCATCTTCCACAATCAATACATACATCGGTCAATACCCGAAATAAAAACGTTATGTTCGTTTAACTGAATTAAGACAACGTTAACATTGCCTTAATTTTGTCGCTGCACTCTACGCATCAAGAATTGGTTGCGTAACGTCGCTGCAACCAAACCTCCCAACATTTACTAATAACATGAGAAGCTATTTATGTGGCTGGTGCGTTATGCTCTAACCCGACCTTATTCTGTGGCCGCTTTAAGCCTGCTGATATTTGCAGCAGGTTTAATCAGCTTTCTGAAATTGCCCGTCGACGTGCTTCCCAGCGTCAATATACCTTCTATAAAAGTGGTATGGACCTATAACGGTCTTAACACCAATGAAATGGCATCGAAAATCACCACTTTCAGTGAAGTGGCGATTATGAACAATGTCGATAACCTTAAGGAAATTCGTTCACAAACCCTGAATGGCACCTCAGTCATTCATATCGACTTTCATCCCGAAGTTGATATTGCCAATGCCATGGCGCAGGTCACCGGTGTATCGCAAACCATCCGTCGGCGAATGCCGGAAGGTACTTCACCGCCATTGGTTGCCGAATACAATCAATCCAGTACGCCGATTATTCAGCTGGTCATGTCTTCAGATACGTTGACCGATGGCCAACTGGCTGATTTTGCACGGTTACAGTTGCGTGGCATGGTTCAATCCATTAATGGTATTCGCATGACGCTGCCGTATGGCGGTGCTACCCGGCAGATCATGGTGGATCTGGATCCTGAGGCATTATTTGCTCAAGGGTTAACAGCCAATGATGTAACTCAAGCGATTAATGAACAGAACCTGACACTGCCTTCAGGCAGCATTCGTGAAGCGCAGAATGAACTGCAAATCACTGTTAATGCCAGTCCACAAGCAGTGGCTGATTTTGAGGATCTGCCGATTCGCTCCCGAGATGGCGAACTGATATTGCTACGTGACGTCGCTGATGTTCGGGATGGCACCGCGTTGCAGACTAATATCGCCCGCGTCAACGGACAAAATGCGGTCATGGTGTCATTGATTAAGCTGGGCGGTGCTTCGACTGTAGACATTATTAATGAACTAACCGAACGACTCCCTTCAATTCAGGCTGCGGCACCTGAGGGCATTACCATATCGCCAATTTTTGATCAGTCGGTGTTTGTGAACACGGCATTACATCATATTGAAATGGAAATTCTTATCGTCGGCTCACTGGTCGCATTAATGGTACTGCTGTTTTTGGGATCATCACGGGCCACATTGATTGTCTTGACCTCTATTCCATTATCATTGCTGACAGCAGTTTTTGTATTAAATTTAACCGGCAGCACCTTGAATTTAATGAGCTTGGGTGGACTGGCACTGGCCATTGGCATTCTGGTTGATAACGCATTAGTGGAAATTGAAAATATCAAACGTCATTTGGCCGATGGCATGGAGCCAAGTCGGGCCATATTGACCAGCGCCAGTGAAGTTGCCTTCCCTGAACTTGTTTCCACACTTTCCACCTGTATCGTTTTTTCACCGATATTTTTATTAACCGGTGTGGCAGGTTATATCTTTCAGCCAATGGCGATTGTGGTCATTGCCTGTCTTGTTGCCTCTTATTTATTATCTCGCACTGTGGTTCCTGCGCTGGCCAGACTTTTACTCTCCAATGAGAAAGCCGTAAATAAACACTCCAAAAATCCATTGGTCCATTTACATCTGGCATTGGAACAACGGCTGCATAATGGTCAGCAGCATTTACAAAATACGATTGGTAAATTGCAGCGTCACATTGTGATTGCACCATTGATTGGTGTTGTTATCGTCACAGCGGCGGGATTTGCACTTCAGGATCTCGGCAGGGATTTCTTTCCAAAAACTGATGCGGGTCTGATGAGGCTTTATATAAGGGCCGAACCTGGCACTCGCATTGAACAAACGGCCGATAAGTTTGCACAGATTCAGCAGGAAATACGCAAAATCATCCCCGAACAAGAGCTTGATTTTGTATTTGATAACATTGGCATGCCCGACTCCATTAATCGTGCCTGGATAGACAGTTTTGCTATCGGATCCTACGATGGAGAATTACAAATTCAGTTAGCTAAAGGTCATCAACCCACCAGTCAATATGAATCGGCGATTCGGCAGATGCTGAAAGAAAAATTTCCGGAAGTTACATTATTTGCTCAAGCGGCAGATACCACCAATCAGACATTATCCGGCAGTACACCGACAGCACTTGATGTGCGGTTTACCGGCCGAAATCTGCAAGCCAGCATTGCCAAGGCCGAAACCCTCATTGAAAAGATGCAAAACGTCGAAGGCGCTGTCGATATTGGTTTTCAGCAAGTATTTGCGTTGCCTGAATACTATGTGCACCTGGATCGCAAACGTGCAGCTGAACTCGGTGTGACCACACAAGACACCATGAACAGTCTGTTAGGTGCTTTAGGCTCTGCCGGTACCGTCTCCCCCAGCTTCTGGTCCGATCCGGTGTTTGGTTTTTCCTATGAAGTGCAAACCCGTATGCCATTACACAAATTACGCACCACCGATGATCTTATGAACTTGCAGATTCAGACTTATGATCCCCAGGTGACTGTGCCACTGGCAAGTATTGCTTCTATTACCCCACGAAATGTCGCTGGAAGCATTGGTCGCACCATGCTGAAACCCACCGTCAATGTGTTAATCAATACCGAAAACACAGATTTAGGCTCGGTTTATAAAGCCACGCAGCAGATTGTGAATGAATTAAAACAAGACGTCGTTCCCGGTAATGATATTGAAATCATGGGACAGGCAGCAGCCATGGATGAAGCTTACCGTGACCTGCTGTTCGGCTTTTTACTGGCGGTATTTTTCATCTACATCATCATGCTGTTTAACTTCGCCTCCTGGATCATGCCTCTAGTTGCCTTATCCGGCGCGCCCATTGCCATATCTGGCGCGATCATCGGCTTAATGCTTACTGGAACGACTATCAGCGTACCGGCGTTAATGGGTTTTATCATGGTGATTGGCGTATCAACTGCCAATAGCGTTCTGGTCACGACCTTTGCCCGAGATCAATGGGTGGCAGGTAAATCAGCATTTGAAGCAGCTCGCGAAGCAGCTTCGACGCGGCTAAGACCCGTATTAATGACCGCTCTCACCATGATTATTGGTTTACTGCCGATGGCATTGGCGCTTGGCGAAGGGGGTGAACAAAATGCACCACTGGCCCGGACGGTTATCGGTGGTTTGATGCTGGGTACATTTGCCTCACTTTTTTTAGTGCCTTGGACTTTCAGCATGATCATGCAATTTATTAAACGTCCGCAGCCCATCAAGCTGCCGACAATTTGAGGACCTCACCATGTCAAATATAACCAAGACAATCATAGTTGCTGCGGTCATCGCTGTTCCGGTGTGGTTTTTAATTCAACCTGCCAGCGAAGCCAATATCGAACAATCCTCTGCTAACACCCCTGAAACTCTCTCGGTGCGGGTGGCTCAACCAAAACACATAACTGATTATCAGCCATTGGTATTCAATGCACGCGTCGAGGCCATTGAACAGTCGGATATTTTTGCCCGAGCTGATGGTTATGTCGAAAGTCGTTACGTGGATATTGGTGATGAAGTTAAACAAGGTGACCTGTTAGCCAAACTGTCTTCCCCCGAACTGGAGCAGGAAATTCTACAGGCCAAGGCTGAAATAAAGCGCCAGAAAGCCATGCTGGATCTGACTGAAAAAGTGGCCAGACGCTACATTAATTTACGTGATTCCGGCGCCGTGAATGCTACCGAAGTAGATGAAAAAGAAGCAGAGCTCGCTGTTGCCAAAGCCACATTAGCCACTTATGAAGCAAGACTGGAGCAGTTGGAAAATGAATTTGCCTATACCGAGATTGTGGCACCATTTGATGGCATCGTTACCCGTCGCCAGGCTGAGCGTGGTAATCGAATTACACGCAGTGATGATATGCCGTTGTTCCGTATAAGCCGCAGCGATAAATTACGGGTTATTGTGGATATTCCCCAGACCCAGCTATTCAATATTGATAAGCAACAGTCTGCACAATTAACGCTGCCTGATATGGCGAATCAGCAAATTGAAGTCCCATTTTCTCGTATTTCAGGTGAAGTGAATCGTGAAACCGGAACAATGCGGTTGGAATATCTACTGGAAAATACCGGCCTGACAATTCCGGCCGGGGTCAGTGGAGAACTGACGATTCAGGCAATCGAAAAAGTGGATACAGTGCGTATCCCGGTTAATGCGTTAAAGACTATTAAAGGTAAACCTTCGGTAATGCTGGTCAATGCGGATAACCAGGTTGAAATCATAACCGTTCGGGTAGGTCGGCTGGATAAAAGTGAGGTTGAGATTCTATCGGGGCTGATAGCTGAAGATCGTGTCATCCTCAATCCTAACGCAAGATTGGATGAAGGTGAAAAGGTCAACGTTTCAGACTAAAAGCAATCAGGCCCACTTTTAAAGTGGGCCTGCAGGACTTATGGGTTAAATTCGACCGGTCAGTAATAAAACCAACAATATAATCACCAACACCCCAATCAAACCAGTCGGACCATACCCCCAGTTTCGACTATGTGGCCATGAAGGAATTACGCCGACTAATAACAGAACCAGGATAATTAATAAGATAGTACTTGTAGTCATGATCATTCCCTCTCATTGAAAACAACACGATATAAACAAAAAATGATTTTATCTGTGCGTTGGCGTACGCAATCTCATTCAGTAAGATTATGGTCGCTCATTGCATAATTCTTTTATAGGTTTGTTTATCAATCTGATAGCAACTGCAGGCGGAGGCTTCCAACCCCTCAACATCCAATATGCTGATATTGCCCCGGTGATAGTTAATTAACTGTCGCTGATGCAGGGCGGTAGCCGCCCGGGTAATACCCACTCGCCGAACACCCAACATATAGGCCAAAAATTCCTGGGTAATTCGAAATTCATTGGATTCAGCCCTGTCCCGGGTCATTAATAACCAACGGGCAAGTCGTGCTTCAACTAGGTGAAAACGGGTGCAACCGGCAGTCTGGGACAATTGCACCAGGGTGACATACAGATATTTTTTTAACATCGCTTCCAGTATCGGGCTTTGTTTTATCTGCTGCTGCAGATTTGCCACAGGAATACGTAAAGCCTGTCCTGCTCCCTGAACTAGAGCATGTAATGGTGCAGCTGTAACACCCAAAACAAGAGTATTACCCAGCATGCCTTCGTTACCTATCAGCCCTACTTCAAGATTGGATTGTGCATCTATAGGAACCGTTAATGAAATAAAACAATGAGTGGGAAACCATGCATATTGCAGAGGATCCCCGGGTTCTGTCAGGGTTTCATTGAATATCATCTCGACTGGCTCACATTGATTGAGCAGCCGCTGTTTTTCCAATACAGGTAAATCAGCAATCAGATGATTGATTTGTTGGCTATCAGAATTTAGCAATGTGAAGCTCCATTTATTACTGATAAAACGCCACTGACAAATTGGTGTCATGCGACGTTGTACTCTACGCTTATCAGTGGAGCTTAGTATGTGTGTTTGGTTGCGTCTGTCTGCCAGACCACACAAAAATAGTCTGAGTCAGAGAGTGGCGTGCTCACTCATCAGCCTGTCAGTTTCAATTTTGACCACTCGATAACATTCGCAAACACGTTTTTCCAAACCCTCACGATCTAAAACCGTAATTTTCCCACGGACATACCGGATCAACCCATCGCGTTGTAAACGTCCTGCCGCCTCGGTAACACCTTCACGGCGCACGCCCAGCATATTGGCAATAAGCTCCTGAGTCATGGTCAGTTCATTGGATGGCAAACGATCGAGGCTTAATAATAACCAGCGACATAATTGCTGGTCGACGGTATGGTGCCGGTTACAGACGGCCGTTTGTGCCATCTGGGTCATTAACGCCTGGGTATAACGTAGCAACAAGCGTTGTAATGTTTCGGCTCGGAAAAACTCGGTTTTCAATCGTTGCCCGGTTAATCGATAAGCATACCCTGCACTTTGCACCACAGCCCAGCTGGAGGTAGTTTCGCCTCCCATAAACAATGAAATACCCACTATCCCCTCTTTGCCTACGACAGCAATCTCGGCTGAAGCACCACTTTCCATCACATGTAATAACGAGACTATAGCCGTGGTTGGAAAATACACATGCTTTATCTGTTTGTCAGGCGAATAAAGAACATCGCCCAACGGCATTTCAACTAGCTCCAAATCTGGAAAGACGCGCGCACGCTCTTCTTCAGGCAGCGCTGCCAGAAGTTTATTATGACAGGGGTCTTGATCTAAACTCATACACTCACAATTTATATTCAACAATCTATCTGTTCATTTAGTCTTAATCTTCACATTGGAAGTGTCAGTCGTTCAAAACAAATTTGATTCAACTTTTTATTAACTCACAATCAGCATTGGATTGTTTGTACGGTATCGCACATAACACCCAAAAAAAACAATTTTTCAATTTCGCCTCGTTTGTACGAAAACGTACATACGGAGCCCGGTTTAACCTCTATGCTGAAAAGAATTTCATAGGGGGACCAGCTATCATGAACACCAAATCAACCCTTAGCGACTTTTGCTTATTACTAAAAACATTTCTCGCTGGTGATTCAGCAAAGCTGTTTGATGACAAATTGCGAAATGGTTGATAAACCTTATGCGCACGCTACGTACTCGCATAACCGACCATGGATCAATATGGCAATTGCTACCTAGAAATCAGGATGACAAGCTTGATTACGAAAAACTGAAACAACTGTGTGATGACTTTCCACTGGGCATAATTCTCTGTGATGAATCGGATCGCTGCGTATATTCGAACCGAGCTTACGTAAATATTATCGGTTATGCCACGGATGAAATCCTTGATAAGGACTGGCACAACTGGCTCTATATTGAAGATGTTGCCTCTCTCAACGCGAAATGGGAAAAAGCTTTATTGAATCGAACTTCTCTGCAAGAAGATGTGCGACTAATAAGGTGCGACGGCACCATGATCTGGGTCCGTCTCCATGCTGTCATGCTGGAAACCGGTCAATATCCTTTTGCCAGTTTACTGATGGTGGAAGACATTTCGGCACGCAAAACCACGGAAGGAATTGTGCAACAAATGGAAAATGCCTTATTTGAGGAAAAAGAACGTGCGCAAGTCACCTTGGATTCGATTGGCGATGCAGTGCTGGCAACCGATTTATCCGGCAATATTACTTACCTCAATCTTGAGGCTGAACACTTAACCGGTTGGGACCGGCTACAAGCCATTGGTAAACCACTCTTAACCGTATTTAATATTATTGATGGCGAATCACGGGAAACGGCACCTAATCCAGCAAATAAGGCTATGTTAGAAAATAGAACAGTTGAACTGGCAATTGGCTGTATTTTAATTGCCAGGGATGGTTCTGAGGTTGAAATTGAAGACTCGGCAGCGCCTATCCATAATCGTGCTCAGCAAGTCTCCGGTGCAGTGATTGTGTTTCACAATGTCGCCAAATCAAATCTGGTAATGGAAAAAACCAACCGTCTGGCGTGGTATGACTACCTGACTGGCTTACCCAATCAGGCCTTGTTTAATGAACGTTTATCGCAATCGCTTGGCATAGCGGATAGACATGATAAGCGTGTTGCATTGCTCTTTCTGGATATGGACGATTTCAAAAAAGCTAATGATACCTTCGGGCATTTAACTGGTGACTTATTACTCAAATCAGTCGCCGAACGGGTAACACAGTGTATCCGTACCACCGACACAGTTTGTCGACGTAGCGGCGATGAGTTCCTCGTATTACTGAGCGAAATAGAACATCCTGAAGATGCCATCCTTGTGGCCAGACAGATACTTTCAGCAATTGCAGCACCTCAAAAAATTAACGATAACGACATAACTTTAGCGGCAAGCATTGGTATCAGTGTCTACCCGAATGATGGTGTGGATGCCACGACACTAATGACATGCGCTGACAGTGCTATGTATATCGCCAAGCAAAACGGGCCAAATCAATTTTATTATTCTGGCTCTCCCTACCCTGGAAAAGTTGAGTCTTTATGTCGTTAGACATCTACTTTAATGATCAAACCAGCTTCAAACGACGTTTCCGGAAAATCTTATGAAATCCATTACTAAACCCTTACTTTTCTGCACATTGTTTATTGTCCCTCTCGTGGGGATACTGACAATTAGTGGTTGTGCTTCTACATCCACCCAGTCAGGTACTGGCGAATACATTGATGACAGTGTGATTACCACTAAAGTCAAAGCAGCTATTCTCAATGAAGAAACACTGAAAGTTGCCGAGATCAACGTGGAGACCTTCAAAGGCGTTGTGCAATTAAGCGGCTTTGTTAATTCACAGGAAGACATTGAACGCGCTGTTGTCGTGGCACGAAGTGTCGCTGGAGTGAAATCAGTAGAAAATGCTATGCGGGTGAAATAAACCGCTTCATTAATGAAAGCGTTTTAAATAAAAAAGCCCTGTCATCGCTGACAGGGCTTTTTTTAGTCGCATGGTTCTGGTGAATTAATCTTTACCAACCTGACTACCAATAACACCGCCTACTGCGGCTCCACCAACAGTACCAACGGCACTGCCACCGGTTAAAATAGCTCCGCCTACGGCACCGATACCGGCGCCTGCCGCTGTGCTTTTATCGCGGCTCGACATATTGCTGCATGCTGATGTTGCAAGGACGACAGTTGCCAGAATCGCGATAAGTGAGCTTTGACGAATAATGTTCATAATAGTTATCTCTAGGTTCGGCCAAAACATATCTGGCGCGATATTTGGATGATACTCGCCTTATTTTTAGGTCATCGCTTTTGTTTCACTGAACTGTGATGAGAGTAGTTAAAAAGCGTTTATTTAACTGACCGTTAATACCTCTCCCCACTTTGTTGTGTAGCCCGGACTTTTATGCTCCTGCTTCATTTTCCACGGACGTTTAAAGCCCTGATTGGCCAGTTGCAAGGTGTCCCGGCCCATCGTGTTATTAATGACATCCATCACCGTCATTAACTGTCCGGATTTAGCATCCTGATTCGGCGCAAACAAGTCCTGCTGCTGCCCACTTTTCGGCTGCAGTTCGGTGAGCATAATGCCGGCTTTGGCATAGTTAAATCCGGGTTGATACATCTTTTTCAATGCACTCAGCGCATGTTTGACCAATACACGCGTGTCATCAGAAGCCATCGGCAACGCTACCATCAGACTATTGCCGTAAAAAGCCTCCCCACTGCGATAAGGACTGCAACGGATATAAACCTGTAGCATCCGCGCCACCGAGTACTGCCGTCGCAGTTTTACAGCCGCACGACTGGTATACAGACTGATAGATTCGGCCAGACTGTTTATATCCGTCACCGGAATACCAAAACTTCTCGAACTTAATATCTGCTTTTTGTCACTGATGGCATATTCCAGCTCCAGACAGCTGATACCGTTGAGTTCACGTACAGTTTTTTCCATCACCACACTGTATTGGCGCCGCAGGGTTTCAGCATTGGCCTGTTTTAAATCCAAAACGCTGTGAATGCCCTGGGTTTTCAACTTCACTGCCAGTTTACGGCCAACACCCCACACTTCACCGACATCCAACTCCGCCAGCAAACGGTTAAGCTGGCTTGGATTCAGCTGATTAAAATCACAAACCCCATCAAATTCAGCCCGCTTTTTGGCACAGTGATTGGCCAGCTTGGCCAGCGTTTTACTGGCACCTATACCGACACTGACCGGCAATCCAGTCCATTGTGCTATCCGATGACGAATCTGCTGGCCATATTGCAGTAAATCAAGATGCTGGAAACCAGTCAGATCCAGAAAACACTCATCAATTGAATACACTTCCTGATCGGGCGAAAACTGATTAAGAATGCGCATCACCCGATTACTCATATCGGCATACAACGCATAGTTGGATGATAAAGCGATGATCTGCTGCTCATTCGCTATTTGCTGAAACTTGAACCACGGTGCCCCCATCGGGATATGCAGTTTGGCCTCGTTGCTTCTCGCCACTGCACAGCCATCATTATTGCTGAGCACCACCACCGGTTTACCGGCCAGTTTTGGGTTAAATACCCGCTCACAGGAAACGTAAAAGTTATTCACGTCGATCAGGGCAATACTGCGTGACATTATTTAAAACGCCGAAACGAGCCCGTCACTACACCCCATATTTCAAACTGCATACCATCTTTGATTTCAATCGGCTTATACTCGCCTGACTGATTGGACGGCAGTAATCGTGGGCCACCCTGTTTGGTTTTTGCCAGCAGTTTAATGGTAAATTCACCATCGACTACCGCCAGCACAATATCGCCGATACTGGCATTTTTAGAGCGATCCACCACCGCTTTATCGCCGGGCAATAAACCACTGTCGATCATTGAATAGCCCTGAATGGTGACAAAAAATGTCGCTTCTTCGTCATCAATCAGGAATTCATTGGGATCCAACCGTTTTTCGACATGTTCATCTGCCGGCGAGGGAAACCCCGCCGCCACTTTGGAACTGAATAATGGCCAGCTACGTTTAGCGGGTGCAATGATGGGACGTTCAAACTCCATTGGCTGATCTTGCAATGGCGCGGACTGCCTGCGTCGATAAGCCGCCAGAAAATCAGTGATTACAGGCTTTTGACTCTCAGGAATGCGCATCACGGTTGTCGGTTCTTTGATCACGGAGCCTTTTTTGCGTCCGGCACCGACGCGCCGACCACCATGTGTATTTGAGCGAGTTGTCATAAATCACTTGATTAATTGAAACAGTTAATCAAGTGTACGAAGCGTTTCCCTATCAGGCAAGGAAAAATTCACTATCCCGTGATAAAAAAATTAACCACCGAACAACAACACGCTCCAGATAACGGCAATCAATACAAGAATAAAAATCGACGCACCGATTTTGTTTTCTTCAAACATTTTTTGTGTCTGATTACCAAACAGACACACCAAAAGACCCAGACCAAAATAACGCAGACCACGAGAAATGGTGGTTGCCAGCATATACAGTAAAAATGAATAGCCCGTCACACCCGCTGCCAACATGGCAATTTGAAATGGAATCGGCGTAACTCCGACGCTCAATACATACCAAAAACCATGTAAATGAATTTGCTGACGAATAGTTTCAAACTGCTCGGGCGTCGACAGCAGAGCAATCAGTTGATCGCCGATCAGACCAAATACAAAATAGCCAATCACATAGCCCAATGCCGCACCAAAAATACAGCCCAGTAATGCCATAGCGCTAATGGCCCAAAGCAACTTCCGACGAGCCTGCATCAAAGGAATCAAAATGGTTTCCAGCGGGATGGGGACGATCAGTGACTCCATAAATGAAGCGAAAGCGACACCCCACAACATATGTTTTGAGTGCACTAAACGAGAGCCCAACTGCTTGAATCTATTCAAACTGATTTATTTCCTTATTTAAGGTCAGTATGCTCAACGCAAGAACACACAAAACAAGTAATATCCAGATAACAAGCCGCTATCCTCATTGAAATCACTGCAGCTGTAAATAACCTGGGTTGATAAAGCAGTGAGGATTGTTGTCATGGCTACCTGAAAAATTCCGGCAGGAGATACAAATGAATTACCGCTTTCTTTTACTGATAACCACGCTGCTATGGATGCCCGCAATATACAGTGAGGAGTTAGTTGATGCAGGCGCTGAAATACAGGTAACGAATGCACCGGATGATCAAGCTATTGAAAATCGGTTGAGCGACATTCTGAACGTTATCGAAAGCTATGAAGATGTTGAGGTCACAGTCGATTCCGGAGTGGTAATCCTCAGTGGTAGCGTCTCCAGCGCTCGCGCCGGACGTGATCTGGTGGCGCTAGCCAGTCGGGGCGAGGGCGTTATTTATGTGCAAAACCGGCTCAATGAGCTAATGGACATTTCCACCCGCGTACAACCCACGACACAAAAAATCGAAGCAATGCTTGCTTCATTGATCCGCAGTCTGCCCATTTTTCTGGTAGCAACCATCACCATCATTTTCTTTTGGCTGCTCGGTCGCTGGGTCGGTAACCGCAGTGCCTGGTTGAGTCGTATAGGGCTTTCCGAACTCGCCACCGATCTGGGTGGACGCATTATACGAATCCTGATTGTTGGCATCGGCTTTCTAATTGCGTTACAGATCCTCGATGCAACGGCGCTGGTGGGAGCACTGCTTGGTGTGGCAGGTGTATTTGGCCTCGCTGTAGGTTTTGCGTTTCGCAATATTGTCGAAAACTATCTGGCCGGTGTACTGCTCAGTGCACGGAATCCATTCAAAATCGGTGATTCTATTCAAATAGCTGAATTCACCGGTAATGTGGTTCGGCTGACTTCCCGAGATACCGTGCTGATGACAGCTGATGGCAACCATTTACGTATTCCCAACAGCACGATGATCACGTCGGTCATGATCAATTACACTCGCAATCCCTTACGTCGTTTTGAATTTACACTGGCTATCTCTGCCGAGATCGATCTGATCAAGGCTCGCCGCCTGGGCTTAGGGATTCTGCAAAATATGCAGGGACTGCTAGCTGAGCCGGGTCCACAAGTACTGATTGCTGATATACGTGAAAATATCGTCGATCTGCACTTTATGGCCTGGATTAATCAACATGAAAGTGATTTTGCCAAAGCCCGCAGTGAAGCTATTCGCCTGATAAAAATCGGGTTTGATGAAGCCGGCATTACATTTCATCAACCAGTACATCGACTGCAGCTGATAAATGATGAAACGAAGCTAAAAGAACCCACTAATGCATTACCAGAGGCAGAATCCACTTTACCAAACGTTTCGGCTGAAGCATCCACCGTGGATATTGCCACTGATCCTACAATGTCCAGACAAGTGGCTCATGAACTGAATACATCTGACGAGGAAAACCTGCTTAAATAACGAAGCACATCAAGCGGTTGAAATCAGCGGATATTCATGCTCTGCGTAAAAGTTCTGATAGACAATTTCTATCCGCAGTCGATCACCCGCCTCAATAAACTGTAATGGCTGGCTGACATCATCAATCCATTGCTGAGCCTGTTCCGCTTTAATAAAACTGCAGATATCCCCCACGGGCCACTGGAAATACACTTCGCGTTGCTTCTTTTCGGCCAACACTACTGGGTCCGTGGTATCGGGAAGCGGAATATACGAACTGAAAATTTCTAATCCGCCCTGCTGTTCGGGATCATTTGCATTATATTCCAGTGAAATATCCCAGCCGCGGACTAACCCATCATCGGCATCGCCACGCTCAAAACTGAATCCATACATCGCCAGAATATCATCGTCGATTTCCGGCAATTTCTGCAGAGCATCCTGCACAGCTTTAATCGCAGTTTTATCCTGCTCCGAAAGGTTTTCCAGGCTTAGTAGCCAATCGCCTAGATTGATAGCCGCCTGAATAATGGGGGGATGCGTTTTGTCGAGCAGAATCTGTGGCATATGTTTGGACTATCAATGATAAAAGCCGAAACATGATATCAAAGTGGGGAGAATAACCCCATTTACGTTCCCACGCAGATGCGTGGGAACGAGTCTGGAGCGAAACCCATTAATCCTCTATAGGCGTTACCCGCCAAATGGTATTACCAACGTCATCAGCCACCAGCAAACCGCCTTGATTATCAACGACAACACCGACCGGGCGTCCCATAGCATCGCCGCTGCCATCAACAAATCCAGTCAGAATATCTTGTGGTTTACCAGAGGGTTCACCATTGGAGAAAGGCACAAAGATCACTCTATAGCCACTTAACGGCTTACGATTCCATGAACCATGCTGACCGATAAAAGCCCCATTCTGATATTTATCAGCTAGTAAGTCGTCTTCGTAAAAGGCGAGCCCTATCGAAGCGGTATGTGCACCCAGCGCATAATCCGGCTTGATGGCTTTTTCTACCAAATCAGGGCGTTGTGGTTCAACACGTTCATCAACATATTGTCCATAATAACTATATGGCCAGCCATAGAATCCACCATCCTGCACTGATGTCATGTAATCCGGGACCAGGTCACTACCGATTTCATCGCGCTCGTTAACCGTAGTCCACAACTCACCACTTTCAGGTTGCCAGGCCAGACCATTCGGATTACGCAACCCTGAAGCGAAAAGCCGCTTTTCACCCGTTTCCAGATCTACTTCCAGAATAGCGGCACGATTTTCTTCCGCTTCCATCCCGTATTCAGCAATATTACTGTTTGAACCGACCGTGGCATAAAGTAAAGTGCCATCTTCATTGGCAATAATATTTTTGGTCCAATGATAATTAATTGGGCCACCTGGTAAATCCGTCACATGTACTGGTTCGGCGGTAATTTGCGTCTGCCCTTCTTCATAGGGAAAACGCACAATGCTATCCGTATTAGCAACATAAAAATCATTACCAATCAGCTCCATGCCAAAGGGTGAATGTAAATCATCCAGAAAGACATGGCGTGTTTCAGCTACCCCATCACCATCCTCATCCCGCAGCAATGTAATTCGATCAGCACTGGGCACGGCAGCCCCTGCTTTTTTCATCACCAAACCTTTTATCCAGTCTTTAATACCCGGATCCGGTTTTTCGGTTTTGGGTGCATTTGATTCAGCCACCAATACGTCGCCATTCGGCAACACATACAACCAACGTGGATGATCCAAATCCATAGCAAAACGATTTACCTCCAATCCTTCTGCAGCCAGAGGTTTACCATCTATTGGCCATCCCACTGCCGGCGCGATATTCACTGTTGGTATCAAGGTATTATCCGGTTGGGTTATCAGTGGATCAGGGCCATAATCAGATTGTGGAGGGATTTTAGCGGTATCACCACAACCATTCAGACTAACGGCCAAAACGCCAATAACTGCGCTGTATAGATAACGATGCTGCATATCTCTGCTCCTGAATAAAGAATCAATACCTGAGTCTAACAAGGTTCACCTGAAGTTCGGCTTGCTTTGGGTTAAAGGACATTAAATAAATTGCCTTTATAGTGATTTGGTCATTCCAGTTGAGACAGCGGAATGTTTAATAATTGTGATTGTCTTATTTGGGTCTGTTGAGCTTTCAGAGCCGCCACTGCTGGAATCTCAACAGACCCTAGGTTTTATTTCACTCAATGGAGGTTGCATGCAAATTCAGGTTAATACCGATCGCCACATTCCAGGCGATGACACGCTCACCGACTCTATTCGTGAGGAACTACAACATTCTCTCAAACGATTCGATGAACACGTTACTCGTGTCGAAGTACATCTAAGTGATCAAAACAGTGAAAATCGTGGCGGTGCTGATGATATCCGTTGCCTGATCGAAGCCCGGATAGAAGGCCACCAACCCAACGTGGTCACCCATGACGCCGCGACCATCAAACAGGCGTTTACCGGCGCGACCGATAAAATGAAACGCGTATTGACCACAACGATTGAGCGTATGCAGTCACGCTAAGTTTTCTAACGAATACTGGTTCCCACGGTCCTCCGTGGGAGCCACAAATACACAACGGTATGCACGATTGGTCTAATTGATTTCTTCTGCCTAAGCACTAATTCCTATAATGAACAACATTGCCCCCGTCAGAACCAGTTTTAATAAAGAGGATTTTGTTTTCTCCCTAGTGATCGGTAAGCTTGCTAACATTCTCTTTATAATAAACGTATAAAAAATCAGGCAGCATAATGAATAAAAAGTTACTTTTCGTCATCGGCATAATTCTGTTCGTTGCTATTATCATGATAGCTTCGCGTTTGATAAATACGCCTTCACCCTACCTCACTTCTGACAATGGTCAGGAATTGCCAACCGAGACAACGATTGAGGAAGGTTTTATGGAGGCTGAAAAATTCATTAATTCCAGAGCGCCCATCAAAATCGATGATGAAACTCAGCTTATTAAGGCTTTAGCCGGTCCCAGCGATTTGATGACTTATTATTATTCATTAACCAATGTCACTATTGACGATGTGAATCCGACGGCGGTGTTGGAGGATATCAAACCCAAATTGCTTGCCAGCCTTTGCAGTAATGCTGATATGCAACCTGTTCTAAAGGCGGGTGCCAAGCTTGTTTATGTCTATTCCGATAAAAATAACCAAGATGTTGGCCGTATTGAGGTAGTGGAAGCTGATTGTTAAGACCGCTTTCACCATAAGCAATATAGCGTGCCCACTTTTCTCCACGTTATTTTCGTTATTGTTAAATGGGAACGGACTGTATTTTTGACGGGTCTTTAATTTATCAATAAACCATTTCACGATTACTCTTTAATCAAAAGGCTGATTGTCATGACGAAATACCAAAAGTCACCTAAAGTTGTTGAACAACTATCACCTGAGCAACATTACGTCACCCAACAATGCGGTACTGAACCACCATTCGATAATGCTTATTGGGACAATCACGAAGCTGGGCTTTACGTCGATGTAGTTTCTGGTGAACCCTTATTTGCTTCAGTAGATAAGTTTGATAGCGGAACTGGCTGGCCAAGCTTTACCCGTCCAGTGCAGAATGAAAATGTGAACGAAAATTTTGATGACAGTCTGGGCATGCGCCGTGTTGAGGTTCGCTCAGTACATGGTGACAGTCATTTAGGTCATGTTTTCCCTGATGGCCCTGAAGAAGCAGGAGGAATGCGGTATTGCATCAACTCAGCATCCCTGCGATTTATTCCCGTTGAACAGCTTGAAGCAGAAGGTTACGACGAGTTTAAAAATCTGTTTTCAGAAACTTTAGGTGAAACAAAATGAGCGAGACAAATACTGAACGTGCCGTAATGGCCGGAGGATGTTTCTGGGGGATGCAGGATTTACTTCGAAAATTACCAGGCGTTATCTCATCGCGAGTCGGCTACACCGGCGGCGATATTCCAAATGCCACTTATCCAAACCATGGCACACATGCTGAAGGTATTGAGATCATCTTTAATCCTGAGCAGATTACTTACAGACAGTTACTGGAGTTTTTCTTTCAGATCCATGATCCAACCACTCCTAACCAACAAGGCAATGATCGGGGCATGAGTTATCGTTCAGCAATTTATTACACCAGCGATGAGCAAGCCGAAATTGCCAAGCAGACGATTGAAGATGTAAACCAATCTGGATTATGGCCAGGCAAAGTTGTTACTGAAGTGGAACCTGTCGGTGATTTCTGGGAAGCAGAACCCGAACATCAGGATTACCTGCAACATTATCCAACCGGATATACCTGTCATTATATTCGACCGGATTGGAAGCTATCTTAAGAAAGGAATTGGTTTTATTGATTGAGTCAGCCTCTCCTCAATTAAAACAATAATTTTTCTGATCAGTTGTTGCACCTTCAGCAACAACTGATCGTTATTTTACAATTGGCCCCAACTCTTCAACCAACGTTAATAACTCATTCGTTATCGCAATCAATTCATCCAGTAGCTGTGGAGTGATTTCCAGATGACCTTCATATTCAGCCAGATTGCGTTGCTTATGACATTTATCTAAAACTCGCCACTTGCTAGTTGTCATGCCTACAGTGTGTTCCAAACATTGAAACACCAGATATCGATTGTCTGAGCGGTATCCATGCCAACGCATCGACGCCAAAGACAAAGCATGTGCGGCACCATAAGCTAATGAAAAACGGCTATCGTCGGATAAGCTTTCCACATTGGCATCCTGCAAACGGCGTTTGGCAGAAATCACCATGCCATCAAATTCTTTTTGATCTGCAGGTTCTGTTTTTAAATTGTTAGTTTTTACCAGGTTATCAAGATGCGCTAATGTCATTTTCTGATCCCTTCAGCCAAATCTTCGGTTGGTCCATTACCTTTGAAATAAATGCATTATCTTGCTGCCATTTCTGTTTGAAATGTTCTAATTCATAAACAGAAGGATTGATAGGTCGCGATAAAGCTTTTTCAGCGTCAACAAGACATTCCATCAAATCCGCATAAGCCAAATTATCAGAAATAACCAGCAAATCAATATCACTTTTGGCCGTTGCCTCGCCCTTCGCGATGGAGCCATAGATAAAGGCGCATAAAACGTGCCCATCAACGCGGGTTAAAGCCTGACGAACGACATCAGCTACCCCGAATGTCTTTGTTGCAATCGCCACCAGTTCATCAAATATCGGATTATCTGGATTTGCTTGATAATACTGCTGATTACCTTCTTTCGAACTAATCAATATGCCCGCGCTAGTAAGTTTTTCCAGTTCCCGGGTAACTGTGCCCCGACCCATCGCAGCCATGCGAACAATCTCGTTCGTATAAAAACTTTTATCAGGTTTGCCATATAACAAACCCAGCACACGTTGCTGTGTTTTTGTAAACAATGCTTCAGCGATGGATGTTACTGACATACAACACCATTAATAAAATACCCAATATGGGTACTATAATCCCCATATTGGGTATTTACAATATTGATATAGCTCACAAGAAAAATTAGGGAATAGATCAACTTTATTTTTCAATGTCCTTGTTAGTGTTCCATTCATTAATTACAGGCTAGAATGAACTGTGAAATGAGAAGGTATTAATATGTTCGTTCAGAAAACCATTTAATTTTGAGCAAATTTCAGGCACAAAAAAACCACCCAAAGGTGGTTAATTTTTTGTTTTGGTGGAGGCGGCGGGAATCGAACCCGCGTCCGCGAATCCTCTGCCTTCAGCTCTACATGCTTATTTCATCTATTAATTTAACTTCAAGCTACCCGATGAACAGGGAAAACATGAAGCGATCTTGTTAGGTTTTAGTCAATCAGTACCAAGCATACGTCAAGACGATCTTGTGAGAGTCGACGCCCGATACCAGACGCACAAGCACGGATCTGGTCGGACGGCATTCACTGGTTATTAAGCAGCTAGTGCGTAGTTGTTATCGTTAGCAACTATATTTTTCCAATCTTTTTTACGAGAAGAACTGGAGTACTCGGCATGCACCTTAGGTTTCGTAACCCGCGTCGAAGCCAGGTCGCCCCCAAAGTTTGTTGTACGTTAGTCATTATACGGATTTTAAAGTTCCGTGACGATCTCTTTAAATATTTTTAAACAGTCGTTCTTTATCACGCTGCCAATCACGTTCTTTCATGGTGGCGCGTTTGTCGTGCATTTGCTTGCCTTTAGCCAATGCAATTTCGACCTTGGCCTTGCCCCGCTTCCAATACATGGCAAGGGGGATCAATGTGTAGCCTTTGCGCTCAACTGCGCCAATCAGCTTATTTAGCTCGTTACGATTGAGCAGCAGTTTACGGTCGCGTTGGGGTTCTGGAACGACGTGAGTGGAAGCTGTTTTCAATGCGGTAATTAATGCATTGGCTAACCAGGCTTCGCCATGACGAATCAGCACGTAGCTATCACTCAGCTGAGCTTTGCCTTCACGTAAGCTTTTGACTTCCCAACCCTCCAGCACCAAACCCGCCTCGAATTTTTCTTCTATAAAAAATTCATGACGCGCTTTCCGGTTACGGGCGATAGTGTTATCTGTGTTTTGTGGTTTTTTCTTGGTGGCCATCGCGGCATTATACATGGGCAGATTGCTGCTTGGCTTGAGCATTTTAGGAAATTCGCCCAGAATCGAGACTATTTATTTTTAATGAGTGTGATATGAGTAGACCGTTAAAATCGGTTCATGGTGAGTGGACATCACGCTGGGCCTTCATTCTCGCAGCAACGGGGGCGGCTGTTGGCCTCGGAAATATCTGGAAATTTCCCTATATCGCTGGGGAATATGGCGGCGGCGCATTTGTTCTGGTTTATCTTGCCTGTATCTTTGCCATCGGTGTTCCCATCATGATGGCGGAAATTCTGATTGGTCGACGCGGTCGACAAAACCCTTTTAACAGTCTGGCCAGTCTGGCTGAAGAAGAAAAAGCCTCATCCCTGTGGAAATATCTTGGTTTCGCTGGCGTTTTGGCCGGCTTTTTAATCCTTTCTTATTACAGCGTGATTGCCGGTCAGGCAATTGCTTATGTTCCTCGCTTATTGTTTGGGGTATTTGAAGGTGTGACGGCTGATGGTGCGCGGAACTTACATCTGTCGTTAGTGAAAGATCCAGAAAAACTTTTAGCCTGGCATACGATTTTTATGATGCTGACCATGATGATTGTCAGTCGTGGTGTACAACATGGTCTGGAAAAATCAGTACGCTTTTTAATGCCCTCTTTATTTTTAATCCTGCTGATTCTGGTCGCTTATGCTTATCAAACCGGGGTGTATTTTGATCAAGCGGTAAACTTTATGTTCAAACCGGATTTTTCCAAGCTGACCACTGAGGGTATTCTAACGGCGATGGGACATGCGTTTTTCACGCTAAGCCTGGGCATGGGTGCCATTATGGTTTATGGTTCGTACCTGCCCCAGAAAGCCTCTATTTTTAAAGTCTCTCTGGCGATTTCCTTTATGGATACGGCTGTGGCGATCCTGGCTGGATTGGCGATTTTTCCATTGGTGTTTGCCAATGAAATGTCACCCGGCGCCGGACCAAGTCTGATTTTTGAAACGCTGCCCATTGCCTTTGGTCATATGGAGAATGGCGCATTTTTTGGTGCCATGTTCTTTTTGTTGCTGGTATTTGCAGCTCTGAGTTCAGCGATTTCATTGGTCGAGCCGGTGGTCACCTGGCTGGTCGAAAACTTTGAGATAAAACGGCTTAATGCCTGCATCTGGGTGGGTATATTGGTCTGGCTGTTAGGGCTGTTAAGCTTGTTCTCATTTAATCTGTTGAAAGACTGGACTTGGTTTGATATGACAGCCTTTGAGTTGCTGGATTATCTGACTGCCAATATTATGTTGCCTTTGGGCGGCATGCTCATTGCGATATTTGCCGGATGGATCATGTCGCAACGCAGTACTCAGGAAGAGCTGGGGATTAAATCCAACCTGATTTATCACGAATGGCGCTTTTTGGTTCGTTATGTCACACCAATAGCGATTTTTGTTGTATTCGTAAGTTTGACGGGCGTATTGGATTTCATCTTTTGATTACATTGATTAGAGGTCAGTAGAAATACTCAATGACAACAATTACGCGCAGTTCACTGGTGATGTATTCGCCGGACCAGATGTTTGATCTGGTCAACGATGTGGAAGCTTACCCAAGTTTTCTTCCCTGGTGCCGTGACAGTAAAATTATCAGTAAGAATGATAAGGTGATTTGTGCCACGCTGGATATTGCAAAAGGGGGTATTCATCATGAATTTTCTACCCGCAATACACTGCAACATGGTGAATCCATCCGTATTGAGCTGATTGATGGTCCATTCCGTCATTTAGAAGGATTCTGGCAGTTCAGTCCGATTGGGGATAATGAAGGCTGCCGGGTACAGCTGGATATGGATTTTGAATTTTCCACCCGTTTGCTGGATTTGGCATTGGGTCCGGTATTCACTCAGATATCCGGTTCATTAGTTGAAGCTTTTTGTGTACGAGCCAGAGAAATTTATGGAACACGCTAACGCTGAATTAATCACCGTAGAAGTGGCCTACGCCCTGCCGGATGAACAGGTGATTTTGTCATTGGAAGTTCCGGATAACACTACTGTGGAACAAGCCGTTAAACGCTCCGGTATTCTGGAACGTTATCCACAAATCAATCTTGAAACAGATAAAGTCGGGATTTTCGGCAAAATCTGTAAGTTGAATGCCACGCTCAGTCCAAAAGATCGCATTGAGATCTATCGTCCCTTGATTGCAGATCCCAAAGAATCACGTCGGCAAAAGGCTGAGATGGAAAAGAAAAATAAAACTGCAGAAGCCGCTAACGATTAGATTCCAGCCAATCCAGTTCTGCATCAGTAAAGCCCGCCTGTTTGCGGGCTTCAATATGAAATGGCCCGCGTATCTCACCATTAAAGTAGGTTTTTAATAAGGTCGTGAAGGTGTGGGTGGGTTCCAGATCACGCTGTTCGCATAGATAATTAAACCAACGCGTGCCAATTGCCACATGACCGATTTCTTCACGCAATATCACTTCTAGAATCTCCACCGCTGCCAAATCGCCACTGCCACGCAGTTTAGTCATCATGCCCGGCGTTACATCCAGTCCCCTCGCCTCTAATACCCTTGGTACCAGTGCCATGCGAGTTAAGGGATCGTGATGGGTTTTCTGTGCCATTTCCCATAAACCATCATGTGCCGGAAAATCTCCATAGGCATACCCTGCCTGTTGTAAATGGGCAGATAGCATTGAAAAATGTTTAGCTTCCTCATCAGCAACCTGCAACCAGTCACCATAAAAATCATCTGGCATATTGGCAAAACGGGCGATGGCATCCAATGCTAAATTAATGGCATTAAACTCGATATGACAAATGGCATGAATCAGCGTGGTATGACCGGTTTGCTGATTATTACGTCGACGCGGTAAATCGCGTGGCGAGACCAGGTCGGGCTTATCGGGTCTGCCTGGGATGGCCGGAACATTCAATGGCTGATGCTGAATGACATAACCTTGTTCACGGCATTCAACAGCCAGTTGTCGTGTCTGTTGCGCTTTGTCAGCGGCATCATTAATTAAAAGACATTGTAAAGCGCGGGTGCGTATATCAATATTTGAATCAGCCATCCATTCGTACCCGTGGATCAACAAAAGTATAAGAAATATCGGTCAGTAACAGACCTACGATATATAAGACTGAGCCAAGAAACACCATGGCTCGCACAATGGCAAAATCCTGAGCATGGATGGCGTCAATGGTATAACTGCCCAGGCCTGGAATACCAAAGAATGACTCCAGAATCAGACTGCCCATAAACAAGGTTGGTATTACCACTACCGCGCCAGTCAGAATTGGAATCATCGCGTTTTTTAAAACATGCTGAAACAAAACCCGCACTTCAGATAAGCCTTTTGCTCTGGCGGTGCGGACGTAATCCTTGGAAATTTCTTCCAGAAATAAAGTGCGGTACCAGCGGGATCCCGAGCCAATACCTGAAACAATGCCAATCGCTACCGGTAAAATCAGGAATTTTATCGTACTGAAGCCTTCACCGAAGCCCGAGATAGGTACCAGCTGCATGACTTTGCCGATAACAAACTGCCCGGCAATAATGTAGAACAGACTGGATATCGACATTAAAACAACACACAGCACTACCCCACCGAGATCAACATAAGTTGCCCGAAAAAACACCATCATCAACGCAAAGGTAATATTGACCAGCAAACCAACGATAAATACCGGAATGGCGATCGCCAGACTGGGCCACATACGGGTTTTGATATCATCACCGATATCACGCCCATCATCGGCCTGACCAAATTCAAAGCTGAATAACGCCAGTGATTTATCAAAAAAAATGGTATCGGTGAGTTTTTCGAAACCTTCGGCGGATTCATTCCACAGCAAATCCCGGTCGTAACCACGTTCCTGTTTCCAGGTCGTAATCGCCTGTTCAGTAATGTAACGTTCGCCCAGTTGCATTCGCGCCATATCATCTGGCGTATTAACCATAAAAAATAATGCAAATGTCAGTGCGTTGACACCCAGCAATATAGGAAAGGCATACAGGATACGGCGAATAATATAGGCCAGCATAATTGTCTCAGGCACTGATATAACATTCTGGATAAGGTCATAACGAATTATGGCTTTGGCAGATGTTGGTCAGCTGGGTTACAAAATTAAAGAAAAAACATTGTAACAGCGCAACCCTCAATTGGGTTATCAAGCAATTGGTTTCTTTGACAACTATTAATGATTACTATGGTCACAGGTTTAAATCATTCAGGAGTATCGCATGGCAAAAACAGCATCGGATCTGGTACAGGCAGCAAAAGCATCCATACAGCAAATCAGTGTTTCCCAGTCACAGCAAATGCTGGACGATGACAGCATTGCTCTGGATGTACGTGAGCCTGAAGAGTTCGCTAAGGGTCATATCGCTGATGCCAGACATATTCCTCGCGGCATGCTGGAGTTTTCAATAGAGACACATCCCGATTTTCAGGATAAAACACGTCCTATTGTGGTGTATTGCAAATCAGGCGGTCGCAGTGCATTGGCAACAGCAACCTTGCAACAGCTTGGGTTTACCAATGTCTATTCAATGATCGGGGGCTATGATGCATGGTCTGCGGCATCGAATGATGCTGATTAATTAAACAAGTCTGGAGGGGGAGAGACATGTACACACGCTTTTGGGTAATTATTGCGCTAATGATGGTCAGCCTGTCAGCTATCGCTGCAGAAACAGAGATCATGGTCAGAGCGAAAGCAGTTGATTCGAAATTTATTGGCACCAGTGTCGGTGGTATTCGCGCCATCGTTGAAGATGCTGAAACAGGTGAAATTCTCGATGAAGGATGGATAAACGGTGGCACTGGCGATACAGCGGTGCTTATCGAAAACCCATTAAAACGTGGCGAACGACTGACAGATGATAAAACGGCCGGTTTTTTAGCGAAAGTGGATATTGATGCACCAAGATTACTGCGATTTAAATTAATCGGACCTTATGGTTATCAGCAGGCCTATCAGGAAGCCAGCTTGACCAGCTGGGTGGTGCCTGGAAAAGATATTCTGGGTGATGGCATTATCATTACCATGACCGGCTTTATTGTGGATGCCTGGACCCGTGTTCTGGAGAATGGTCAGGTTGATATTTACACCAAAGCTTCATTGCTCTGTGGTTGCCCAATCACCAAAGACGGTCATTGGCAGTCTGATAATTATGAAGCCAGAGCTATTCTGATGCGCGATGAAGAAACTATTGATGAAGTAACACTGGACTTTACCGGACCAGCTGGCACGTTCAGCGGTAAAACCACGATTACCGAACCCGGCCACTACAAAGCGGTTGTCTATTTATACGATGCAAAAACCGGAAACGTAGGCGTTGATCGTGCGATGTTTGAAATTCCGGAGGCGGAATAAAACCGATTGGCAATTCAGTTGTAACAAATCGCATCAAGATGAGTCTCTTTAATTACTTTTATGAATAAGAGTTTCAGCATGAGATCACAAGGTTATGCAGTCAATGGAGCTGGTCTGGGTTTAAGACGCAGTTTCATTGATGAAATCATGCAGCTGGATCACCCGCCTATCGACTTTATTGAGGTCGCACCAGAAAACTGGATGGAAATGGGCGGTCGGCTGGGCAAAAAACTGCGGGCATTCAGTGAGCGTTTTCCAATGCTATGTCATGGTCTTTCGTTATCACTTGGCAGCCCTGCTCCGCTGGATGAGGCGTTTGTTAAACGTATTAAACACTTTCTGGATCAGCATCAGGTTCGTCTCTACAGTGAGCATCTGAGCTATTGCAGTGATGAGGGTCACCTTTACGATTTGATGCCTATTCCGTTCACTGACGAGGCTGTTGAGCATGTCGCAGAACGCATTCTTCGGGTTCAGGATATTCTGCAACGCCGACTGGTTATCGAGAATGTATCGTACTACGCGGCACCAGGCCGGCAGATAGACGAAATTGAATTTATTAATGCAATACTGGAAAAAGCCGATTGTGAGTTGTTACTTGATGTGAATAACGTCTATGTAAACAGCATTAATCACGGTTATGACGCTAATGCTTATATTGACGCACTTAACAGTAAACGTATCGCTTACCTGCATATTGCCGGTCACTATAATGAAGCAGAAGATCTGATTATCGATACCCATGGTGCAGATGTAATTGATCCGGTTTGGCAACTGCTTGAGCATACTTACCAGCAACATGGAGTGATTCCGACGTTGCTGGAACGGGATTTTAATATCCCTGCTCTCAACACGCTGTTTGAAGAAGTCGGTCACATTCGAGATATCCAATCACAATATCGATCTGAACATGCAGCAAGCGCCTGATTTTAAAACTACCCAACAGCAGTTCACCGCCCATCTGCGTGATCCAGAGAGCATCCCTGAGCCAGCCGATGTTGAATCGCGGCGCATGGCTATTTATCGGCGGCTGATTTATAACAATATTGAAAGCTTTTTAAGCACGGCCTGTCCGGTATTGAAACAAATTCTGGGGGAAATTGCCTGGCATGCACTGGCACGTGACTTTATTCGTGAGCATCGGTGCAGTTCACCCTTATTTAATGATATTGCCCGCGAGTTTGTGCATTATCTCGAAGAACATCCGCAGCAGTATCAGACGTTGCCTTTTCTTGCTGAGCTCGCCCATTACGAATGGGCTGAGTTGGCGCTCGGAATTGCCAATGCGGATTTTGTGAAGCGTGAAGTGACTGAACAGCAAGATATCCTGCAACTCTCTCTGCAACGCTCCCCCCTGAGCTGGACTTTTGCTTATGATTACCCCGTGCATCAAATCGGGCCGGATAATCTGCCTGATAAAGCTGCCGAAACGCCATTTTTTCTGTTGTTATATCGAAATGCTGATGATCAGGTGAAGTTTATTGAGCTTAATCCCGTTAGTGCACGGTTACTTGATCTATTAGATGACGGTCAGACTGGCCAGCAAGCCGCTGAAGCCATTTCTGAGGTATTGCAGCATCCCAACCCCGAAGTTGTGTTACAAGGCGCAAAACAGTTGATAGAGGACTGGTTGGAACGCGGCATTGTGATCTAAAGACATAAAAAAACCGGACTGGTAAACCAGCCCGGTTTTAATCTAACTAAATCCTGTTGCTTTTAGTTAGTAGCAAGCTCAATGGCTTCAGCCGCTAAACGGGTAATTTCATCCCAGTTTTCCGCTTCTACCAGATTCGCTGCACACATCCATGAACCGCCTACACAACCTACGTTAGGTAAGCTGTAGTAGTTTTTCACATTCTTCTGACTGACACCGCCGGTTGGGCAGAACAGAATTTGTGGAATTGGGGCACCAATTGATTTCAGCATGGGTACACCGCCAGCCGCTTCAGCCGGGAAGAACTTCATCGCGGTAATGCCACGCTCTAATAAGCGCATGGCTTCACTAGGATTGGCTACGCCCGGTAATAAAGGCACACCGGTTTTTAATGCGGCTTCAATCAAGGTATCTGTGGTACCAGGACTGACAATAAATTCTGCACCCGCATCAATCGCTGCATTTAACGTTTCGATGTTGATAATGGTCCCAGCACCGACAATCGCATCTGGCACTTCAGCTTTAATACGACGGATGGATTCCAGCGCTGCATCAGTGCGCAGCGTGATCTCCAATACTTTCAGACCACCTTTGACCAACGCATTGGCCAAAGGCACTGCATGTTCAACATTATTAATAACCATCACCGGGACAATCGGTGAAACTTGCATAATTTCGTGAATCGTTTTGCTCATAAAAAATAGATATCCCTAATTCTGGTGAAGATTATTCAACGTTGAACATATTGATAGCGCCTTCTTCAGCTGAAGATACGCCTGCCCGGAAACTGTCAAACAATTCGCGACCACTACCGTAATGATGTTCAGTATTGGCCATCATGCAAGACAGACGAGCATTAAACTCTTCATCATCTACCAGCACATTCATAATGCCTCTTTCGGTATCGAGATGAATAATATCGCCATCTTTGATTCGGGTCAGTGGACCACCTTCTGCAGATTCAGGACACATTTGAATGGCAGACGGGACTTTACCTGACGCACCAGACATACGACCGTCAGTGACCAACGCCACTTTAAATCCACGATCCTGTAATACGCCCAGCGGTGAACTGAGTTTATGCAGTTCCGGCATACCATTGGATTTTGGTCCCTGGAATCGTAAGACCACGATAACGTCTCTTTCCAGTTCGCCATTTTTGAATGCAGCAACGGCATCGTCCTGATCATCAAATACCAGAGCAGGTGCCTCTACAACACGATGCTCAACATCTACCGCAGAAACTTTCGATACGCCACGTCCCAGATTACCTTTAATCAGATGTACACCACCTGACTTGGCAAACGGTTGTTCAACTGTGCCAATAACTTCTTTATCCAGGGATTCTTTAGGACCTTCCTGCCAAATCAGTTTGCCATCAATGATTTTTGGCTCCTGACTGTATTGTTTCAAGCCTTTTTCATTACCAACCGTAATGATGTCTTCGTGTAACAAGCCCTGAGATAATAATTCCTGAATTAATACGCCCATGCCACCAGCTGCCTGGAAGTGATTCACATCGGCACTGCCGTTTGGATAGACTCGGCTTAATAAAGGAATGATTTGTGACAGACGATCAAAATCGTCCCAGTTGATTAAGATACCGGCAGCCCGGGCTACTGCAACAATGTGCATGGTGTGGTTGGTTGAACCACCCGTTGCCAGCAGGCCAATAATCGCATTAAGAATTGCTTTTTCATCGATCATATGACCGATTGGACGGTAATCGTTACCCAGTGCGGTAAATTTCAATACCTGACGGGCTGCTTCTTTCGTTAATTCGTCACGTAATGGGGTATTAGGATTGATAAACGTACCACCCGGCAAATGCAGCCCCATGATTTCAACCATCATCTGGTTGCTGTTGGCCGTACCGTAGAAAGTACAGGTACCAGGACTATGGTAAGACTCTGACTCTGCTTTAAGCAGTTCTTCGCGACCTACTTTGCCTTCAGCAAACAATTGGCGGATACGAACTTTTTCTTTATTCGGCAGACCACTTGGCATCGGACCTGCCGGCACAAAGATGGTCGGCAAATGACCGAAGCTTAACGCCCCGATCAACAAGCCAGGTACGATCTTGTCACAGACACCCAGCATCATTGCGGCATCAAACATATTATGACTTAGACCGACAGCTGTGGACATTGCGATGACATCACGGCTGAACAGCGACAGATCCATACCCGGATAACCCTGAGTAATACCATCACACATCGCCGGTACACCGCCAGCAAACTGGGCAACCCCACCAGCTTCGTTGGCAGCTTCTTTGATAAGTGGCGGAAAGTCCTTATAAGGTTGATGTGCAGAAAGCATATCGTTATAAGCTGAAATAATGCCGATATTGGCTTTTTTGTCACCAGCCAGATCACTTTTTTCAGTTGCTGCACAGGCAGCAAAACCATGAGCCAGATTACCACAGCCAAGCGTCAGACGATGAGGACCCTGCCCTGCAGCTTCGTCAACACGAGCAAGATAAGCCGTGCGAGTTTTTTTACTTCTTTCGATCACTTCGTTGGTGAGCGAGTCTAAAACTGGATGAACCATAAAGTTAAGTCTCTCTTTCGTTTACTTGTACTATCGAAGTAGCGGGATTTGAGGCCGCTTGATTGCAGCGGCGTTTATCCATCAGATCTAATATTCAGACAGCGCATTATAGTCCTTATCACTCTTTTTCGCACTGTTTCTGGGCTTATGTCATCTTAATGCTCAAATACCTGCTTTTGGTTTTATTGTTGCCGTACCGCATCAATCGCAGAAAAATACTGGGTTAGCTGTTTAATGATTTGTCATTTATGGGACAACTTCCCAACGCTAAAATCTGCACATAGTTGGTATTTAGAACATCAATTTTTGCAAACTGCGGCAGTTAAATGCATCGCCATAAGGATTTTCCAGTAGTGCTTCGGTATGATGTCACGCTGTTTTTCATCGACATATCGATGAGTTACCACTTAATTGAAAGGTGAATTCAATGACCGAAGGTAAACGCCTCCGTCAGGTAAAAAGCTTTGTGAAACGTGAGGGTCGCTTAACCCCTGGTCAACAAAAAGCACTGGATGTTTTATGGCCAAAGTTTGGTATTGAAGCCGATAACCAACCTATTGATATGCAAGCGCTGTTTGGGCGTAACGCTCCAGTGGTGTTTGAAATCGGATTTGGTAATGGTGCTTCGTTGATTGAAATGGCCATCCACCAACCAGAGAACGACTTCATTGGCGTGGAGGTCCATCGACCAGGTGTGGGGCAACTGTTAAAAGCTATCGAAGAAAATAATTTAACTAATGTGCGGGTGGCATGCACGGATGCCGTGGAATTACTCAAAAATCAGGTTGCGGATAATACTCTGCATCGCGTGCAACTATATTTTCCGGATCCCTGGCATAAAAAACGTCATCATAAACGTCGAATTATCCAGCCAGCCTTTGTTAACGTCCTGGCACAAAAAATACAGTCGGGCGGTTTTCTGCATATGGCAACAGACTGGCAGGATTATGCAGAACAAATGTTGCAGGATCTGTCGGCAAGTCATGATTTTATCAACACCAGCATATCAGGTGATTATATTCCGCGGCCGGAGTACCGTCCCTTAACCAAGTTTGAACAGCGAGGCCATCGACTGGGACATGGAGTATGGGATTTATTATTTCAGCGTCGATAATTGTTACAAACTTGCTTCATTTGCATGCATAAGCTAGTTTTGCCTTAATTAACAACTAATCACTTACCAGGTAACGCTGCCATGACCATGTCCCGTACAACCCAATTTGGTTTTTATCTTTTATTAGGGGCAGCCAGTAATTCTGCAGCCGCAGCGGGCTATGCCCTGATAGAACAAAGCATTACGGGGTTGGGACGCGCCTTTTCAGGTAGTGCTGCAGTGGCGGATGATGCCAGTACAATTTTTTTCAATCCGGCTGGCATGACAAGTTTATCCCGTAAAGAAATGAATATGGGGCTCAATCTGATCGCACCCCGGGCAGAATTCTCCGATCGCGGTTCTAATGCCAATGGCACACCATTAACCGGTGGTGATGGCAGCAATGCCGGTGAACTGGCTGCAGTTCCTAATTTTTATTATGCTCACCCGTTAAATGACAAGACTGTCGTAGGAATTGGTGTGGGCGCGCCCTTCGGTCTGGTGACCGATTATGGCGATAGCTGGCAGGGGCGTTATCATGCGATTCGTTCGGATCTGCTTACGGTTAATATTAATCCCAGCATCGCTTTTAAAACTACCGAAAAACTCTCGTTAGGGTTTGGTATCAACCTTCAATATATAGATTTGGAACTAAGTCAGGCAGCGAATTTTGGTGCTTTTACGGGTGCACCTCAACAAAATGATGGTCGAGTACGTTTAACTGCAGATGATTGGAGCTGGGGATACAACCTCGGTATGACTTATCAGTTTACTGAAGCAACGCGTCTGGGCATTAGTTATCGTTCAAAAATAACCCATGATTTGACTGGTGATGGGGAGTTTCGTATCCCAGAGAATTTTAGCGCTGCTGCTGCCGCCTCAGGTATTCGGGATGGAAACATTGGTGGCCGGGTAACCTTGCCTGAATCGGCATCCATCGCTCTGATTCACCAATTAAATTCACAGTGGTCCGTTATGGCCGATGCCAGTTGGACACGTTGGAGTCGCTTTGAAGAATTACGTATTAATTCTGATGTGAGGTCATTAAATTCTGTTAAAGAAGAAGACTGGGAAAATTCCATGCGCTATGGGCTTGGCGTGGAATATAAAGCTAATGACCGTTGGTCCTGGCGCGCTGGCGTCGCCTATGATGAAACACCGATTCCCAATGCACAACGTCGAACACCCCGTATTCCGGACAGTGATCGTACCTGGTTAGCTTTGGGGGCAAGTTATCACTACAGCGAAAATATAATTTTGGATGCTGCCTATTCGCACATATTTATGAAAGATACCAGCATCGATGATACTGATTCAAATGGAAATCAGTTACTAGGAAGTTATAAAAATTCAGTTGATATCGTCGGCGTTCAATTACGCTGGCTCTTTGATTAATTATGTCCGCTGCTCATGATTACATTTCTCCGGATCAGGCTCGGACGCTGTACGGCTTAGCTTGTGAACGGATAAAAAGAAGTCCTGATAAAGATGCCTATGGCTTTTTTGATAATGATAAGAAAAGCTGGGAAAGTTTAACTTGGCAACAGGTTGCTGACGAAATAACCCACTGGCAACAAGCGCTGCAACAGGAAAATCTGCGTAAGGGTGATCGGGTTGCAATCAATTTACGTAATAGCAAAGAGTGGATATTTTTCGATCTGGCAGCCTTAAGTCTGGGGCTGGTAGTGGTGCCACTTTACCCCGATGACCGGCCGGATAACGTTGCGTATATATTACAGGATGCTGATGTACGTTTATTGTTAGTAAACAGCTCCAGACAATGGTCAGCCATTCAAGCCGTATTACCCGAAGAACATTCTGTCAAACGAGTGCTGCTGTTCCATGATGAATCGACAACAGATAACGAATCCTCCACGATATCGCTGCAGAACTGGCTTGATACAGCTTTTTCTGCTGAGTTGAAACTACCCCACTGTGCACCAGAACAATTGGCATCGATTATCTATACTTCTGGCACCACTGGCCGATCTAAAGGGGTCATGCTCAGCCATCATAATATGTTGTCGGTGGCCTATGGTTCGTTGCAGTTTTTTGAAATCCTGCCTGATGATATTTTCTTGTCCTTTTTACCACTATCACACACATTGGAACGAACTGGCGGCTATTATCTGCCGATGATGGCTGGTTCAAAAGTAGTTTTCTCTCGCAGTATTCCCCTGCTTGCTGACGATATGCGGCAAGTCCAACCCACCATCATGATTGCTGTGCCCAGAATTTTCGAGCGGATTTATGATCGGGTTCATAAACAACTTGCTGAAGGCAGCTGGCTTAAACGTCGAATTTTCAAACTGGCGGTGAAGGTCGGTTGGAAACGCTTTCAGTACCAACAGGGTCGGAAATATTGGTCGCCATCTCTGCTGTTATGGCCATTGCTGCATAAACTGGTTGTGAGCAAATTTCATCAGCGTCTTGGCGGCAAACTGCGTTTAGCTGTCAGTGGTGGTGCTGCTTTACCCACCCACGCCGCTAAATTGTTTATTGGATTGGATTTAGTTCTGCTGCAGGGTTATGGCCTGACTGAGACCAGTCCGGTGATTAGTGTTAATGAACCTTCCAGTAATGATCCTGGCAGCGTAGGACGCGCTATTCAGGGTGTAGAAGTCCGTATTGGCAAGGATGAAGAGCTTGAGGTAAAAGGTCCGGGCAATATGCTGGGCTATTGGAATAATCATAAAGCAACGGCACAGACGATTGATGCTGATGGCTGGCTGCATACCGGTGATAAAGCCCACATCAGCGAAAGCGGACATATTTATATTATTGGCCGAATCAAAGATATTCTGGTGCTCAATAATGGCGAAAAAGTCCCGCCTGCCGATATTGAAGCCGCCATAGTCAGCAATGGCCTGATTGATCAGGCGTTAGTCGTTGGTGAAGGGCAACCTTATTTGGCCGCTTTACTGGTGATTAATGGCGAAAGCTGGCCGCAGATTGCGCAGCAACTCGGTTTGGATCCCTTGCAGAATGAAAGTCTTGGCTCAAAAGTTTTACAGCAGCATTTTGTCCGCTTACTCAGACAGTGGTTATTTGAATTTCCGGCCTATGCCAGGATTCGGCGAGTACATCTGACTTTGCAACCCTGGACGATTGAAAATGGTTTGCTGACGCCTACTTTAAAAGTTAAACGTGCGCTGGTTGAGCAAAGGTATGATAAGGAAATTAAGGCCCTGTATCACGACACCTCAAGCTGAGGCAGATAACGGCTCATTAATGAAATCTGGGATATGCCGCATGATGGCTTCTACTGTGTGGAATGAGCCAAAAATTAAGATACGGTCCCCTTCACTAGCATTAGCTAAAGCCAAATCATAGGCCTGTTCCACTACTTCACTGGTATGAATGCGATCATTGGAAATTTTACCTTGCAGGCCAGTTGCCAAATCTTCTGCAGACTGCCCTCTGCTTCCATTTAAGCCACCAAGAAACCAATTATCTATCACTGGAATCAAGGCATCAAAAACCGCTTGGCTGTCTTTATCACGCAACATGGCGATCACCGCATGGGTTTTGCCATGACAAGGAATTTCCGTTAATAGTTTTGCCAGATTTTCAGCACCCTGTTGATTATGTGTTACATCAAAAATATGGGTAACGGGTCCATCAATCATCTGAAACCGGCCAGCGAGTCTGACGTGAGCCAACCCATCACGGATGGCTGTTTCATTGATTTTTCCCATTCCGGAATCTTTCAGCAGGCTGATGACCTGTAGCACAGCCGCGCTGTTCTGAATCTGATAACACCCCAGTAAGGCCGGCATCGGTAATCCCGTGAACTGATAATCGGCATTTTGCCAATGCCATACATTTTTATCAGATTGAGCATTGAAATCTTTGCCAGCAATATACGCTGGCGAGCTTAATTTCTGAGCGCTCTCAATAACGGTGACTGGCGGAGAATGTTCACTGCAGACGACAGGGTTGTTTGCCCGCATTATGCCGGCTTTTTCAATACCAATCTTTTCCCGGGTATCGCCAAGCCAAACTGTATGATCCAGACCTATCGGCGTAATCAGCGCAATATCGGCGTCAAACAGATTCACCGCATCAAGCCGTCCGCCCATACCAACTTCCAAAATCGCGATATCAATATTCTGTCTACAGAAGATATCTGCTGCAGCGAGCGTGGCAAATTCGAAATAGCTCAGAGAAATGTCACCACGTGCGGTATCAACCCGCTCGAAAGCTTCACATATCTGTTGATCAGTCGCCGTTTGACCATCAACTAAGATGCGTTCGTTATAACGCAACAGATGTGGCGAAGTGTAACAGGCTGTTCGATAGCCGGCAGCTGAGAGTATAGAGGCCAATAATGCAACAGAAGAGCCTTTACCGTTGGTGCCGGCAACCGTCACCACCCGAAAAGGCAGTCTGTTGTCGTCATACATCTGCTGCCAGACAGCACGCACCCGATCCAAGCCGGGATCTATCTCAGTAAAATGTAGCTTTTCCTGCCATGCCAGCCACTGTGGCAAGCTATTAAATCGCATAAACTATGGTTTAAACAGCAATACGATTTTGCATCATGGTTAACAGATTATTCAGACGATCGCGCATTTCACGGCGATCAATAATCATGTCGATGGCACCATGTTCCAGCAAAAACTCACTGCGTTGGAAACCTTCAGGTAATTTTTCACGAACGGTCTGTTCGATAACGCGTGGACCAGCGAAACCAATTAAAGCTTTTGGTTCAGCCACATTAACATCACCAAGCATTGCCAGACTGGCTGAAACACCACCCATGGTGGGATCGGTCATCACCGAAATAAACGGGATGCCAGCCTCTTCAAGCTGTGATAAAACAGCACTTGTTTTAGCCATCTGCATCAGTGAAAACAAGCCTTCCTGCATGCGCGCTCCACCACTGGCGGAAAAACATATCAACGGAAGTTTCTTGGCCAAGGCAACCTTTGCAGCTCGGACAAACTTTTCACCGACCACGGAGCCCATTGAACCACCCATAAAACCAAAATCAAACGCAACCACCACAACAGGTAAGCCTTTAAGCGTGCCTTGCATGGCTAAAAGTGCATCGTTCTCACCGGTATTTTTTTGTGCCTGGGTAATACGATCACGATAACGTTTACTGTCTTTGAATTTAAGAGTGTCGACAGGTTTAACTTCGGTACCAATTTCCTGGCGATTATCTTCATCCAGAAAACTTTTCAGTCGATCACGGGCATTTATCCGTTGATGGTGATCACATTTGGGACATACCATCTGGTTACGCTCAAGCTCAGCCCGATAAAGCACATTGTCACATGCTGGACACTTGCACCAGACACCTTCAGGTACCGAGCGGCTGCGGCCACTGGTGCGGATTTTCGATGGAAGTAATCTTTCAAACCAACTCATTTTGTCACCTTATCGCTTATTAGGCCGAGACGCTGGCTAAATCACGCGCATTAATTGCATGACGCATTTCAGCTAACAGACTTGCTACTGCTGCGGGTAATTCCTGTGGACGATTGGAATGTTCTTCTATGCAACGTACCAAAGTACTGCCCACGACAACAGCATCAGCTACTTCCGCGACAGCTGCGGCTGAGCGGCCATCTCTGATACCAAAACCCACACCAACCGGTAACGAAGTGTATTTACGAATTTCTTCCAGTTTGGCGGTTACTTCATTAATTTCCAATGCGGCAGCACCTGTCACACCTTTGATCGAAACATAGTAAATAAAGCCTTTGGCATGTTGGGCGATTTTCTGCATACGCTCTGCCGATGTCGTTGGCGCAACCAGGAAAATCGTATCAATATCATGCCCGTCCATCAGCCGCAGGAATTCATCAGACTCTTCTGGTGGCATATCAACAGTCAATACCCCATCCACCCCGACAGCCTGGGCTTTTTTGGCGAATTTTTCATAACCCATTGCTTCAAGAGGATTGGCATATCCCATCAACACAAGTGGCGTATGGTTATTTTTCTCTCTGAACTGTTTTACCATATCCAGAATTGAATCCAGCGTGACATCATTTTTCAACGCCCGTTCACAGGCTTTTTGGATTACAGGACCATCCGACATGGGATCAGAGAAAGGCACACCCAGTTCGATAATATCGGCACCGGCATCCACCAAAGCATGTAACAGTGGAACGGTTACCCATGGTTCAGGATCACCTGCAGTCACATAAGGGATTAAAGCAGTTTGCCCATCTGCCTGAAGATTTTTAAAACATTCTTTAATACGACTCATTTTATATTCCTCAGAAATTCAGACCAGCCATGGCTGCAACCGTGTGCATGTCTTTATCACCACGCCCTGAAACATTAATAAGAATACTTTGATCCGCTGACATCGTTGGGGCTAATTTTGAAACGTAAGCCAGTGCATGGCTGGTTTCCAGAGCCGGAATAATGCCTTCAGTGCGTGTCAGTTCATGGAAAGCATCAAGGGCCTCAGTATCCGTAACAGTAACGTATTGTGCGCGGCCGATATCTTTCAACCAAGCATGTTCAGGACCAACACCAGGATAGTCCAGTCCGGCTGAAATGGAATGGGTTTCGGTAATTTGTCCCGCAGCGTCCTGAATAAGGTAAGTGCGATTGCCGTGCAATACGCCGGGAGTTCCGGCAGAAAGTGGAGCTGAGTGCTGCCCTGTCTGCAGACCATGACCAGCACCCTCTACGCCAATCATTGCAACGGATTCATCTTCAATAAATGGGTAGAACAGGCCAATTGCATTCGACCCTCCACCGATACAGGCAACCAGTGTATCGGGTAGTTTGCCAGTGGTATTGATCATTTGCTGACGGGCTTCACGACCAATAACTGATTGGAAGTCCCGCACCATTGCTGGATAAGGATGAGGGCCGGCAACCGTACCGATAATATAAAAGGTGTCATCCACATTGGTAACCCAGTCACGCAAGGCTTCATTCAATGCATCTTTGAGCGTTTTTGAGCCAGACTGAACCGGCACTACTTCTGCCCCTAAAAGCTTCATTCGGTAAACGTTCATAGCCTGACGCTCAACATCTTCCGCGCCCATGTAAACCACACATTCCATACCTAAGCGGGCAGCTACTGTAGCGGTCGCTACACCGTGCTGCCCCGCACCTGTTTCAGCGATAATACGGGTTTTACCCATACGCTTAGCCAGCAAAGCCTGACCAATCGTATTGTTAACTTTATGGGCGCCGGTATGATTGAGATCTTCGCGCTTGAGATAGATCTGGGCTCCCCCCAGTTTCTTTGTCCAGTTTTCGGCATGATATATAGGTGATGGACGGCCTACAAAGTCGGCCAGATCTTTATCCATTTCAGCTTGGAAGTTTGGATCATTTTTATACTGTTTATAGGCCTCTTCCAGCTCATAAATAGCACCCATCAAGGTTTCGCCAACAAAGCGTCCACCATAAGGTCCAAAATGACCTAATTCATCCGGGTAGTTTTTAAAATAGTCATCAATCTGTATATCAGGCATTTGCCACCTCTCGCATGAATGCGCTTATTTTATTATTACTTTTAAGTCCTTTCGACTCTTCTACACCGCCGCTTACATCCACTGCATAAGGCGAGACCTGCTGAATAGCTTCTGCAACGTTTTCAGTTGTCAGACCACCCGCTAATATCAGCGGCTTGCTAACTGCAGTAATCATGGACCAGTCAAAGGTCTGTCCGGTTCCCCCCGGCACCCCATGTTGATAGCTATCCAGCAATAAGGCTGAAGCTTCAGCAAAATGCTCATCAGCCTGTATTAAATCACTTGCAGTCTGCATTCGTACCGCTTTGATGTACGGCATATTGAATTGAGCACAATATTCAGCGGATTCATTGCCATGAAATTGCAACAAACTTAATGGAACCTGCTCAAGTGTTTGCCGCACTTTCTCTGCCGTTGCATTCACAAATAAACCAACAGCAGATACAAATGGTGGCAACTGCGCAGTAATTGCGGCAGCCTGTGCCATTGTCACAGCGCGAGGACTTGGTTCATAAAAAACCAACCCGATAGCATCCGCCCCGCTTTTTACAGCAAATTCAGCATCTTGACGACGCGTAATGCCACATATTTTAACGCGGGTTCTCATTTGGGATTATCAGCTTTCCAGAAGTTACTACAGTACTTTACCAGAGCACTGGAAAACCTGACACTGTTGGCAGGAAAAATTCATCCGGATAAACGACATCTGTCAGGTACAGACCTTGAGGTGGGGCGGTAACACCCGCCATGTTACGGTCCTGACTTTGTAGAACATGTTGAGCCCATTCGACAGGTCTCTTGCCCTCCCCAACAGGAACCAATACGCCCATCAGATTACGCACCATGTGATGCAAAAAAGAACGGGCTTCAACATCCACAGCAATGCAATCATCACGACGAGTGACAATCAATTTATCAAGGGTCTTTATCGGACTTTTGGCCTGACATTCCTGTGCCCGAAATGCTGAAAAATCATGCTGGCCAAGCAGGCTATTAGCAGCCAATTGCATCTGGTGTTCATCAAGCTTTTTATATACCCACCACATCCGTTGATGATGCACACTGGAACGGCTGTCACGATTGAGTATTAAATAACGATAGCGACGTTTTATTGCACTGAACCTGGCGTTAAAGTTTTCTGAAACCGGTTTTACCCATTTAATACTGATATCGTGGGGTAAGTTGGAATTCAATCCCAATAGCCAGTTTCGTTCTTGCCGAATAGCCTCGGTATCAAAATGCACCACCTGATTTAATGCATGCACCCCAGTATCAGTGCGGCCGGCAGCGAACACTTCTGTCGGTGTATTGGCGATAAGCGATACGGCTTTCTGCAATTCGCCCTGAACAGTCCGTTGTTTTGGCTGAAACTGCCACCCATGAAAATTACTGCCGTCATACTCGACACTTAACGCTAACCTCACCTTAGCGCTCGTTAAGACAAATTGTCGAGCAGTTCCTGTGCTCGTTTTTTCTGTTCATCCGTACCCTGCTCAAGGACTTCTTCGAGGATACCTCTTGCGCCTTCAGGATCACCCATATCGGAATAGGCTGCTGCCAAATCCAGTTTGGTTTCAGATTCATCGATTGAGTCGAAATCACTGAGATCGAAATCAAGTTCATCATCATCAACACTGCTATCCAGATTCAGATAATCTTCTATAACATCAACTTCTTCAGTTTCTGTCGGTTCTGCAGTTTCAAAATTAGTGAGATCCAGTTCATCAGCATCTAAAGAATCTACAGATAAAACCTCATCAGGTTGCTGGTCTGAAGCATCGTCTGTCTCATCAATATTCAAGTCCAGAACATCGGGGGCAGAGGAATCCGGTTGCAACACATTATCCTGTTCAAAATCTATTCGCAGATCATCATCTTCAGGATAAGTATCAATTTCAGATTGTTCTGATTGTTCCAGCTCAGTTGCTGAGTCTTTGTCTGCAGATGTACTGCTATCAAACTGCAACAAATCCTCTTCATCACGTTGGTAGACTTCTTCAGCCTTGGAAATAGTGGTTGACTCGGTTTTGTAATCATCCAGATTGAAATCTATATGATCCGACTCCTCAGGCTCAGAGGATGTCTCCATCACTTCTTCTTCGGCATCAACATCGATTTTTGGCTCATCCTCAGTATCAAAAGTGGTTTGCACTTCCTCGATGGATTCTTCAATAGCAGCCTCAGCCTCATCAGAGGGTTCAGCAAATAAAGGATTATGAGGTAATAGCTGAGCGCCCCAGCTTCTTACCTCAGGCCACTGCGGATCGGTTTCACCAATACTTGAGGTGTTCAATAATGCAATGAAGTCTGCAGATTTTTGTTGCTTGTAATAAATGAATAATAATTTTGCAGCAATTTCCTTATCATCCGGTGCCTGCCGATAAGCTTGTTCAAGTGCGGTTGCTGCTTGTACATAATCGGCATAACCAACAAACATATCAGCTTGTTCGACCAGTTCATCAACTGATTTGGTTTGGCTTTCGGTTGTTGCCTCTTTCTCTTCTGCAACCGGGGTGACAATATTTACACTACCGGTTTCAGCTGTCGTGGTGGCCGGTTTGTTTTTGTTAATTTTACTGACAGCATCATCCCAACTGACTTCACGCTGACCACGGCGGAGAATCATCCAGATAATCAAAAGCAACAATAAGATTGCCAGTAATGATTCAACCTTATGTGCTATGACAAAAGCTTGAACCCGCTGGTAAAGAGAGTCCAGCTGTTGCTGGTCTAAATTCAGTTCCTGAGCAGCTTCAACTATCGCAGCATCAACCTCTGCAGCAGCTGTTTCCAGTTCTGCTGGTTCTGCTGTATTTTCATCCAACTCAGCAACAATCAGTTCGGGAGATTCAGCATTGGTGACAGATTCGAATTCTGTCGGCTCCTCAGCGACATTTTCGTTGCTTTCTGTTGATGACGGTTCTTCTTCAGTTGACGTTGCATCTGTTTCATCATTAGCAATATCAATCGGTTGCCATTCATTATCATCAGTATCAAGATTAGTTGGATATTCAGCTGCATTGTTCTGACTAGTATTATTGTCACTGTCATTTAATGCTTCGCTTTCAGCCTCACTATTTTCCAGAATGGTGTTTGCTTCATCTACCAGTGTCGCTAAATCCATCTGGGTTTCGTCTTGTTCGAGCAAGCTTTGCAGTCTTGCCATATCCGCATCTTTAAGCGAAATAAGACGACGCATAGTATCCAGTTGACGTTCCATCGCGTCCATACGATTTTTGAAATCAATGTTTTCCTGGGTTTGTGACTCTATGGTTTCCTGGGCAAGCGTTAATTGTTCACTGATGCGCTGTAAGTCAGGATCACCATTAATTTCCGGATCTGCCTCCAGCAAACTGTTTTCCGTTGCAGCAATTAACTTTAAGCGTGCACTCTCAGCATCTGACAGTGTTTCATCGCTCTCTGTTAAGCTTGATTGATCTTCAGCGTCGTTTGGCGCTTCGGTTTCTGGTTCAATTTCATTATTTTCTGCTGCTGCAATATTTTCCGATGTGGAAACTTCATCAACGGTGGCTGCAGGAGAAGCAGTCTGA